>Ga0065711_1000168_pt1 | contig 108108 bp, 57 predicted proteins | sample Hoacrofraction12_FD_59098 | JGI IMG/M metagenome (GOLD analysis project Ga0065711, IMG submission 59098) | Hoatzin crop microbial communities from Cojedes, Venezuela - Epithelial fraction 12 v2 (version 2) | ecosystem: Host-associated > Birds > Digestive system > Esophagus > Crop | place... | reverse complement strand
CTTCCTTTTCTCTTTTTTTTTTTTTTTTTTGTTTTGTTTTGTTTTGTTTTTGTTTGTTTCCAGTTGAGTGTTGCTGCCTGTATGTCTGTGGCCTGTAGCAGTCTTTCAGGCACGGATGGCTACAGCCAGCATCATTAAGCATCTCTCTCCAGGTGCATTTTTGTCTGGGGGCAGCAGACACACGCTGCTGCTCTTCAGTATGCAGCAACTGAACCATGTTGTCTTACCTCATTTGCTTCAGAAATTATTAGCTTTTAGTCAACTGTCTAAATGAGTTAACATTTGACTAGTGACCATAAATTTTCAAGGCCCCTGGAAAGAAGCATGTGAGGACATTATTCCTGCCAGGAGGAACAACCAGAAGGTCGTGTGTCATAACTAGAAATGGTCATAAAACATGGGGGGGTGGGGGTTCAAAGTGATGAAGGTCCCGGTGAGGCTGATGACTTGGAAGATAACTTCTTTTTTGCTGGGTTTTATGAAACTCTCACTCTTCTTTGTTACTGACGAACATATGGATATTTGGTTGTTTCTCTTCCAAAGTTGTATCTATGTGTTTTACAGTCGTGCTCCTAGCACCACTAAGAGTTAGCCTTTATCTGTCCTAAAAAGAGGGATTTATTTTTCAATTCCCTGTATCTTCAGAGAACAGCAAGGGTGAAGATGAGATTTGCCTAGGCTTACTGTTCAAGTGCTTTATCAAAAGGAGATGTTTAAAACCCTCCAGTGTCATGAGTCACTGGCCAAGCTGCTGCGCCTCCTTCACACCTTGCTGATGGGGATTGTGCTGGGGGTGGGCAGTGTTTTATCCAGTAAGCCAGCTGTGGTCACAGGCAGCTAAATGTGTCTAGCATTATTCCTAATGCATTATTTCCATTGCAGCAGAAAAGTATTTACATCTAAGCTTTACAGACTGAACAGATGGTCTCTTTTTTTCATTTTCCATGTTTTGGTGGAAGTGCGCACATTGCATGGGGTTTTGTGGTTGTGACACTTGAAAAACTAGCAGCTGTGAAACGCTCTAGCATGAGGTTTCCTGCACATCCTTACTTGCCTGTTTTTCACTAAAATTGGAGACTAGCTTTTTAATGCTTCTGCAAAGTTTTATCTTCCATGAACCATGCTGTATTTGGCTGTGGGTCTCTGGATTGATAGGCTTCTGACTGCATTAAGACTGCAGGTTCAGCCTTGCACATGAAACTACGCGTCGTTTTCTCATGGTCATTTCTGTTAATGTGCTCTTTGATAGAGCACCATTATTGCTAGTATCTGTAAGCCATGTGTGTTATCAAGCATATCTTTATGATTCTCTGGACAAGGCTTTGATGGCCATATGGTGTCAGTTTAATTAAAATTTAAATATGGAAATACAGTCATCTGGAAGTGGGTAATGAAGGATCTTTTGTGCTATTTCCATACCAGTTGAGTAGTAGATGAAAGCTGTGGTTAAACAGCAGCTTCATCCAAGAATGTGAGTTGGGGGTATCTTTTTAGCATTTGGTAGACGGTTGTCCACATGATAAATATTTAGCATTTTTGCTGTTGAGCTGAACATAGAAACAATACCTTGAATCAGGAGACTATTCTGGCCCCTTGGCTGCTGACCCCAAGTTTTTCAGCAAGTATTAAACTACGTGAAGATGGCTTATGTTGTTAAAACAGTGCTGCTGTTTCCAGTCACATTCCCATAATGTGTAGACTTGCTGAGGATTTCCAACGTCTTTTATCATCATTAAATCCATTTACAAGATCTGAAATAAGTAACATTATACATGGAGTTATTCTAATACTATTGATTCAATTCATATCCCCATATTTCTTGAAGGTTTTATAGCAGGGAAAATTGTAAGAGGGCTTCTTAAAATGTGAAGTTGTATGCAAAAAGTAACAGGTCTCATCTTTGAAGGAATCAAAGAATTTAATATAAAATTTATTTGCTGTTGTTAAGCTAAATTTGGTACTTGGTAGGCAACATCGTGTTTTAATATTTGTATTAGGTTTGGCTTTCTCTACTATCTGAGGTAACTCTGGGTTGCTTGTTTTGGTGGGATGAGAACCTACCAAATGGCCACGTCAGCCCTGGATGATTTTGGCCTTGTGTTGTCAGCCAGTTCTGACGTGACACATTAATTTTTCCCTGCAATAGCTTCACTGGATTCTTGTGTGTTCCTGCCGGAGGCCGTTCAGAAGGGTGTCTGATCCCCAAGTGTTGAACATTTTAATGCTAACTCAGTTACTGTTGATAGAGCTGGAAAGTCTGTATTTACTACATACAGCTCTTGCCGCACATCACCAACTCTACCCATGTGTGGGCAGAGAATCAAATGAGCCCATTCCTGTTGCTTTTCAGGCTGGTGCGTATCCAACAGGGTCAGAGCCTCATTACCAAGAAGAACATGCAGCCACAGACCAAAGGGATTCAGAGAGTGTAACTAATTGATGTGCAGGAATTGTGGGTCATATCTTCATGAGACACACAGCGATGACAGAATGATTTAATTTGAAACAATCGGCGTGCTGCATCCGCGAGCTGCCACAGTGTCCTACTAACCCACGCGTCGTAATAACCTCTGCTCTGGGTATCAATAAAGGATGCTGCCCTTTGGGATCCCGCAGGAACGAGTGCTGTCAGCTGACAGATGAGAGCACGCAGGGCGGTGGGGCTTCTCACTGCTGCAAGAAAGTAGGTCATGGCCAAAAGTAGCCTTGGCTGCCTTTGTGGAAGTGTGCCTGCGAGAGAGGAGTCAGCTGAGAAAAAAGCTTGCACAGTTTTTAGGTTTGTTTTTTTATCCCTTCCCTGCTGTGGAGCAGCTGGCACTACGTGCCGTGAAATGCATCTACTTTCCAGTATTCTTGCATAAAATGTTTTTAGAAGTGAATATGCAGCTCTTCTTTCTGCTTAGGGGAAGTAGTGCATGCTTGTAGCCTTTCCTTTTCATTAAAAATTTAGAATTTTAATTAGCTAAAGTGTTTTTAGTAAACATTATTTTTTCCTTGCTTTCTTCACTGGAGATTGGCTGAAACTGGATGGTAGGTGTGTTTTGGGAAACTTGGGTTGGAAACAGTTTTGAACCTGAGCTGTGTGTGCTCTTTTATGTTTTATTAGTAATAAGAAATACATGAAAACAAGTACTTTAACTCATTTTAGGACTCATTCACTCCTGCTGTCTCTTCCCATGAAGTCTGGTACCCGTTTGTGGCATAATGGTCATTTCCATGGCAACAAACTGTGTGATGGTGCTTGGAAAGCTTTGACTTTTGATGGAGAATAAATTAAAGCAGATTCACCCACATGCAAGACAACCTTGTTTTTTCATGTGAAATGAGGAACTTGGAAGGCAAAAAAAATATGGTACAGGTTTTGTATATCATATTCTTTCATAGTTTGTTTCCTGTGTAACATGTAGGTCTTTCAAAATTGGACCGACTGGAAGTCCTGGCGTGCGGGCTGGACTCCCTCCTCTGCAGCTGCTCTGTGTGCAGTTTCCCGATGCTGGAGCCTGGTCACGGGCACTGAGCTGCCTTTGTAGGCCGTTGCAATCCTTTGTGGTAGATCATCACCTGGTTTTGCTGTTTTGGTTCTCCAAAGATTTCCTTTGACAAAACGCTAAATCCCCCTCTTGTCTTGCCATGCATTAAGACATGTCAATCAACTTCCTAAAATATTTTTGAGGTGTTACCCTAATTACATTTCCCCTAGATGTTTTCTCATATACAACTCTCAGTCTGTTTCTATCCCTTTTCATAAATACATTGCACAAACCACATCCTTTATCAGTAGTGGGAAGTTCCCCTCGTGATACGGCATGGGAGTGCTCGGGCATGAAGCTGTTGCCAGCTGAGCTGAAGCACAGAGCTGCTCCAAAGGGCATGAGTTGACAGACCAAGGTCATGTCTTCAACACAGGCTTGATAGGAGGCCAGGCCATAGCAATAAAAGTTTGTAATGTTCATACAGCAGTGCATGTATTTCAACTCCTATATGAAAATCGCTATTTTTTTATTCGCTATTGATGTGTAAGAGTGTATAAGTGCTGGTCTCAGTGGGGTGCGGATGCAAGCACAAGCAGCTGATGCATGAGGAGCAGCCAATGCTGAAGACTAACCTTTTTCTATGTGACCAGACGTACCATACTATTTCCCTGGGTAAGGAGTAACAGTCCATGGACTTGGCAGAACTTCTAACGATGCATCATACATTGACAGATGAAACTGTACTGCAGCTTTGCTACCTTTGAAATCTGTACGGCAGTTTAGTCTGTCTTTCCACTAAATTTCTGTCAAGGTATAAATCTCAATCTTCAGTCATGCTAAACTGTTTCTTAGGGAACTGTTTCCGTTTTTGTTTAAAGATGATCCGCTCATGTATTTTGGGGATAGCTCAAGTCTGCCAGGAAGATAATTTAAAGGTCTTCCTTCAAATTATCGATGTTTCCAGCGGTTGTATTTCTAAAGAAGCCTTTTTGGGAACATAATTTTTGGGCTGTTGCACAACATGTGCACAGATGGATGCTGCTTTGTGTTAATAAGTTGTTTAGGTTGAACAGATATGTCCAGGATCTTATGTTCGTTTTGGCAGCTCTGTTGTTCCACTACTACTACTTTGACAATTTTGTTCTAGTAAGAAGATAAATGAATAAAGCTCTGCATTCGCTTAGTCATTTCAGAAGCTGCCATTGCCTTTGCTGCCTTTCTTTGTACCCCAGCAGTGTGCAGATGTTGGGGTTTTGTTTTGGGGTTTTTTTTGAGAATTCACTTCAGGAAAAACAGTGGCACTGGTCTTCCATTGCCTAACTAAATATAACCTAACGTGGCCTCTTTCTTCCCATCTTATTCCTACTAGCCCTCGTTGCTCTGCTTGCTTGTAAGTTAGCGAGACTAGAGACCTTTCTGGCAGCAAAGGAGCCTGCCGGTTAGCTGAAAACAATTTGAGAAGTGCCCTCCTATAAATGAATGAGTCCAGCTGTCATAACATGTACTCTCTGAACCAAGAATATAAATTTTGATTAGGCAGAAAAAGCCCACTGACTTCGTTTCACATGATTTTGTTATCGCTCTTTGCCATAATGATTGAACTAGCAGCGTCGGCACCGCGGCTGGCAGATCTCCACTCATAGCTGTTTCTAAAGATCTGTCTGGGTTATAAAAACCTCCCTAATCTGTTCAGGTGCGTGTTTTGAGAAGAGAACCGATTGTTTCTTTTAAAAGGTCTGTGCTGTGTGTGCTTTTAACGATCAGTTTGGCAGTGAAGCTGTCTCTGACAGCTGACACAATCAAAGGGTTGTTTGGGTTTTTTTATATATCTGAGATCCTTGCGGCTTGCTGGGCTGGACTTTGTCTCCAGCTGGCTGCCCCCGTCGAGCACTGTCTAACCATCCGTCCCGGCAGGCTGTGCTGTGGTGGGGTGACCCCGGTCATGGTATGCCCCGTCATGCCAGCGATGTGCCCAGATCACGTCCTGACCCTACGAAATGACGGGCATACGTGTGCCTGCCTGGTCGTGTTACTGAAGGTGCCCTGTTATTTCGAGTGTGCTGGCAGCTTTCATGTCTTAGGGAGAGCTGTGGGGAGGCAGCAGCCTGATGGTCCAGAAATGTTTGGCACCGATACCTGTGCTCTCCCCATGTCAGAAGGCCCCTCCGGAGAGAGGGCAGCAGAGAAATGCCATAGACATTCTTCTGATGAAGTGTGGGAGAGCAGGAGCTAGCTTCAATTGCGGTGTCCTCTCTGGAGGCAGAGAACATTGCCCTCATTTTGGCAGCATGCAGGACCTCCCGACCTCGGCTGCCGTCTCTGTTCTCTCTGCTGTGCAGTTGTTACCTGGGGATTAATTGGCCCAAGCTCTCCTGGGACTCCCATCAAGTCCCCAAGTGCCTCTCCAGAGAGTTTGTGCCTCTGTTTCTCTTCATTATTGCTAGTTGTCCTGTGGGCTCCACTACACATTGCCTGAAGTCAAAGAAAAATTGCAGTTATTTCAGAAAAGGTAGAGAGCTAGATCGCCAGAATGGTTTGCTGGCTTTATGATTTTCATCAGAGGTCCCTTCTGAATTGTCACCTCTGATCAGCAGCGATGATCTTTGCCTCTTAGCTTTTCATGCAGACTCCCCTTTTGGTTTGTGCTGAGACAGGGTTGTGCAGCTTCTCAAACCTATTCATTCTGCTTAGCGCTGCACTGTGTCAAACTACACCACTGTAAATAAAGGTATCCCAGTTCTCAGGCTCGGTGAGCCTTGTTTTTGTGGACTGTCTGTGACTTAAGTTCCCAGGGTTCTGATGATTCAGACAACTTGCAATGTATTATTAATAAATTATATGCTACTAAAATTCTAACACTGATGTTACAGTTTCCTTTTATTTCCAGGGTTAGATTCTGTTGTGATTAATTTTTTTAATGTTTCGTTTTCTTTAGAAACTAGATGCCAAATCACTTATAAAGCTGAATTTTGCTAAAAACAGTGAAGGTAAGTGCAGTGATTTTCTGTGGGTTTTTTTTTTACTTTCTTAGAGTGCCTTAATAAATCCTGGTTTGTCTTACTCATTGTAAAGTTGTGTAGTTTGTGTTCTCTATCATGGTTTTTATTTTTTGAGTAGGATAACTGCTACTTGTGAGTGACATGTTTACCTTTAAAGTTCTGTTTCTGTTTTTCTTTACGCTGGCGAGGTCTAATCAATTTCACTTTACTATAGCTGCTGCTGCAGTAAGGTACTGTTTAAGGAAAAAATTCGCAAAAGGCTAAATTTCTATAAGATATTATCTTTTTTTCTAAATTGCCTGTGGCATTATTTGCTACTCAGTTTTGATGAACATTTTGTTTATAAAATTAATTAGACTTAGATGAACACATGGGATTTGACGAAAAGCAGCACACAAGAAAGCAGCTTTGAGTTTTATTTCTATAGGGTTAAAGATGTAAAATCTGCCATCTAGGAGAGGATGCTAGGAATAAAAGAGTGGAGATGAATTAATCTTTTACAAGGCAGATGATGATTTATTTGAAATGAGAGTGGCAAGGATTATGTGGGAATAAAATTCTGGAGTGTCTGTCTCCTTATCTTATCGAAGTCCATAGACTTACAAGGTCGTTTCTCTAGCTGATGGATTTCTTCTGTGTTTTGTGTTCCATCTGTCTCAAGAGCAGGGTGTTAAAAAGTGATCAGTAGTCACTGTGGATAAGGTTTTTGAAAGATACTGTGTTATTGTGCTTTCCTTAAAGAAGTTCAGTTCATAATGCTGGGGTAGAATGATGGCAGCCATGCAGTCTCATAAGCCTTTTTCTTAAAAATGTGCATGCTGTGTCGTTAATAGATGAAAAGAAGATGCAACAAAAGAGGAAGAGTAAGATGTTGCATTTCTGTCTATCAGCAAACCTTTCTTTAAATCTTAACATGTAGAGTGGTTGCTATGTGCGTAGGATCTTCTCTGTTCACACCTATACAGTAAGAAAGGTCTTCAGATATTGCGGTTTCTTCCATTTAATGATCCCTCCTTAGCTGAGTACCTGCTATCCACATCAAGTGTGCGCCCTCAGCAGCTCTGCTTTTGCTAGAAATGAAAACATGGTGATTTGCTCTTTTTTATGCAGCTGTAGTGAGGCCTCAGATTTTACCAGCATGTTTCTGTATCTATCAGTTGGGCCATACCCTGATGCCTCTTCCGAAAATCCCTTGCTAAACTTCCTCTTGAATTTCAGACCCTTGTGATATGGCTTTCCTTCAGCTCTGGTGGCATGACAGAAACAGTCCTCAGCTTTTACTTGCATCTGCATGCTGGAGGTCAAATTGCCTCCTCTGGCTCATCAGTTACCGGTAAATACTCTGTAGGTGCTTCCCTCTCCCATCTTTGCAGGTGCTGTGAGCAGTCTCTGTTCTGGTCTCCCTACTGGTTTTGATTTTCAGATAGTAATTAGGAATAAAAGAGCCAAATAGGCCCACCTATTTAAAAAATCTCACCTAAAGCCCCAGTCTAGCAAACTGACAAATTATTAATAACCTTCTTCTAATTGCTTTCTGCTGAGATCATCCATACATTTTTCTTTTTTCTTGTACATTGCCTTCCATCGGTTTGCTTGTTGTTGACAGGCTTAATATTTATGCTGACCCTCTTGGGAAAATTCACAGCTTGATTAGAGCAGAAGCTGGGTTCCTTATTGAATAACGTGTTCGGATTTAATGGGATTCTGCTTGCCACATTTGAATACAAAATGCTCTCGTCTTCTAAAAGCACAACAGCTGCTATGAACTTTGTTGTAGGGTGTAAGCTAAACCTTTATTCCTGGGAACAATACTGAAAATAGAGCACTGGGCATGTTACAAGGTGCAGGCTCATGCTATCAATAAAGTTTGATTACAGCAATAACAATTACATGGTGCTACTTCATAGATCTCAAGCAAGTTGGACAAAGTTCTGTGTTGGGGGATTGAAGGCAGTAGATTTCAAAACTGTATATTCATTGCTTGCATTGTAATTCTCTTAAGAGTTACTTTTTCTATTTGGCACTGAAGAATCAAAGCGTAGTTAAAACACTGTTAAATACACACTGAAGTTACACTTTATATTAAAAATTAATGTAAATGTCCTTCACAGAGATAACAGAAATTAGCTATTTCCAAACAGTTGCAGGCACTTCATGCCAAATGTAAACTTTTTTCCGCTCCCATCAGGTAAATACCACTGTCCAGTGCTGTTTACTGTATTCACCAATAACTCTCACATTGTGGCCATCAAGACAACTGGAAATGTGTTTGCCTATGAGGTAGGTTCTCTGTTGCATTTTATGAGTAGTATTTTATACTTGATGCATTTCATTTAAGATCACAAAGTGCTTTAGAAAGGTAGGTATATTTTATTCTTGTTCTACAGCCAGGGAAATTAAAGTACTGATGAACTGACTTTACAAATTGTTGTCTGGCTTTTGCATTCAAGATATGAACAACCCTAGGGTATGATTTAAAAGGCATTTTTAAAACCTTTTCCTAAGTTTATCTGCACGCACTGAATCTTGTAGACCAAAATGAGTAGCTTTTATATGCTCCTCAGTTGACTTAACAGACAAATCTTCTGTTTTCTTCTTCTGATACAGAGTCATCACCAAAACACAAATTGTCTCATTTCTATGCATACCCATGAATAAAAAAAGAGTACTTTAGCTGGAGCTGGGAAAATATCAGAGAGAATGCCTTAACTGACACTTCAAGTGCATTTTATTTCTGTTTTGTGAACATTTGTGTGAACCCAGGTGGAATTTTAGTTGTGATTTGTTTGCATAATCCTTACCATAAAAGCAAGGTTTATTTATTTTTCAGTAGCTAATAAATCTTTCAATTAATGGATCCATATCCAGTGTTGTAAAAAGTCCGAACACTGAAGTATCTGCTTTTTGAAATCTGTTGATGGGAAATTCCATTAGGACTTTTGGATACTGAAAAAGAAACAAGCTGAAACAATTTGCAATCAAGGAAAAAGTTTCATCACATTTTTGAAAACTTGCTCTGTTGTAGTTGAACTGTCTTCATTCCAGCTGTGAGAGCAGTCAAGATTAGGTTAAAATAGAAAGTATTTTCTGTTCCTTCTGGAAGCATGATGCTTTGATTGCTGTGGTTAAAAGGCAAGAATGAGTTTAAGAGTAGTCTTTGTTAAATGCTTGCCAATACTGTAAAGCTATTGCTCAGTTTGCTGCGATTTATAACACCAGGCTTCCTAAACAAGTTGTGTTGAGAGAGTCAGTTTCTCATGTGGCGTACCACTTGAAGCAATAGCATTTATCGGTTTGCTATAAGCACAGAATTAATTTATGGACTTCTGGAGGTACTAGAAAAATATTATCACTTTCATCTGAGGAGAACAGAGGACATTTGGGTGAACAAGAAAGATTCAGTCTTTTTTCAAGTAGATCTCCATAGTCGTCTCTCTGCATGATGTATTTGTTTGTAACGACAAAGCATTTATTCCACATTGATTCTCACTACGAAATAACACGCTGCTGCTTTGTTGAGCATAATTTAATTTTCTCAGGTGAACAGAAGTGTTGCTGCAGGCTTGGTGCAGCAGTTGGGATGGGCAGAGTGTGAGGGTCTAATGCAATTCCACAGTTGTATGAACTGGCCTGGGACACACGTGTGTCTCCCCGATGGGTAGAGATATGGACCCCTTGTTAAAGCTGTCTGTCTTACACCATCTGTAAAATACTTCACTTAGAAAAATGCAAGGAAGATTATTCTTTTTTTTGGCAGTACTTTTATGATGAATTTGGTTAAAATGATATGCATAACTATGAAATGGAGTCTGTAAGGTTCTTTTTTAAAAATAAAAAACAAATCACACAAAACTGTGAAGTTTTGTAGGGATAAAAGACAAAAGCTTGCTGTCTATTAAAGCACACAATGAAAATATTGCAGCTGCCAGTTGACAATGAAGGGTGACATAGTTTTCTTTCTCATTTATACTTTAAGGTTTTATTGGTATCACATATTTACTTGTGATATTTACATATTAGAATCCAATTTTTAATATCTGTTTCTTTTGCCTGGCTGTTAGGCAGTTGAGCAGCTGAACATAAAACCGAAGAGCTACAAGGATCTCTTGACAGATGAGCCCTTCACTCGACAAGATATTGTGACACTGCAGGTAAACTTTTCTCTCTGTTACATGTCTTACTATACGGCTTTTTTGCAGAGGATGAAATGTTGCTATGTACACTGTTACAGCAGGAATCTAGAATAATTGAACAGAGAAACATTGTTCTGTGTGTCTTGGAGATGGGGAGAAGGGGAACTGTTGTGGTTTCTTTGTTATTCAGATGAGCCGCAAAGATGCCATAAAACTTAAAGCTTGACAAATCTCTAGAGTGATTATTTTGTGCCTTGTAGATAAGCAGGTTGTTCAACTTTGTAAATTGAAGGGGAAAAAAAAAAAGGTGCCCAGAAAAAGTCAAGAACGTCATGTAAAACTGTGAAATTTGACAAGTGTATTTGCTTTTGCTCACTGTTTCACTGTATCCGACTGAATATAACATCTTGTGCATAATTGTAAGTTTTAGATACGAAACTACACATGAGATTTTTGGGTTTTTTTCTGTTAATCTTACCTGAAAAATTCCTGTGACACCTCTGATTTATTGAGAGACTTAACAGAAGTGCATTGGGAGAAGACTGGATAGAGGAATGGTAAAGAGATGTTCAGAATCACCTTCAGCTCTAGACAGCCGACAGTACGTGGTCTATGTTATCAAGAGAAATGAGGTTTAGAATGTAAATTATATAAACTTTTAGGAAGTTGACATGTTACACTAAAACTGAAGTTGATTGTCCATCTTACTCTTTTGAAGATGCCTAAAAGAGTCAAAGCTTCAGAAGAACTTTTTTTTGTAGAATGTTTCTCTAAATGTAGAGTGAAATAAGCAGCAAACGAGGATTTTCCTTAAGTGCTTGTTTAATATGCTTTTCTTCTCAGCAGATACCAATCTTTTTTTTTACTGATTTTAACAGAATTAAAACCTAAATTAAAACAACATTGTAAATTTCAGATTGTAAAAGCTGGTTATTTACAGATGAAGTTTAGTATCAAAAGATCTAAAACTTTTGTTTATAAGTAGGCATCAAGGTAGATTCAAGGATCATTATTATTGGAGTCATGAGTTAGTATGCATCTCATGAACAGCTGATTGCCACTAACCAAGACTAATATAGTCTAATTTGAATAGAAAAATATTTTTCATTTATGTCTAAATTTAAATGAATTATGTCTCTTCTTCCCTACTCCCCAGTGCTGAACAGCATGTTTATAAATATTTTTCATCTGTTCTTTTGGGCTTTTGGCTGTTCAAGCTAATGCAAAAAAGTAAAATGTTTTTAATCCAATGGAAGCAAAAAACGTAGCTTTTTCAGATTGAAAGCTTCTAACAGAATGTTATTTGAACGTAACTGCATGGTTGCTAAAGGATTTGGAATGGTAAAAAAACACAACAGGAGTGACTGAAAATGTTTCATGCATCAGTGTGAAAAACCAAATTATTCTGAACAAATAATTGAAGTGTGCAGTAATTTAAAAATATTTTGTTATGTTTTGTGGGTTTGGAGTTGAATGTATATGTATAAAGAGTGTGTTCCTGTTGCACACCTAGCTTTGATTTTTCATAAAAGCATACAGATGCTGTAGTCCCCTAAATTTCAAAATTCAATAGCTAGCAGTTTAGATGCTCCCTGTGTGAATTTTTATCAATATTTTCACCTTCATTCTGTTCTTGACATGCTGGGTTTCTGTCTTGCTTGGAGGAATATGTCTGTTAACAGAAACTGAGTAGATGATGATAGTTGCCCAGTCACTGGTACAGTCATCCTGCCAGATACACAGAGGTCACAGCCATACATCACCTGTACCTCTCACGTCCATTTAGGGTGACATTCGTAATGCGTGAGTAGATTTGTTCCTCTTAAGTAAACAACTCATTATGGATTCGTGTTAACTGAACTTCTGTAGTGTACAATCTTGTCGTATATTCTTCTCAAATAAGTTTAGCTATAGCGAAGCTTCCCCCATCTTGGGATTGAACTGGAACTGATTTTGACCATCTGAATGTGTTGTTAACCAGCTAAAGTTTCACCCTTCACCCAATTAGTTCTTAAATATTTTTTTCAAAGAAGGATTTTCTACAAACAGGCTAAAATGGCTTCGGGGTGTTGCATGAGAAGTAAGAGCCATTTAATGCACTGCACAACACCCACTGCAAACTTGCAAGTATTCTTTGATTTCTCCTATTCAAATGCTGCCCTACCCTGACTTGCTTCGCTGAGGCAACCTGAAGTGGTATGACTAGCCTGGGCATTAAAATTGTTTATGTATATGTGGTATAGGAATCTGTTGTTATATTCTCACAGTATTTTCTTTGTGTAATTTGTTAAAAGACAGACCAGTGTCTCCTCTGTAAGCTGTCTGACTGACAGCACTGCAGGCGGCGTGGTGGCTTCACACTGCCAAGCTCTACCACCTGTGGCTTTGTTTCTTAGCCAGAGTTTGTGACTGCAATCTGTTGTGTTTCAATTTGTGGCTCTAGAGCTCTATCCCAAATCCTGCTTCTCTAAAAATCCTTTCAGTTCTGTGTTGAAATTTATCACTGTCGTTTTCCCATTCCCTCATGTAAACTGGGTACTGTGGTATCTGAGAGGGCTGGAATTGAGAGTGAGTTGGTAACGCTGACCCTGCTGTTTGGCAAAAAGGTAGATATAAAGGAAGTTGCTATAAAAAACATCCTTTGCTTTGCAAATAACAGCTGAATAGGACTGTCTGCAGTAGCTGTGTTTATCAATAGAAAATAGCATTTCCAAAGACTGACTCTGAACGTCCTAGGACGCAGATGGGTACCTGTGTTTGGTAGTGAAATACAACATGATAAATGGAAAATTTGAATAATGTATGTTTACAGATTACTTGTATGATCACATTTTTTCCGTATTGATACATAAAGGGCCTACAGCTGCTAGGGATGTTCTTTTACCAGCATAGCAATTGACCTCAAACTTAACCTCTCTCTTCTAATGTATATAATTAAAAACTAAACCAAAAATTTTGCTCTTTTCAGAAGAGATGGAATTGCATAAAATTCTTCATTCTGTTCTCAGTGCTAAACAGTGCTATTCAAACAGTAATCGTAATCCATCCCTGTTATCTTTTCTGGTGAGCACTATCTCAGCTGGTTGCTTTGATTTTAGTGATAGTTATTTGTGTCCTACTGCTATGAAGTTTACTTGTTAAAAAGGACAAATTATTTTGAGTCTGGAACTAAAAAAAAACAAAATCACAAATTAGTTGTTAATAACACTATCTTAGACCTATGATGTGGTTCTCTTTGTAAAGGAATCCACAGTAGTTCCTGCACTTACATATACAGAAATTGCTTTTTTCCCCCGTTGAAATGCAAATATCCTAGGGTAGAGCATGGCAGCTTTTCATCAGCATATGACAATATTATCCAGCCCCTCAGGGCACGAGGTAAAGAATAATATCATATCCTGGTGTGCAAGATACAGTACTAAAACTGGAGTGTAGTTATTCAGGCCAAAGATGTCATGGATGCTGGTTAAATATCTTGCTGATAACGACAAATACATGTGACATTATTCCACATGAAACCCTTCCTAGACACCAGCAATCTTAGTATGACTGGACTTTATGGGCTGTAGCTTTTTACCCTGAAGCTGGAATTTCGTTTTCTTAGCTGTGTGATTTTGCCACAAACTCAAGTCAAGCTTTCCATCTTCTACAGTGCAGGTGTTACTTTCTTCCAAGTTTGTCTTTCCTTACAGTTTATCATTATTTCAGATAGTTTTTCTCTCAACTGTACTAGCTCCTATCTCTTGTAAATGGAATCTTGCTGTTGTGTTTTGTCTGGTTTTCTCCTGACTCTAAACCCACTTGTATTCTTTTACCTTGAATGATGATCAGCTCAGCCTAACTTAGTGTCCCTTGGATACATCATGAATGTACTACCAGCTGACAGACAGCTGAAGTACTTCAAGATTTATTAGTTATACTTAATGGATAAGCTATGATGTAAAGCTCTGAGAGACCTGTGGGGACAGGGTATCTGTAGTAGGAAGGCTGGTACTGTTGAAGCTTGTTTGCAGTGTTCTTGCCTTCCTTTTTTGCTTCCCATTCTGGTATGTTGCTGCTCACTATTTCACTTTGCAATTGTTTTAAAGGTAGGTTTCAGTATAGCTTTGAAAGAGTTTTGACATTGTAAGATTGCATTAGACTACAGTTCAGAATTAGATGATTCTTTCAGTCCTATGTTTTGCAGGTTTTCAGCTAGTTTTCAATCTAAATGTTTAACCTAATTTGAAGTTATCTTCCAAGTAAATTTTTTGGGGAGCGTAATTCAGTGTTAGATCTCAAGGTCTGCTGTCCATCATTTAATCTTTGTGACAAAATCTGGTCAACAGTCTGGTAGAAATTATTATTAATTAGCGTCACTGTAAATTTCATGTGTGTTTCAATCATATATTTTGCAAATTATTCATTGTGTAATGAGGTGAAACTTAATAACAAGCACATAGAAGTATAATCTAGATTCCCTCCTGTAACATGGGCAGACTGAAGCAAGCGCCTGCCCCAGCTCAAGATGCGCAGAGAGGAACAGGGTCAGGTAGTGCCTTCTTGGACACAGTGGTGGCTCTGACAGCCCTGCGGACTTCTTCCCATCACAACAAGTGTGAGAGGGTACTCAGGAGACCAAAGGAAGAATGCTGCACTACCCTGGTTTCACATCCCATTTGGTAGGAAGTGTCCAGAGGAACTAAGAACAATTTCCCCTTTATACCCCTATCAATTCTTTATCCTCCACTGTGTCTCTGTTCACAAACTAGAAACCACGGCTCTCAAGTTTGTGAAGATACAGAAGAAATTATTCCTGCTCTTGGAAACTCTCAGAAGCTATTGCTGGGCTGTGTGCTGGCAGGGGAGGGGAGTTAGTGAGAAGTGTGGCTCCGCTCAACAGCAGTGCTTGCAGATAAAGCAGAGGCAGAGGTGGTTTGTTCCTCTTCGCGGGATCAATTGCAATAACCCCCCCCAAGCCTGTTGTGCCAGTGGTGATGGGCACAGTTCTCTGATGGCAGCCTGCCAAGAGCCTTCCCTGACAGATGCACACTAACAAATACATCTGCTTTGCACCACAGAAATGGAGGGGGGTTCCTGGGAGAAATAAGTAGACAAAAAAAAAGTCAGGGTAGAATGCAAAGAGATTTGCTGTCGTTAAAGGAAAAAAAAAAAGGCTTTTACTGTTATGTGCTTCCCTATGTCAATTTTATTGTTTCTGTACAGCCTAATCAGCCGTGGACAAGACATGGTTCCTGACAAGCTGTTAAACACCATTGGCATTTGTGGCAGGAAGCATAACTAATGAGCTAAGTTGGAGGTAGCTGAGGTGCACACTGTTAATTGATATTTCACTCCTCAGCTATTTCTCGTTTGCTCTTTGTGTGACAGAAGGTCAGAGCAGATTTCCTCTCGGTTGTGCGTGAGGGCTCTTGGAGGGTGAATCCTTCACCAAAGTGTGTGCAGAGTGGCTGGTAAAGTAGTGACGCACTGGGATGTGGTCAGCATATGAAGGTAACGGTCCTGGAGATAATGAGGGATGCAGCATGGCCGACCAAATGGTAAGAGAATAATCAGGCCTCAAAGAAATCACCCAGTCTAAAACTGCACTGGTTTTAACCTGCTCTTTTGCAGGGTTGTGGGTTTGGTGCTTAAGGTTAACGGAGTTTAAGCTGTTTCCCTAAGTTGGTGGAACAGGAAAATGATAGGGGGGGGAAAAAAAAGTGGAATAAAACTTGAGATTGTTTTCAGAGCTCAGCTTTCAAGAAAACGTCAAATACGAGACTTCTAATAGTTATGATAGTTCGCAACCCTTTGAATTCTGTATCTGTGTTAGTAATTTGCTAAACTTCAGTTTATGGTTTGTAACCTTAAGAAGAAAGACCCCGAGACTGCTACCCGTGGTAATTTGAATACATATTTTTAAACATGCTAAGACAAACAAAAGTAGGCCAATTTACTCTTAATGGTTCATCTTCCATTCTGGTTTCTGTGTGCTTTCAGAGAACTTATTTCTTTAGGCCTTTGGGCTTCAGGCCTTAATCTTAACAGGGCTGGGGGTCCTGCCTTTCTCTGACCATGAGTGGCTGTTAATTCATTAGAGCTCAAGGCTTTGACGACGTCAGTGTGTCTGTCTGGCTGTCCCTGCAGTGTCTCGGTTGAACTGCTGTGATTCTGTGCCCAGTAACTGTCAGGGATGCAACGAGAGGAACTTGGCAGGCTAGTTATTAATGTTTAGATAATTTTCTTCCTGAAGTGATATGTCTGAAAAATATGCGCGCTTTTTTAATTTACAGAGACATACCTTAAAAAAAGGGGTGTCTTGTGTTGTCGGCCTCATTACCATCAGTAAGGAAATGGTTTGTGTCCTCTGCAACACAGCTTGGACTGGTCAGATGTGTTTCTGCTCTTGGGGATAGTAGAAGCAAATGGAGTCTGGTGTTTAAGTTAATATTCACCACAGTACTGTCACACTTAGTATGCGCGTTTGTCTAATTCTAATCAAACTAATTCTAATCAAGCTTCTAGTGTATCATGATGCTGTATTTGGGAGGGAGGAATCAATCAGTCGACTGTTTGTCCTAGGTGTCCTGTGTAAGACGACACTCAAATTTCAACTTCAGAAACCATTTCTGAGGGTTTTTTTTACTGACAGAGGGAAACTGGTTTTGGAGTAGGTGCGTGGCTTGTCTGCCTCCTCCACGCCTGGTGAGACTTGAGACTCCTGCTTCGCAGAATCAGGAACACAAAGGAAAACACTGCACATCAAACCTTTGTCGAGGTTTCCATTTGAATAAGTGGTCCACCTGAATGTGACGAAGGACCTTGTGCGAAGGACCTTGGTCTCAGTTCTGGGCTTTGGCGGGTCTCTGAGAAAGCAGAAACCGCGGCTGTGGTCTGCAAGGAGAGGGAGCTGCCCTGTGGCCTCTGCTGTCCTTCCTACCATAATGGGTGTGATGCCTATGGGAAGGTTAGCGGTGATTTGGAGAGCCCTGAAAAATCCCTTGCAGGGAAGGAGACTCTAAACATTTTTGCCAGAGTTGCTCAGCACCTGCAATTACGCTGGTTAAGGTGGTTAAATGTTTGAATGAACTATGACTGTGAAACAGTTTGGACTAATCTGGTACCCCTGAGCACAAGCCAGTTGGTTTCATAAGGCACTGGCGGTTGTGATGTCCTTTTATTTCTTTTTAAACAATCAATAAATCAGTAAATCAAGCAGCTTTATTTAGAGGAATATACTGAAGGTGTTTTCTGGTTCATCTTTACGGCTGTCTTCCGGCCTCCCTCCCATCTGTGAAAAGTCGGTTTCAGGAGTCAGTCTTGCCCTTCAGCTTTACTGTGAACAGCAGACATGTGGATTGCTGTAAATCCATTTGTCTCTATTAATATTAATACACAGATTATTTTTTTTCCGTTTCCTGGAAAGGGTAGGCAGACTTTCTTACTTCGCCTTTTGAGGTGGTACATTTATGTGCAAGGCAATGATTTCTGGCTGGGAAAGCTGCAGCTCATGATAACTGAAGAGTGTTTGGGAGGAGGCAACCTGCGTCTTCTGGAAACACACTGAGCCCTGTCTCCATGCATCTTGTTGACTGTCAGAGAGCAAGGCTGAAATTATGTCCATTCATACATATATAAATATGCATGTGAGGTAATAAATAATAAATACACCTGTGTGCTGGTGTCAGAAGATACAAAAATTATTAAAAATCAGGTCTAAATTTCCTATTCTTTAGTAGTTTTATTTAAAGATGATCTGTTTCTAATGCAAGAATTTGAAGGTAAATTTTTTTTTTTTTCGGCAGTCCCTGTCTGTCCTGATGAAGACCTATAGGAGGGCTATAGTGGGGCAGGAAACAACAGAGACTGATTACATGGTGGTTGGGAAAGGGGACAGCAGAAAGCCAGGAGGTCATCATCAGGGTGCAGAATCGCACAGCTTGCTGTCATAAGCATATTTTGGTTTTACTACCAGCAGTAAAACTAAAAATGCACTCTCTGGTTGAAGCATACCATTTCAGGGATAAATGAAAGGCATAGTTAGATCATTTAACAAGTGATGGAGCTACCAGCTCTGCTTGCATTAATCATTACTTTTAGCAGAGATGGAATTGTCAGAACTTCCTACCAACGGTGGTGGTCTGAGAAGCTTTGTTAAATTTAGTTAGGCTAATACTACTCATGTCAGTGTCGTAGTTGTTTGGATAATATGTTGCCTTATTTTTATCCTGAACTTGAAACTATTGCCTATTATTAAGATATTTTGGTATTTTAGATTTTGAGTTGTTTTCTGTAAGATAGAATTTCCAGAAATGACTGAGTGGCCTGGGCTGATGTTTTGACCTTTCTGTGCTTCAGAGAAGCTTCAGGAGAAAACCTGGAAGTCATTGTAAGAAGAGGATTAAGGACTGTTTAATAATAGTGTAATGTAATCTAGATTACTAATAGGCATTCATTGACTCACTCTCTCTAACAAAAGGTCAAAGTTATGCAGAAAGGTGCCTAGAAATAGTGTAAAGACTCACAGTTAACGGACTGTGTATTTTTGCTGTTTTCCTTGAGTGGTCACTCAATATATTTTTCATAATACTCCTTTTTGTTGCTTTTTTTTTTTTGACATAATGCTGTGAGCTCAGATTTCACTATTAAAAAAAAACCCCAATCAAAACAGTTCTGACTGCAAAGACTTGCTCTTAGGTTTATTAGTATTTTGAAATGCATTACAGAAGATTGCAGAGCATGTGCAAATCAGGCACACTGTTATAAATAGGAGCTTCCTAACATGAATTCGCATAGTTCTTAGACCAAACCACAGAAAGAAGGAAAGAATCCAGGGATTGCAGCTCCTCGTTCTTTATTCTCACTAGGATAGGGTAGACTCATTTTAGTTGTGTTAGTAACTTCTGTAGGTAAAATATGTGTAAAATTGTGTTTGGGACCCAATTCCAAACTCCCTAAGGAGCCTACTGTGAATAGGCTCGTTGCTGATGTCGGTTCGAGTTGATTGCTTTATATTTTTTTCATCTTTCTGTGGTTTGGCGGGTATGGAATTTATTCTGTTGTTCCCTATTGTTTTACTGTAGTGGTGTCTGCCCTTCAAACTAGTCTGTTGCATGAAATGGGTGCCTACCAAGCTCTCTAATATTTGGGTTTTTAATTATGATTTTCAGGATCCAACAAACCTGGATAAGTTCAATGTCTCGAACTTCTTTCATGTTAAGAACAATATAAAAGTAATTGATCCAGGTAAGGATGAATTGGAGGTAGGCTAAGAAAACAACAACCCAAATACACAAATTCTAAAGATGATGTTATGGAATTGACACTGTTTTCTGGATGGGCGTCCCTTGGTGGCTAATGGTAACTTTGAAAGATTCTTGGAAACATGAATAACTTGTTGAAACTTTCCCTTTCACATCAAAAGGTGTTAACAAATTTTCAAGTAAAGACATGATTCTTTGAGAAACTGTCTTTATTGAGTGCTGTGCAAACATGGAAAGCTTTCCGCTTCCTTTAAGAGTAGGTAGATGAGAGAGAAGTGGGAAGAGAAAGAAAAAATAATTTGCCAGAAAGTTCATTAGCCTTGTACCAGAACCAAGACAAGGAAACCTGCATCTTCTCATACCTGTCTGCTAGGCTCTCTTTCATGTGTATCAACCATGTATTGCCCATCCTTCTGTCTGGATAACAGTGGACATCTTCCAAGTTAAAGATTGATATAGATTTTTCTAAAACAGTTCCAAAATTATTTTAATAATAAAAAATAGCACAACTAAGAAATTTGCTCCTCAATTCTTTTGTGATTCTTTGATAGCTAAATGCTTAGTAATATCTGGTGATATTAAGTTGCTGAAGGAAAAAAATTCTCTCCTTTGCCCCTGTGGTTTCCTTTAGAACTGTTTCTAATGAGGTCTAATTACTGATTCTAACCATATGTTTTTCTGGGTCTTATGCTCATCTCTTTTTTTTTTTTTATTTTATTTTATTTGAATAGCTACTAGTTTTGCAAGCAAGCATCTTTATTTCTATTTACCCACTAAAAATAAGTGGGTATTGTCTCAGAGATGGAATGTTTAATATCCAGCAAATATTAGGCATACCAAGACAGAAAGCAAGTGAAACTTGTAAAAATAAAAAAATTAAATTACAAAAAAAAATCAAATTCTGCAGTCTAGTCCACTAACCTCCTCCCTCAGTATCACATTAAAGATCTGGTCTTGGGATTTTTGCATCACAGGCTTGACCATTCGGTGAGGAGACAAAGGACAGAAATTTATGCTGTTCCCAACTGTATCTTGTCTTTATTGTTCTGTAATAATTTTACAAGATTTGCATGAACTTAGATAGTTTATAGTGGTTTCAAGTAAATTTTTGCAGTAGTTGATTCAAAGTTGTTTTTTTCTTTTGTTATACTTCATCATATTGGCATTTATTGTGCCATATTTCAAGTTATGCTGTCATTAGTGGTATGCATTGCTATTTGTTACTGTTTCTGCAGGAATAAATATAGTTACTACACCTTTTAAAAAAAAAGAAATATCTGAAATATTTTTGTGTGACTAGATATGTAATAAACTGAAGGAGAATAAAAGAGAATTTTTCTTTTAACCCTGAATGATTTAACTTTGTCTTATCTAGATGAAGAAAAAGCAAAATTAGATCCATCTTACTATTTGAAAAATACAAATACGGAGACCCGAGAGACTTTACTGGAGCTTTATAAGGAATTCAAAGGTGATGATATTCTAGCAGCTACTATGAAGGCTCCTGAAAAGAAGAAAGTGGATAAGCTGAATGCCGTAAGTTGACTTAATTTCTAGTTTGGCACCAATTGACTCCTTCAAGAATGGTAATAGATGTTTTTCAGCTTAGAGGTCGTGTTGCAGTATAAACAGACACTATTCCTTATGTTTTCTGTTACATGGGAATTAGTCATAGATGAAAATATAAGAATCGCATTGGGATTCCTTAGAAATACATTGTATGTGTCAATGAGTTTCTCTTTATTAAGTCATCATAAATGAACCTAAACATTTCAGAAGTGAAGCACAATAAGAAGGAGGTATCTTTGTGATGTGGTTATGATGTGTATGTTGGCAGAACCTTTTTCCCAGGTTATAATCTCTTGCTTTGAATTTGCTTATCACTGCTTCCTGCAGTTATTGGCAGAGAGAACACACTTTAAGGGCAGTGCAAGTGAATCTTTTCTGGTGTGGGCAAGTGTATAGATGATCCACAGCTGCTTGTCCATTTTTTTCCACTGGAATGCAGGATTTTTAGTGAAATATTTTAAAGCATGTTCTTCTAGGTTCATGTTACTGTGTGTTCATGGTTGTCAAGAGAAGCAGTTCATCTGCATCTAGATTTCCTACATCAAAGGCTGCTTGAAATGGGCAGGACAGAGTATTCTTCTTTCCTTTAATAATTCTGGGATGTATGTGTCTTCATGCTTTGATTACACTTACACGAAAACGAATAGCAATGCAGCATATGGCTTTTAATGAGGAGGCTTAGTGACAGTTTAGCGATTGTATGTGACCAAGGAGTAGGATCACATTTGCCCCTTTTTCAGGACATCACAGTGTTACAAGAAAACAAAAGATGTAGGGAGAAAAAAAAGGGGTGAGAGACAACGATGAACTCTACACATGTTGGAGTGTCAGGTTGTCAACTAATGACGTGGAAGGGCATGACTGTAAACTTGCACAGGATGCAGTGTAACCTTATGGATAGAGCATTGGCCTGACCTGTGTTCTTTACAGGTGTTGCCCCGGAGCCGCTAAATGTATCCCCAGATTTATTAGATCTTTGTAATTTACTACAAAATCCATGTGTGACATTCACATTTCCTTTCTGCAGGAGAATCGCAAGGCTCAGAATAGACATTGGGAGCCATGGGACTGTGCCTCTGCACGCAGAAGGGCCGTGTGGGAGGGGGGGTGGTTTGCTTCCCTCCACAGTGTCTCTGTGGTTCACTGGATTTTCCTTCCACTTACTCAACAATCTTGGAGAATTTTACAGATGTCTTGCCTGCAGCAGTCCTTTCATATATCCACCTGTGGACATATGGATAAATTCTGATAATAGAATCTTTGCATAATGATGTATTAAACTATAGTGAAGCAATAAGCTCCTTCAGCTCAGCATGTGGGCAGCCTTAACTAGAGTTTCATTAGACCAGATATTGTGGGTAACAGATGGAGAATTATCACTGCATCGTGTATTTGTTTCTTTCTATAGGAGCTAGAGCAGAAAGTCTTCCTTCAGAAGGATATTTTGTCTGTTTCTAGTGCTTATATAGTATCTTTAGTAGATAAATTCTAAGATGTAACGTCTTTTTCTCTTGCTTTTTCCTCTGCTAACAGGCTCACTATTCCACTGGAGCAGTAAGCGCTTCCTTCACTTCCACTGCAATGGTGCCTCAAACTACACATGAAGCAGGTACCAGAACTACCTAGCTACAAGCTGATTGTTGACTTTCCAGTTTTTAAGTGTGCTCCCTAGCACACATACGTTTTTGAGGACTGAAAGAATGCATTGAAAATTGGTCAGTAATGATGCCATGGAAATATATTCCCTGAGCAGATATATCCTTACTTTCCAGTGAGCTCATTCTGAAAATAGTGGAGCAATTATGAATTAGCTTCAGCTTTGAATGGCTATTACTTATGTTGAACTGAAATTAATGAGGTATTTTCTGTGCCCAGGGACCACAAAATGGGATATCCACTTATGTAAGTTAGAAATAAAGTAATCTCTCCTCAAATAGCATACAAAATCTTTACCACCTTTTTGGCCTGAGCTGGTATTGGTTAGAATGACAGCAAATTTTGTGGTGAAAACTTTTGATTTACTGCTTTTCAAGGTTACATAAAAATGCATTTTAGTACAATAAAGTTTTCCTTTCATTCTCCTGCTTAAACACAAATGTATAGAATTTGTTTAATTTGAATATCGATAAAATAGCTGAGCGATTAGTATTCCCAGCTGAAGAGAAAGGTCTGGCTTTAGGCACTAAAATTTATGTCACACACTTAGGCAAAGATTGAATACATTGCTAAAACTGCGTTTACCACGTTCAGTTCCTTTGCTTGGTGGATTACAGTGATTTGCAGGTGAATCTGTGAGTGTTGAAAATATTTGACGAACTGGATATTTTGACAAAATGGAAATGTAAACAGTCTAGATTGATCCTTTGGTTTGACTTTCCAGTAATGTTTCCAGTAACTTAGCTTCATTTGTTGTCAGAACTGGGTAGGTCCTCATGTCAGCAATTTGTGGTTGACTGATGACTACCTGCTTGGCTTCCAAGTTTGACGAACAGTTTGGTTTCAAACTAATGTTCATGATTGGTAGACATTACTTGAAAATTATAGTTTGTAGTATTGAATGCTTTTGTAACTTAAAAATATAGATGATATTGTTGGCTCTCAAGGAGTTGGTGGTTTTCTATAAGAGAAAGTATTTTGAACAGAGATTAATGTGAGGTTATCATAGATTAATTGAAGAGTACAATCCCTGAAGACCTGGTACCCCAGGGGAAGAGGTCAGACAGTAGAAACTAGCAATTTGTTTTCTGGTGATTTCTAAGGATCAGTGAGTAGGCTTCAAGAGAGCTAATTATTGTCTTCTGCTTTGATACAGCTGCGATTGAAGAAGATGTTGTGAGATACAAATACGTGAAGAAGAAGGGCTATGTGCGACTTCATACTAATAAAGGAGACCTAAACTTGGAGCTGCACTGTGATATGGTACTGTGTGCCCCATAAGATGAATCTCTCTAGATAACAAACAGAATAGGAGCTGACAATGGAGATGTCCAAAGAAAGGAATAGTGTGTAGTTGTAACTGATACAGATAAATAACTAGCTTTCAGTTGTTTTGGTGTGTTTTCATACATACATAAAACGCTATTGTAAAATGTATATATATATTTTTATATATTATACTCCTATGTGTACAAATGTTCTCTGTGGGTAGTCCCATACATTTTAGTGGACTACTTACAACATGTCAAGGTGCATGTTTAGAGCTTCAGAGGGTCAGAATTGTAGTGACCCAAACAATGACAAGGAAGGCAGAGAGGAAAAAGAAGGAAGAGCCCAGAGAAGAGAGAACAACCCAAGGTTACACAGCAGGTTACTGGCAGAACCAGGAAAAGAACCTTCGTGAACTGAGAGCAGTCTGTTAGTCTGAGTACATGTAGTTAAGATGCCCAAAAATTATCAGATTTGGTTCTAAATCCTGAGCTTTACAGAACAAACCTGAATGAAAACCTTGGAATATGTTTTTTACTTCCTGCTGTCTCCGTTTTTAAGGTTTGAGTTTTCAAACATCTTCCCTTTGCCATTAAGAAGTAGATGTTCATTTTAAAAAAACAGCTGACCAGAGTTTTTTATAGTCAGTACAGTCTGATTCTGGGAGAAATTTGTGACTCTTAAAATAATAAACATGTCAAGACTTACGATAGGCGGGTGAGTTGTGGCAACACTGATGTCTCGGACTTCACTGCTTGCTAGTGTGCTTGCTAGTTTATTTGTACAACCACATCTATAAAAGGAAAAACGTTTTTGATGTAAAAAGCCCAAACCTGCCTTTGTTTAGTGAGATTTTTACCTTGGGAGATTATAGGCCTGAACCTGGATGTTTTAGGAAGTTGAAGGACATGAACAGGGGTTTAAGTGGTAAAACTTGTGCTTGTTGTGACCCTCACAGAATTTAAACACAGTGGTGCTGGCTGGCAGCTGGGGTGCCTGGTGTGAAATCCAGATTTGCACTGGGAGAGTGCATACTTTTTTAGCCTGAGAGAAAGAGAAAGGAGCAAACAGGAGTAGCCTGCTAGCTTTCCCTTCTCTTCTTTTGCTTGCACGAGTAAGCAGCAAGATAAGTGTAAACATCTCAAGCTGATCTATAGGAACAGTATGAGAATCTCCACAGCAGCCTATCGTGCTAGTAATTCTGTAGGTCCCTGTCATCCCTACAGGTGTTTTCCGTGCTCTTATATAGTAACACTATGTAAGAAGGCAAAAAGCAGAGGATGTTAGTACAGCAATATTTGGGGGAAGCAGCAGAACGAGCAGATTGCATTGAATCATTTGCTTTGCCATATGTTCTCAAACTGGCTCCTGGCTGATGCAGGCTGACTGCAGCTATTCTTATCTGTATGTTTTTTTTTGGCCACATGTGTGACCAGTGTAACTCAGTCCTGAGGACGCAGTCTAAATTGCCCTTCATAAACTTCCTGTATGATATCCATTGTGTTTCCTTTTTTTGCAGATGAATTCCTATTCATCTCCCTTTCGCACACACTGCTTCCTCAAGTACACGCTGGAAGTGTGCACTGTTTAACACAACCAGGCCTGCTGGCCTGCTAGCCTCCAGCCATCTGTTTCTTTCACTTCTTTGTGTCGATTAAATCTGTGTGAATTAAGCAGACCTTTGACACTGTGGAGGGGAAGAAGATACATATTTAGAATAAGTAGGAAAAACTTGCTGCTTTAAGGAGGTTTTCACAACATCCACTTTAGGTCACCATCCTAGGTCTATTAAATCAGTTCTTCCAGCAGCTGCTTGTTTTTCTCCCTTTACTATATAAGGAATTTGTGCTTCTAACTTTGGTTTTCCTGAATCATACTGAGGTTGGGCACGTAATGTAGCTCAGTGCCGATAGAGCAAACATCTTACAAACATAACAGATATAGAGGTCACAAACATATACACAGATCAGCTACAATGGACCTATTGAGATTGCAAATACAGACATAGAAAATGGGAAGATGCCAAAATCAAGCCTTTCTAAACATCCAGTTCACCCTGTTTGTGAATATGCGTGGTAATAGTTTTAATTAATCAAATGCTGAGTTTTTTATCAGCTCTCCTGGCTTATTCAGTGCACAAGATGAACCAGTTCTGACTGTGTAGTGAAATGGTTTATATGCAGGATTTGGTTTTCCTGCAAAAGTGTAGAATGTGGGTAAGGTCCTTGAATGCAGTCAGGGGGAGCTGAAATATCATAATGCTCACCCAAATCAATGTTGCACAAACGTTTTGGTGCCTGACTTTTCAGCCTTCATGATTTTTTAATGTAGTTGACATGGGTAGTACCTTGGCTTTTCAGAAAGAAATGGAGAAACAAATTTCAGCCCAAAGCACTGTATTGATACCCACTGAGACCACCAGCAGCTTTGGGACCTCTGGGTTCAACATACAGATCTGTGCTACTTGAGCGATAGCGAGCTGATAGCAGTATTAGGTGGTCATTGCTGTTTGAGATCAGCCAGAATATGTGTGATTTGGGGAATCTGCTCAAACAGTGCAACTGCAGGAGCAAGCATCTGATGTATAAGCCATGTTACAGTGGTGCTTAGCTGCTCTTTTTAAAGATGGAACACTGCCTTGCCTGTCTGTTGTCTTGACCTGACCACAGGCTCCTTTTTTTAATTGCTGAGTGATATCCTGTGCTCTGGTTATTGTGGAAGCCACCCTAGCAGGGGTTGTATTTGCACAGTACTGCAAATACGTGATTGTGAAATGCTTTAGGAAGCTTGAGGATGAAGCTGCTATATAAATATGACAAATGAATACCTGTGTCCGGAGGTAGGACTTGCAACATTCAAATTACATTTTAAAATAGTCTTACGGGTTTGATTTCAATATACAGTTTGAGGTGAAGTCTTGCTGAAATAGAGCACAGCAAGTAACATACTTGCCGTCTTAGAGTGTATGTCTGCTGAGTCTTGTATTTTCTTGCCTATGGGATGTCTGTTTAAGCAAAGTATTCTTGCAGTTGTGCTCTCAGCAGTCTGCATTGCTTCTGAAGTCTACCCAATATCATCTTTGCTTTCAGTACACCCCTTGAATTCTTACTCCTTCTCCCTTCACAGCTCCTCTGTCTCCTGTTCTTTCTTTCCCCAGTTTTTTGTGAGCTATCTGGCAGTATGGATCGTTTGGAGTTCAGTATATATGTACACGTGGAAACTTTCGTTTAAAAATAGATCTAGGAATCTTCATACACTAGTGCTTTAAGGTGCCAATCAGTAAGATTGATAGTGATGAGATTCTTCCTAGCACCAAAAACCTAATCAAGAAACGTTTTGTATTGATCCAGAGGAGGAAATCAGTACTGCAGTGTGATTGAAGTCATCAGTTACTTTGTGACAGGATTCAGAAAGAGAGCATGAAATAGGGCTAGAATACAGATATTTTCTGTGTTTGAAATCACTTGTTCAGAGTATCAGAAAACTTCACTTAGGTTACAGAAAGATGATGTGTGGTATAAGTCATTGACCTGAGAAAAGGCGATAAAGCCTTTGGAAGATAAGCTGGATTTTTTCCACCCTTTTGAATTTGTGCCTCAAATGAGCAAAGGTACACTACTGTTCTCTCTCTGCATCGTTGCCTATTGCTCTTTGTTGCCGTTTGTTTTTCTCCCAGTCTTCTTATTTAGATACAGTATGTTCCTCCTGATGGGGACTAATCAGATGGCCATTTGTTAGGAAATGATGGCCATTTTCCAGGAAGCTGAGTTCAACTGGGCATAAGCAACATTTGTTGTATATACTAATTGGAAATAAATTTACGAAAATTCTACTTGCCAGAAGAAATTCTGGCGAGTACAGAAGATTTAACAATATCCAACAAGTGTTATTCTTTCTGCTCTAGTCTTATGCATTGCCAAACAAATAAATGATGAAAAAATAACTGATGAAAGTCAATGAATGTCACTGGATTTCTTGTATTTTATTTACTGTGATTTTTCTAGTCTCCTCAAGTTCTTTCGGCTGCTTTAATCAGGACACTGCTGGGAACAACTGTCTATATCATCCATGTGTATTCTGCTGTATTAGTGACTATAGGGATGCAGTTGTACCTTGCAGGTGGTGGAACAGCCTCTTAAGGCAGGGTGGAGGCTTTACCCTGTGCAAAAAGTCAAATTGACTTGGATGTGAATGTAGAAAAGCAGTGTGGTGTAATGGATAGACTGGAGAACTAGGAGATGGTAAACCCTGAATTCTATGCCTTTGCCACAGGCTTGCTGCATGATATGGCCATGTCATTTTGTTACGTATTTTTTTAAATAGGTGGCATCCAATTTTTTATTTCTCAATAAGCAGTAAATATGGGCATAATTTTGAATTCCCAGGCAGTAACTTGTACCATAGATGCCTGATTGCTGGAGTGCAGCTATGCAAATAACTTAGTCTGCCCGTTGGAATCAGCAGCCCTGCATAAGAATAGGGAGAGCAGCAGACTCCTAGCCTCTGCACCTGTGAAAGGGAATAAAAATTCTTGCTTTTGCCTCTAGGTTCCTTTGAGGCTTTCTTGTTTAGTGCTTGGACTTTTTTATCTTCATTGTGCTATGGAAATATATATATATATAAATTTAACATTCCAGAAGACCCTGTCAAAATGATGAGTAGGAGGTTTGGTGTACTATCTCCCTGCTCTCCTTTGTGAGTTCTCGTCATACAAGTGGTCACTGTGGGGTAATGATCAGGTGGTTAAACACATGCTGGTAGCAGTAATTGAATACTAATCTATAACTGTCTTGGCAGTTTTTGTAAATTTGCCTGTCTCTCTCAAGTTTAATACTTTAAAGGCAAGTTGGCATAATGAAGACTGTGAGATGGATTTCAAAGTTCCATCCAGCACTCCACAAATGCTTTTTGAGGTTTTAGGACCTGGCAAACTCTGCTTAATGATGACATCTTGGCATACCTATCTGAAGAAGCCATTATTCTACAAACACTGATGTTCTAATCTTTTGAGGCCCTCTGACCTCTTAAATATGCCTGTGATCTATAAATGTGCAATCCAGTCCCTGGTCTTTGAAATCATCTCTCCTTTTGTGTGAGGTACTGTTCTGAAGATCGGAAGCATGTAAACTTCTTACCCATTTCCAGTGGGAAAGAAATGAGTTGCTGAAAGAATCCTTTGACCTCCTGGCGTGATGAGGTTGCCCAGCCTTCCTGAATCTCTCATTTTCTTCCTGATTTAAACGTCCATTCTCCTCACTTTCTGTCAGTGTCATAGTGGCACTGTCTGGCAAATAACTGGCTGATGTTTTCTCAGCATCTTGATCACTTGGTAATACGGTTGTAGGGATGAAGTACAGTGGTCTTAGCACAGTTGTAAATGGCTTATTTTGTATTTTGTTCATGAAAGTAGGTCATTGTAAGAAGAGCTGCAACTTTCAACTTTGAAAGTTCTTGTCAATAGAAACTAAAAACAAACAAACAAGACTGTCCTTTTCCAGTAGGAGAACAGCTGGATAAAAATGTTTGTTGTTCCTGGTGTGTTTTTATCTCAAAGTTTGACAGTAGCAGACAGATCTATTGCTCTTCTTTGTGGCTGGGAGTGAAATGGCTCTGTACAGCCATATTGATTAACAGGTTGTTGCTCTTAAGTGACTAAAAGCTAATATTTAAATTATCCTTAGCATCGGGGGCATAACACCCATGCTTGAGAAAGCAGAGACATTTTCATGCGAGCTGTTGGTAGGAAATGCCTTATCTGGGTGCTGGCATCATGCGCTTGTCCTCAGTGCTGTTTTGCAGCAGTGAAGGGGCAGTGGGCATCCGCAGTGTCCCCGCTGCCCATGCCTGAGTAGAACGTCCACCGCGGGGCTGAGGAAGGTGCTCAGCCACCCCCCTGTGAGCCTGTCCCTGCACCGCTGGGCTTGCTGCCCTTGGCTGTCTCCACAGGGTTTCCTGGCAGCCTTTGGCCTTGGGTGATCAGTGGGAAGGCGTTTTGCACATTTGGACCTTGCTACCTCCCCAGCCCCACCCCGACAAGCTGGGTCTGGGGAGGGAATCGATTGTTATTGGATTGTGCTGCTTGGTTTTTGACATTTGCAGGCATCCCATACCAGCTGCGTCTGCCAGTTAGTGATCCCGAACCCAAGGATGGGGTGGGCGGTTTGGAGTTACACAGCTGCTGCTCTTCATCTTCCTCTGACATGTTTCATGTTTGTACCTTCACTCCTCTGATGAGAGCAGGGTGACCTTGGGAGGCTGACAGCTACAAGAGCTTTGCTGTCTAACGTGGAAGTGCTTACAGGTTGCTTCTTCTGAAAAGAGGGAATTTATGTGCAGTAAGTTGCAGACGGACGAAATGCCAGGGAGCCGCTGCGGGACCTGCGATACTCCAAGATTTACAGCTGCTGGAGGTTACTCAAGCAATTAAAGATGTGCTCTCATTTGGGCTGTACCTACCAGTGCTGTGTTGTGCTTGCCGGCCCCATCCTCATCAGCACCCAGCCCTGCACCGCACTGTCTGACAAGCTCTTCAACCCTCGTGTGACTGACAGATTTGAGGCAGGGACAGGACTGTTTTCTTTTCTACCACTGCAATAAATAAAAGTTAGAGCAAAAGGTAATGACTTTTGCTAGGAATGATGGCTCTGCCTCTGGAGAGCTAGTAGTTAACATTGACAAATTAGATGAGTGAATTAGATATGCTGTTTAACTTGCATTGCGTTCAGGTAAACTGATTGAGTGTCCTTGTATTTGCAAAAAAAGTGAAAAATAAAACTGGAGTATGTCATTTTTTTATTGGCATCTTGTCTAAGCTGAGCATCTTGCTTAGACTTTGAAAAAGTTTTTGGTAGCACCATTAATGTCAGTACTGTGGAAGAAATGCTTTTGAAAAGTGGAGTTTAGCTATCTGCTGGAATCTTTGCCAAATAGCTAATTAAATTAAAGTGGGTTTCTGTGTAATGAGAATGCAATAATTCTGCTCTTTGTTCTAAGCAAACTTTGAGGCTTTGAGGTAGCAAAATAGGCAAATCTTTGCTATCAAGTCAGCAATCTATTACTCGAGGCATAGTTTGCTTGTTCTGATTCTTTTTTAATGTCAGTAAGAGTCTGGCCAGGCGTTTTACCCCATGATGCCCTGATGCTTTCATCCCTCCCAGTGCTCTCTCACTGGAACTGTGCTCTTCTGATCATAGCTCACCAATTGACCCAACCACGTTTGCTCACTGTATGACCGGATTGAGAATGGTGTCCCTTAGATGAACTGTGTCGGTGTTGAACTGAACCACCGCAGGCAGCTGTTGTTTGCCACCATAACCTGTCACCAGCTAAACCCCTCTCGCACCTGGGGGAACTGTTAGCAGGAAAGTGGAGCTGGCAGGGGGTGATGGTCGGGTCTGCAGCAAACGTTTCTCCTGCAGGAAATGTCATGGGCTTCCCACAGTGAAATACCCCCTGTGCATTTGCAGTAGACTTTGGGGAGTGTTGGATTTTCTTGTCCCTCTTGGTCCTAGTCCATTGGGGCAAGGTGAAGTAGGGTAGCTTAAATTGCCTTCCAGTACAGTATTATACATCGAAATGCACTAGAAACATTTATATGTCCAGTTCCTTTCCATGACTTAATGGAGGGAACAGACACTTGCACCTGATAAATGGTGATTCCCAAAACTGCTCCATTACAGTTGCCTCTGACTAAGCCCTAAATAAAGCCAAGCTTTTATTAGGGTGAGTTTTTTCCTGTGGGATGGGTAGTCTACAAAGATTGCAGATTGAAAGGGATGGGAAGAACTGAGTTTAAACCTTATCAAATCACCTCTCTATGGGCTCACACATTAGAAGAGTTGCTAGAATGAACAATTACAAGAGCGAAAATGCTGTATGTTAAAAAAAAAAAAGTACATAAATGGACTAAAGCAAAACAAAATCCACTTTGCATTTTAAAGGAGATCTATGTTAAAAAAATTGCAGGCTTCATTTGAAGCTTTAGAAATTTCTATTACTAGTTCATGGCTCTTAGTAGCGGTGTTCTGGCATTTGTGTGATAAGATGAAGGCTGTAAAATGCAATATTAATTTGTGAGGAACAAGCTTTTCATTATTTCAGATTATTTCTGCTTTGAAACATAGGGTTAATGAGTATATATTAAGGCTCTGTAGTTTAGTGCAACTACTACAGTTCATCCAATTTAGAGAGACAAAAAGAAATAAAAGGGAAGTGGAATTAGCACAAGGAAATGATACAGATGTGCGAATGACAGCTTCTAAATGCTTAGTGTGAAATTTCTCTTCAAGGTTCGTGCAGATCCTCAAGGGATGGAGCATTTTGAAATGATTAGCTCTTCACACAGTAAAGCCTTCTTTCTTGCAGTCATGGCAACGCCTCAGCAGCTCCTCTCTTTTCCCATCTTCTGCACCTTGGCAACAGGAGTGCCGCAGGTTTTTAATCTACTTCTGGTTGGCGCTTCAGCTGCCCAATGAAACTTCAGAGTTAAGGTAACTTATACAGACGTAATGACCCTTTTTAACTGATGAGAAAGGAGAGCTGCAAGCTTAGAAAGCAGACAGTGACCTGGCTTGGTTAGTCTTACCCCTCAGGTCTCGGGATGCGGCAAGAGAGATGAATTTTGGCTGGTTTGGAGCCACCCTTCCTGGCAAAAAGGAAGTGAAAATTGGCTCGATTAATACTTAAAAGGGGAGTAAGATAAAATCTACATTTCTTCTAGAACTTTATAGTAAGGACTCAGGGTTTTTTCCTGTTTTGCTTTGTTTTTTTTTTTAATTTTATATTCCTTTCTTTAGTGTTTTCCCAGTATCCATGATTTCACGGTCAGCCTCTTGTCACTGTTTTGTTTGCATGGTCATAGTAGCAATCTCTTTTCAATTCTGAAATTTGTCCAGGCCTAGTAACTAGTAAAGTGCTCGTATATCCACGTAGAATTACCTACTAAGTGTGTTAGCTAAATGGAGACTTAAACATACTTAGAAAACCATTGGGCAGTTTCCCATTGAATATACATGTCTGTGAGCCAAGCAAGACATTTGTTTCATCTTCTGGGATAAGTATTCTTCTGGATTCCTGTCTCAAACCATTTATTAAAATTTTACCACTTGTCTTGGGTGTGAATTTTCAACAGTTGAAAGACAGTTATCTGGCATCTACAAAATAAATGGGGAGCATACTTGGAGCAGGAGACTCATTTTGTGGTGTTTAATGTAAATAAGCTATTTTCTTTTCTTACTGTTTGTCTTTTGGAGAAGGAATTGTCTTCAAGTTGAAGGACATCATACAGAGACGCTGTTTGCTTATGTGGTCCCAACTTGACCAAAGAAAAGGAGAATTTTTCAGGGCTATCCTATCACACTCTTTGGAGAGAAAAGCCTTCCACAATTTTTAAATTTGACTTCTGGGAGCTATCACTGCATCCTTCTCAGAAGATACTAGAGTAGATTTAAAACATAACTTTTTTTTCTGTCAGTGGCTTTCAGATCAACAGATTAACAAATTAAGGTGGCATTTTTCCCTTGACTTTCTTACATGTATGTCTAAGTCATAGTCAGCAGATTAAAACATTTTAAATAATTTCCTGCTCAATGTAACAGGAATAAAGAGGGAGAAGTTAGCTGCTGCTGTTGAGGTCAGTTTGAGACAAGAACAGCCAGAAGTACAAAGAGAGCCTGGAGTCCATTGTCAATAATGAGGCAACAAGAAACCAGCATTGCATTTCCAGGTGCCTTGATCATCCTTTCCGCCTTCAGAAATGGTGTGAGGCAAGTGGTGTGGAGGAAGTTTCTGAAGAAGTACGCAGTTCTGCATTCCAAGACTGCCAGTCTGACATCTTCCACAAGATCTTACACTCAAATAACAAAGTCAGGTTTGTTTATATTTATTTCTCATCAGTCTTTGTAGTTGGAACAAAGACTTCAAAGACTAGCTATGTTTGTATGGTCAGTGCAGAATGTAACTTCATTAGTTAGGATCTACACCTTCCCCATAAACCTCAAGCGTTTTTCGTCTGCTTTGGACAGGACACTGTTTTACAAAGTCCCTGAAATGTGCTTGGCAGTGTGAGATTTGGCAAGAACATTAACTGCTTTGAATAAATCAGATAATATGAGCCAGATATTCTAGATCAACTGCATGACTGAAACTGGGGTTTATTACTGATTGAATGCAAACCTTTTTATTTGTGTCGTCTAAAAAGCACCATAAAAGGTAATGGTAATGTTGCTAAGGAGCTGTTTACCTGCCAGATGTATCTGTATGATGCATGAGGTGATCATGGGAACCAATTTGGTGGCAATTATTTAAAGAAAACCTTGCAGTGAAATGTTTATTGCATGCATACTAAATATTTCTGTAGTTGCATTTGAAAAGCTTGTTTCTGGGAAAAGACACAATAACTAGAAATCCATTTAGAGATAAGGGTCGGCATAGGTCCGACATAAAAAAATAAATCGGTAGAGACAGGTTTTTTTATGGATATTTTACAAATCATGTTTTGAAAATAAATAGGAAATCTGTATTGAGTTCTCAGTGTTGTGCAAATTTAAAACAGTTTGGTGTGTATTCCTAGGGGACTCAGTCTTTTGCCTGATTTCATTTTTCTTAAAAAATTAATTACAGGTTGCTGTATTCCCCCCAGAGAACTTATTAACTATGTCTCTCTCTCCAAAGAGTGCTTGGTTCTCATGAGATGAAGTGCCTTAGGCTAAAAGCTGATGATTCCATTTCTGATTCATAAAGAAATTTTTTAAGCTTACTTTTATCCTTACGGACATTTTTCATGAGTGATAACTAATAGCACTATGTTAGGATCAAGGTTGTTGTGATGTTTTCTTATAAAGGAAGCATATGCTGCACAAATGATTCTTCAGGGATTGAATTTTAGTTGAAAGGCTATGTACAAAGATTATTTTCAAGCATCTATGTCCAATTCAAATAAAAATTTTCAAATTTGCTATAAATCTTGAAACTGTAGGAAAATCTCCTATTTCTTGAAACAATTTTTATGGAATGTATTTACTTATGAGTTGCCCTCACGATGCTACAAAAATATGTCCTAGTGGCATTCTACTGTAAACCCATTATGGTACCATTACAATTTTAACCCAGTAATGAATTATGTAGGAAATCTGAGATAGCTGGTGTAAGATTGTATTAGAATTTATTTATTTTTCCAGTTATGGCCCAGCTGACAGTTAACTGTCATCTATCTGTGTAGAGTAATTAAGAAGGAATCATTATAAAGAATTTATAATAGCAGGTAGACTTTGTTTGGATAATTAACAGACATTTCAGTGTCAATGAAGAGGGATGAGAATGATTGTGTTTCAAATGAGAAAATATAGATAACTGAAGTTCTGTATGATTCTGGATGAATACTTTTATGGATCCGCTTTTAAAACGATGGAGATTATTTCATCCTTAAATGACTGTAATTGGATTTGCCTTACTTTTTTTCTTCTAAGTCACTTCAGGTTGCATCACTCAGTTTCACTCTGTCTTTCTGCAGCTCTCAGACCAAGAATGATGTCATACCAATGCAAAGTGAATCAGTGTCTTTCAGAAACAGGCTTTGAGTCTTGTCTGTGTTCACTTACAGACGTTGTGACTCACGCTGGGGCTTTACTTGCAAGCACATACAACTATAAGGATATTTTCAAGGCCTGTAACAACTCAGACTAGTTAGACATATTCTTTTGTAAAACCAGAATATATTTATGCACATAATCCACAGTGGGGCTGGAAAATATGTCCAAGTATAGAAAACAGGCTGTTTCTGTACTTGTGTTTGTACATGTGAAGGTACTGTAATATTGCAGAGAAGAGAATCCGTACAATTGCAGTGGAAGGATAATTAGGTAAAGTTTTTCAGAAGGTGCTGTTTGAATGCTATGGCTCATAAATTCAAATGAATAGCTTTAATTTGCACTGTAAAAGCAAATTAGAAGTTGGCAATATATGTAGTGTGGTTGGTTGGTTTTTTTTCAGATTTTTGAAAACAAGTTGTCTTTTTTTATTTTTCCTATGGTCCGGTGACCTGTGGGGTCAGTCCCATTTTCAGTTCCAAGTGGCGAAGAGGACCAAAAACCTCTCTCCCAGTTACCTTCAATGTGAAATAGTGGAGCAGAGAATTCATGTTCCTTACCCTGGGAAACTAACTTTTTTCAGTGCTAGAAGTCCCTCATTAGAACAGGATTATGGTACACTGCTGGAACAAAGTTGCTTGAAAGTCTCTGAGCTTACCTGCTTTCACCATCACTATGTGTACTTGGAGTTCACATTATCTGAGCTAGTGTTCAACACTTGTTTGTGCTAATTGGGGGGTCTAGGTTTAATTTATTGAGCATAGTATGTCTCTCCAGTATACCGCAAAAAACCATATACCTTTTTTCTGTAGACAGATACTCATTCCTCTTCAAGGGACATGCATAATTGTTGCTTTGCAAGGCACAAATGAAAAGTGATTCTCATAAACAGTGTAGTGACCAATTTGATTGTCTAAAGGTATTGCTTAAATAAAAGTTCCATTTGTCTTTCAGACACCCCGAACATGTGAAAACTTTATCAAATTGTGCAAGAAGAACTATTATGATGGAACAATTTTTCACAGATCAATTCGGAATTTTGTGGTGAGTATTGAAGAAATGCTGTGTGATGCATGACATGTGAAGTCCTCAAAATATTTATTTCAATTAATAAAGTTTTAGTTTCTTCTGCACATGACAACTTGCAATAGGTGTATATTAAATATACCATCAGAACTAGGATTGTCCTAACTTACTGAATTTGTACTTACTAGTCTTAGTAACAGCTGTCTCTGACTAGTATTGTCACTTTGAGCATCACTGCATTTAGTAGTGCTTTTGCTGGTGTTCCAGACAAAGCCTTTGAGAGTCATTGCCTTGGCAAGGCTCTTGTTATCTTCCCCAAGCTGTGGGTGGGTGGTTAATGAACAGAAGGAGAGAGAGAGAGGGGTGGGGGGGGAATGCTAATTTGGATAAGTAATGCTGTGGCCTGCTGGAGTACCATTCAGCTGAAACTTTAGAAAGCAGCTGAATTTCTGTTTCAGGTTGTGGTACTGGGATACTGTCCGATCATCCTTTCCTGAGTGCGCTCCAGGACTAGGTGCCCAGGCTTTCTTTGTGAAGGAGTTAAAGAGCACCTAGTGAACCAGAAGGCTGACTTTGGTAGTCAAAGATCTTTATTTACGTAGGCACAGTCCAGGCAGCTTAGGATATTGTAGCTGCCCTCTACTTTCCTTTCAGAGGAATTAACAAACTGATCCTGAAGGCAGAGCACATCCTTCAGGGGACAACGCTGAATGTTACATTCCATCCCATCATCCTAAAAAAAGCTTTTTTTCTTTTGACAGCACTGTATATCTCAGTTCAAAGTTAAACTCACAATTGAAATTGTGCTTGTGTGCTATTGCTGCAAAACTAGTCATGTCACGCTCCCTCTACTGGCATTAGAATATAGAATATTTTTTCTATAGATCGTGCATGTATATACAATGATTAATTTTGCTGCTGAAAGATTGGTTTCACATGAGGATTTTCCCTACTGCAGACAGTGAGGGGCATACTGGGAAATACAAATTCAGATACAGAAAATATTCCATATTCCCTCATTTCTTGCCTTCCCGTCATGTGGAGGATTGGTAGCAAAATGTAAAGCCTTTTCAGTTCCAAAAGCAATGCATCATCAGTTAAAAAGCAGGACTCAGCACATAATAGAAAATATGATCTGGTTAACCCATTTGAGACTGTTTATTTTTCCTATTTACCCACAAGAGACCTATTATTTTTATAAAACTGTCATTCTGTTCTTGGATAAGTAATGTAGGAGATGACAGCCAGCTGATAAAAGAAGGTTCAGATAAGTAGTAATGGTTTCCTTGTTGCTAGCTTGTCAACATGACACAATATAGAAGGAAGAAAAGTGAGCGGAATTGGCTTTTATGGCTTGTATTTAATGTCTTTCAGACAGGTATATATATAACCTATTGATTTGATTTTAATTCTGCAGATCCAAGGAGGTGATCCGACTGGAACAGGAACAGGTATGGTTGAGTTTGAATCAAGTGACCTGTTTTCACTTTGTGCGCTGTGTTGTTACGTTTATTTCCAGACACCTTGTAGATTAAAATTCTCTAAATGATGATATGTGGTACATTGTGAGTATCTCTACTTTAAAGCGGAGGTTTTATCACTATATTTTTATGACCATTTTAACTGTGCTCAAAATTTCATCCAATGTATTCTCAGTCTAAAACTTGGGCAGTCTTCCATGCAGAATTCTTGCTGGGTCTTTGCTTCCTTCTTGTTCCAGAAAAGAAATAAATGAAAATTATAATGATTTTACAGCTGGCCTTCCAGGGCAAAGAACAAAGGAAGAAACACATTCATGCAAAGTTGCCTTCAAATTCAGCATTAATGAAATACTTGAGACCTGCCTCGGAACTGGTGAATGGCCAGATACCATCTGTTCTCCCAGCTAGTTGCCTTGTGAAGCCCAGGCTGCTCTTTTTCTAAATTTTAGGGATCGCTGTTACTAAATTCTTCTGCCTATCTTTCTCCCTTAGTTGGAGATCTGAATAACAGTCATATCAGAAATAGTCAGGAAAAATAGCAGCCAAAGGGTCCTCAGAGCATTACACACTGCAGTAGATATGTGATGTAGCATCTCTAGTTGCTGCTGTAAATTTGTTCATTTTTCACTTGCACCTTTTATCTACCCACTTGTAGATGTCACCAGCCGCCACAGCTGCTCCTCGCCTGGCCCTGTGGGGTTCTGAGCATTTTTATTCTAGTTCGTACATGTCACTTGTATATGCAAGCACTATATTCTTCTGTGTGTGCTAACAGGTCATCCAAAAAAGATGTCTTTGTAGTTGTTAAATACTTTAGTTCTGTTTACTTTGTAAACAATGTTAGTGTGAGTTACCCAACAGCTTTTCTTCTACTGCATGTGATAATTAACAGTTGCATACTCTAAGATTTGAGACTAGTTAAAGGTTCTGTGTTTTGATGGCAAAAGCCCATTAATGAGATTTGTTACTGTATATACTTGGACTGTCACAAGAAATGTGATTTGATTTTGTTATAAGGAAAGTTTCATTTCAAATCCCAACAGACATAATTAGGAACATCTTTTAAAATGAGAAATTAAAGAGGTGTCAGGAGATGGGAGAAATTTAATGGGTTGACTCAGACACCTTTCACCCTTGTAGGGTGGAGTTCAGATCCTGCTGTGGAATGAAAATTAACTTGCTGGTGTCGTTCTTGTCTCTGTGCAAATGGTAAAAGTATTTTAAGACAGTACAATTAACAGTGGCAGAGAACTGGGAGTGCAGCTGCATTGAAGGTCAAGACTCAGCTCAACTGGCAAAGCAAGTAGGAAGTAAAATGCAAATAACCCCATAGGAGAAAAAGCCTCCTATGTATATTCTTTTATTTTAAAAAAGGAGTCTAATGACCTCTGGTCTTTTCCATCTTGCTTTCCTCCTTGTCAGTCCTTATTAATGTTCGTTTATTGCAGACGAGAGATCTTGCAAACATCTGTCAATACTATTAAACTTCTAATAAAATGGACAGTACGCTCAAACAGATATAAGTCTTGCAGATTTTTAGAGACTATTTACAATTACTGTAGAGTCCAAATGATGCAACTATCTTCTTTGCAACTGAGTGTTTTTTATTTTTTGAAGACAGCTGAATTTTAGATATCCTTACTTAATCACTTATTGAATATGATAATATCACAAGAAAATGTTGTAAATGGACAGTCTGGTAGGCTACTAGATTTCTCTTGAACTGTCACGCCTGTGTGTTGAACACTTACTTAAATGAAGCTACTTAGACAGTTCACAGAGTGCAAGTAGTTTGTCAGGATTTGTTCCTGACAGATCCTGGGCACTTCAGTGTGAGGCAGAAATTTCATTTGCGTGTCTCAAGCCACATGCTGTAGGAAGGTAGGCAGACCTGAGGTGCCTGTCTGACTTTGTGTTCTCTCCGCAGCAGTGTGGCCAGAGGAAGGTACAGCTTGGTAGTGGTGTAAGAACATGGCCAATGTAAATGATGCTCTCCTAGGCTCCAGTGGTGTAAAAATGTTGGTCTGTTGGTTTGTGCATTATTATTGTGATCATGAAGCATTCATGTTAGGAAAGCTTTGGAGTAAAGCACTGGGATTCAGTACTTTGTACCTTTTTTTACTTGGGTCTTGTATGTTATTTGCAGTATAGATTCCCTTTTTTATTTCTTCTGGCAGCTGGAAGGAATTTCGGTATTCAGTATGACTCACTGCTTCTTAGGAAAAAAATTAAAAGATCCATCTTTGAAAGCTAAAAAGTCCATAAGATTTAATGGTCTTTAGAGCTTTAAGAGTAAAGGGGAGGAGTAAATAACTTGACTTATGCAATACCAGAGAAGCATATGAGAGTAGAACAGGGCTTTCTTCCCAGATACTTCAGTTGGCAATAGGGAAGACTATTTGGAGGTTACCTTTTGAACGTCAATATGTTAAACTGCCAGAATTGTTTCATAGGAAGACTTCAGAAAAAAAGAACACCCTTTTTTTCCTTTTCCACATACAACTGTCTGCTTTGACTGACATTTTCTGGCCAAGAGGGTTGGGATGGTTTTTTGTTTGTTTGTTTTAAAAAACCCATGCCTTTTCGAAACTGATATGTGGAAGGTGCATTAAGCCTGTATATATTTTTGTTTTCATATATTTATTTAATTATTCCTGTTCATCAGCTCAGGAACCAGAACAGACTTGTTCAAGAATCTTCCCACCATTTGGTTTCTGTCATCTGACATTCATCCCGTGTTCAGCAACAGGTGTCAGGTTTATGGTTGCAACACCCCAATGCTTAGATGATAACCCACTCCATTGCTAACTAAGCCCAGGACTGTTCGGCTTCTGGGTGGATTTGGCCACATTCAGTACAGCAGGATGTAAGGTTACATGTCATACGTACACAGACTGCAACTGTGCTTTCAGCTCACCTAGATTAAGTGTGGTTGTGTTTTGGAAACATTGCACAGATGTAAAATGCCAAGCTGGTTGTCACTGACGGTCCACTTCCACAGCTACTCCGGCTGAACAGTCCTATCTGTAAGCAGCACTGATCTTTCTCTCTTTTTTTGTTTGTTATTCAGCACCCCAATGTGTCCTTTTTGAGTCTCTTGTTAGACTGTCATAAAAGTAACTGTGACCCAGCACACACAGGATGGACAACTGATTCCTGGTACTCGGCTATTAACCTTGCGATGGAGGAGGGTGGAAATTAGCATTATGGCATCTAGAAGTTGAGATACTACACTGGGAAAAGAGTGGGGAATAGAATTTTACCTTAGCTTAGCTGGCAGACCTGCATTGCCAAAGCAGTTAAATATACAGTCCTGTAGGGTTGACACTGATTTAGAGGACCAACCTAATATTCTACAGCCTTCAACTTCATATTTCATTAGACTACTGGGAGAAATTTTATTGTGCTGCAACAGCTTATTTCTTTTCTAACAAAATAACCACCCGTAGAGACAGAATTCAGAGCAATAAGCTGAGTCATGGTCATTCTTTGTAATGATTAATTCTTTGAAAATGAATTTTATATTTGTGATGTATCTCTTTTCCTGCTGTTCATAACAACTAAGTGGTTGAACATTGTGAGTAATTCTGTCTAACTCATGCTAGTGCAAGTGGAGCAGCTGCTCTGTATTTTCAGTGTTCCAAATAATAGAATAAAACTTGCACTAGGAAAAATAGATTTAATATCCTAGCTCTTTTGTATGAAAAAGGGAAAACTAAATGCAAAGCATTACATTTTCAAAGCAGCCAGGCATTTTTCAGCTACTCTTACTTACAACCTGTTGGAAGGTCTCCTGAATGGGCTTGTTTGTGCCCCTGTCCATTTATGAATCCAGGAGGGCACAACGGGGGCAGGTAACAGCTGTAGAAGTCCAAGATGAAATACCACTGGTAGATGGGAATTGCATTTTAGTTGACAACACGCAGAGCTCCTCTGAACTGTCAGTAGCAAAGGACTGTGGACAAACTTGGTAATTTCTGCAATGTGATTTCCTAACAAGGCAAGTTCCTAAAATATAACCAGTTTTAGAGCCTCTTTTCGTGCGTGATTAAAGCTCAGTAAAAGGACAAGCAAGACCTTTTTATCTAGCAATACACTCCTTTTAGATTGCAGCACCTCTGATATGTGGGGTTAAAAGTGCCGTGTCCTCTTATCTGATAGGAGAGAAGCATTTACTGGTTGAGCTAAGGCTTTCATATTTGTGAAACGATTCAAGAGTCTCACTTGGAAAGCTCTATGGAAGTGTCAGATGTTATTATGTACCTCCTTGTTCCAAATGACAAGAAGAAAATTACAGAAAGTAAGCCATCATTTTTGTGAATCAGAGCCCTCCCACTTCCTTACCACTGCTTAGCGATTTTTATGCCAGAAAAAGGAAGGATTTATTTTAAATCGCAGCTGTCATGAATGATGATTCCCAGCCCACACCTGGCTTTTGGAATGCTACATTTCTGAAGCTTTAGTTGCATCTCTCAGCTTTTTGCAAGACAGTTGTACAAATTCTGTAATTTTACCCAAAAAATTACTTTCTGAAAAAAAGGTCTTTATAATGAACGAAGACTACCAGATAGTAAGCTGGTTTAGTTCAAAAGACAATGTGAAAACGTGGCTTTTTTCTCTGTAGTTGCTAATGTGTGATTGCTTCAGATGTCAGTTTAGATCTATTCACCTTTTCCCTATGAGCACAAGATGCAGATAAGAGACTGAATAACTAACCGTGCTTCAGTTACAAGCTAAATATATCCTGCGACTCTGGATAGCCATGGAAATGATGAATACAGTCTGATTTTTTCTATGAGCTGTGTGTTCTGTTTGTTTTCATCTCTGTGTGAGAATTAGGTAAACACCTCTTTAATTTAAGAGAATTTTTCTCTTTTATTAAAAATGTGGGGAATTGGCTCCCAGCTCCCTAGCTTTGAATCTTGGGTATCTGGGTTGACATGTGATTTTTATTTTACAGAACAGTGCAAAAACTCTTTGTGGCTCCTGGAGGCTTTGACATTGTACAGGTTAAATGCTGTCCAAAGGCCAGTGTATTTCTGTGGCTGAGCCCAAGTACATTTCCATCTTTGTGCAAACAGGAGACCCACGTGTGCAGGGTCATAAGTACGGCTCCCTTTCGCACTCCCAGCACCAGTCCAGCCAGTGGCAGCACCCGCGTGCGGCCATGTCTGCTGCCAGGTGAAGCCTTCTGATTTTTAGCACAGAATTTTTTTCCAGCACTTTTTGTAATAGGATCTCAGAAACATTTGCAAGTCCACTAGGCACAGGGCTCCACTGTGACAGAAGATAATGTTATCAGGGAGTAAGCTGAGAGGAAGGTGAAGTGACAGGCAGTGCTGCCTGCTGTGAATCTGACACCCAGAGTCAATTCTTGTTTTCCATGGGCTTTACTTGTAGGCTGGCACATCAGCCTTGGGGTGAGGTTTTTGCATCATTGTGACTCCATATATAGTCAGTGGTGATCTGTGTGCTCTCAGAGGAAGATTTGGGGAATATAAGGAGGAGCCTCCTCTCTTTATGGCAGATATCAGGACTGTAACATGAGAGGGCTAGAGCCAGGCAGTGCGACGGTCCCACCTCCTGTCTGTCTGCATCCATTCTGCTTTCAGAAAATGAGGAAGATGGCACAGACACACGTCCTAACCATTTTGAGAATAAACACAGCAATATCTGCTAGATATTTCTGAATATTCCATAATTATTAGCAGTAGGTTTGGAGCCTGTGACTTATTTTCCCAAGTTTACATAGAGGTCTACTGTAGAGAGTGAAATGTAAGCATCTAAAACCCCTGTTCCAGAGCCCCCGGCTGAGCATTAGGTGCTGTGCTGCCGTGGCAGTAGACTAACAAGGGATCTGTACTTAATCTTCAGAGGGAAAGTGATTCTGGGTTTCAGTAATTAAAATAATGTATACATTTAACTCGCCATCTTCTGGCTTGCTCTGTCTGGTCCTGCTTCAAGCAGATACTTGAAGCCTGGAATGATTCCAGAGGTTAGCAGGAGTTTGACAAACAGCATGTTCAGGCTATTTTTAATTTAAGAATACATTTGGTTTTGTTTGTGGTTTTTTTTTTTAAAGCGTTCTTAAATTAAGACTTTAGGGTTTTTTCTTTAAAAAAACAGCAAACCCCAAATCATTCCTGTACTGCTGTCTTGCTGCCTTTGCAGCGTCTCCACCGCCGCTTGCCAGTCCGTGCTGCCAGGCCTCCGCAGACACTTCAGCTATGTCCTTTATGGGACGTCTGGCCTTTTAGGCGAATGCTGCACAGGCCATTCTCTGTTCTTGCCTGCAGCTCCCAGGCAGACAGAATTAGCCTTGGAAACAGATGTATGGCAGACAGAGCAGGAGGCAGGGACTGCATCTCGTGCTGTAACTATCTCCGAAAATAGTAGCACTTACTTCCAGAGAACTGGAACAAAACAAAGTTAGCCTTCGTACATATGAGATTAATTCTGGCCTGCAGTGTATGATCTGAAATGAAATCATACAAAAATAAATATTCCAAACCCTGAAGATCATGGCTCATTGCTCCTGTCTGCAAGCTCTTGGGTCTGGTTGCTTGTTGTGCCAGAAAGAGAGAGTCTCTCTGTCATTCACAATTTTTCTCTTTCCTTTTGAATTATTTTTCTGACCAGCAAAGGCTTCAGGGTTGATTCCACCCTCTTTCAGCAGCTTGACAATGCTGTAATTCCAGCATCAGCTGGAAGCATATGAAGGGTGTAACGGACTCCAAGGTTTGGCCACTTGCTGCTATGTACCATCTCAGTGCGATGTGTTCATGTTTGCGTGTCAGCTGAAAATTTCTAGAGGGCAAACACTCCTCTAGGCTAAGACTCATAGCAAGTGCATCTGCTTTACAAATAATTAGGAGTTCCTTCAAGAGATCCTTTGAAGCAAAAATATGTATTTCTCTAAGGGAAATCCAAGTGAACTCCGTTACTCGGGTGCAAGGAGCTCTGGCCGTGGCTGAGAACAGGAATGCAGGGCCTGAAGCAATGGCATGGCAGCAGCACGGTGGTGCAGGCGGGGAGCCCATCCTGGGCGCTGCCCCACCAGGCCAGATCGAAGTGGAACAGGAATAACTGGGAAAGGCAAAGACAAATAGTGCGCAGAGCATAGTGCTGCTGATGGGCAGTGAGTCTGCAGGCTTTGCAGGTGTGTTTCTGGTTTCGGGCAGCACCTGTTGGCATGGAGCCTTGCTATATTCTCAGCATGACTTGTTTATTTACTAACCCACAAGAACTTTGTTTTTCTGAACAAGGCAGGTAACTAAGGCACTGCACAAGTAACATCTCTTAGCAAATAGGAACATACAAGGAGATTCATTAGCAATGAAAATTACTGGCATCTGATAAGACACTTTCTAATAAATTGAACACTTTGGATTTGGCTAGAATAGCTGGATCTTGGATCTGTCTTCAAGACAGTATAGCTGGCTGCAGCTGTACCATATCCCTTTCACCCACTACTGGAAAAGATTGACATACAGGATCAAGCTGATGTAATTTAGCTGATCTTAAAATACTCAATAGCGAAAGATTGCTGAGGTAATCACTCCTCCTCTACTCCTGATTACAGAAAATCCCTACAGGGTTTGTCCCCTTTTGCTGCCTTTTGTCAAATTGCAGAGTTGGCAACACTCAAGTCTATTAACAGGTCTTTTGAACATGATTAATTGGGTTTTTAAGTGGGTCAGTTTCTTCCAAAATTTCTTTCTTGCTTGGTTCCACTTGGACTTGCAGCTGTCCACCTGTGATGCTTTGTTTTCATGGTATCATCTGAAACTCTTCCCTCATTTGATGCACTCTTGTGATAAGGTTTTTAGTAGGAGCCTGCTTTATTCCTCAGTTTCATGTGCTGCTTGCCTGTGCAGCCGTAGCATCAAGCTGGCTTTCTGTATCACATGTGCAACTAGGTTTTGAGCCCTACAGATCCTTTACTGACCTCCTGCTTCGTAAGTGATACAGTTACTCTAGAGGATTCTTGAGCCAGTTCTGCAGATGGACCAGTCTTGCTGCCTGTCTGGATAGTTTTGTTTGGTTTATTTTTAATACTATCCTAAGGTGAAATATTTTTTCATGGTTTGTCAAACAAGATCATAGATTTGACTGTAAAACTATGACTCATCTCAGCCTTCATTTTTCTTATTAAGAATGGTCCTGGAGGAAAGTGCAAATGAAAATGTCAGATCTGTCATAAATAATGTAAAAATTACAGCCAGGAGGAGAGGTCTCCCAGACCCTCTTGCTATTCACAGACAGAAAAGAAATCAGTTTTGGAGGGCTGGGTCTGCGGTTTGTGCAAATTTTTATCATCCTTTTGACTTCATTGCATTTAAGTGTTTACATCATCCAGCTATCTAGGCCAAATATCTAATTTTTGCCTTTTATTTTGGAGGAATATATATCATCATTCTTCATTGTTTAACCAGGAATTAAGCATTTGAGCGTATAGCTCGTGTTCTTAGTTGATTCTATGAACGTATTTCATCTCCCTGGTATTTTATTTCCAGAAGCAATGCTATATCCAGACGGCAATTAAACTAGTAATTCTTTGCTCTATGCGTGGTCATGAAGCCACTTTTAAAGATTTAATGTCTCAAAAAAGAAAAATCATGGTGGACCAGCAGTAAAAAATTAAACCCTTGACAGTTGTTTGGCATGCAATATATAACGCTGTTGATAAACAGTCTGATCTATTGCAGTTGATAGTGTGGGGGCACAGAATTGTGTTGCCACTTACAGACATCTGATTTCAAGGGCATGCTCAAATACTGGCCTAGCGATAGGGATGGGGTAATAATACATTATACACATCGTAATCAGAAGTCCCAGAAACCTTGAATTTAATGTCAGCGCCTGTCACTAAATGTAGTGGGAAACTAATGAAAACAAACATTTCTTCTGTCATCTTTTCTCTTTTAAGGAGGAGAATCTTACTGGGGAAAACCTTTCAAAGATGAATTTAAGCCAAACTTGTCCCACACGGGACGTGGTGTTCTTAGTATGGCCAATTCGGGACCCAACACAAACAAATCGCAGTTGTAAGTAGTCACTTGCTTTTTGTGTTTTATTGTTTCCCTCTAGACATTATGTCTTACTCTGTTAAGAAAACAAATGACATTTTACAAGCTCCTCTTTAAAGTTCAGTCAAGTGGATTATTCTGTCAAGTGCTGCATATTGAAATCAGGGTAGCTACAGCTGCTGATACCCAATCTAAGAGCAAAGTGAAGCACGGCAAGAAGACCTGTAGGTTTATTATGTCGTCATTAACTTGTCTTTTCTGGTTTTATGATTTGAAGTTTTTGTTCATTCTTGCCAGTGTCCCCCCACTGTTATCCCTGTAAGATCATTACACCTCTCCCCTCTGCTTAAATTTAGCCCCATATTGAACTTTTTGAAAGGGCTTAATGAAATGAAATATATACTCTGTGGAAATGTTCTTCTTTTTGCCTGCCTGATTTTAAATAAATGAGAACAGTTCTGCACTGTTCAAATGCGTAGAACCCAGTTGTGGCAGAGTGCAGAGTGGGAATTGAGAATTGGTTTTCAATGTACAAAAGCAGAATGAAGACTAAAATGAGGAAAAAATGAGTGAAGAAACAGGAAGAACAACAAGTGAAATTTAAAGATATTGAAGTTGTAATAACATTCTTTGTGTGCAACGTTAATACGGGTTTTTGCCTGCAGTCTTTTGAAAATGTTCTGTATTGCTTTGAGCCAGCTATTTGTTGGTTACTCACGATGTTCTGCAATAGAAAAAAGTGGTACCTTTACTGGGAGCCCCAGTAAAGAGAGGGAGGGAGGGAGTGCGTGTGTGTGTTCAGTACTGTGTGTTGGGACTAGGGAGTGAGGGAAGGGGGTTCTTATTATGGCTTGTAAACTATGCAGTAGTGTGGTTAGCTTTAATTAAACGCAAGTGCTTGTCTCAGAGCCTTTAATAGGCTTAGTCATGTACTTAGGGCTAAGCGCATGTTGGGCAGTTTGCAGGATCGAGTTGCTGTAGAGCTTATTTTGGATTTGAATGTTATTGCCAGCACTCAGGTGCTAAATTAGGGGAGAGCAGAGGCTTTAAAAAAAAAAAAACACAGAGCAAAAAAACCCCAAACCAGAAAAAGGGGGATTCTAGAAGCAGAAGTTATAGACAGTTCATGAGTGATGTGCCATATTGAGTCACATCATCTGCTGCCATAAATGTGATCATATGTTTACCTAAAATTTGCAAATGAAATATGAAATTCCTTTGAGTGTAAAGTCCTTGAGAGACTCCAGCTGCCCATATTTATAAAGCTTCCTAGGCAGTGTTTAGACACTTCTGGCAACTATTGTGACCTTAAAAACTGGGTGAGTAGCTCTCCCCGTAGGTGACAGACACTGTAGTACAGTGAGCTGAGTCCCCTGTGTAAGGTGATGCTTGAATAATGCTCAGGGCTTCTCCTCTGGGATCATCTTGAGTTATGTCAATTCCATTGTCCTTAATTTTATTTTGACTGCAGTGATGGATGAGAAGCTTTCTCTGTATATTTGCTACTGCTCAGATTTTATTTTTCTTTTAATTACAATGCCACAACTAGATAATCTTAGGTATTGGATATCTGGGAATAAAGTGGTGCAAAGAACCCATGCACAAGGCTAAGGTGTAATGTTTGCCCTGTGTAGGAGTTTGCATTCTGCACAGCATCTCAAAGCTTTCCTAGGGCAAGCCATGTCTTAATAGATTGTCTGGCAGATTGCAGCCCCTTCTATTTGCAATCATATAACTTCCTGAGGCAGTCGCTTATATGGAAAAGTGCTTTTGGAATGCTTATATATTTTTAGCTGTCTCTAATGTAATGTAACAGATGGAGACAGGGAGGAGAGCCAGCACTGTACGTCCAGCCAAGATGGGCCATCGTGGTCTGCAGACCACAGTGTGAAAACCTCTGTCTCATATGCTTGTAGTCCAAGTCTTCCAAAGAAGCATGAAGCTTTAGAGAAAAGTTGTGCTAGTAAAGGTTGCTTTGGATTTGGTATTTTAGTTCCCATGTTTAAGTTTAAAAACACAATCCCCAAAATTAAAAGTCCAATTAATTAAAAATAAAAAGTCCAAGTTTCACGGGTTTTCATTACTGCCATGTTTGTATCCGAAGCACAAACTTTCTCTGTCCAGAGGAGAAATGAATTACCAACAGGCCAATTTAATGGAAGAGAAATGCAAACAATAAATATGCTAAAAGGTAGAAGTTTACACTGGCAGAGACCGTTGTGTTCTATAACTGTATTTACTGGATTCAAGCTCCCAATCGTGCACAAGAAATGTACTTTTCAAGCAGGATGCATGTCTCCCTGTCCTGCGTGAGCTTCTGAAGGCTGCCTGGCCGAGGAGGCAGATACTTAGGTTAATTTTGGACTTTGTGCAGGTCACCATTCTTGGAGTACTGTTCAGGGATGTTAGTGAGGTGTAAAAACGAGAAGTCAAAACTCCAGAAATCCAAGACGAAACCCACAAAACAGAGGAGTTAAAGGACGTTTGGCTCCTAGAAAGGAGACAGAGAGGGAGAGGAGTTTGTCTTCTCTCAGAAAGCTGTTGCATGCACTCTCTGTTTTTAAGATTTACTGGCTGTTGTTGCGTGTCAGTGAGATAATACGCTAACTGTTGTGTCTTTGTTCCTTCCAGCTTCATCACGTTCCGCTCTTGTGCATATCTGGACAAGAAGCATACAGTTTTTGGAAGGTAAGTGAAGGATATTATGAACAGCAGTATAGCAGACATGCTCTCCTGTGTGTCTGAAGCCTGCGGAGAACAATCTAGTGACCCTTGCAATTGAACTGGCACAAAATCCTAGCTCACAATCTAGTTCTCCTGGTCATGAATAGGTGGCCGACATCGCATCAGTGCCAGTCTTCCGACTCTGCCTTCTTTTCTCCTTCCATCACTGTAAGTTGTCTTACTTCCCTTCTGTGGGTGGCCCTCCAGGGAGTGATGAACAAAGTAATCATTGTCCTGTAACCAACCACGTTAATATTTGTGCATGCTAGTTGCTGGGACACAAGAGATTACCTCTTCAACATGGCTTTCATCCTCTTATGAGCTGTCAGCAGGGAAATTAGTCATGACAGGGCTGCTCTTCATCATGGCATAGAACATAAAGCTTTTGCATAGGTTAGGTCTTTTGGCCCCTTTTATTCTTTTTTGGTTTACTCTTCTTTTATTCCTGACAGTTATCATCTGTATGAAATCTGTAGGTTTGTGTGCATGTGTGTGTGTACATACATACATGTTTATGTATATATAAAAAACATATTACCAATGCCAAGACAGCAAGGGAACTTCAATTCTTTATAAAGAAGTCTCTTCCAAAAGTCTTTTCCAGTCAAGTCCTCACATGATAAAGATCAAGGTATTTATTACAGAAGATCTTAGAAACCCTTTATGTTACAGTCTGTTCTTTGCTTCCTCTGCTGCAGGTACATGGTATTAACCAAGTCATGCATAGCTGTTCTAACAAATGCTTTTGTGCAAATAGCAGAAAGGGGAATTTTACTAGCCTGCTTCACTGGTAGTTCCTGAGGATTTTACAGTCTTTTTTAAATGAAGATTTGTTTTTTATTCTTTTCGTGGTTTTATGTGTTTGAAAGGCAGCAATTGAAAATAAATGCATGTGCTGTTTACTTTGATTGGATGTCATAAAATAGTGCTGTACAATGAAAGTGATATATTTAATCCATCTTCTCTGCCTGTGAGTTCTTGAGGCAGAAGCTGGCTTCATTTTCAACAATTATTTTAGTGCCATTAGTTCCAATACTGATTCTGCAATAATTGCACCCTATGAAATATATTTCTTTTTGCTTTCTCAGGTCTACCCTAGAAAAAAGTAAAGTTCCCTTGTCATTTGGTGAAAACAAATAAATAAAGCAAATTCTAATACTGAAAGCTGAGAGCGAGTATATTCTTGGAGGAGTTACGTTACCTTGTCTGGAGACTATTTACTTAAGCTACAATTTGAGTCCTCCTTGCAAAAATCCCATTAAATCCCATGCGGTAATGCTGCTAACCTGAGCTTGCCACCTCATGAAACAGTACTTGGATTATGGCAGCTCAGCTGAAAATGTGGCTGTTCTTCAGCTCTGGATGCAGCCTGGCTTCAGTGCGCATCCTGTATAGTCCTCCAGCGTCTTTGCTGGGTTTCCCCAGTGTGCTCCGGTTTTACCATAATTCAGCAGGAAAGAATTTGGAGACTAGCTGAGCGTACTGCAGTGCAGGGAGTGTGCTCCCAAAAGCCTTCGCACCATGCATAACGTCACAAGTACCTTGTGAGCAAAATAGCTCAAATTATGGTTCACGCTGTATGTTGCCTTTGGAGAGGAATTATGTCAGTCCAAGTAAGTTTGGTTAAGTGTGTATACCAGAGATTTATGCAGTTTTGGCAAAGACTGTCTTAATTTTTGAATTGTCCTTGCTACTACAGAAATCTGAACTTAGTTGCCAGACTAAAATAGTGGTGCTGCTTCTCAGCACTGCAAATATCCTTAGCTGAAATACAAAGGAAAAGCTTTATAAAAAAAGTATTGGTTTAGATTAATATTTGGCTACCTGCATGAAAACTGAGTGATGTCTTCTTATGAACACAGAGCAAGTGAATTTTACTCTGGACTCTCTTGCACGTAAGTGGAGATGAAGTCAAAGAATGTAAAAATGAAGATGCTGGGATAGATGCATTCCAGTCACTCTACAAATGGAATACTTGAATAATTGCATTTACCTACAAATTTAATGTAAAATGCTGATGTGTGCAGCTCAACATCTATATTCTGTCATTAAAATCTTTCAGCTGTTTTTACCTGCATTTGTTTTTAGAAGTCATAAAAGCAAAACAATTCCAGAGATTGTATCTCTAGTGAAACTCCAGCTTCAGTTTGCTATTTTATCTCTTGGGTGTTTCCAGGATTTGGTGACTGTATCTGATCTTACACTGTATACCACAATAATATCTGGAAAGCATATCTAGGAATAATATCTAGGTTTAAGAATAGAATGAACCCATGAAATCAGAATTCTTTGTTTCCATGAATGTTAAATTGAATTGTCTTAATTGAATGCTTACTGGACTGATGTGACTCTCATATAGATTTCAGGATTACTTATTTCAGTTAATATAAAAACCGAAATACTCTGATCTCAGCTGTACCCTTAGCTATTTCTATGTGGCTCTGGTTCATGTTAGTGAGTGTCACATATGTATCTTTGAGAGGAGAATTTGACCTGTTTGTAATTTGTGTAGAACTTTTCAGCAGGCTTTCCATACTTTGGAAAACAAAAAAGAGTGAAAGAGCAATCATTCCTCACCCCTTTCTTTTGTTATGGTCCTGTGTGGGATGGAGCAATGAAAAGTTCCTTCTCTGGAGCTGCATCTTATTCATGTCCCCACTGGTTAGAAACACATTTTTTGCATAGTAGCAGCTCTTAATGTTGGATGTTTGGCTGTTAAGTATGTTTGGAAAACACAGCAGCTGCAGGCAGTGGGACTGTGAAGATGTGGCACATGTCTGACTTGGTGCGCTGGGGTTTTCAAGTCTGAGGAGAAGGCTGCGGCTGGAGGACAGGGAGGACATCTTGTCGTGGTTGTACTGCCCACCATGGCAATAATGAAGACGGATGTTACTGAAAATAAAGGAGATAATTTGGCATGGATGAGGAGCAAAAACAAAGGCAGAGAGTGAGAGAAGAATGCCTTCCCTTGGAGGTGTGGTGCAGGCTGCACGGATTTCCTGCTCCAGCAGAGCTGCCTAGATTAAATTAGTAATTACGGTTCCCAGTAATTACCATTTCTCCTGACTTGGAGAATGCTGTAATTAATGTGAAAAGTAACTGATAGCTTTTGTTGGCTTCTAGCTGGCTGGTTTAATTTAGAAACTCAAATAATGTAAACCAGGTGACGTGCATTTGCTCTGCCCAGAGTGGATGAGAAGCATTTGCAGGTGATTACTGCATCGGTAGGTCCTGTCTGCTGCTGTCATGGGCTCCCTCTTACCCGTGCTACAACTGGGAGTTCAGCTGTTGTGTGAGCTGCAGGAGCTACAGGGATGTTATAGCCAAAATGCCAGTGTAGGCTCACATTCCTGTCTGGCATGCTTTATGACATTTAGATGCAAGCACATGCTGTCCGTGTTGTTATTGCATTTTCTATTACTCCAGTGGTTCACAGCTCCTGTGGATCGGAGACCTGGTACATTTGCCCTTTATAAGCAGAAATAGAAACATAACCACTGTCCCAGAGAGTTGTGTATGTAGAAAAGAGAGTGCATATAGATACAGGGAAGTGACCCGTTTCAGCCTGCGTTCCGCAGCCAGTTTGCACTTTCTTCAAAACTGGGGGGGGAAAAAAAAGCCCCAGGAAAAGATGAAACAGCTTTGTGATGGTTTTGGGGAAGCCTGTTCCAAAGCTAAAGGGACACATGAAAAAGTGCATGTTTAAAATAATAATGGAAGGTGATTGAGCTATGCTGATCAACAAGAGGAGAGAAATGCTATCTCTGAATTTTGGGTCAGATTTAGGACAAGAAGGGCATGGTGGGCTGAAAGTGAGGACAGGCTGCAGGTACATGATGTGATGTGGTAAAAAGAAAGGCAACAGAGGGAGCAGAGAGAAAAGTGTTGTGGTCAGAGTGGCAAAGTTGGAAGTGATCAATTAGAGCATCACTTGTGTTTATCAAGAACTGAGAAAAGAATGTGGCAACTGAGACAGGAGATAGGTGTACAGAGAACAGTTTTCCCGTTTGTACGTGGCTGCATGTGTCTGCTTACACATGTGACTTTTAACTGTCTCTCGAGGTTTCTGTTGCTCGTTCTTCAATTCTGTTGTTCCTGGAAATAATGAACAAGGTGGTTTGGGAAACCTCAGACTTGGCCACATTGGAGGCATTGGTCAGTAGCTGACATGCACTCAGCTTAGTCTTCTCTTGTCTTCCCTCCTCCCCTTGCCAGATGCTGTTGTGGAACAGAGTTTTCTTTCCTTGGATAAGTACCACTCTGTATTAAGTATTCCTTAACCTGTTTAATGCTTTCTACTGCAGTTCTGTAAAATGGGGCAATGAAAGTAACTCTTATCCTCTGAAGTAATTAGCTACATAAACCAACTACCAGGCATTATTCAGTTACCCAGGTACGGTTAAATAATGCACAGTGTCTGTTTCCACTTGTAACATTCCCTGTATGATTTGAATCAGTGAATCCCAATGGCTTCTAAGCTGGGAAACTGATGTTCTTGTTGCTCTTCGGCTTTAGTACATGTGAAGGACGGAGAAACTGTGTGACAGCAGAAGAGCTGAGTCTGCTGTTGTATCTGTGTAGGGAGCCTGACCTGATTTTGCACTGCAGTCTGCTCCCCAGACACCAGGACAGGAGTGAAGAACAAGGTGGGAAAATAAACCAGGCCTCCACGCAGAAGCCATGGCCATGATTTCATGTAGCACACAAGCGCTGGGCTGTCGGAGCTGCACAAGGGCTGCTATTGTTTCCAGAACAGTTGTATGATCTCTGAAGAGGACCCTGTGCCAAAGCAGAGAAGTCCTTACGTGCCAGGTTCATCTGTCGAGTCTAGTTTCAGAATGCTTTTTTGCAAGTTGTTTTATTTTTTCAGTGCCCATCATTACTGTGTCTCGCCTGCTAGATAAAGCCCTCATGAGGGATTGAGATGTTTTGACTGCATCCTTCTGCAAGTTCGAGTTGCTCCTTCCATTTCAGCTTGGGTGTATACATAGAAAACATTTTGTCCTGAGTGTACGTGTTTGTGCATGTGTATATTGCTCTGTGTGTGTGTGTGTATAAACGTGTGTACTCCTTTTTATAAAAATAACCTTGAGGGCAGAATGTGTTTAAAAAACAACAGTGTTTCTTTCTGGTTTCTTTTTCTAGTTTAAAGCATTTTTTGAAAAAGTCCAGACATTGTTCTTGTATCGTCTTCTGACCAGGAAATTATGGTCTTGGACCGCTGCCATCCCCAGCATTGCATAAGGCTTAATTCCTATAATTCCTCTAAACAAAAATATGAGAAATAGGAAGTCCATGTGTGAATGTCTGTGAGACTGCTAGGGAGCTGCAGTTTAATTTGGGAGCAGCACTAACTAATGTAGCAGCAAGACTTTCCTTGGCATATTGCAAATGGATAGAGCATGCTCCGGGTATTTCACTTATACTGCATGCGAAGACATTGGCAGTGGTTATGACGCAAGGTTTGCATAAAGGAGCCTTAACAAGAAGTAAGATTTCAAGTAACATCTCTAAATTTGAAATGCAAAGATTTCCAGTACTAACTTAGTGCAGTTTTCAAGAAAACAGAATTGCTCAAGTAAGGGCATCTTTTTGGTTTTGTTACTGTGCTAACAAAAAAACCCAAAGTGTACCTACCTTGTCGTCCATGCTTAAATGTAATGCAACATTTATCAAGCTCCTCTAAAAATACAACAAGCTGTCTCAGGGATGCTGATCTAAATATATAGCTGAGATCATCATTTCTCTGTTCAACATCTACTGGAAGTACACAGCAAACCCTTGGTTTCACTGGTTGTTCTAATGTGAACAGTGTCTTGAAGGTATCACCCTTTTCACCGTAGGGTGTCATCTGAACATCTGGTTAAACCTCACTTTGTCAATTTAGGGCAAAGTATGTGTAGCACCTCATACAAGGAATAGAGCCAGAAACAGTGGAAAAGGTTAAACTTGTTTCTGCCCTTCTCCCTTCCCTTCTCTGCTATGCTCCCAATGCAGCACAAGTGACACTGGAGGAGACAGGCTAACGCGGTGTGACCTGTCACTGCCTTTGTAACGCACTTACCACATGGAGAGGCTAGAAAGGGATATTAGTCTGAACTTCTGGAGCTTGCGTTTTGTTTTAATGAAAATGATGTACAGCGTTCCTTATGCTGAGACTCAGATTTATTCACAGAACAGGTTTTATCTCTTTTTGTTCAAAGTTAGTGGATATTAGAATAATATTAAGTAGTGGCTCTCTCTTTAGAGGCTTTTTTTAATGATTTAATGTACTGGTCTGATGGTCTTTTCTACATGTATCTTGGCAAGATGTCTGTGAGCTTTTCTTCTTACACCCAGAGTATGTGTTGTGAGGCAGGCAAAGAATCCCCAGAACTATTCCAGTGTGTTGGTTTCCTCATTCTGTGAGGACCAATTGCTGTAACGGATGCCAGTGCATGGGCTTAGACCTGTTACATCTCAACAAACTGATTTTAGTGCAGCAATGGAACATCATGAGATTTGACATTAACAACATGTAATGTTTCGAGAGCCTGTGTGTACATCATCTCTCGGTTTAGAAAAATCAGAGGAGTTTGCAAAATCCTTTATGGTTTGAGACCTTAAGTTCGAATATCCCATTTTCTTGCATCCATCCATGACTGCCCTGATTAGTGTGTAGTTCAGTTTTTACTGGACAGGCGATGTTTGCAATCAGATTTTGTCCTTTTTGGATTTTAATTTCTACTGATGAAACACCACCCTCAGCTGGGCCTGATCCTTGACAAGGCTGCCTGAACAAAAGTGACTAGTAAATTATTTCCAGTTCCTCTGGTTAGAGCTCTCTTCTCTGAGCTGGTGGTTTGTATTCAAATTAATTGTTGTTTTTTAGTGGTATTATGGCAGTGTCTAAAGGCATAAACCTGTACTGAGAGCTCACTGTGCTGACACTGTAATAGGCATAGAGATACACTCTGTGCAAAATGTTAGAGAATGGAGGGGTGTAAAAGAAAGCAATTTTCCATTTTAGAGACAAGAAGCTAAGAGGAAAAGAGAATGGCATGCTCTGCAGGCATAACAACTTTGTCATCTTTGCCTTTAGTCCTTTATAATCATGTCAAAATAGACTATTTAGGTCATTTACTGATGACCTGTGAATGCCATGTCTATCACAGCCTTTTAAAGTGTACAAGCGACGACGTATTCCCAATAAAGTTTAATTAGCATAGCAACTGAAGATTCATGAACATTGCCAAAATGCGTTAGGGCTACTATTGTGGGAGGTCTAGCTACGGGCTAAGGGATTACTCTGTTGAGATTGCCAGTGCATAGCTGATCTGGCTATTTCAAATTATCAGAACTTAATTAAATGAAAACATACGAGCAGATAATGAGTGGAGCTGTTGGCTAGAAAATCTTCTAATATTAAATCAGAAATTTCCTTTAGGGGCAATTAAAATACAGTGAATATATCTTAGGCTGTGTGTTAATCATCAGTATTATAAGAGAATCTGATATTGGCCTGGAGGAGGATTTTAAAATTGAGTTTTTGTTATGAACTTTCTAAAGTTCATGCAGGGTCTACAAGCCCTGTGCAGCTTCCCCTGGTGTGCTACCTCCAGTTGCAAATGAATGAGGCTTTTCTTGCCTGCATACATGTTTTTTAATTGCTCTTAAAAATCACAACATGATTACAGAATATTGACAGTCCCTTGGGGAGCAAAGGGGAGAAGTTTGGAGCAGTGCAGCAGCAACGAAATGTTAGCAAGGGTGGCTCTGCTTGGGGCAGGTGCCGAGCAGCACCCTCTCTGACTTGCATCGTTTTATTTTCTGTGACGGGGTCTGTGTTTTTGTCTGTGTTCGGTGCCTGTCCCAGCCCGAGGGGCAGCACGGAGGGGCAGGGTGCCGTGTTCTGAGCCCGAGGGGCGTTGAATGAGGAGGACCCTCTTACCTCTCAGACCACGGTGGTCAGCCTATTTCGTCTGGTTAATGTGGCTCTTGGAGGAGTGCATCAGGTGTGTAAAGTGGGTGGGGTGGTGGTAGAAGGTGCATTTCTCTGTTGGATCAGCTGAGGCCATCGCAGGTGACAGCCAGTGGCCTCTCCTGGTGCTGGCCGGGCAGCCTGTCGTGCCAGGACTGGAGAGGGCTGCCTGGCTGCGAAACACCTGCAAGAGCGAGGTATCATACCACATGTAAATGTGCCATGTACCTGTGAATATGACGTATCTTTTGGTTGAGGTATTGCTCATTTCTCTGATATGAAAGCAGAGTTAGTTTGATTCCACCAGTTTGATTTTTTTTTTCTTCCACCAGTTTAATTTAATTTCCTCCATTTCATCTGCCCAGCCCTGTGCTAGTACCGGAGTTCCAGTAATCCCAGCAATCAAGTTTCAAATGGTTGCCACCTCACAAAGGCTGGAGGATTGCTGGCTTGCCCTGGGCTCCTCGATGGCCGGGTCCTGCCCTCCCTGCCGAGCTCCTGGCCCCAAACTCCTCTGGCCCCAGGAGCAGTGGTTTTGAGAATTATGGCTGCTTCTCATTGTCCCACAGCCATTAATATGGGCTGTATTTTTGGTTCCTGGCCATGTGGCTTGGCTCTACTAAAACAGATGTTGTCCAGCTACAGCCTGCTTTTCTAAGGGATCTGGATCGCTCGGCATCAACGGCCTGTCTTCATCTTTATTTACTGCTCTTCTAAGTATAGCTGTTTTCAAATTTAATTGCGGATGATGATGTGGATAAAAGTGTTAAATACCCTGGGACCAAGATCTGATCCCAGCAGGACCCCTCTGGAAACATACTGACTCAGTGGTTTCTATTTAAAATTAGATTTTGACACCTGTCAGCCAATTTTTTATTTAATGTGTGCTGTGTTCACTTCATATCGTTCTGGTTTCTCAATCAAAATATCAGCCGCCTTCCAGAAGTCTGTTCCACGGACACTGTTATCCATGTTAACCACATCTGTCGTCTCAAAGATAGAAGGTTGTTTGACAGACTCTGTTTTCCACAAAACCTTGTTGATTACTGTTACTTATTTCCTTTCTTTCTTAATCATGTCCTGTCTCCGCTAGTGCATTATTTTGCTGGGATAGATGCCAGGATGACAGGCTTATAATTATCTGGGTCACCCCATTTTTCCTTTCTAAATATCCTTTTCTGGAACTTTCCCGTTGTTCCACACTTTTTTTGAAAATGAACATACAACAGTCCAGAAAGTCTTCAGTCTTTCTTACACATTTTGAACCAAGTATTTGGATATGTTGACTTGAAAAATGAGGGGCCAGGGATCTAACATCCTCCTAAATAGAAACTGAGGTGAAAAGCATCCTGGTGTTATCTTGTGGCTGTGACTTGAAGCTCTGCTGCTTTCCCAGAGCCCTCATGAGCTCATGGTCATGATGTGCTTCAGGAGCAGTCCTGCGCTTTCTGCACTGCTGGGGTTATTATGAACAGCTCTGGTACTGCTCTGCAGTACTGCCATAGTTATGATTCCCTTTCTTCCTAATAACACTCTTCGGTCTGATATACAATTTTAAAAAAAAAGTAAAAAATCAGAAGTTAATGAAAACATTTGTTTTCTTGACCAAGTCTGTTGGTTCGTTTTTCAAAGCCTATGAGAGTAACAAATGAGGTCCAAATTTATGGATGTAACATTAGCAAGTGAACCCATGTTGAAATGGGTTTGTGTCTTCTTGCACAGATGGCTGTCCACAGCCATTCGTTCTCCATCTTGCTGGTTTGTGTGGCTGCCCAGCTTTTGGACAAATGGCTTTGCTTTGCCTCTGAGTGTTAGACGTTTCCATGTTCTGTTTAATTTTAAATTCAAATCCCAGACTTGAGAAAAAATTCTTACCTTCCGCACTGAGTGATAGTATCTTAGGTCTTCCAGACACAGTTGCTGATGGCCCTTCCCCCAAACATGATGGTTTAAAAATCTGCTTGAGTAGTGGACATAAATTAGATATAGTAGATCTAACAGCGCAGGAATATTTTGAGCGTGTTGTGACAGCTGAAAATTATATTCTTTGTCTTTTAGGGTGGTTGGTGGCTTTGAGACTCTGACTGCTATGGAGAATGTGGAAAGTGACCCAAAAACAGACCGCCCCAAGGTACGTGTGAAGCACCAGGGGCTGTGCAGGAGGGAGTGAACGTATATGGCCTCGTGTGGCACTGCGGTTCACCCCGCTGCTGCTCCTCTCAAAGCTGAACGTGGAGGAGATGGCGCAACTTCATCAGCAGATTGATTTGCTCTTCTTCTCTTCTGCTCCCAGGAGGAAATACGAATTCAGACAACAACAGTTTTTGTTGATCCGTATGAAGAAGCAGATGCCCAGGTGAGGATAGTTAGGTGGTTGGTTGGTTGGCTGTTGGTTTTTTGGAAAGGCCAAAGCTCTTCTTTGGAGAACTTTGTAAATGAATGCCTTTTCTTTGGTTGCAAGCTAAGATTAAACAGCTGCCATTAGCATTGCCTTGTGTGCTAGGGTCATTGCTGCTGTTTCAGCAGAGAGGTCTTGTAACTGAGTCTGGCACGGCTCCCAGTCCATCACGCTTACGATGGCTTCCTTTCCAAATGTCCACAGTAGCTATGGGTAGCTGCAGGTGAGAAGAGAGGAGTTTTGTTATAATGGCTGCAGACAGCCTGTTTGTAGTGGCCCTTGAGGTCTGTCTCCTAAAGCCTGCCCTGTAATCATAGCAGTGCTGATTGCTGTTTTAGAGTGCTTTAAAGCTTCAAAGAATTGTAGACATTTTCTCCTTAATCATGACTAGCTCTTGCAACAGATTGCACTCCTTTGCTTCCCGCAGGTTGCTGCAGAAAGAGAGAAGGCCCAGCTAGAAGAAGAAGCAGCCAAAACAAAAGCTGAGGTGGTCCCACCAAAAAAAGAGGTCCAGACTCCTAAAACTTACCGGCAGGGGATTGGAAAATACATTAACATGGCTGCAGCGTGAGTTCCCTGCCCATCCGATCTCTGTTGAGTGTTTTAGTTGCCTTTCCTGCTGGATGCTGACCCTGTCCAGTGCCATTGCTCAGATGTTTGGTTTGTGCCAGCAGGCTTTGCAGCTGTCCTAACAGTCAGGAGTTCCCTCTGCTTCTGTTGTTTTTCAGGATTACAAGTTAACTGAGCTTTTCTTTTAGCACTTGACCAAGTTGGTCTTTAACAGCGTGTGCTGCCTTCAGAACTGTAGATATGTTTCCACAACTCAGAAGTCCTTGAGGAACTGTACTGTGTCACTTCCTACACCATCTTTTATTCTCTTCCTCTTCTGCAGCTGTTTCTGAAGGCCACAGTCCCACAGATGTTTCTCTTTTAGCAGCTTCTCCCCTGCACAAAGCAGTTGCCTTAAACCCCTATCAGTCTACTGATCTGGTTCCCTGTTCAGCCGCACGAACAGTTGTACCAGCACAACTGAAACGGCCGGAAAGGGGAGCAGGTTCCCAGGCTTGCCGTGGGAGCACAGGGCGTCTGGCAAGTAGCTCCAGGGTGCCTGGCTGGTTGTACAGGCTTGTCCTAAAGCATCCTCTCCCAGACACCCTTTGTACGCCCACTGGGATTGGCAGCATTGCTTGCTTTCCTAAGGACAGTACAGAATCCCAACTGAGTGGCAGCTTTGCATGAGTTTTGGATAAATTAAAATAAATGCCTGCCACTTGATTTTTCACAGACTTCTCTAAAAGCATTTGCAAAAATGCTGTTGTCTGTCTGCTGCATAAAGGCATGTATTTACGCATAGACAGATCTGGACAGCTATATAGTCAGCCTGTATGTGCTTGTGTGACTTAACAGGCATTTGCATAACTGTGAGAATAAAAATATGTTAGCCCGTGTAGGTCAGTTTGGTGTATCAGTTAGACATTTTGGTTATGAATATTGCTTGTCCCTTAAAGTATTATGTTCAGCTTAAAATTGTTGCCATTCTGCGCTGTATTTACAGAGGAAACCCAAGCAGAGTTTGCAGCTCTGTGGAAAGGGTTGAGTAGTAGAGAAAGGACTTTTCTTTCCTAGTCCTTCTTTCCTTGACTCCTGCCTTGAAACTGGGAATTTGGTCCATAGGTTCAAGGTTCTTGATTCTTCCTATCGGTTACTGATATCTGACAATAAAACCACAGTACGTGAGCTGGCTGCGTAGTGTTTCCATGGGGTTGCAGACTCTGCTCAAGAGAGGCTGACAATAGCAGCAGCCACTGCAACAGGCCATGCTCGAGAAACAGGAAAGGATCTGAAACACTTGCCTAGCTGCTTTACACCTAATTCCCCATAAATCCTTTTGCTGCCACAAATGCAGGTGAGAAGGCAACGAGAGAACATGTGGCTCACATTTTCACTGTGACTGTGCTAAAAAAGTACAGTTGTTAAATCTTCATGTCTGGCCTGGAGAACTTGTTGGGTTTTGAATGGGTTCGTGGAAGTGTTCCAAGCCTGACCCAAACCATCCCCACAGACTGACACACTCTCCCTCTTTTTGGGTACACCAAAGGCCCCCATCCCCACCCCGCTGTGGTGCCTGTGCTGGCACGGAGCATGCACTCCGCTCTAATTGGTAAGGGATGGGCTGGCTCCAGTGTAGCTGTTGCTGGGGGAGGAAGGGCATCCAGCTGCCCTGGTCCCACTGAAAGGTAAATAGTCCCTGAGAGTTGTTTTCCTGTTGGCTCCAGGAAGCGCAGTTTGGAAGATGACAGGCCCTCAACCAGCACAGCTGTGAAGAAAGAGAAAAAGAGCACAGGCCTCGGGGACTTCAGCTCCTGGTAGCAGCGCGGGGAGCCTAGCACTGGAGCAGCACAGCAAAATAGAAAAGGCGGCTTCCCATGAAGAGCGCGAAAGACAGTCTGTCCTGCGGAGGGAAGGCACCAGCCTGCCCTTCCACGAGGGAAGAAAACTGTTGCTTTGTTAAGGCTGGTTAATGTGGCTTTGTCTTCTAGAGAGCTGCGTTTCCCCCACTGCATCTTCCTCGAAGGCCTTTTTGTTGTTGTTTTGTGAAGCGGGGAGCAGGCACTCAGCCCCGCTGGGGATTAGCTGGAGCCTTGCTCTGCTCGGCTGGCAGCAGACCAGGCAGAGCCCAGCCTTGCAGGATGCAGCTTCAGTGAACAGCTACGTTGGTGAAAGAGCTCCTTTTACAGGTAATCACTTCCAGACGGGCCAAGTCCACCAAATGAAGGAGTGAATTAATGTGCTGGGGAAGCTGCTGTGCTGCTTTAGTGCTTTGCAGAGGGGAGGAGAGGGCTCCAGCCTCTGCTGCCCTGCCCCTCCCTTCCAGCTGCCTCTTGCCACTTCTCGTCAGGGACCAATTCTGTCTCTTGCTCTTTGCAAGCCTGCCTCCTGGCTGGACTGACTGCTGTCAGTCTCCGCAGGGCCCCACTCACTCCACAGTGAGCTCTCTCTTTGCCGATTCTGCTCTCTGGCAGCCTGGGAAGCAGCGGTCTAGATGGGGAGCCTGGGGTAGCTGCACCGCTTGTTCCTCACAGTGGCTGGCCTTCCCGGAGCCACTGGGCAGCCGGAGGGGCCAGGATGCACCCATTCAAACCTGCCCTTAGGTCCCAGAAACTACAGCCTGGAGCAACGGAGCAGGAATAGAAACAACTTTTCTTTGTAACCATCCCCTTGCAGGGGAACACGCACCACAGTCTGCCCTGACATCAGTCTTCCCATCGTTGGGGAAAAAACCATATAATGTAGCTGACGGGCAGCTCGGATATTTCCGTTGCATATCCACAAATTATTGGGAAGCTTAGTAAAGGCCTTATGGGGTAAAGATCTATCAGCCTGTGAAGTTTTAATGTTTTAATCCAAAAACCTATGTGCTATCCAAAAACCGTCACTAAGACATAGCAGGCCAGATCCTGAACATGACTTCTCAGTTCGTCTTAGGTGTTTTCAGGTGACAGAAATACCCTCCCTACCTCTCTACGTGGCTGAGGAGATAATTTTGTAGCCAGCTTTGTAACAGTACATTTGTATTGGTGGTTTCATGTTTTAAGAGAAGATTCCATTTATATGAAATTGCTGTAAAAACTTTCGGTAAGATGTTTTGCATTAAACGCTTTTATTTTCCTTTGAGTGTTTGCCTTTGACTGCTCAACTGTCATTTCCAAGATCATGGCATTGCGAAGCTGATTGTCGTACAAGGAAATGACTCATTCCTACTTTCTAAGATGTTCCTAAGGAACGCTGGGATCTTTGCGGATGTGATTACGTCTTTGTTAATTCACAGGAATTCAAACTAGTCTGAGAGAATAATAGGGGGGTTTGTTTTGCAGCATTTTGCGGAGTGTAAGTTTGAAATAGCACGTGTTTGGTTCCTGGAACAGGGGATATGATGGTACTTTCCTCATGCTGAGTTTCTTGTGTCGTATTGAAACCTCTTGCTTCTCCTGGGCCGGCCTTTTCCTGATAAATTGCTATTGATCCCTTCTGCCTAACTTCTGCTTCAGCACGTGTTTGAGTCGTCAGGTTCACGGTATTGCTAGAGCTGGAACAGGCAGTTTAATGAAATCCAGGAAAGTACAATGCTTTTTTGCAGTAGATGAAAATGGAGGTGATTATGAAAGAAAGGAGCATTTGATTACAAGGAAGGCAACAGAGGTGTGGCAAGGACCCCTGTTTCAGCAAGAGTCCTTGTTACAGATTGATACGAGGGACAGTTTCCTTTCGCAGCAGCAGGCTGCAGAGATAACTGCCCGCTTTCCCTTTCTGCTCCAGGTTTTTGGCAGAGCTCCCTGCAGTCCCCGAAGGGCCACTGCCGTGCAAAGTGCAGACGGGACCGCTGCCCTTCCGAGCACTGCCTTTGCACTGCCCCCTTCATCACGATTTCCCACCATAACATCAGACACCAAAGAAAGAGCAGTTTCCTGGCTTCGGCGAGGGCTGAGCGCAACCCTTTAGTTTGGCTCCGAGCAGGGGTGAAGCTCTTCAGCCTCCGTTCACCGCTCGACCTGAATCCAGCCTGGCCTGCTGCTGCTGCCTGCTGCTGTCAGTGGCTCCAGGGCTGGGAGACGCCAGCTCTGGCCCATCCCCAGGGTGCTGCAGCAGGCACGGAGGTCGAGCCGTTTGGCCGAGGCCATGTGCCGAGTCAGCAGCCGGGCTGGGGTTTGTACCGAGAGCCTCTGCCAGGCAGCGGAACCATCGGTGCTCAGGCAGCCAGAGCCTGCAGCCAGCGCCTGTTCTGCACTCCCACCTCTCTGCTCCCTCCCACACCTGTATTTTTGCATACGTGGTCAGGGTTTTTTTAACTTCAGCTTTTCTTCTGATTGACAAAACCACAGGGACAACGTGACACAAGCTCTTTTCTAAAAGATGAATGAAAATGATGAACCGTGCTGATGGGGCACAAGGTGGGTGCCCAGAGAGCAGGGCAGCGTGGTGTAGCCCTCGTTTTTACAAAACCTGGCTCTTTGCAGTTTCCACTACCCAAGTGGGGCAAGGGGAGGAAGGAGGCTTTGCTGAAGCCTTTTCTGCCCCTTTCATCGCTTGGTTCTGCAGCCAGGACAGTGTGTTAAAGCAATACCCAAAGCAGCTCCTGCCGTGGCCGGAGGGATAGGCAGGAATTGTGCAGCCTCACTACAGAAACTCACTCCTGGGAACTGCTGTGCTATCTGTAAGCACATTTTTACATCCTTTGTGTTTGACACTTTTCCAGTAAATACACTTAGAGCGAAAAAGTAGGATTTTAACCAGGGGCTGAAGTAGCTTTTGTCTGGCCTTCAGTAGAATAACACCAGCGTGCTCTTACTTTGCATTGCTCCGTACCCAAGTCATTTTGCTGAAGGCAGAGGCACTGGATGATCAGTAAATTCATTGTTTCCTGAAACCTGGCACTGTGGCAGCGAACACCACAAGCACCACACACTGTCGAGAAGGCGGTGGCATGTGGTGGGGCTGGCAGTCATGACCACACGTTTCCATACAGCCGCAGAAAGACGCGGGGCTCGCAGGAGACTCTTCACCTCTGCTGCTTCTGGTGTGAATCCTGCCTGGCCCCTCAAGGACCATGGCATTGTCTGTGTGGGGAACAGCACTGACTGAATGGTTTGCAAGCTAAATAGCTGCAACTCTTGTTTCCATATTCACTGAGAGAAAAAGCCCAAAATACTGTTGTTCAGTTTAATTCTGCCTGTTCCCCACTGGTTGGAAGTGCTACAGCCCACTCTTGGGAGCAGGAGCTCATACAAGCAATTGCTCTGCTTCAGCGTGATGTGGTAGCCCATAGTGGTACCCATCTTGTGGGCCATGAACTGTGAGCAGTCAAACTGTGTTTCAAGGTCTCCAAGAAAATCCTGCTTCTCCCTCCAGCTGCTTTCCAGACAGGGACCAGGCAGTGAGCGTCCCCCAGAGCCGCAGCCACCCTCAGCCGTAAGGGTGAGGGGCTCAGTGGGATGGAGCAGAGCAACGCAAGCAGAATTCAGTCCAGCATGGCCTGGCTCACTTCCGCTCTGTGCAAAGTTTACTCCAATTTCCTGCTTACTGTGAATTAAAAACCACACAAACATACCTCTGCCAGGTGCTGCTCCAGGATTTGTCTGTCCAAGCCTCTTGAGCCTGAACGCTGGGCCCAGGGAAGATGTTTGGGCCCTGGACTGGCTGCTGTTGGGATGCTGTTGGTGCCAGAAGCAGAGCATGGGCAGAGACGAATGGACAGAGACAACCTGGAGGAGCCTGCGATGGTCGGTAGGACGGGGATGGGGAGAGGAAGGGCTGCTGGGCGTCCCAGGGCTCCTCCCTGGAGCCTGGCGTGGGGGTTGCAGCTACCCGACCCTTGAGGCAGCTGCCATGCCCGTGGGGCAGAGGAGGTGAGACGTTCCTGGGGTGCTCCCCGCCTTGCAGGTCTGGGGACCCTGGAGGGCACATCACGGAGGTGGCACGTCCTTCCCCAAGGCAGCTGCCCGTGCCCGTGCCTCCACCTTGCAGAGGGGGGCCATTTTGCTCTCTGGATCCTTCCTGGCCACTTTCCCAGTGTTTTTTTGCAGACGTTTAACCCTTGGTGCCCCTGTGTGGGGCTGTGCCTGTCCCTGTGGGCCATGGGGTAGCATGTGCCTGCGTGCTGGCTCCAATGCAGACCTACTGGTCCCAGCCTCTGCTGGGGCTGCTGAGCTGCATTTCTGCATTCTCCAACTGACTTGGCCCCAGAGGCCTCAGGGTGAGAAGCCAGGACAAGCACCCGCTTCCCTGCGCAGGTGAGGGGCCTTTTACACGCGTTTGGTCCCCTGGGCTTTCACCCGATATCCATGGTCTGAGCTTTGATGCAGCTTCTGTTCAAGAGCAGTGGTCACCCACCCCTCGGCTGGCTGCGATGCTGCCGGCAGAAAACAAAAATCCACTTCTCCGGTCGTGGCGAGGCTCCTGCAGGTGCTGGGCACCCCCCCGGAGTGAGCTGCTGGCCGGTGGCTCTGCTATGTCCCCGCTGCCCCGGCGCTGCAGGGGCTGCACCAAAGGCCGTCTTGTTGGAACCAAGGGACCGTGCTAAGTCTTTGTATCTCTTGCCGAGCAGGAAAAGCAGAATTCATAGCAGAAATAATAGCAGCAAAATCTGCTGTTGATCTGTCTGATTCCCTCTGGAAGAGCCCTTGGTCCTGCAGGAGACCAGCCACAACGCCGCATCTGGCGTGGCCGTGCGGAGCGGCTGCCTGGGAGATTTGCTCTGAGCTGACGCAGTTTGTGCCGCTGGCGCTGAGGCTTTGAGGACAGCAAGGTGAAGGCTGTCTCTGGAGACACAGCAATAGTTTAGGGCAGCTGCAGGCTTTGTGGTGTGTGCGGATGGGCTTGCAGGGAAACAGGGGTTTTGGTTCGACAGGAGCAGTGTGTTGGTTGAACGCTGCCTGTGCCAGCGTTCGAGGGCTGGTCTCCGCTGCCCCAGTCCTGCGTGTGGGTGGCAGCCGCCCGTACCACGACCAGGCCTTATGCAAAAGCAGTGAAGGGCTCAAGTGCTAAATGCAGCCAAGTCACGGCCAAGCCCTTTGGAGGAAGGGGGAGGCTGCTGCACTGGGGCCAACGGGCGCTGGAGGGCTGGTGCTGCTGGCTCCACGCTGCTGCCCACGCAGCCAGACAGGCGCAGTGCTGGTGGGTGCAGAGAGCTCCCGCAGCCCGCGCCGGGCACAGGTGACCCTGGCATGGGCTGCGCTGGTGCCCTCAGCCGGCGGCAGAGCGGCAGCCATGGCCGAGGCCACCCCGCAGCTGGTGGGAGCAGCCAGCAGCTAAACCCCGCGCGCAGACACTGGGACAGAAGCGTCAAACCCTTCTGGGAAGCCCCTGCTGCCCCCGCCAGCGGCATTCGGAAGGAACAGGGTGCCGGAAACCTTGCGCCAGGAAGCAACTTTTATAAGCAAGGGAGGGGATTTGCCAAACTGCCCCCCAAGTTTCGACACTGTTTGCTCTGGAGAAGGCAAAGAAACTAAACCAGACTACACAGGAAGGAGGCGGGCAGCTGCCTGCCCCGGCCGGCAACCGGCTGCGCTCTGCAGTGTGGCCAGGGACTTCTCGCTTCCTCTCTTTCTTTGGAAAATGAATTTGTTATTGTGGCCGTGGCAGAGGATTTAACCACACTGTGCCGTGACTGTGGGGAAGGGGCCAGAGCCGAGACTGCGCGGAGCTTTAGGAGCACAGCCCCTCCGCTCCGGGACACCCAGCTCCATGGCAGCGACATCCAACCCCATCGGCTCCGACCTGGGTGTCCCCATCCCTGCCACCCACAGGGACTGGGCCCCCCGCTGCAGCGCAAGGCTGCGGTGCTGGGGGGGATAACACCCTCCTGCCCTGCCACGCAGCTGCCAGCGTCCCCCTGCCCATCTGATGCGCTGCTTTAGCTCACTGAGCCGGCACAAACAGCCAGCGGCAGGTTTGCTCCTCAGGCCTTAAACCCTGCAGCAGAAAACACCTCTAAAAGAGCAAAAAGAGCTCGATGGGTGGGTCAGAGACAAGAGAGGCTCTCAGCAGCATCAGCCCTGCTGGTGTGAAAGCCGCCATGGCAGCTCAGTCCCTTCCCCGCCCGCACAGCCCCCACCTCCCGCCTGTCCTGTGGGCAGCCCAGGTGGGTTTTGGGAGGCTCCAGCCGTGGCTGCTGGCACCCAGCAAGCCGCGGCTGTGACCACGCAGCGCCGTGGCTGACAGCAGTGTGTGTGTGTGTGACCCGCCTGGGACACGGGATGCCTTCCTCGGAGACAGCGGTCGCTGGTGAGCTGAGGTGCTGCACTGGGGCCAACAGCCACAGCGCGGCCGTTTGCAGCCGGGAGCGTGCGTGAAAGGTGCCCAAGGGTTTATAAACAGAAGCCGTGTTGTGATCGTGGGCTGGGACACCCCATGGCCCTGGAAGGCACGGTCCCACTGAAGGGACGTGCGGCTGTTCGGGACAAATGCCGAGGTGGCTCTGAGCTGGAGCGGTGGTGGGACCGTGGGGGAGAGCCGAGCCCGGAGGCACCCTGCAGCGAAGCCGCGGTGGGACTGGGGGCCCCGGCACCGTCTTGCTGCAAAGACTGAACCCCACCAACCTCAGCCCTCGTGCATTGCGGGGCAGCACGGCCGCGGGCACCGCAGCACTGCCGCGTTCGCGGGGCACGGCGGGGTCTGCGCAGCGGGGGCTGCGCACGGTGCCGCGGAGAGGCCAGCACTGACTCACCCTCCGCTGAGCTCAGGCGCTGCAGCTCGGTGACTTCATCCGCTGGAAATAGCAACCGAGGAGGAACCGCGTCTCCGTCACCGCCATACCCCTATCGACACAGGCACTCGCTGCTGCCTGCGCCGCTGCCTGCGCCGCTGCCTGCGCCCCAGCCCCAGCCGTGGGTGCTGGCGGAGCCCCAAGGCAGGAGCAGCCCTCCGGTCTCGCCCCCGGCCTGGGCACACACTGGAGCTGGGACAGGATGGGACCCCGGGGCGTGTGGCAGCCGAGGTGCTGCTGGCCCTGAAAGGGACGATGCAGGGTGCTGCTGCAGGAGCTGGTGAACTGAAGGGGTTTCAAGGCCAGAGAGATTACGGCTTTATCTACCCCACCTGCTTGTGTACAGTGCAATTTCAGCTACTGCACTCAAGCCAGTAATGTCTTCTTGGCTAAAATGCGTCTTCCAGAACGGCACTGGGCTCTCTGCAAAGGCTGCAAGGGAAAATTAATCCCGCAGTTGCCCTGGCAGCAAAGCCAAGCCATCCCAGCAGCCTGCCGTGACTGTGGCAGATAACAGGGCCCCTCCGCCTGCTCACTGCCTGCGCAGGGCTCTTGCTCTTATCACGCGTGAGCAGAGCTGTCCTGGGGTCTGCCCAGGCAAAGCACTGCCAGGGCTGCTCACAGCGGTCCCCAACAGCTCATCGTGGCTCTGCCACGAAGGCCGGGGGTGGCTGAGTTCCCACGGGGGCACCCTGTGGGTCTCCATCCTGGTCTTCCCCAAGGGGATGGTGCAGGGATGTGGTCCTGGAGCCAGGGCCGGGGCAGAGGGTTGATGTGGGCGCGAGGCGGGTGTCCTACAGGCACTGGTCCCTGCGTCCCGGACAGGGCTGTGCCGCCTGCCTCAACGGCTCTGCCGTGCGCACACAGGAGCGTGCGTATGGGCATGGTGGGCACCCGGTCGTTGGTTGCTCGGGGTGGGAGCAGGAGTTTGGCAAAGTCTCAGGGCTGCTGTAGTGCCAGCACCAACTTTGCTCCCACCAGTTGCTGTTTAAAGGTCAGCAGGGCTGGGGCGAGCGAGCTCATCGCTCGCTGTTGCTCATCCCACATGGACTTGCCTGTCCACGTTTGCTTTCGGAAAAAAGAAAGAAAAGCGACTGCCTCTCCCGGACCCCTCTGCTCCCTCCACTGGGGCTCTTCCCGTGTCGCTGGCCCGGGGAGGTGCATCTCTGTGGGGTTTTCTTCTATGCACGGCTCCGGGCTGGGTGCCTTGGTCTCACCCAGAGGTGGGGAGGGTGCAGGGGCACCGTGCCTTGCTGACGACGTGGGGTCCTGGGCTGGCAGTGCAGGATGCGACCCACCGCAGCCCTGGGCTGGCCGCTGCGGGACCGGCTGGCAGGAGCTGCCGCTGCCAGCACGATGCCTTCACCGTGGTGAGAAAAAGCCTCCCGAGCGCCATGTCCCCGAGGTTGGGACATGCCTGTGGCGAGGAGCCAGCGCCTGGCCCCCCCGCCAGCATAGCTGGGAAGCTTTGGGGGTTAAAGTGTCCCTCCAGGCAGGTTTGGTCCCTGACGGGGTTGTGAAGGGCAGAGCGGGCACAGAGGGCTCTGGGAAGGGCTGGGATCAATCGCTCTGCCCAAGGGAGGAGCGAGCGGTGGGGATCGGGGTTGTACCCACGGGGCTGTGCACAGGGCAGCTTCCCAGGCAGCTCTGCGGTTCCTGACGTCACGGAGAGGCCAAATCTTCCCTTTCACACAGAAAAAAAAGGCTCATCTGCAATCACAGCAGGCTGCATTTGACAGCTCATAACTTAATGGCTTTGAAAAAATAGCCACAGCCCGTTTTAAACGCTGGTTGAGGTGCCCTCTACCCTTCCCCCTGGAAAGCCTTCCCAGCTCTCACTTTTCTGATGTTAGATACTTTCTCTAATCTTTGGCCTTCATTTATTAATGGCTAATTATATCTATTTGCTTTTGTGCCAACATTGTCCTTTAGCTTGAATAGCTTTTTTCCCTCCCTAAAGTTTGCTTCCCGGTGCTATTTATAGGCAGCAATTGTATCCCCCCGCAGCCGCTGTTTTGCTTGGCTACACAGGCTGCAAGCCTTCGGCCTCCTCGAAATGGCCCTGTCGCCCTCCTGCCTCTCTCACGTCCCTTCCTTGGGCGAAGGGGGCTCAGGTGGGCACCCAGCCAGTGCCCGGCTCTGCCAGAAACCAGGCAAGTGGCAGCCCTGGCTGTGATGCTTTAGGGCAGAAAGCGGGGCGCGGAGCTGGGTGCCTCGGGAGAGCCCCATGGGGTTGGTTTTTAGGCATCCCGTGGGCATCCCATTTTTTAGGCAAAGGCAGGGAACGCTCCGGGCTCCTGTTTGCCTTCCCTGTCCTTCCTACCCCATTTCTCTGGGGGGAGAGTGGGCACCCAGCAGCGTGGCCCACCAAGGCAGCATGGGGAAGTGCATGATTTCTATCTGTGCTTTCATCCTGGGATGAAAGGGATGATAGAAAACATTTGTTTTTATGATAAAAGCAATTGACCTGGGAGGAATCTGCCTCCCCAAGGCGGCCTGCAGCAAATTGTGGAGATAAGGCACTGACATGCAGCAAACGCTGAGTGCTTCCAAGCCTTGGAGCGTCTGCAGAGCAAATCCCTCCCCACGTGGAAGGAAACCCGCGCTGGACTTCCACGGCTGCTCCCGAGCCCAGACAACACGGCCAGCGATGACTTTACTGGATTTCGTTAGGGACAGGAAGATCTGCAGAGAAGGACACTATTTATTTTTTTTTTTAATGAACGGCTAGATTTTTTTATTACAGACATCTTCGCCACAGATCTCAGTTGAGCTTTTAATAGATGGGTTCCTCGCCAGCGGCAATTGCAAATTGATTGCAGCAGAAATGGCAAGTGAAGACAAATATAGTGCAGGCTGCCTGCAGGGACAGCGCACCGAGGAAACTTAGGATGCTATTTTTGGTGCTTTGTCTCCACCGCTTACAGTATTTCTAATCTTTGTTTCTCTTTAAAAAACATGTTTAGGGTTGGAATTTTTTTGTTGTTGTTTAAAAAAAAATCCCTTCCTTGGAGCAAGGGCCAGTTGCCGTGTCGGTTCCCAGCTCTGTGGAGCTGGTGGGTGCCGTGGCCCCGGTCGGTGCGGTGGAAGGGCGAAGGCGTGCTGCGTGTGCTGCCTCCGTCCCCTCCGCTGGGACCAGAATTGGGCCCGTCTCTCTCCCAGACACTGCGCAGGGGCGGGTGTGGAGCCAAACCCTGATTTCGCCCCGATCCATGAGAACTTCGCGGGGGGTACAGGAAAGTTCAGTGTGCTCGCTAATTAAAAAAAGGAAACTCTCCCACGCTATTGAGCCGATGCTGCACCACAGGGACCGGCAGCAGCAGCCCCAGCCCCGCAGCAAGCTCCACCGCTTGGCACCAATGCACCGAGTTTCGCTTGGTCCCAGCCAGCACCAGGAGCTGCAGTGGCCGGATGGTCCCCAAACGCAGGGGGACCCAGCTGGGTGCTGCGGGCAAAGCACTCGCCCTGGAAGGGGAGCAGGTCCGGGCTGCACAGTCACAAAATCCAGGCGCAACCCGGAGTACGTACGCTGGAGCCCAGCCATGGAGAGATGGGGAGGGGCACGCTGGAAATCACTCGCGTTACTTGGCAGAGTGGAAAAACACTCCAAGTTATTGCCGCGCTCGGGGAGCCACGGCTGGGTGACACTGGAGGGACGTTCAAGGCTCTATGGCCCTGATGCCCGAAATGCCTCAGCCCCGGGGGACGCGTGGGGACTGGTGGCAGACTGAGGTGCATCCCCAGGACGATCAGCCCCCGGTGCAGAGGCATCTTGCTGACATGTGTGTCCGTGGGTGTGAGGGACAAGGCTGCAGTTATAAATAAAGGAGAAGAAACGCTAATAAAAGCAACAAGCTAGAATGGGGAAAATCTAGGTTTAACCACACAACAGCGAAATTAAAAGTATAGCTGGCCGTGACTGCAGGAGCCTTGCTCCTGCACCTTCTGTGTCCACCTGGGATGTCTGCAGCAGTGGCTCACGTGGACCATCACCTTCTCTGAGGATCTGGGGTATTTTGGACCACGGGATAGGGTTTGTGTTTGTCTCAGTGGGAGGCTTCTTGGTATGAGAAGGCCCAGCTGCTCTTCTGCCATCTTTTTACACATCCACGTTTGTGCAGACCCCATTTTGCCTTGATTTGATCAAGCTGCAATCTGGCGTTTGCAGAAAAATCGCTTTGTTTCCCATCTTTGCCTCTAAGTAACATAAAAGGCCCCACTCTGCCAGCATGCTGGATGGTGCTGGAGTCAAAATAAAGATAACAAAAATGGGAAAAAGAAATTGTTTATCAGTGGCTCATTGAGCCCTTCAGCAGAGGGCACCTGTGGCCTTTTCACACCGTGCCAGGCTGCTATTGCACATCCAGCACAGTGCAGGGCTCGCACCCCACAGCTCAGCATCGCCCACCCCAAGCTGGAGTGGGCTGCGGCTGCTCAGCAAGCCCTAGAAAGAAAAAAAAAAAGGAAAAAAAAAATCAACAAAACAAAAACAAAAAAAAATCCAAAGCCCTTAAAAAACCCACCCCTTTTTAAGGTTTTGAAGGCAGATGCTAACATCTGCTTCTGGTAATACAGCTGTTGGTGCGGCAGCTCCGGCCACCTGCTGCGCTGCCTGTCCCGTCCCGCCAGGCCTCTCTGGGAGAAGGGGCTCCGTGCCGTGCCGGGTATGTGCCCTCTGCTTGGCAATTCCCAACTAGGAAGGTTCTCAGCTGGCCTTCCCGCGGCCGGCGTGTGCAGAAGTACCGGGGAGGAGCGCAGCGGCACCCGGGAGCCATCCACGGTAAATGCACACGTTGGGTGCAACACGCGTCTGCCCAGCACCAGCATGGCACCTCCGCGGGACCAGGCTGCGGGCGACGCCGCTTCCCAGCCAAACCCCCTCCTCTGGGGCCGCAGAGGCTGCGGGGGCTGCTCAGGCCCCCCCAGGAGGTCACTTCACGAGAGCAGTCAGCTTGCGGAGGAGGTTTTTATGGCTGGGGATCGAAGTCCTTGGCGCCCGCCCAGTTTCCCAGTATTTAGCTGTCACGCAGCCCAGGTTTGCAGCTGGGTTTGTGGGTCACCGTGGGGAGGTGGTGGGGAGCAGGGGAGCCCAAGGCTTGCGGGGGAATGAAGGCTTGGCTTTCCCAGCGCCAGGGTGCTGGGGTCAGCCCGCTCGCCTCTCCCACGGCCGTTCCCAGCGCCGGGCACCCCGGGTGGCGTGGAAATGGGGGTCAAGCTGTGCGGCCACCCTGGGGAGGGCAAGGGGAGCCAGGGCTGCTGGGGAAAGGGGCTGGCGGTGAACTGGACTCACAGGACTCAGTGGTCAAAGGGAAGCAGCTTTCCTTTGCCCAGAGACAGAGGCATCCTGTCCAGGTCCTGCAGGCATCCCAGCTTGTGGGAGCGCAGCTGGGTGCTGGCCCTTCCCTGGCCCATTTGGGCAATGCTGGCCTCACAATAATCCTGCTTTCTCCATTCTGGTCCATCTGCACCAGTCCTGGGCTGTCCCTTGGTCCCCATCGTTCCCAGGTCCTCAGCTGAATAAGCTCATTTTCAGCTGTGCTTTATGGCCACAGACCTTGTGGAGCTCTGCAAGGAGACAGGCAGAGACACAAGGAAGATGTCAACTAACTTTTAAGGCTTTAACTATTTCAGAGCATATATTTACATAGTGAACAACCTGCAGGGTCACATTTTAAGCACTGATGTATTCCCCCCCCCCCAATAAGGCAAACAGCATGCTTATCCACACCGAGACTGTGGGGAAGCTGGGCGGCATCGGCTGCAGGGTGGGGACCGTCGAGGCAGAGCTCAGCTCCCTCGCCAGCCCCGCACCCAGTGCAAACAAGGAAACCAGTGAACACAAACACAAACCAACCCCACCTCACCAGGGCTGAGTCAGACTTTCCCAGCTCCTCCTCTGCCCATCGTGGAGGGGCTTTTCCCAGGTCCCGCCTTGCAGGGGCACAGTAGGTGCCACCTCCCCAACACCCTTGTCCTGCAGGACTAAAAAGGCTGAGAACCATCATCTTATTTCCAGAATAAATGTATTCCTGGAAAATTCCCATCCTGAAGCACTGGCCTATAAGGTCTATCCGTCTGGGTGTCACCAATGTCCCCATCACCCTCCAGGCCGAGGGAGCACGGCTCGCTCATACCATCGCCAATCCCCAGCTGTGGCACTGCCGGACACTTTGTCAGCAGACACGGGGCTGGGAAGAAAGCAGGCTGGCACTTGCTACAGAAAAGGCTAGAAAACTGACAGTTATGGGGCCAGGAGCTGTTGCTACTGTATTATTATTGGCAACTTCTGTTACAAGGAAAAAAAAATACCAAAATTAAGAATAGACGTAAAGAGCAACACGTTTTTTTCTCTGCCCAGCTGAGCTGTCGAGAATAAATCACTGGGTTTTTTTGCAAACACTCAGCGAGGCTGGGGAAATCTGCTGGGAGCCGGAGCACTCAGGTCAGCGCTGTCCTGCCAAGAGACGATTACAGCCTGTCCTGGGGACAGAGCAGCAGGGAACGGGGCCAAGAGCGGCTTCGGGAGGTGTCTCGAGTCCAGGAGTAAGATTACAGGCTGCACGGTCAGCAAAACCCGCTCACGCTCCGGGCGGCACCCGAAGCCTTTGCAGGAAGGAAACCACCCGGCCGAGCACCGCTGCGCCCGGCAAAGGGTCCTCCTGGCCGCGGGGCCACACCGGCTCCGGCAGCCCCTGCGAGGAGGCGGCAGATGCTTGGGGAAGAATTAATCAGTCCCCACACGGCGTTTCTGCTCAGCACTGAAGTGAAGGCTCTTGGCTCCCGGCCATGGCCGTGTCCCCCAGCCCCAGCGCTGGGGTGCTCAGAGGTGGCTCCCCCCTGCTCCTGGCCTCCTGCCTGGCGATACGCAGAGGCAGGGCGAACATCTTCGCAGTCTGTGCCCTCCCCGTAAAAGCACGGATGGCAATTTGTAGTGAGCCTTCTTAGAAGAAAAACAAGCATCGGCAGCGCAGGTTAAATGGCCAGTTCAGCAAAGTGCCTGGGGTGCACTGCAGCAGTTAATCCATCATAAAACAAGTTACACGTTTCTAGAGCTTGGCCTGATTATTTTTTTTCCAGCGTGTGTGTTTTTTCCAAGGGTGAGGGCTTGCAAGCACCCCGGCACCCCGCTCGCGGCGGCAGGGCTGCTCGCTCTGTCGCCGAACTGGCACCCGCCAGAGTCTGGTTCAGCACGGGGCCAGCTCCGCCACCGCCGTGCCCGGCCACGCGTTCCTCTTCCATCAGAATCCAGTCTGCAGCGCAATGAAGCTGCAGGGAGCAACAAAGCCAAGGCAGATACCGCTCAGAGCTCGCACCAAGGAGCTGCCGGCCGGGGCGGTGGCGGGGTGCTGAGCGATGGGGAGCAGAGGGGACGGTCCTCAGGTCCACATCCCTGCCCGTCGGGTGGCTCCAGCACCCCGCCCAGACGGGCCCCTGCCCAGCACCCTGGCAGGGCGGCAGGCAGCTCGGGCACAGGCATTTTCAGCTGGGCTTTAGGCAGCGTTGGAGCCAGGCGGTGTTGACTGCAGGGACATTGCCCCAGCAGGACAGAGCCCACCTCTGCTTCTTGGTTCAGCGCCTCAGGGGATCAAATATTTGCGCAGCTTGGCTACATGTGAAAATGGAAAAAAGAGAGGAAAATGAGAAAAACTGAGGAAGAAATGTAACCACCAGCTCTAGCAACACTGCTGCTGGCTGCCGGTGCCCAGGAAGCCCGGCTGGGCCAGCCCAGGGGCAGATAGCACCGACTCTTGATGTGAAAGCTGGAGGTGCTCAGACAGCCCGTCTGCTGCCCTCGCCTCTCGTACATAATTCAAACCAGGGACCTACTGCCTGGCTCAGAGGAGATAAGCTTGGTTTTCAGAGCCGACAGAAACCAGAGAAGTTTCCATGAAGCCCTTCACACCGACAGTGTTGGGTAAAGCCCCAGCTCTTGTTACAAGTCTTGGGATTTTTGAGAGGCAAAACCACAGCGTGTTAATGCTCGCTAACAGGCGCCAGAACAACGGCTCGTACGGTCAGAGGGCTCGGATGTTGCACCTTGAACCGGCCAGGCTTCCTCCCAGGCAGCCGCAGGCACCAGAGCTGCTCCTTCCCCCTGGAATGGGTCTTGTCCCAGTCAGCAAAGTCAGGCTGTGGTGTTGCTGGACACCAACAGCTCACCAAGCCAGGAACTGCTCCTGGCTGCCAGGCTCTGTCTGATTGTGGCACAGCAGAAAGGGAGAAAGGGGCAGGAGCAGAGAGGTGAGGAAAGGGAAAAAAGGGAAAAATAGAGGAAAAGAAGAAAAAAGAGAGAAGAGGGGGAAGAAAAGGGAAAAGGGAAAGGGAAAAGAAAAGCCAAGATATGCAAAGGAAAGCAATGGCAAGCGGTGGCATTGCTGCGTGGTCAGGGGTGGAGAAGGGCTCTGGGGGCTCCGGCCCCCCCCAGAAGGACAGCTGGGCACGCTGCCCACATCCCATTGCTGCAGCCTCATTTCAGGTTATGTTAATTGTACTGAAATAATTTTTCTTCCAAGGCTGCTACCCTGAGCATCTGATGGCCCCAGCGCGGTGCCCGGTGCCTTGTTTCCCTGGGCCGGGGCTGGTTTCCAGCAGGACTTCCCAATGCCTTCGCCAGCGGCCCCGGGGTGCCTGGCAGCCTGCCCCACGCCGGGGATGGGGGAACCATGCCCGTGGCCCTGGGTGCTGCCAGGCACAGGCAGGCATCCTCGCGAGCCCCAGGGCTCCAGCAGCCGGGCACAGCGCAAACACCCGGTCTGCCCACTCGTGCACACAAGCTGCGTCCCTCCGCACTGTCCCAAAGGGCTGCTTTGCCTCTGTAGCTCAAATGGAACCAGCAAAGACTAAAAAACACCCCCCAGCACAGCTGCAAACATTTCCTCATGCAAACCTCCGCGTAATGGTCCCTGCTGTGTTGATTTAACAGCCTTGTGGACAGGGTTTCTTCTTACCAAGCCTGCCACTGAATTTCTAGGAAACCAAGGGATGAGGTAGGGAGCTTTGCTCCAAGTTTGTGGCCTGACGTGATTAGACGCTGCACAGCAGACGAGGACCACAAGCACAGGCAACCTCATGCTGTGCTGGGCAGCGAGCAAAAGCCCTTGACCAGGCGAAACTGCAGCTGCCAAAGCAAGAAAGGAGTGAGCCATCTGCACCCAGAGCCCGAGCGGCAAAATGAGTCATTGCCTGGTGCTGGTGGCATCCAGCAGCAGGGACACACCGGCCCCATGCCCCCGTGGGGTCTTCCCAGCACAGGGGTGGGGCACGGGGGGCTCATTTTGGCTACACTACACAGGGCTCCAGGCAGTGGGACCCACGGTGTGGGGCAGGAGCATGATGCAGACTCACACCTGCCCTGTGTTAACCTTCAGATAATGTTGTTCTTTTCCCCTTCCATCACTCCCGTGTGCAGTATGGAGCTGGACAGGCTTTGGCACAGGCCAGGGCGCAGGCTGGTGTTGGGAGATGGGGCACAGAGCCGACCGGAAATGCAGGGAGAGTGTGGGGAAGCAACAGGGGTGTTTGGCTTCACAAGCTGTGGGAGACTTCCCAAGCATTGGCTAAAGAGTGTTAATAAGGGGAGAGGGATGGGTGCCAAAGGAACAGCAAAATGAGGCTAAAACATATGGACAAATGTCAACAGTGAAACACCAAAGGAAAACCCGGAGAGGCCAGCTGATCTGGTCACGATGTGGGTGCAGCTGGGTGCTGGCTGAGGGCTGGCGGGCGCAGAGGCTGCTGCCGTGTTTGCTGCAGGACGGGGCTGCTCCGCACCCCTCGGCCCCCGGCGCTCGCCCTGCCGGGGAGGAAGCCGCTGCCACCCAGCCGGGCCCCCGCGCACGGGCATGCGCACATGGGCACAGGCGGATAAACAGCAAGCTCAGTAAAACCCCGAGTTCAAGCCCTTGGAGCCTCTCGGGAGGAACAGGCTAAATAAAGAAACAAAACACGCTGTATTTATCATCTTCCCCACGAACGTGCGTTGCAGACGGGCTGCTGGCAGCACGCACGGCTGTGGGGGACGGCGAGGGGAGAGGGGGCTGGGAGGCAGCGGGGGCTTTTCCTGGAGACACAGACTCGTGCACATCCCGACAATGTTAGCAGCGCTCGGGTGTCTCCATTCGTTTCCCAGGTGGTGTTATTCAGCATTTTTCCCCCTCCGGCGTTTGGCGTGAGGGAGGTGTCTCGGTGCAGCACGCTGCCGTTCACCACCGCGGTCTCAGTGCTCGGCGCCTTTAAACCTTCCGATCAGTTCTTGTGAACCCAGGACCGGCGGTGGTTCCACTTCAAATGGCTTTGCAGACGTGAGGAGCGAGGTGGCTTTCCCTCACGGCCACGTGCAAGTGGGACCACGAGCCCCGGAGCATCTCAGGCACTGCCCACCAGATTGAGCTCCCCACTGCCTCTCCACCCCGCTGCAGCATCGCATCCCCTCCCAGCCTGACAGGGACACCGGGAACAACCACAGCAAAGCCCCGGTGGGGCTCGGCCGCAGCATCCCCCACCACCAGCTGCCAAGACGCTGCTGAGTGCCATTGCAGCCCCTGTCACGGTGCTCCACCGTCCCAGCAGCATACGCCAGCTGAGCCCCTTTGGGAGCCTGGATCTCTTCAACCAGAGCCTCAACATCTAAATATCATCCTGGGACACAGGGAGCCTCTTCAAGCTCCTGTAGCAGGAGGAGATTTCACAGCCCATTGCCTCACTAATACAGCATGCGTGTGTACAGCCGTGCTCGTGGATGCCGAATCGCTTTGTGAGTGATGAGTTTACATTTACATAGCGCCTTTTGCTGGAGGGATCCCCATTAATACTGCAAATATCACACACTTGTGTGCAAGCTACCTGCATGAGCCATGTCACACACCACACCCCCCCCCGCAACACATCAGACCCGCTGAGACAGTCAGAACCACCCGGGGAAAGGTGGGCACGAGGCTGATGCGATCACCCCAGCTGGAATTTAGCCAAGTTACAGGGGCAAAACCTCTGCTCCTGTGAAGCTGCCCAGCAAGCTTTGACCGTCGCCTGTGTTCAGGCCATTTCTATCTAATTTGAAAGCGATTGGACAGGACCAGCTATTGTGTTTGTCACCAGAAAAGCAGAGCTTGCTTTCTGTCCTCAGCAAATCTCAAATGAGGAGATGGCGTTGCGTTGTATTTATAGGCAGATGAGCCTTTGGTAATGTCCAGCTCTCGCAGGTAAGGTGCAGCCAGATCATGGCATCAGCCACCATCTCAGGTCTGTCACAAAAATACTTGCAGCTATCTCTGCCCAGGCAAGCATTGCCATCACGCCCCTGACCCAGTAAATGCTGTAACCAAGAGGGCTGGGAATCGCAGCAGGTTACAGTATGGACAGCTTTGCTGGATTAGAAACCTGATTAACGGGCTCAGGAGAGATTAGAAATTACTATTTTGAGAAGGGGGTTTCATAGCAGGCTCCGCTCACTGGCCAGCCCCAGCGGGACAGCGTTACCCTGCTCTGGCTGTTGGCTGGGTGAGCGGACACCGCTGCGAGCGCGGGGAGGCCAGGCAAGGGAGTAAAATTTCTCTCTGCTAATAGATGTGTTTATGTTTTCTGCAGTGCTCGTCACTGGCTGACCACAGCAATTACACGGGGGAGTCGTACTTACATGCTTTAACTCTGAAACATTGAGCAAACAAGGAAAGATAATCATTAACTCTGGGAGCTGTTAACCTTCAAGTGTGAGTTTTGGCCGGTGAAGGAGAGGTCTGCCAGAGCAAAGTCTCGATTTTAGTAAACATCGAAAGAATGACGTGTGAAACATTTTGTATACTATGAGTAGGTAATTACAGGGCATTAATTTTTGTCTCCAACCTCTATGTAGTGAGAAACTTTTCATTATAGAAGAGGGGGGAAAGGGAAAAAAAATCTTGCTAAAGCAAAATCCATCGGCTTCGTCTGCCTGGGAGCAGGAGGAGCAGGGGTGATAAAGCACGGCACAGCTGGAGGGCTGTGGGGCTGCAGTTCACACACGCTCATTTTCTGTCAATTGTCATGACAGAGAAACAGTGTTTAGATCTCAGACTTGCTGCTGGAGTTTAATCAGTAAAGCAGCGATAGGTTAGAAGCAAAGCAGCATGTCGTCTTCTGCCCTGGAGGGTTGAGGACTGGCCGTGCCAGCTCCCCGGCGCAGGGCCGGGGTCCAGCCGGGCAGGGGGGAACACGGCGGCTCCGTCCACCGCTCACCAGCTGTCCGGCAGCGAACCGCACGCCGTGAAGGATCAGTGTGGGACCATGAAGTGTTAATGCTACTCCCAGAGTGTTGCATGCTGGAGGGGAATAAAAGAGGAAAAACAAAAAGCAAAATGCTGCAGACTTTGGACTGTTATGAGTATCATAAAAAAGTGGGGAATTGAGGAAGGAGGAACTAAAAAGGGGAAGAAAGGAAGGGAAGCTAATTTAAGTAGACAAGCAGAAGCAGATCTGTAGTCTGTATCAGTTGTGATGAAGTGGAGCATGCCATCCAGTGCAATGGTGCTTAATGACCATCAGTGGGAAACATGAGTAATTCAGGCCTGTAAGGAGATTATGGCCAGAAGGAACCTCTGGCCCCACAGAGCAGCTGTTGGGAGAGCGGAGGGTTTCCAAGCCGAGCCTGGCTTCGGGCAGGGACTCCCTCCACGGTGAGCATGGGAGGCATTGCCTCACACCCAGCACAGGAGATGTTTAGCAGGTGACCAGGGGGTCAGAGCAGAAAAAGCAGTTTCGTTTGCCATTTAATACGAGACACGGAGATGGATACATTTTGGAGGACCCGAATTGTCACACAATTTCATCTTTTCCCACTGATTTGCACTTGCACTCTTTCTGCAGGGCAGGCTGCAAGAGACTTCTGACTCCGCTCTTCCCCAGGAGGCAGAGCCACCCTGCCAGCGCTGCGGCGACCGGAACCCACCCCTTCTGCCCCACATACCTCTCAAACCCTGGCTTTATGGCACTTAGCACATCCCTCTCGAAACGGTTTCACAGCGTACAATACAGCAGCTCCAGATCAACAGAGCGAAGGTTCACCACAATAATATCAGCACGTTTCCTCTGCGCATGGCAGAGAATCTATTTATATTTGTTTAGGAAATACATTTGCTCAGGAAAGCCCCCCAGCCCTCAAAAGCACATGGTTTACATCTGCAACCCAGCTCCCAGATGTAGCAATCCCCCTGGGCCCAGCCGCAAAACAAGCTCCCCTCGCCCTTGGCAGCCCTACTCCCTGTCACAAGATCCCTGACTTCTAGTGGCCTTGTAAAGAAAGTTTTGGAAAAAAGTTTGTTTGCACAGAGCTCCTACAATTTGGTCTCAGGTTTTTTCCACTTTCAGAGACTGGTTTTACATGATTCAATGTTAAAACATTTCAAATAACCTTTCCTGCAGAATAAAGCTTATTTGATTTTGCTTTTAAAGGGACAATAACTTGAATCACAATTCAAACACAGCTGACTATTAATGTCACTCAACTCAAACTTCCAAAAAGCTGAAAGCTTGTACCACGTTCAGTAACACACCTTCCCTGTTCTCATCCCGACACGCTGAGCTTTCAGCCTGAACAGACAGGGCCTGAAGGTGCCTGTGCAGCTGAGCTCTTGCTTTAGCGACAAAGAAACCTGAAGAAATCCAGTCTGTGGTCAGAAGTGGATGTAGCCAAACTCAGAGATGCAATTGGTTGTAATCTCATGTGGCCTTATGCAATATGGTACAAAGCTACCAGCTTTGGCATATATGTTAGACTGACATTCGCAGAACAGAGACGTTAGCAAAGTCCATAGCAATCAGGCTGCTGTTTAATTCTCTGAAGTTCTAATTCCACAACACTTGAAAAAGAAGAGCAAGAAAATTTTTTTCAGCCACCCATACACCATTACTGCAGTGTTGTCAGTTTCAGGTCCTAAACTGGAGGCTTTTGCTCATAAATGATTTTGTAAAATTAACAGGTATAAAATAAAGCAGATGTTCATTTCTAATCATGTCATAAAGGTGTTCTGAAGATTAAATAACATTTGTAACCCCCTTCTTGCAAGTAAAGGGTGAGCCATGATGTTCCATGCTGTGATGGAATTTGCATACATGTACATATTTTAATGTCAGGATGCAAACTCCAATTTGATTAAAGGGCTAATTTGGTTCTGCTATTGCCTTTACTTGAGCTAGAAACCTCTAAAGTACATTTGGGCAAGAAGGGAAGTTAAGCTGTGCTATTTGCTACTGAAATACAGAAATCAGACCATGCAAAACCTGCCTGTTATTTTGTTAAATACTGAAAACCCTGTATTGTCTGCTTTCTAGAGTGAAAAATCTTTGGGCAGTCAGTTTGAGACATAATGCAAGCATAGATTAAACTGCCACCAGGATCACAGAGCATCTCAGATCCTCAGCCCTGCCGTCAGTGACCTCTGCTCGGATCTTCTTCAGCAATACTACAGAAATGAATAAGCCAACCCCTCAGATTAGCTCAGCCTTCACTAGAGGAGAAACAGTTAATGCTCATCAGTTACATGGCTCAGCAGAGCTGCTTCACCGCTGAGGAATGACTTTGTCCAGCCTCAGTTAATCGGCAGCTGCTTCGCTGGTCCGAGGTGTGAGTGCCCGCGGCAGCGCAGGTGCTCTGCTCCGCTCCGCAGGTTGGACCCGAATGGGGAAGAGCCAAGGGGAGGGCGCAGAGGGAGAGACAAAACTGGAAAGAAAACCTCACGTGGGCATAGCCGCCTAACTGGAGCCCTTTTCAGAGGTTAAACTAAGCTTTAGTCGTGACTGTTTTCCTCTTTAGGCTAACTGGATTTTGTAAACATAAACCTACTGCTGTTCCACTACAGCTTCACCTTACAGCTACGGTGTTTGCTGCGTGCGGGAGGGATGCTCAACCAGGACTGCTGTCCAGTTATTTAAATCTAACAGGGGCAAAAAGACATCTAATGGAAGGTTCCCAACTTATAGATTAAGCCTCTGCCCACCTGTCTACCTGGAAGTCAGAGATCCTTCAGGTATTTTCCAGCTGGTAAGACACGACACTGGAGCTGACATGTCCAAAATTATTCTGGTAATCCAACTGCTGATGGTGTTTTCACTGTCCCTTTGCTACACCAAAATTTAATGGGATGCTACTTCTTGACTATGAAGATACTTCTGTGTTATTTGAATCTTTGTTACTTTAATTATATCCACGTCAAAAATTAGGTTTTGATTCAATGAATACCATACATCTCATAAAATGCCATTTTTGTCCTTTTTTTTTTTTTCAGATCTGGAAAGATCCTTTCTTCATGCCCTAAGACAGTAAAGCCAAGAAAAGGTTAAGAAAAAAGGAATCTATCTGAGATGACAGCTTATAAGCACATGAATAAAAGAAAATGTAGCAGGCTATTTTTCATTTTTCTCAAGATGGAAATACTATATTTGATCTCATATGTAGAGCATCCCCACCCCTTTGTGAGATGAAATGATGGATTATTGAAGAGACACTGCATAAGCCTGCACGGAATGACTTCATTCTCAGCCTCGGGCAGTCCAAAGGGGTCATATTTGATGCGCTGTTGCCAATGTTCTGTAATTGAACATTCGACTAAACCAAGTAACAACCAAACTCTCCCCCCAAATCCTACATGGGTCCTTGCTACCAGTTTTCCACTTCAAAGTGTTCAAATGCAAACGGCTGATGTTTTGTATCTATGTACCTTAGTGGTTTATCAAGCTAAAAACAATGGAATGATCACAATGACCTAATTTATCCTACCTTGGATTTAGGAGAACTTCCAGGCAAATTTCAGTAACACTTTAATATTGCCTAGCACACACCTACACCTTCTCTAGCAAGCAAGCCTGATGTGAAGCACTTCCTTCAATATTATTTATTTCACATGGTTTAATGTGATTAAGGCTAATCTTACACCTGTTATTACATGGAAGCTTCATTTATTAGAATTATATAGTTATATATATTATTAGAATTATTTAGTTCCTTGCTACAATTTTAAGAAATTTTATGAAGAATTTTAAGAAATTTTAAGAAATTTTAAAGGATATTTTAACAGAGCTTTTGTGGGATTTGTTTCAACTGCAGTACTGGTTGAAGTCTTTCATAATGAAGTCTCAGTTTACCTTTGCTCTTGTATTCACAACCATTCAGATCAATATGACCATCTTCAGATTAATCTTCAGGAGAAAACAACGCTTTGCTTACCCTAACAATTTACTAAACCATCAATGAGCGCCATAGACTGGATTTTCAAACTGAAAAGGACCTGGGGGTTACAGCGGATGCTGGGTTGAACAGGAGCCAAGTGTCCCCTCGCTGTGAATGAGCAAACCACATACTGGGGCTACAGTAGGAAAGTAGCCAGCTTATCACAGAAATCATCTCCCTCCTACTCAATCATCCCTTCTCACCCGAACCTGCTGTTTTGCACAGAGATTTTCCACGGGAGAATCCGAGAGCCACTATCACGCCGGCTGCTACGGACAGCTGGTGATGTACTGATGTGATCTTTAGGGAAAAGTCGATATTGAATGTTGGTGGGAGCTCTTCCCAGTTACACATGCAGCACACTGTGCATCCTGCAAATACACAGGTGGAATAAATCAGAGTCAATATGAAACCCACTTCTGATCTGGGCTCTTGGATGGAGAAGGCCAATCTTCATCACACCCTTGTTACTGACTCACTGTGGGGATTTTAACTCCACTAACACGTGAGAAGACCGTTAATCTGATTAGAGTAACTACAGAAGTTTCTCCCAACCAAAGCAGAAATAACATGTTGAGTGCCTGTGCTCAGAGTGCTCCTCTGGTCTACGGAGGACCAAGCTAACCAAACAGAAAGCACAGCCACACTTCCTACAATTTCTCTGAAAGCTAGTTTCGGGGTGTGCACAGACCGACTCTCTTTTTTGAAAGCACTTTGCAGAGGCTCCATGACCGGCTCAAAATGGGCAAAAGCTCTGAAAGTAGCAGCACAACTTTCTGTAAAGATTAGTGAAAGCAAAAAAACAAATGTTTAGTGGCAGTCTTAAAACCACGTTAAAATAAGATTCAACCCACATTTAGAAGCTTTTAAGAGCAACTAAGAGCACTGGCTTTTCTCTCTGGCCATCTCAGAGGATAAAGCATGAGAATTTAATTAGCAAGAAAAAGATAGCACAAAACCAACAAGTAACTCAACAAAACAATTGAAAGCTTTTATTGTGATACCTCAAGTAGATACAATATAGTGAAACAACAAATGATGTACAGTATTGCTAGGACAAAACAGCAACACAGCCATGTCACCTGTAAAAGAAAGCATTGTAAAGAGTTTAAGAAACAATGAGGCACAACTCAACTGCCATTTACGACTCATGCTGTAGGCCTTAAACCATTTGTAACAGTCCTTTTAAAAGAAACCTCTGAAGGGTCTGTTCCTTTTGCAGTGTTTATACTGCTGGTTGGCTTAACACGAGTCTCAATGAAGTACAATAAAGTGTCCAAAAAAGTTCAGCAATAATTTGACAGCTTCTTCCACTCATCGCCATTATCAAAGAATGGAGATGTTTGAAATTTGGTCTGTGAGACTGCAGGTCACTACTGTTGCAATCTGACTGCTGAGATGAGCGTGCAGAAAAAGCTCCACAAGCACTACTCAGAGGGAAGCGTAAGTCCACCAGAAGTGGTACACAGCATTGAGGCACTCCTGCGCTAACATGATACACCAGCAAGAAATATGACGACCGCTTGGTTATGGGCGCGGCGATGACTATTTGTCAGAACCTCTGAGGCCAGAGTCTAAATCAAAGAAATGTCATAAACTGTATTCCCCCTCCTCTCCCACGGATTGCCAAGACTACAAGCATGCAAGGCACACCACTTAGACTGGCCATTATACTAGGCCTTGCTAGTGGGAAATTAAGATGGAATAATTATAACAAACCTCATTAATACAGTTTGTCATTGTACAGCTTACAACGAATGAGGGAAATTCACTTTCTGGCCCTTTTTACTGGCAGATAAAACTGAGATTACTAGACTGCTAAAAGCATAGCAAGAGTGGTTAGGTTGATGTGTCAGCAATCCCTCACCAAATTCTGCAGCTTATTTCACAGCAAGTTTGCAACTTAACAGAATTTTTATAGATGGCAGCAGGGCCTTTTAGTAATCAAAAAGGTACTTGGAGTGACCAGCCAAGGAATAACTCCAGTGTCTGGAGGCAGACTCAGTCCTGGAACACCACTGTTACAGCCATTATTTTGGACTTAGACGGAGAATGTGTGGTCAGATTACTGAAGTCACATCAAATGATGATTAATTACTTTAGGACAGCTGTGGCTTTAGAGGTTCAGAGAAAAATACTTTCAATACATGTACATTTTTGCTAGCAAATTCCTATGCATCCCAACGAACATTTCTTCTAAGCCAGCTCATAGTCAGTTCATTTGGTCCAAGAAAGAGCCAGCAAGAAACAAAGGTTCACAAAAGCTTTTTGTTACAGTTTATAAAAAACAAAATACAAAATAAATGTTAAGACCAACAATAAAAATAACCAGTAGAAGTAACAAAAGTGCTCAAGTTGGAGGGGAAGTAAACTTACCCAGAGCAAACACATACAAACTTTAAATATAATCTTTAATATATTACAAAAATTGGTTAGAGGGAAAATGCTTTAGTAAAATTTTTTTTTCAAGTAAGTTTATTTTTCTTTCAAATGACTGCTGGAGGGTTCAGTGACCAGACTGACCTCTTCACATCAGCCAGCAGCCATTGCTATCTGGATTCTACTTTCACCAAAACCAATAACAAGAACTCTCTACATCTTTACAAGGGGAGAAAATAATCATGGATGCTGCCAAGCAACACAGGAAGAAAATTCACATATTTCCCCAACAGAATGAGCCTCAAGAATTGTTACATGGCAGCATGAAACAGCAATTCTGTATCAGTTCTACTCTTCACTCCTTCTAAGTGTCCACTCTTAAAAGATCAAAAAGAATATTGCTTTGTTTGTTTCTCCTAAAAGCCATAAACATCACATTTAGATCATTAACTCTTTATGCCAGTAGTCTGAAGCTCTACGTGCTAAGCACTTGATGAAGTCCCAACCTTTGGCATCAAAGTTAATTAAGGTTTTGGTGAAAATGTCCAGTTTGAAATATACATAATGCACTGCAGAAAGAGGTTGAATTTCTAAGAATCAGACTGTGTAACAGACATCATTAACTTACTAACAAGAGATAGCCAAACCCCCAATTTTAGAGTGAAAAATCTTTAATACTTTGTTTTCTTTAATTTCAACTCTCTACTGAAAAGCAGCTGTTACTTTTGTCTTCAGTCCAGTGCCCTGCTTCAACAAGTCTGTAGCCAGGAAACAGGAAAAGCCCAAAGCACAAACTCCACATCAGCGCGTTCACAAGTATCAACACAGAAACTGGACTTTGAAGCCAACACAAACTTTTTGCTTATAGAAGTTCTAGTGCCTTCTCTGTTGGTAACATATGGTACAATGCAGGAAAATAAAATCCCAAGAATTCCACGTCAAAAATATCAAGAGACAGGCAACACCAAAGCCCATCTTGCATCAATGACATAGTTAAAAAGGAGACTCTGAAGCCTGCTGATGTGAACATGAACTGGTAACGTGTAAGCCACAAAATCCAGATTGAACACGACTGTACCACCTCCGGTCTCTGGACTGAAACCCAACAGCTTCAACTGCTTCTCTAATTCTTACATTTTTAATTCATAGGTATAGTTCACTACAACATCCTGAATGCAGATTAGCCAGCCTGCATCATAGAGAATGCGTACGCATGGGTGAACTCTCTTCTCTCTCTCCACAAAGACACCAGAAAGCTGGTTTTAAAGATTTGTATTGCCCCTACCCATTGGCATAATTTTTCATGTATGACAAAATTTCTAAAGTGCAGCAGAGTTCAGAAAGCCTATCAGAGATTCCCAAAAACATAACAGCAGCAACAGCACCTATGACTAAATTTGCAGGTGCCATATTAGAATTGTTATTGAGATAACACCATTTTTGTATTGCAAGGCTTCCATATTGTTCAGTTATAGTACTTATGTAGTGTTAAAGGTTTTTTCCAAACATTTTGTCCTCAAGCATTAAAAGGATTAAAATACAAAAGGTCTTCAGAGACTGCTTAATTTGAAAATAAAGTTAGCAAATTCTTTCGTAGTTGCTCAGAATTTCCACACACTGATACCAACAGCTAATATTGTGCATGCATTTTCCAAAGTTTCTCTCATTAACTCATTCCATTTAAGAAACAGTGTAAGAACAAAAGAGAAGGTGAGTTTCATACAAATTTTTATTATAAAAAGGTACTTGGGGATGATTTAGCCAGCAAACCAAGAAACCCTTTCCCCACCCCCAAATTTTAAAAACTATCTTGTTATTTTATTTTATGAAAAACTGAGTCAAACTTCCCTTCCCTCTTATTACTCCTCTTTTTTCTACAGGTACTATATTAATTTTCATGTCATAGGCTCTGGCCATTCCTCACAAAAATAAATATTTTTGTTCAAATGCAGCAGAAGCAGAACACTTCAACAAGTTTCCTTGACATCAACCTCTTTGTCCAGTGCATTAGGACTATACAGTTACATGGAACCAGCCATAAAACTTCACTGATGCACAAGTCCCTGTTACTGGCAAAGGTACAGTACCAAAACTTTTTTCTTTTAATACACCGACTAATTTTTTTTTTTTCCAAAGTAGAAGATGCATATATTTTTCTGTCTTTTTAATCTCACAAGCTATGGTTTTATAACTTTCTTATCCAGCAAACTCCTTAGGGAATATGTTGGTCTTCAATGAACATATTCTATAGCATTATTGATTTAAAATCCTTCTAAGGTATTTCGCTAAGATACCAAACCTCTAGCATAACCTTTCCTAACAACTTGAGATCTGCTAACTTCAGTCAGTGCAACTGAAATATTTTGTAAGGTGAGCACTGTACCTTTAACCAATTCACCTACAAGATGTACACAGGTTGTGGTACACTCAAATTTAAAAAAGAAATTAATAACTACAATACTGCATCCTCTTCACTGCCAAACACATCAGAAATTGCTACATATAAAAAAGCACCCCATCCCATACATTCTTTCAGACTGCTCAGATATAGAACTTCTACAGGACTGGAGTGTAGGTGTTTAGGCAAGAAGCATGCACAGCAGAAGGTAGCATTAAAGGCATAGGTCAGAGATAGACGCTAACCAGTAAAATCCGTTTTCTATTAGTGTACTAGTTTCAGAGAGTTTAGAAAAAGGTCATCCAAAATGTTCCAAAACAACTGTTCACACAATAATACACGTACAAAAAGAGGGAACTTACACAAGGAGAAAAGGCAAACATGGCCTGAAATAGCCACTTACACTACACTACTCATTTGTGAGGTTTCAGAGTTCAGTGATACTCTCAGGGCCACTCTAGCCAAGCTCTTCCTTTATTTTGCATTAGTCTTTGTAAAGCATGTTCCACAGAATATTGTCCAAACAGAAGGAAAAAAGTTATGATTCACTCCCAGCCATTGTCTTTAATCATGTGGGCAAGTTCAATGATAAATTTTCCTTCTTTGTATTTCTGACTGCTCTCAAAAGCATGTTCCTGGAAAGAAGAAAAATTAAGACATTGAATTAAGCTGGGGAAATTAAGTATTTTAAACATCAAACTTGCATTAAAAATACAAACCAGGAGACGTTCCACTTAACATCCCATATCGGTTACACCGACTCAAGGGCAGGAGGGAGGAAAGAGAAGATGAAGAGGGCTGAGAAGGAAATAAAAGTAAACTTCTCATAAGCAAAATTGGCAGATCCACTGCACAACAGATCTTGATTTAGAAGCTTCCATGTTCTTTCACTGCTTAGGGAATGTTAACTTTTTTTTAAGTGAAGGTTAGAAAATAGCAGGTTATGTGTGTTCAGCTTCCTTATTTCCAGAAGCAATGAAAAGGAACGGGAACCTCTGCAAAAGTTCTCCTCTGTATTCATCATCAGAGGGAATTCATTAGGACAACTTCTTTCTGTAAGGTCTGAAGCTATACCGCATCAATGAAAATCCTACATGCAACACCCAGAATCTAACACTTTCAAACGCAGTTGATAAGTGTTACAGGTAACTGCGCAAGTACGCAGGTAACCTTTCAAACAACAGAATCAAGTTCATAATAGCTGTAAGCAGTGTAAACATGCTCAGTACCACTTATCACAATTCGTATTTTTGCTATATGAACCAACTTTTGCAACCCAAGAAATTAAAGACGCACTTTGATAACTTCTTCCACCTGGTTACAGAAACATTGGATAGCTGTAACAGCATGTAACATGCTTGTTTTGTGGTCCAGAATAAAGTTATTATCTACTACAATATTCCAGCAGATATAAGGAAGCAAAACTACATTACAGTCTGATATAGACAAAAGCATTAGAGCTAACCCACCTAAACTATCAGTATAGGTGCTACTCAATGGCCTATTCAAGTATCTGTGCTCCAACATATGAACATTTATCAAAGACTTAAGTATATTGCTTACGTATTTCCATCCAAGAGTGGTTTTACAGTTTTCACAATAGATATCTGCTACAGCATGTAAACCTGTCAGAAGAACTCGCTCCTCTGCTGGACCACAGCCCACGTTTACCCTAAAAAAAAAAAAAAAAAAAGAGAGAAATTACTCTACATTAGCTGAAGGTGAGTGGTTTTTCACTTACCTTTTACCCTCCTTTTCTCCAGAGGATGAAAAAATAGTTTAAAAAAACCCAAAGTGCCTAACTTGTTCAACGCTGTAAAAGTAACTTCCTCTGTTACACTGAGCAGAAGGACAGGAAGACAAAACAGGTTTGTTTTTTGTTTTTCAAGTGGCTAGTCTAAACAGCAAACAGTTGGTGATGCCCACTTACTCCCATCAACAAAGACAGGCTAAATAGTTAAAACTTTCAGAGAACAGAACAATAAGCAGTAACTGGACACTTCTACAGTTTCAGGCTTTTCTTCAAAAACAATTTGAGACCTGTATAATGGAAGTCTGTACCCGTAAATCAGTACCAACAGCTGAATTTAGAACCAACTCCAAAATAGCAGCAAGGAAAAAGCCTCATAAATATTTCTTTGCTACAGATCAGCAGACTAAGCCATGACAAGAGAAGATGAAGAGGGCTGAGAAGGAAATAAAAGTAAACAAACAGCAATATAAAACCATAACATCCCATGAAGTACTGCATCAAGCTAGCTTCTTCCTGAGTAAGGGTTTATGCAGAAAACAGGCAAGACTAAGTGAAGGTTTTTGACAGTTATACAAGAGCAAAATTTTACAATTTTTGCTGTTGTATTACCAGATTCTTACCACAATTATACTACAAGTCCCAAGTCACCACTGAACAACTACATATAAAAATGAATTTCAAGAATCATCTATAATCAAATCCTTTGCAGTTATAGTTCCATTATTCTGGTCTAAAATAGACTAAGACACTTAACTGCATTTCTTTTTTCCAAAATGCTGCAGCACAATAAACTGCTGAAGAATAAAGACAAAAATGCAATCCTGCATATCAGAAACTTAAAATACATCCATTAGCAAATTCAAAGAGTCTCATATCATGGGTAGGACATGCCTAAAATTGTAACTTTTAGGCTTGGAAAGATCATAAAGACCTTTCGCCTCTAGCACATTTGCAATATTCAAGGTCATTTAAGATGTACCGAGTTTACTGGAACGTTAACCTGTAAATGTATCTAACACACTACAAAATTCTTCTTTAGACTACAGCAGAGCTGTCTAAAGCAAATTTAGTCACGCAATGTATTTTCATTTCTGGAATATCTCAGAATGGCAACTCTTACTCAAGACAGTTACCATTACATACACAAAAGGAATTTCACACTAACACCCTCCCCTAAACTTTCACCAATTAGCAGAATTACTTAAATTTTAAGACAAACTAGTATGTGCATAGGGATACTTGCGAATCAGCTCAGTAGCTCTGTAATAACGACTGCTGGTGAGTAAAGCCAACGTTAAAAAGAACAGGGCGAAGTGCTGCTACACTAATTCCTACTGTTTTCCACTTATGAAGCACGCAAAAAAAATTACACTCTGCAGGTAGTGTGCATAACCATAATAACATACTTACACAGAATTAAAGAGGTAGGCTCGTCCCTGGCTTCCCTGGAAGGACTGCATTAAAAAAAAAAAATTGCACTTGTTAAACCCACAAAAAGCCCCACCAAACAAAAAAAAACAGTCCCAGAAGGGTCTATTAGTAAGCATATAAACATAATACAAACTATTTCAAACTAATTATTCCAAGTTAAAAGTTCGTACCAATTCTTCGCAGGAAAGCCTGGTCAGCAAAGTTTTCACCCACATTGTATTTTTAGCACTGGTTGTTAAATATTATTGTTCAAAATAAGATGTCTGCAATGCAAACAAAACATACTTTTTTCCTACCCCCTGTAAGGTAACAATTCTCATTTTCCTAGACATCCTTCATGCTAATTAAAATCTGTTTTTAACTCAAAGACAATTACTTCCATCTCCTCTGTCCTCTCCCCAAAAGATGATTTATTTCAATTTCATTGCATCATTTGATGTAAGACCAGCAAAATTCTGGACAAGTGATAAAACCAACATACTGTCTTCAGGAAATGCATCTGATCAGTTTATAAGCTCAGCTTTATTTCAACAAAACAACTGTTACCATCAAACGCCTAAGCACAGCCATATGCTTTCAAATGTCTCACATTTCTGATAGACTATGGCAAAAGTAGACTTTCTTGGCTGGATCCAAATTAACGTTTTAGTTCAGAGCAGTAGCAGAGGTTCGAAGTAAAACCCCTAATCAACCACACTTACGGGGGTTGGTTTGGCTTGCAGAGCAGTTTCAGTGCCTGTGAACAACATCTTTGTTCCTCTCTTCTACTGTGCACTCTACAAACGTCAATGAAGATATAAAGGCCTGACCAGACAGCCTTACAAACATCCTGGAAAAACTTGTGAGCAGACTAGATCCAGCAGTAGGTAAAAACATTCAAAATGTATATAAGATACATCACTGCTTTCATCTGTTGATTTGTTCCTTCTGTGTTGAATTACTTGATAATTTAGACATAGCCATTATTTCCCATGCAAACAGTGAAATGGAGGGTGGTTTTCTTTTTTTCACTCTTCCATACTGAATGCCATTTAAAAAACCCCACCCAACTGTCTTAATTTCTTTTTTCCAGAATTTCCCTTGCCTAACCTACTTGCAAAGAAAATTAACAATTTTAGCCATGCTGAAGAGAAATACAATTGTTTTTAAGAATCCTCGCAGTTTAGTACTGAAGATGAGAGACCAAATTTTCTGAAACCTACATTAGATCAACGTGGAAGGTTTTTGGAAGGAAAACCTCACCCTGAATATTTTTGAATGGTTTTAGTAGCACTAGGCATGAACCCATAAGCAATGGAATCTTGTTCTGAGCTGTATTTAGTTATATAATTAGAAGTCACTTGACACCAAAAGAGATATTTTGCCAGCCTAATGATCAGCAACACAACACCAATAACTGCTGTATCTTAACTACTTACTCAGAACAGTTTGCAAGAAAAAAGATGTAAAAGGGAAATGTATATAAATAAACACTTTTTGATCAACATTAACCAAATTATATACTGCAACAAAGAATGCTGAAAGTAATCCATGACTCCAGACTACTGTAAGTAGCAATGGTGGCAGTGTAGTTACAAACAGCCCTTAGCTACTCATAAAATCTCACCTTAAGATGAGAAGTTCTACTTAACAGTTTATAGCATTAGTATTTTAGTATTATTTTAGCAACCACTTAAAAGAATTATTAAATGGAGATTTTGGGGCACAGAACATATTTCTTCACCTATAGCAAAGACAAGAGAAAAAGTACCCTCTCCATTATCCAGAACTTCCAGTATTATTTTTCACAAGGCAAAGAAAAACAAAGATAGGCTATGCAGTACAGTGAAAGCTAAAACTTCAGGTGAGACCGACCCTGAAAGGAGAGACTCGGTTGAGTACAGTCAGAACAGCTCTGCCAGAAAGTAATCCCTACACCTACCGTTAAAACAAACAAAAAACCCATCACTAGTTCAGTTTTCCTGAGACACTTAAAAATGCATCAAAAAACTGGCAGAATGGTACAAAACCTATTGTCGGTAGTTTCTATAGAATAAGCAGTGCTCTCTAACTTAGAGCCAGTGTCTCACAACCAGTAACAAAGCAGAGAATGCTTACTGCAGTGAAGACAAAAACTACTGATGTATACACTCCCCAAAACTGCCCATTAACAAATGACTAACTAGCCTGAGTCAACTACACATGAATTTAGACAGCTACAGTTGTGCAACCCCAAAATTTAAGAAAAAGCACAGGAAACACTTTAAAGGTCCTCTTATTCATTAAGAAGTAAACTTGAACTAGAACATCCTTGTTCCATGTTCCATTATGAAAAAGAACTTTCAAAGCCATGATGACCATTATTTTTTGTTAAGCTACTATAAAATTCTTAAATTTTTAAAAAAAGTTGCAGGCATTTCTCCTTGCTTTAAAAACTCTATGATTGAACTAGAATTCACAAATCTTGTTTCAAACTGCGCCAAGAAATACTCTCTCCTATTAAATTAATCATGTGCTAGTTTCTCTATTTACATGTAGTTACACGTGCCAATCACATACAAATTAATGTGGTTTTTTTCTGTCTAGTCCTACACAATCACTTTTTAAACTACTTATACGCCACACTTGAAGTTCCCCAGCTAGCTGGGAAGAAAAAAAGACTCCAGAACAAATCAACAGCCAGGAGACCTTCCGAACTACTTTACACAATTATTTCTGCCAAGTTTATGTTTAGTCTTGACTTAACGTCACCTAATAAAAGCTCTCCTTTGGCCCTGCATTTCTCAAAATTAAGCAGAGGGCAGTAGCAGGATGCCAGGAATAGCAGAAAAAGCAGCCCTTCCCCTCTATTGTTTCGTAAACTGCAAAAAATTCTAGCCAAATGACATACAAACTGCAGGTTGGAAAGTACTACTTTAGTTGTTCTTTTTTCCTGATATATTTTAAAAGATGACTTTTCTTGCACCCTTTGCTTTGTTGTCCTAACTATGCTGTAATCACACAGGTTTTTCTTCCCCTCAGAAATGGCATCTCTATTACCTTCTAATTTTTGGGATTATCAGATCAGGGTGAGTGGATGGAGAAGCAACACAAAACAGACCCTTTGCTGGGACAGTGGTTTTATAAAGAAAACCTGTTCCCAAACATCCCACTATGAAAAGCTCCTCTGCTCCCACTTTCTCTAGCTTCCTGTTAGCAGTTTGGCTCATTCATTTGATACCATCTTTCTTACCTACGTACATGTTTGGAGGCCAAATATTACATTTACATGCCATAGAACAACTGTTTCTTTGCCCAGCTGGGAAGAGGAAGTTCCTTCACGTTTACATTGCTCACGGGTAACTTGACAGCAACCTGTGGCAACTTGGCTTACCATGTTCTGGAACACAGAATTCGGGTCTAGGCAACTCAGACTTGCCTTTAAAATCAGTGTCCAACCCCAACTTCAATGTGTCACTGAGCATTTAACGGTCTGCAATCCATCCACGCGGAACTCTTATACACTGACTAAAGTAAAAGCACTGTAAAGATATAATTTTTTAAATTCCTGTGCACCTTTTAATTTTTCTGATTAATTTCTTAACTTGTCAGTGCTTGGCATTCATAGTTTCTTCTTCACACGAATAGCTGAGATTTTTTTTTCCAAAAAACTCTATTCAAACAACATAAAAAGGTATACATCTGTCACGTATGCATTCTCTTGACCACAGAATACTGATTAGGTATAAGAAAGATTTATCAGAGCTATACTTCCTGATGTATCCTACTACTAGAAATGAAAAGAGGACAACTCATTTTGTCACTTGAACTGCTTGCTAAGCAGTAACTTGGCTACAGAGTATTTTGCATAACCAGAAAAAAATTAATACTGAACAAACATTTGTTTTTACCAACACTAACTTTCTCACACTCGGTACTGCATGATTCAGTTACACTGATATGAATTTTAAGAGACTGACAGGTTAAATGCCTTCTGTGTCAGCTTCTCAAAGGAAATGAAAGAGAAGGGAATATTTTAAATGGCAGTGTCAAGGACTAACAGGCATAACTGTTCAAACCAGTCTCCAGACAAACTGCTCTTCTGAAGAACAAACATCATCTATGCAAAGGCAGACTTTTACTTTGCAAGATGTGTTCAGCACTTCCAAGATTGCTAGCACTATACATAAATTATAACTGAAACAGAACATTCTATTAAAACCAAGTCTTAAATATGCGTCCTACCTAGTAGAGAGGAATTAAAAGATAGTGGCAAGTGTGACCAACTGCCATCAATAATGACGCATATCAACCAGGATTTTTACTTAGAAGCTGGGCAATTTATCAGTTCAACTAACATTCACAGTTAAAACAAACTTGCCTTAAGTCTGCTTTTTCACAGTTCTCAATTAATAATATTGCATTGATTTGTGAGTTAACTTTTTCCCTAGAAAACCCACATCTTTGACTAGCCATCCATTCCTATAGGAAGATCTGCAAGATCCATAAGTTCTGGTTTCAGCACAGCTGAAAATACCTAGAATATGTGATAGTGTAAGCAAAATTGTTTAACTGTGCACTATACTAAGGTCGACTGCAACAGCAGTTTGGTATGATGATCTTTTCAAGTCCTCTGACAGACCTCTGTCATCAATACATTTTTTAGTAAATAAACTTTATAAATGTTTCACTTCTACCCTAGTACTACCTGCAGAATTAGATATTATCTATGTTTCTGAGTTAACCAGTCACTACTTCTAAGGCCAGGACTAGTTGTTTTACCAGGCAGAAAAGGAAGTATCAGTTAAGCAGAGCATGTATTCACTGCCATAAGGCATACCTACGGGCACGGCTGGGGGAAGGGAAGCTACTAAAATGCTTCGGTAATTAATTATTCCCCACAGATGGGATTAGACTGTGTGGCTAGAGATCACGCTCCACAGAAAACATCCAGAGAAACTGCCATCTTAGCTTGTATTAAGGTTATGGCAGGCATTACTATAAGCAAGTCAGAAAGGCATTAACAGTATCTTCCTCAAGTACAGCTCACAAGCTACTTGTAATACAGAAAAATAAAGAATGGAAATGAAAGAAGTCCATAGGGGTTTTTTATTTCATTTTCTTGAGTTTCCTTTCATTTGCTACAGGTTCACTTTATAAGCTAAGATAGATCAATCTCAATTAGTATTCTGAACAAATACGCAATTCAAATAAATATTACTGATTAATTCAGAAGACGGTATTCTTAGGGTAAACCAGAAACGCATACAAGTGCTATGATGTCTGAAATTCTCTTCTCAGTAAGATGCATCAGAGACTGTAAGGATATCCTGTTGCTTGAAGATTTGCAAAATAAATTCAGAAAATTGAATTCAACATAAGCTACAAACAAAAAAAGCATATCAGGGAAAAAAGCATTTGTTCCATTTGATATTTCTCTCAGATCCAACTCTTCGATACTGCAGACAACTAGAGATAATGCTGCTCAGCTGCTTACTAACCAAGTTCTAGATGATTCCATGGTAAGTATAATAAAAAAGTTTGAAAGTACATTTTCATTCAATTATTTCCTGATTTAAACAAAGCAAGTTATAAAGTTCAGTATGTAGAGAATACCCTTAAAAAATTCCACCACAAAACCTGCATGCCTGCAGATTTGGCAAATGATATTTCCGAAGTGACGACTTTGTCAGGCAGGACAAGTTAACTTGAGTTATACAGCATCTTGAATGTATTTCAGAAATAATTATGTCAAAACACCCGCAGAGTAGAACACTACCCTTGCACGCTTTCCAGCTCCTTCAAGGCTTCAGATCTATTCTTGGATGTTTTCCAAAAACTGCTTCTCTTCCAAAAACTAGATTCTTTCCCCAAGAGGAAAAAAACAGAACCCAAAAAACTATAAGTCTCTTACAAGAAAAAAATTATCACTGAAGTACTTATGAAATTAGGCCCATTTTTAACTTTTTCAGCAGGGAACAAATATGGCCTCCAAGAATACCACTATCTTTTTAAGTACTCCTTACATCATAAGCAAATGTGGATTACCAAACTGAATCAAGCTAAGAACAGCACATTCACTTGAAGACAATAAATCCCTAAAAAATTTCCTCTTGAACTCATCAGTTAAACAGAGGAGGACAAAAACACAGATTGCTAAAGCAAGGCTAAAAATGTTTTGCCATCTATTTAAGTTGAAGACTTTTCCTTAATAGCAGACATACTGAATGCCTTGGAGAACTAAACTGAACCACCAAGACTGTTCTTTCACCCATAAGGTGCAAGGATTTCCCAGTGAAGTCAATGACAGTTACATATATATATACCTTTATGCAGAATTTGTTCTTGAAAATACTGACACATCTAGTCTTGTCTGTGACTTCGCATGTCTTTTTCCCCCTCTGGTCAGATATGCTTTGCAATGAATGAGACAGACGAAAGCAGCAGTATTTATACAGCCATCTATACAAAGCAACCCAGACTTTCTTCCATCCCCAGCATTGACGCATGTTGTAAGACAATTCAACAGTCCTTCAAGCAGGTCAACCTCGAGTAACAAAGCATCATCCTTTGCAATATACCCACTAGGTTCCAAGATTTCTATTAGGTATTTGTATTTCTTTGTAATTTGTTGGACCTTGACTGAATTTCTGAACAATTACTGGAACTTAGTGGGTACAAGCCATTCTCAAGTGCTTTGGAACTTACACTTTTCAAGCAACATTTGCCTCCTACAAAATCAACTACTGCTAGTAATCACTGCACATTCTCTACTAATCATAAACAAACCAGAAGCAAGCTCTTTCAGTTAAGCCTGTCACAAAATTACTTTAGAATCTCTTTAAGAGCTGCACACATACAACATTTTGTACGTGCCACACAAGTGGCAACCTCCCCTGGACTTCAAAGAGTCTTGTAGAAGTTTTCCCTCAAAACTTAATTATGTCAATTTTTTTAAATTGTTGGGATTTTAAGAATTACTAACATACACTGTTTGGTCGCTTTTTATGTGCTATTTGAACATTTTAAATCAAATAAGCACCTCCTATGGCATCAATTTTTCACCTTGCTCCTTATGGAGGCCTGTGGTTGCTTGCTGATAGAGGTAGAGCCTGTAGCCATAGTAGGATATGATTCTAAAAACACTCATATGCTTCTTTAAAGAAATTAAAAAGCTGCGGGTTCTTCCCATCCTCTGAATGCCCCCCAATGCAGTGAAGAGTGTTATACTCCTTCAAACAGTATTCTTTTTATAACATTTAATGTTCACTTTGAAGTCTTTGCCAAAGAAACAGAAAATCCAGCACTTGTGGACTTGTTAACAACAAAAATCAGTAGTGTCTAAGAGGTAACTAACACCACTTCGAAATGACACACATGTCAATTACAAGTCATCTACAGTTTGCTAGTTCTTTTATTAGGTATCCTTCAAAGTAGTGTTTTCCCCAATATGACTGGGGTTGTAAATTATGGCAACTGAATACATGTGTACATGTGTTCAGCTGTAGACTAATGTTTGTCAGCACCTCGACTGCTGATCTCCTAGTTTGAGATTCCTGTTCTCTACCAGCCTTCTCATTCCTCCCCTTTCCCTAGATCCTCCCTGGGCCCAGAAAACAGAGTGAAAATAGCTAGAAATGTATGTTCTAATCACTAACATCTGAGTGGATTTCAGCACGAGGGAACATGTTGAGTCCTTGCATAGGTCCAGAGGAAACCAAGACTACAGGTAACAATGAATTCACTTGTGCAGGTAGCACATTTTTATGATGTCTTATTAGTCTGCATTATTTCTACGCCATTGCCAAGACTCTTGGTTGCCATTTTATCACCAGCAAGGGCACAAGAAAAAAAGGGCCTGATGATTAATTCTAAGGAAAGGAAGAGATCCTACTACTGAAAGAGAACAGAAGTGAAATGGAAAAGTGATTTGTGTACGCTGCCATCCTTGTCGGACAACTGGCATCAACAGTTCTCAAAGTCAGAACAACTGCAAATCTGTACTGAAGTCTGGTATTCCGAGGACCAGAATCAAAGGGATGACTGACAAATACGCAGCGCTCTTTGCTTTTCCATGACAGACCAACATTTAAAAGAAACACCACTCATTTCATAGCATAGCTTATCTTTTCATCTTGAAGTTAGAAACATTAGTGTCAGGTATAATCAATGCTCATACCTCAAAGCTCATTAGAAAGCTAGTTGTAGCTGCTTTAAACTAAGAGCGCACCACGTATTTTGGCTCTTTTCCCCTGACCACACAGAAGGAGAAAGCAACAATCACCATGCACCCAGAAAATGTGGAGTGGGGGGAACACCCAAAAGAAGCAGTTGCAGCTAGGTATCAAATACTCTTTGCCTTTATCTGATGAGGAGTATTTGGGGCACTAGGGTTCTGGAGTGAGACTCTATAGTAAGCATTTGGAAAAAGTGAGACAATCCGTAACCAAAGTTTGTATTTAGTTCAGTGTTAAAGAGAGCTTTAGCTTTTAACTAGTAGGCCTCAAAGTAAGGTGGGGGCAGGGGGAAGAAAAAAAAAAAAATCAGAGCAATCCAATTCTCTGCTCCATCAACAAATCCGTAACAGCACAGGAACTGCACTGTTCTTAGTTAACTTTAGATTGTGCAGAATCAACTTGCTACACTTCAGGCTATTTTAAGTGTTTTTACTGCAGCTGGGTAGTTAATGGTAACTAGGATTCTAGATATTGTTACTATAAATAAAAAACCTCAGATTAACCCAAGCTCATTGCACATAATGTGCATCAATGAACACACTTTAAGAGCACTTCAGAAAAAAGATTCATATAAACTGTTCTGAGGTACACTTGTTAGCCCTAAGTTATATCTACACATGTGGTCTAGAATATTTCTTCAGTTTTTATTTTCCAAGTTAACTTGTGTTTTCATTTAAACAAAATAAAGTCTTCTTCCCTCCCACCCACTCCAGGACAGCACTACTTATTTTTAATGGTCCAAATGTACCTAACTATTGCTTTGCAGTTGTTGCCATCAAAAGAACTTCTCCAGTGTTGGCATATATACAAGTTAAGCTTAAAGGAGGGGGGCTTTTTTAAAGCTATGTTCCAATACAAGTACAATAGATGAGAAATGTTCTTTATTTTACAAACATACAAGAAGATACACCTCACATTTAAATGTATTTCACATTATCATACAGATTTAGACAATAAAATATGGTCAATAAATCTTAAGTTGACAGAATATTGATCACCTGTCAAATAAGCACATGGTCAACCTGTAAGTGCAGAAACTTTTGTAGGATGTTTTCACTGAAAATTATGGAAGCCAGAAATCAAGCAGAAATGATATCCACCACCCTTCCCAACACCATTAGAAACAACTTAGAAGTATTTGTATATACTAGATATTTTAAAGAGTTCTGCATGTTCTTTGAATTGAAAAAATGATTTTTTTTAATGTTTGAAATTATTTATGCAGCTGAAATACAAACAAGGGATTTGCTTAAGGATATGTTTTGCTGACCAAAACTCCCAAGATCCTGGAGAACAACACGCTCATGTGTTAACTGTGGCCGTTTAGCTGACATACAAAAAGTCCAAGTCCACCAAATGAAGAGCTTCCTATTAAGTATGTGTGCTTGGATTGTGCTTTCCTCAATGAACTTATACATCTCAAGAGACATAGCTAGCAAAGTTTCATTCTTCCTGTAGGCATCTACCTGAAGTTCAGGAAAGATTAACCCTTCCCATTAGTTTTTGGCCCAGAACATGCAGTGAATGATGAAGCTATTATTGCTTGTAATTTAGAATCCAGTGTTGCCAAAAAGACCCCTTATACTCAAATTCTGAAATCAAAACGGAAACAAATGAAATTCAAATGCATTCACATTACTATCTGAGTATCTCTCAGTTTTGCTGACTTCAAACAAAACAAGATCAATGACTAAAGAAAGTGAGGAATTTTTTTCAGGTTAATACACTTACAAGTCCACCCTCTTAATTTCTTCACATAATTTTATACATGTAGTTAGCTCACTGTTTCATATTTGATGTGTCACGTTTGCAGTTCCATGCCTCAATACATGTACTAGGTTTAGGGAAATAACTGTTTAGGGCAAGAGACTAAAGGCAGAGCAGAAGCAAGCAAGCAATAAACAACACTACCAAGAACTGTCACCAATTTTACTATTTGAAGCAGAAAGTTGCCTTGAGATCTAAGCAAAGATCAAAAAGATTAGTAACACATGAAAAACTGCATGGGGAAAACCATTATTTCCTAATAACCCTCTGAGGGATAAAAGCAAGCAGGTATACTTCCTCCTCACCCAAAGAAAACATCAATTCAGAAGCAGCAGCACTCTCACCCCTCCCCCCATCTCTTCAGCACTCAAGAGCAGCATCACCTTAGTGCTGCTGAACACAAACAGGCAGGAGCAGCAGGGAAAATTATAAAGGGCTTGCCACTAAGTTTTATTTGACAGAATAGTTATATAAAGCAATTTGTATTAAGAAGTCTGAAAAGCAACTGAAGTATTTTCTCCAGGACACCATTAAGAGCAAATCCATCAGGAGTTTAATGGAAGCAAAGAATGAACCAGTCTGTCAAGTATTTATCCCAAACTTGAAGTTTTCCTATGTATTTCATACATCACAAATCTTGGTTTCTTCCAGCAACAGGTAAGAAGGACAGGCTTAGCCTGTTTCAAGGATCCACACATCCTCTAAGCTTAACTTCAGACAGTCCAATTATTTTCAACATCTCTGGCCAATACATTCTTTAGGAACCAGTATACAGCAGAAGTAAATGTGTTTACATAATCTATAATAGCATTGCAACATTCTGGAAACAGCCAGTTTTGTGACCTTCAGTCAAATAAAGTCAAAGTAACTTTTATCTGGAATAACCATATCCAGAATTATTTCCCTACCCAGAGATCCATGCTTTCTTCTGACAGTTTTCTATAGCAGACTCCTCAGATGTGACAGCTCAAAAATAGCACCCACCTGACAGCAGACAAAGGTTGTTAATATGGGGGATATATTAGATTAGACTTCACATTCAAAAGTTTCCAGAATATACCCAGGCCTCAGTACACACCATGTATAACCCAAGAGTGAACCCAGGGAAGATACTCTGACATATGCATCAATTTGCATCCCTTATCTACTGGGAGCAGTGACAACCATTTTGGTTAAGAAATAATTCATGAGGTCTCTAAACAAACCACTTGCCTTGGAGATCAATTCATCGTGATTGGCTAGATGGGCTCTGCAGTGGATACAGCTGTACGTTCGATGACAGTTTGGCAGGTAAGCCTGGAACGTTTTTGACTTTGTCATTTTTACCATCTCTGCTGGTGGCTCCTCACTCAGCTCAGGGCTGGCACTTGAAGAATTACAACTTTGCTGAACTCGCTGACAAAAGAAACACTGGAATATGCAAGCAAAAGCCGTTGTTGTTCTGGAGTGTGTGTGGCACTTTCCACACAAATGACAGAAGAGAAACAGTCACAACCTGTAGGTGAAAAGAGCAGAACAATTAGCAGCTTACAACAAGGCCAGAATAAACTTGTTATTCAATGATCCTAGAGACCAGGCGAAATGTTATTTAGAGCAAATGCCTGGCTACACTACAGGTCCCTTTTTTTCTGTTAAGCTGCTCGATTCAAGTTCCATTCAACACAGCAACAAACAGTTCTGTTCCACTAGTGGCATGTACTCCATCACATTTCTAATGAAGGAGGAGATTCAAGCAGTTCTCCATGAAACACAAGCACTTTCTGCAATATACCAGGCATAATCTTCAAGACAATCACGCACAAAATTACAGCAAAAAGGCAGGGGATTAGAGAAAGTTAATTGTCTTTGAAGTTCCAGTAGCCAGTTCCAATGCAGCAAGTGAGAAGGTATCTTGGAAAATACTTGCCATGTCCAACAATAAACACACAGTAGATACCTGCACTTCAGCTTTCAGTAAAAATCTCGCTGTATTGCACCTGGCTTTAAGCCAAATACCAAGTAAGATTGCTGCCACCCTATTCCAGGATTATTCTCCTCCTCCAAGATCAGCAGAATTATGCCTTTAGGCAAAGACCTTTTTGACTAGTGTCCTGATCAAAGCTAATGAGATAGCTTCTTCACTACAAGAATAGTCTTAATGGATGCTACCAAAATCGCCATCAGATAATAAAAGTTAAATTCTACACAGAGAATACCCAATTGCATTCTTAATCCTCGAAGTGCCTTTAGAGACATTATATGCATAAAGAGAGAAGGCCAGACCTTCCTGCTATGCTGGAAAGCAAGCCTTTTTTAGAGCTTGCCTGAAAATTGCAGATTCTAAATATTCAAAACATGTACTGACCTGTCAAAGGCCATCAGATACCACACCACATGCGTCAAGCTAATAAGCAACCCGAATGTGAACACTGCACAGTCACTTATGTCATCAGCTACCAGGTGACTGACAGAGTAGGTCAATAGCACAAACAGAAACAAGAGCCAATATAAAGAATTTACAGTATCTTGATCCAGCTATTAAAACGAGCATACAAAAAACTTATCACAGTTGTAAACTGCGTGCAGGGCAGCAGTTAACCACTCTTCTAGCAGTAGGATACTAGTAATACAAATAGAGGAGACAGTGAATGCCACATAAATTAAAGACTGTTTATAAGCAGCAGTCACTGTGCTTCAAAAGAATTCTTGAGAAAGTAATCCGTACAGAAAGCCTAGCACAAGAGACAACCACAGCAAGATTTAAAGGGTTTTGGGGTTTTTGTTTTTCTTTTAAATCTTAAGCTTGTGATAGCAGCAGGAGAAAAGACTCAAGAACCACTGAAGGACTTGCTACAAGAAAGTGTCCTACACAAAGAATTGCAAAGGCAGAGATAAGCCACAAACAAGACATGCAGCGGAACATATGCAATCCAAAAAATAAAGCAATAGTGGGAACAAGTTGCCTTCCAAAGCACATATCTACACACCAGAATGACTGGACTTTTGTTAGTCACTGAAAACAGATTTGATAAGGGATACATTAACATGTTTGAAATATTAACCCAGTTAGCATCAAGAGCAGAACTTAATTATGAATACAGTCATTTAAACAAATATCCTATCTATTGTCCCAAGATAATTATAACTCAAAGGGAAGAATGATTCCAGTGTTTGGAGAAAGCAGCTTGCTTTTGTAGAACAGCTAGCTATTAAGCCACATTTATTAGAGGTAACAGATCACAGGAGAAAACAGACACAAGAAACGCAATCTTAGAAGTTAAACATGAGGTTCCTTTAAATTCCCTGCTTGAACTCTTAGATGTTAGAAAGCTATAGATCCTGTTTAGGTACACAGAAATGGGAAAAAACATCCAAGGTTTCAGAATGAAAGACACCACAGGCAAAGATGTTTTGACTTTGGATTAGACCCTTTAGATCAGTAATTGGAACATGAGTCGAACGCTCACGGAAGTTCAGCAAGTTGAACATAAGAGGAAATCTTTTTCTTCAAGGCATTCCTAGAAGCTCTTTAAATTCACATTTCTAAAGGCAATCTGGATTCTTTCAGACTCAATATACAGAGTCCTTTGACTACAGGAATTAAAGCATTCCAAAGCTCTTTGACAAGCTGTGTTTGATACTGCTTCCTTCAAAAAGGCGGCAGTTCCAAGTGTTTGATACACACCGTGTACGCACCACAGGATTTGTTGCTGTGTGATGTTAAAGATTCAAAACATGAATCATTTCTTAGCTTGCTCTAGCAACAAAGCAATAATAAACCCAGTCTCACTGCACCGACAGTCACAGGCAGGATCGGTGGCCGCTGCTCACTGCTCCGTGGAGCACAGAGTGAAAACCTGAGGCAACTATTTCTTTCTCCGCCAACAGCAGCGTGCTCCGGTCAGGCACACGGCACCCCGGTCTCCTGACGACCGACTCAATTCCACGGAAACTGCAAAGCGAACTGCCAAAGCGAGTGGACAGGCTGCCAGCCGCTCCCGCTCCGGCCAGCTGTCTGCGCGCCCCCGGCCCGGAGCCGGCAGGGACCTCCGCAGCGCTGACCGCCCCCCAGCACGAACCCGGGCAAACGGGCCGCCTCGGGGGCCGCCCCGCAGGCCCAAGGCCGAGCTGAGGGCGCCGAGCACCGCCCAGCCCGGACGTTACCAGGGAGGGGCGCCGGGCGGCCAATGGCTCGGGGGGCG
>Ga0065711_1000602_pt1 | contig 108214 bp, 88 predicted proteins | sample Hoacrofraction12_FD_59098 | JGI IMG/M metagenome (GOLD analysis project Ga0065711, IMG submission 59098) | Hoatzin crop microbial communities from Cojedes, Venezuela - Epithelial fraction 12 v2 (version 2) | ecosystem: Host-associated > Birds > Digestive system > Esophagus > Crop | place... | reverse complement strand
AGCGAAGGAGGGCTGCGGGCCGTTTCCCGAACGAGCATTTCCTGCGAGAGAGGGGAATGCGCCCAGCAGGGGTCCCCCGAGCGAACGGACGGCTATCCTAAAAACTATACATTTGCGGATTCCTCATATAAAAGAATTGACAGGAAAATATCCGTGTGATATATTCCCATAAAACATAGTTGTTTTGTATGTTTAAACACAAAGCCAATAGACAAGGAGGAACACATTATGATTTACAGCAGCGCATCACAGCTTATAGGAAGGACTCCCCTTCTGAGTCTCGATAATTACAGCAGGTCCGAGGGTGTGACAGATGCCCACATCATAGCGAAGCTTGAGTATCTTAATCCCACCGGAAGCGTAAAGGACCGTATAGCCCTCAGCATGATAGAGGATGCTGAGGAACGCGGTGTACTTAAGCCCGGTGCAACTATCATAGAACCTACATCCGGAAATGCAGGTATCGGTATAGCTGCAGTTGCCGCAGCCAAGGGCTACAGAGTAATCATTACACTGCCTGAGACGATGAGTGTTGAGAGACGTACTCTCATGAAGGCATACGGTGCAGAGCTTGTACTGACTGAGGGTTCTAAGGGTATGAAGGGTGCCATAGCTAAGGCTGACGAGCTGAAGGAGAAGATAGACGGAGCAGTCATCCTCGGACAGTTCGTAAATCCGGCAAATCCCGCAGCTCACTATAAGACAACAGGTCCTGAGATATGGACTGATACAGACGGAAAGGTGGATGTATTTGTAGCGGGTGTAGGTACAGGCGGTACCATAAGCGGTGTCGGCAGGTACCTGAAGGAACAGAACCCCGACATCAGGATAGTTGCCGTGGAGCCTGAGACAAGTCCCGTGCTTTCACAGGGTACCGCAGGTCCTCACAAGATACAGGGTATCGGTGCAGGCTTCGTACCTGACACACTCGATACATCAGTATACGATGAGATAATCCCCGTATCAAACGAGGATGCCTTCGAAACAGGTCGTAAGATAGGAAGGACCGAGGGCGTGCTTGTAGGTATATCATCGGGAGCTGCACTCTACGCCGCAACACTTCTTGCAAAAAGGTCCGGGTACTCAGGTAAGAACATAGTAGTGCTTCTGCCCGACTCAGGTGACAGATACCTGTCTACTGCTCTCTTCACAGAGTAGGCTGCTACCATGCAAATAGATAACGCCGCTGCAATGCCGGAACCGGCATTGCAGCGGCGTTTTTAAGAGATTTCTTCTTCAGCGGATAGTGTCTTAGAACTTATCCTTCTCGGGTACTCTCTCATAGTTATCAGATATACTGTGAGTAAGCTTATACTCATTTATTCTGGTCTGTATTCTGACAGTCGGATCAAGCAGGTCACTTATCGACGCATCATGATTCAGATGATCTATAAGTATAGCCATATACTTACTGAGGTCAGCTGATATATACCAGTCACGTGTCAGCAGCTCAGGCTTCTGATAGATAACATTTGTGGTGATAACCTTCTCGATTACTCCCTCATCGTATGCCTTATCGAACACATCAAGTCCGGCTGTGAAGAGTCCGAAGGTTGCCAGGCAGAACACACGTCTTGCCTTACGCTTCTTCAGCTGTCTTGCAACATCGAGCATACTCTCTCCGGATGCTATCATATCATCGATGATGATAACGTCCTTACCCTCTACCGAGTCACCCAGGAACTCATGAGCAACTATAGGGTTCTTGCCGTTTACAACTCTTGAGTAGTCTCTTCTCTTATAGAACATACCTACATCCACTCCGAAGTGGTTAGCGAAGTAGATAGCTCTGTGCATAGCGCCCTCATCGGGACTTATAACCATCATATGATCGTTGTCGAGTTCAAGATCAGGTGTAGATCTAAGCAGGCACTTGATAAACTGATATGTGGGCATCAGACTCTCGAAGCCCGTAGAGGGGATGGCATTCTGTACTCTGGGGTCATGTGCATCAAAGGTTATGATGTTAGACACACCCATGGCAACAAGCTCCTGAAGTGCCATAGCGCAGTCAAGGGACTCACGTCTGTTACGCTTATGCTGTCTGGACTCATACAGGAAGGGCATGATGACATTTATACGTCTGGCCTTTCCCGCTGCCGCAGCTATCACTCTCTTTATATCTGCATAGTGCTCGTCCGGTGTCATCGGCACGCACTCACCGTACAGATTGTACTTCAGTCCGGTATTTGTAACATCAGCTATGATGTAGAGGTCGGCACCTCTCACGGAATTGTTAAGCGTGGCCTTTGCCTCGCCTGAGGCGAATCTCGGGCAGTCCGACTCCAGCAGATACGAGTCTCGGATATATCCGTTAAATACAATGTTCTCAGTGTTAAGATGTTCCCTCTCCTTACGCCAGTTAGCGATATAGCTGTCAACAGTCTTGCCGAGAGCCTCGCAGCTCTTAAGCGGAACTATTCCCAGCCAACCTACAGGAACGGTAACAAGTTTACTCTGATCGGGCATGATTTTTTCCTCCTAAAGGGTATATATATTTTAAGGTTACCCGGGTATGTGATACCCGTATATATGCAGACTCTACTTGTTATACCGGAGATTATCTCCGTATAAGATATAGAAGTCATACTTATCCACTATACGTGACATGACTCTCTCGCCATACATCCTGCGGAAGCCACCCATATCATAGTTTGTCGATATAATAGTAGACTTCTCTGTGAGCATACGCTTATTTATAATCTCGTAGAGCTCGCTTACCACAAAGTTGTTCGTAACCTCCGTACCGAGATCATCTATTATCAGCAGATCACAGGTGAACACGCATTCATAGTATCTTCTCAGATACTTCTTCAGTTCCTCATCTCTACCCATGAGATATCTCGATGCTATCTCCTCGAATAGCTCATTTGCGGAGACATACATCACCACATAGCCCCTGTCCATGATAGCCTTGGCTATACAGTTCGTGAGAAATGTCTTGCCGACACCTGTCTCACCATAGAGAAATATATTCTTAAACTCACTGTCGAAGCTGTCTACGAACTCCCTTGCAGCCTTCAGCTTAGCCTTTGCATTTGCATAGGGTGTGGGTTTATCCTCATAGAGCCTCTCATCCTTATATAACTCCAGTGAAAATGTATCGAAGTTCTCCTTAGACAGCACCTGCATGAGCCCCGACTGCTTATAGAGATCCTCTGTAATTATACGCTTCATACAGTTGCAGGGCTCTCCCGCTACATATCCCGTATCCCTACATATATCGCAGCTATACTTAAGCTCCATATAGTCGGCACTGTAGCCCGCGGCGACAAGTATATCACGCTTCCTCTTCATAAGTCCGGATATCTTCTCTGACGCCGAGCTTATGTTACCGCCGCCCAGCACCAGCTGCTTTGCCGTCTCCAGCGACACCGTAGATATCTCCCTGTCAAGCTCCGCTATCTCGGGAGTCTTGGTATACACCTCACTGATTCTGCTTCTGCGGTCATCGTCAGCCTTATGTCTCAGTTCTGCATAATGCGCGGAAATGTCTGTTGGTTTACTGTATAAATCAATCATCCTGATCTACCTTGCTCAGATAAAAATTCTCTATTTCCTTAAGCTTGTCACTCATATCCGTCTGAGGAAAGTCATTTGCACGACTTGGAGCCTTAGACGCAGTCTTCTTCGCTGCTGCCTTAGTCTTATGACTTTCGTCCTTCTTCTCTACATCAGACAGAGTCTTGACGCCGGCATTATACCAGTCGGTAAGTATTCCGTCCACATAAGCAAACGGGCTTCCGCTCGGATTCTTCATAACGGCACGTCTGCAGGCCTCGATGATTATAACATCAGAGAAGCCGTATTTGCCATACCATTTATCGATATATTCTCTCTCTACCGGTGCCGGAACCTGCCTCTTCGATGAAAGTCCCAGTTCCTTCATAATCCTGCTGTAGAGTCCGAAGTATCTGACAGAAAACTCCTCCGCCTCGTCACGCGTGGTTATAGAATTCTCATACCAGTTCTTCGCAACCGCCTCTATATATGAGAAGCTTGTCTTACCAATCATTGCACAGTACTCAAGCAGATACTCACACAGATCAAATGAAAAGCCAAGCTGGTCATATATGTATATGAGCGTGTTCACATCCTTCTGTGTGATATTTCTCTTACAGTAAACATTTGCCTCAATTATAAGATTGGCTATGTTGTCATCTGTCTGAAGTGCACTCAGCTGTTCCGCCGTGGGTGTTTTCTTCCTCGGAGCTGACGGAGTTTCCTCATATGACTCTTCTGACTCTTCACTCACCTTCTTACCGCTGACACTTATGCTGACACCTATAGTATCCAGACTGAGATCATCTCTTACCCTTGATACCTCACGTATCTTCGGGCTGAGCAGAGTTATACCGATAAGCTCACCGAGCTCACCGTGTCTAAGCTCCACAAGGTCCTTACCTATCCAGTAGCGCACTGCACGGCAAACATCCTTCTCGGTACAGCCCATGCTGTCCGCGATACTGGCTATCTCTATCTCCTTACCCTCTGAGCATGCTCTCAGAAGGTACAGATATACCTTAACAAAGTCGCCGTTTGCATCCCCCATATAGAAATCGATGAAATTATTTGAAATACTGGTAAAGCCATCACCTTTACTATCAACCCTGATATTTGACATCTCTCTTCTCCTGAAATGCATCGCCGAAATCTGATGCATTCGCATTCTATCATTTGCAAAGTATATTTGCAAATCGACCCTCTGTAAATATTTCTCTGCCGCCCCTGTGTTAACTCTGTTGACAGTGTTGACTGTTTGCAACAAAGCAAGTAAATATAAGCCCTTCCGAGCTCTGGAAGGGCTTACAAAAATGTTGATTAAATCTTCGTTATGTAAACTATTTTAGTAATTTTATTTTGTGAATAGTGTTGATAACCTACTTTGTCAGCAGCAAATCCGCCACGCTGTCTATGTTTCCGGCACCCATGGTTATTAACAAATCATTGTTGCTTGAATTTTCTTCAAAATATTTTTTTATGCTCTCAAAATCACCGAGATATACGGCTTCCGCCTTACCTATTTCCTTCATCCTTGCTTCTATATCACGCGAGGATATAGTTCCGTCATCAGCCTCACGTGCCGCATATATGTCAGCAAGAAGTACATGATCTGCCTCAGAGAGTACCTCAGCAAACTCATCCAGATGTGCCTTCGTCCTGGAGTAGGTATGCGGCTGAAATGCTATCCAGAGCTCACCACCTGCCTTCTCGGCAACATTCCTGCCGACCTTCACAGATGCCGCTATCTCCGTAGGATGATGTGCATAGTCATCCACTATGAGTCTGTTGCCATCCATAACTCCCTTATGCTCGAAGCGTCTCTTCGCACTGTGGCAGGACCTGAGCCCCTCCCTTATACTGTCCATATCGATACCGAGGAAGCGGCAGGCAGCGATTACTGAGAGTGAGTTGATTACGTTATGCTCACCCGTCACACTGAGACTTATACTGCCCATAGGTGCGCCGTTCTCATAGAGTTCATATGTGGGACAACCATCATCATCCAGCACGATACTGTCAGCTCTGTAGTTACAGCGGTTATGCTTACCAAAGGTTACCACTCTTATATCACGGTCTCTTACCGCATATCTTATCTTGTCAAAGTACGGACTCTCACTGTTCAGTATCAGGAGTCCGCCATCCTTCGTCTTGTTCGCAAAGTTTGCAAACGAGGTAACGATGTTATCCATGTTCTTGAAGAAGTCCAGGTGATCGTCATCCACATTCAGGATTATACTGATCATCGGCTCAAACTCCAAATAGCTGTTCGTATACTCACACGCCTCAGTAACGAAGTAGTCAGAGCTGCCGATACGGATATTGCCACCGATTACATCCAGCATACCGCCGATAGATACCGTCGGATCCTTTGCTGCAGCAAGCAGCACATGTGTCATCATGGCGGTCGTGGTTGTCTTACCATGAGTTCCGGCAACAGCTATACTGTACTTATAGTTCTCCATAATCTGTCCGAGCATCTGTGCTCTTGTAAGCATAGGCTTACCTGTCTCGCGTGCCGCCTCAAACTCCGGATTGTCATCATGTATGGCAGCCGTATATACCATGAAGTCTATATCATCAGTTATATTCTCTGCCACCTGTCCGATATATATCCTTGCACCGATTCCGGCCAGCTTATCTGTTATAGAGCTCTCCTTCATATCAGAGCCCGATACCGAGAAGCCCTCCTTTATCAGGATTTCTGCCAGACCGCTCATGCTTATGCCGCCTATACCTATAAAGTGTACCCTGCACGGCTTACTAAAATTCACTCTGTACATATCCAAAATCCTTTCGCTATATAACTACTCTGTTGTCACGCTCGACTTATCCGTACCGCTGAGAGCCTCCTCCATCGTATGCCACCCCAGCACCGCACACTTAACACGTGCAGGCATATGTGCTATATCACGGAGAGACACAGCCTCCTCAAGAGACTCAAGCTCATCCTCGCTTACCTCATCCTTAATCATCTTAAGAAATGTATCCTTAAGCATCATAGCCTCATCCGTCGTCCTACCGACCACGAGATCAAGCATCATATCACAGCTTGCCTGTGACACCGCACATCCGTCACCGATAAATGCACCGTCCTCTATAACCCCGTCATCACTTACCTTAAGTGACAGTGTTATATCATCACCGCACGAGGGGTTAACTCCCCTCAGTGACCTGTTAGACTCCATAAGCTTATGCTTATGTGTGGGATGTATATTATGCTCTGTAAGTATTTCATTGTAGTATGTTCTGTTTTCCATAGTTATCAGTCCTTATATCCCATGCGACCTCTGATAGATGCCGCAGACCTTACAAATTTTTCTATCTCTTCCTCAGTATTATAAAACATAAGGCTCGCCCTCGTAGTAGAGGGTATACCTATGAAGTGATGCAGTGGCTCTGCACAGTGATGTCCGGCACGTATCGCCACATCATCATCTGCCATGATGGCAGCTATATCATGCGGATGCACATTATCTATCTTAAATGTTATGATGCCCCTGTGGTGTTCAGGCTTATCATCACCGAGCACCGTGATATGAGGTACCTCACTAAGCATATCAAGCGCAAGTCGTGTCAGCTCCAGCTCTCGTGTCTCTATCTCCTCCATGCCTATGGACTCTATATAGTCGATAGCAGCCGCAAGTCCCACGGCACCACCGGCATTTACGGTACCTGCCTCAAATCTGTGCGGCAGCTCTGCGTAGCTTACGTCATCCAGAGTCACATACTCTATCATCTCACCACCGGACATATATACTGACAGCTTATCCATAAGCTCCTCACGGCAGTAGAGAACTCCTATACCCATGGGAGCGAGCAGCTTATGTCCCGAGAAGGCCAGCATATCAACTCCGAGATCACATACGTTAGTTATACTATGCGGTACGCTCTGTGCTCCGTCCGCCACAAACACAGCTCCGTACTCATGAGCTGTAGCAGCAAGTGTCTTTATATCGTTTGCGCGACCGAAGACATTAGACATAGCTGACAGTGCAACCACACGTGTCTTATCTGATATAAGGCTTCTAAGCTCTGCGTCAGTCAGCTCACCGTCCTCAGTACACTCCATGTACCTGACTGTAGCTCCCGCCTTCTCAGCCGCAAGTCTCCAGGGCAGCATGTTGCTGTGGTGTTCAAGTACGGAGGTTATGACCTCATCACCCTCCTTTATAGACAGTGCAGCCGCCGCAAGATTCAGAGCCTCCGTGGCATTTCTGACAAATATTATCTCTCCCGGGGACTTAGCTCCGATAAACCTCGCAACTCTCTCACGTGCAGCCTCATATCTGTCCGTTGAGTCAACCGACAGCTCATAGAGTCCTCTGAACGGATTGGAATTATGATAGTAGTAGTAATCCGCCACAGCCTCCACTACACATCTCGGTCTCTGAGTTGTAGCCGAGTTATCCAGATACGCAAGCGTACTCTTATCGAAGAAGGGAAAGTCCTTCCTTATCTCATTTACATCTATATTACTCACCATCTTCCTCCCGGGATCCGTTTACTGCCTCTCTTACATAAGCTCTTGCCTCACTCATACCGATACGACCTATAACTGCGTCTATCCTCGACTGAGCGAGCATCTCAACTATCTCCTCCTTCGGCACGCCTCTGGTCTCAAGGAAGAACATGATATCATCCGATACCTTGCCTATGGAAGCGCCGTGTGAGCCCTCGACATCCTCCTCACTGCAGAGAATAACGGGAACACTTCTGTTTCTCACTCCCTCATTGACAAGCAGCACGTCCTCTCTCTCGTCACCCCTGGCACCCTTGGAGCCTCTCTTAAAGTCTATGGTTCCCTTAAATGTCTTCGCCGCACGGTCTCTCAGACATCCGTTCAGACTGATGACACTCTCGGTATTCCTACCGAAGTGGTTTGCATTATAGCAAACGTCCAGACTTCCTCTCTTATCCATCATATATCCTGACTCTATAACCAGTGACGAGGAGTCACCCATAAGATCCATCCTGCAGCTGAGGTCCACATTGCCGCATCCCACAGCTATCTGATTAAGTCTGAACTCCGCACTCTCTGCCACATATCCGCCGATGCTTCCGATATACTTCTCTTCATTCTCGGTCCTTACCAGCTCTATAAGTGTAAGGTCCGCCCTGTCCTCTATGCTTATCCTTATATCACTGCACATAAATGTGCCGTCCTGCTTCGTGGTATCATAAACCACCGTAGCCGTGACTCCGGACCTTACAACTATATCCAGGCTCGCAAGCCCCTCCGAGCTGCACCTTACTATAACGGGGGTATCTGTTACGTCCTCCGAAATTGTTATACAGCCAACTATCGCCTCTCTGCCGCCACAATAAGCAGTGAACTCCTCACCGGCACCGGTCTTATCGTATGCTCTCTCTGTACTGTCTATATATGTTTCCGCATACTTAACTCCGGCAACCGGAGATACATTTATCACTGACTCGATTACATTCTTCGGAACCGAAACCTCTGTGCTGTTCACGTGCAGCCAGTTCCATGTCGGTGACGTAAGCTCATTTATATTTATTGCCAAGCTTTCGCTCATATTACCTTACCTCAATTACTCAAATCGTAAACTTTATCCTATTCCTTTACTTATCCTATGGAGCCCTTCATCTCGAGTCTTATGAGATTATTCATCTCAACCGCATACTCAAGAGGCAGCTCCTTAGATACATTGTCTGCGAAGCCGCTGACTATCATAGCTCTGGCATCCTCCTCAGGGATGCCTCTCGACATCAGATAGAACACCGCCTCGTCAGATATACGTCCGATTTTTGCCTCGTGTCCTATATCTGCGTCTGCCGTTCTGACATCCATAGCCGGTATGGTATCAGACCTTGATACATCATCAAGCATCAGTGACGAGCAGTCTACGGACGACTTCGCACCGTATGCATTCTCTCCTACCACAACGGCACTTCTGAAGGTGCTTATACCACCGCTCTTCGATATAGACTTCGCATTCACGGCAGAGGTTGTATCCTGACCGCTGTGTACAACCTTCATACCGGTGTCGAGGTTCTGTCCCTCGCCTGCGAAGGTTATACCCGTATACTCCATCTTAGAGCCCTTCCCCTTCAGGATGGTCATAGGATATAGATATGACACATGAGAGCCGAAGGAGCCCGATACCCACTCCATCTTACCGTTCTCACCGACCACTGCTCTCTTCGTATTCAGGTTATACATATTCTTGGACCAGTTCTCTATGGTAGAGTATCTGAGTCTTGCATTATCACCCACAAAGAGCTCTACGGCTCCGGCATGCAGATTCGCCACATTATACTTCGGTGCTGAGCAGCCCTCTATGAAGTGCAAATCCGCACCCTCATCCACGATTATAAGCGTATGCTCAAACTGTCCCGCACCGGGTGCGTTCAGTCTGAAGTACGACTGAAGCGGTATCTCCACAGTTACTCCGGGAGGAACATACACAAATGAACCCCCCGACCATACTGCTCCGTGCAGTGCAGCAAACTTATGATCTCCCGGTGTTATCAGCTTCATGAAGTGCTCATGTATCATATCACCGTACTCACCATGCATAGCTGACTCGAGATCGGTATAGATAACTCCCTGAGCAGCTACCTCCTCACGTACGTTATGATATACAAGCTCTGAATCATACTGAGCTCCGACACCGGCCAGAGACTCTCTCTCAGCCTGGGGTATACCGAGTCTCTCAAAGGTGTCCTTGATTTCCTCAGGCACCTCATCCCAGTCCGCACTCATCTTGTTGTTCTTAGGTCTGACATATGTAACTATATTATCCATATTCAGCCCATCGATAGACGGTCCCCAGTTCGGCACCGTCATATTGTTATATATCTCGAGCGACTCCAGTCTGAACTCTCTCATCCAGTCCGGATCCCCCTTTTCCTCAGATATCTGCTCCACGATTTCAGGTGTCAGACCCTCCTTAACCTTGAAGGAATCTGCCTCATCGTTTCTGAAATCATACAGACTTCTGTCTACATCCTCTAAATGTGTTTTCTCCTGCATTTAACTACATCTCCTGATACTTCTCGAAACCGTTCCTGTTTATCTCATCTATAAGAGTCTTATCTCCGGTCTCTACAATTCTGCCGTTAACAAGTATATGTGTATAGTCAACATCAAGTGCCTCAAGTATTCTCGTACTGTGTGTGATGATTATAAGAGCTCCGTCTGTTGTCTCGTTAAACTCACGTACTCCGTTTGATACGGTTCTTACAGCATCAACATCAAGACCCGAGTCTGTCTCATCGAGTATAGCAAGAGACGGCTTCAGCATCAGCATCTGCAGTATCTCGGACTTCTTCTTCTCTCCGCCCGAGAAGCCTACATTCAGGTCTCTGTCTGCATAGCTCTTATCCATATCAAGAAGCTTCATCTTAGCCTCAAGCTCCTTACGGAAGTCCCATATCCGCGTTCTCTTACCTGTCTTTATATCCAGAGAATTTCTGATAAAGTTAGCAAGTGAGATACCGGGTACCTCTATGGGATTTTGAAATGACAGGAACACTCCTGCCTTAGCTCTGTCAGCTGTCTCCATGGTCAGCAGATTCTCGCCGTCCAGGGTCATAGTACCGCTCTTAACTGTGTAGTTGGGATTTCCCATGATTGCATTTCCGAGGGTTGACTTACCGGCACCGTTCGGTCCCATGATAACATGCGTCTCACCCTTGCCCACGGACAGCGTGAGTCCGTGAAGTATTTCCTTATCGGCAACATTTACCGTTAAATTCTGTATATCCAGCAGCATTTCTTCCTCCTAAATCTTAAACCTAAATCTTAAATCTGAACTGTATTTATCTCTATGCCCTTATTCCTGATAATAAGCGGCAGGTTTCTGTCTGCAGTAAGTATGATGATCTGCTCCTCATTCATATGTATCAGACACTCTGCCAGAGCCTCTATACTCTCAGCCCCCTCAAATGCACTGGTACCGTCTATTATAAGAGGCAGCTTCTCATCCGAGAGATATCCCGCGATACTCAGTCTCACCGCCATATATATAAGCAGGTTATCCTCATCTGTCAGCTCTGACACGGGATAGGTTCCGCCCGCTGTCACAACCTCCATATCTCCGGTTTCGTTAAATGCTATGTCTCTGAAGCGGTTTCTCGTAAGCACCGGAAGGAGTGTCGAGATATTTCCGAGCAGCTTCTCATAGGCTTCCTTCTTATATCCGTCCGACAGACTGTTTATCTTGTTTATAGCGAAGTCTATAGCCTTTATCTCATCCTCAAGCTCGCTCTTCTTCTTAAACACCTTATCGAACTCGCTTCTCAGCTGATTACGCTCTGCACGGCGCTCGAGCTGTTCGTTTTCCTTCTGCCTGAGGAGTGTCTTCTTCTCCTGATACTCCTTTGCAAATGACATGTCGAACTCGGACTCCTCCATCTCCTCTGACTCTTCACGGAGCTCCTCGAGTACGCGGTTAAACTCCTTCTCATCCGGTGTCTCAGACTCCGAATCAGACTTGAAGTAGCCCTTTGCATTAAAGCCATCTATGATGGTAAACATTACAAACAGCGCAGTAAATATGATAAACAGCTTCCTGATAACATCCTCAAACGGAAGTATATATACAATAGCCGCTATGATAAGTATAACCAGGATTCCCGCCCCGAAGATTACCGGTATTCTGTCGGTAAACTTAACTGTATCCTCATCATCGTCATCATCGATTATCGACTCATCAGCTCCGTAGCTCTTATCTGCCGCCGTTATCCTGTCTATCTTTGAATCGAGGGCGTCGTCATTTTCGTAGGTGACCGTACCATCCGCGTTCTCCACCATACGTCTGGCAACACGCTTGCGCTTCTCGGCCTCTATGACGAAGTCCTCATTCAGCTGCTTTATCTCATCCTCAATCTGCTTGATGCTGTCATCCACATCCTCATAAGCAGTCAGCTTCTCATCGAGCTCATCCAGTCTCCTGATAAGAGGTCTCGGTACATGCTTCTTCCTCTCCTCCTTCAGATACTCGATAGCCTTTGCCTTATCGATAGTTGAGGTACCGGTTAGTGTCATATTTGTCAAATAATCGGTTACGGACTTATCTCTATCTTCTGTTATACACTTCGTGTCAATATATGTATTCTTATCGGTATCTATAAGAGTGCCGCTCAGAGTATTGTCATTTACGAGTCTGACCTCGCGTCCGGACTTTACCTCCATAACCGAGGTCTTACGGGCACCTGCCAGGAAGCTTCTCTCCACCAGATACGAGTTACCGTCCTGCTTGATATATGCGACACCTGAGTAACCGTTATAGTCCTCAGGCTTATACTTCTCATACTCCGACCTGACCGAGGTTATACCGTCGCGTCTCGGTATACCGTACATCATACCTATCAGGAACTCTCTGATGGTCGTCTTGCCGCTGTCCTTGTCGCCTACGATGACATTTATGCCGGGTTTCAGGTCCATGGATGTATTATGAAATTTTCCGAAATTCTTAAGTAAAAGCTTTGTAAGATACATCTACTTCTCCCCTGCTACTATCAGTGCCTCCATGCCGTAGCGCTTCGCACTGTTTCTGATATTCTCGCTGAGTGTATAGCTATCCGAAACCTCCCTGATGAAGCTTCCCATAAGGTTGGTCTCGTTCTCCTCCCGCAGCATCCTCTCATCGTCCTCGGTTATAGTCATATCTACAATCTTATATATATTATATCTTTCCTTAACCCTGTCGAAGTTAAGCTGAAGTCTGCTGTCAGCGAAGCCCTTGATTATTATGGTATAAATGTTATCTATACCGAGCTTCATAATCCTGTTCTCCACCGACTGAGCTATCTCAGAAACCTCAACTGACGAGTCAAGTGTGACATTTATATCTATGTAGCTTCTCTTTGCTATGGGACACCACTCTATGCTTGTACCCTCAGAGGTTATCTCACCGAGTATATAGCCGTGACGTCCTGTCTCTTCATGAGAGAGAGGTTCGGGCGACCCGGCATAAGCCATCCGGTTCTTAAGTATATGCGTCGGTTTCCTGATATATCCCATAGCCACATAGTCAAAACCGCGTCTCAGTATCACATCCTTACGGTATGGCATATGTCTCCTGTCGCCGCCGTGACCTATCAGGATATTTATGGCGTCCTCCCTGCCGGGACGTATCTCCTCGATGATTCTCTCGGTGTACTCGGGCTTTGCATAGCTGAATCCCGTTACACAGGTGTTAATACCCTTAAGATATGCATTTGTTGTCCTGCCCGCAGGAAGCATAACAGTCCTTGTCTTAAACTTATAGCCTGCCGCATCCGAGTCCGGTGCTATGTAGTCAGAGCTGCCCGACAGTATAACAGTACGTGTCTTCTCCAGCTGAGAGAGCAGCTCATCAAGCACCTCAAGATCCTCAGCCACCGGTGAGACATCAAAAAGACCGCCTGCAATCAGAAGCAAATCCACATCCTTCTCATTGCAGTCGCTTATAATCCTCCCAAAGGTTTCCTCTATCTCCAGGGTTCTGTCCTTTCCCCACGGCTTATCCGCATCCGGCGTGGCGAAAAGGTGAACATCCGCTGTGTGTATAAATCTCATATCACAAACCCTTTCCAAGTTTTAAACAATTTATTATACCCCACATCCTCTGTTATAGTCAAATCACGCTACTCCACTGCCTTCAGTGACTCTATCATGTTGACTCTCTGCAGTCTGATATACGTCACAAGCATCATCACAAGCGCAAATATCAAAGTCAACACTCCTGCATAGATGAAGCTTTCCTTCTGTATTTCTCTTATAAATACCATGCCGTCGTTGGATATTATATCCAGCACGAAGCCGTGCAGCAACGGTGCCGCGAGCAGCCCCACAGCGATTCCGAGACCCACACTTATAAGAGTTTCCCTGTATATATAGTCATTTGTTTCACTATCCGTAAAGCCGAGCACCTTAAGAGTTGCTATCTCTCTGGTTCTCTCACTTATACTGATGGCAGTCAGGTTATAAAGCACCGTGAAGCACAGCATCGACGCTATCACCACCAGGAGTCCCACTACTCCGTCCAGACCGCTTACCGCCGAGTTTGCCTTCTCGAGCATGGTATCGGCAAAGGTGACATTTACTATCTCATCGGCCTCGTAGAGTTGCTCGGTCAGTATATCCTTATCTCTGTCAGTTGCAAAAACCACCGTATTAAAGGTTATACCCTCACCGGTAAGTTCTCTGTAGAGTGCCCGTGTCATGTAGACATAGTCCGATACATGATTCTTCGCAACTCCCTCTACCGTGACCGTATACTCTGTGTCGTCAGAATCCGTAAATGTAAATGTATCACCTATACACACATCCATCAGGGATGCTATCCCGGGTGTTATGATAACCCCGTAGTTCGTAAGTGACAGCTCGTCGCCCTCACTGACAGAGCTATACTTTGCCGCAGACTCATCATCCGACGAGGTGTCCTGCTCATCGTCTGACTCTTTCACAGCAGAGTAGCCCCTTCCCACATCTCTGTTATCAGCCTCCGTCAGATTGAAGTAGCTCTTAAAAGTATCCTGCGAGGACTCCGGTACCATGAGGTATACGCTCAGCTTATGACCATCATCACCGGTAACTGTTATAGTCTGCTGTCCAAGCATAAGAGGATTCTCTATCCCAAGCTCCGCCGAGTCCTTATCCAGTGCATCCTCAAGTATATCATCAAAGTCAGCGAACTTGCTGACACCCTCTGACAGCACAGCCATACCGTCATAGCGTATAACGTCTGTAAACTGAACAGAGCCTATACCGTTTACACTGTCTCTTATGGCAAAGCCTATAAATATCAGAAATGTACAGCCGGCTGTACCTACTATAGTCATCAGCACTCTGGTCTTATATCGCGAAACATTTCTAAGGGTTATCTTCCACGAGAAGGACAAATGCTTCCACAGTCCCTTCACTCTCTCGATAAGTATGACCTTGCCTGTCCTCGGCGGCAGCGGTCTCATCAGACTTGCCGGCACATCCCTCAGTATCATGAGGCAGCAGTATACGGTAACTCCGACCATGGTAAGCATGGATATAAGTGTGATAAGCGCAAGCATCTTAAGATTTATCAGAAACTTCAGTCCCATAAGATTAATCGGGAAGCAGGTATATACAAAGTCCGGCAGCAGCCTTATACCGGCGAAGTAGCCCGCCACACAACCGATTACAGTTGCAGACAGTACATACACCAGGTAGCTGCCTATGATGCCGCCCGTCCCGACTCCGAGTGATGAGAGCGTACCTATCTCACCTCTTTCCTCGGCTATCATTCTCGACATGGTATTCGTCGTCATAAGTGCAACTATTATTATAAAGAATATGGGTATTATGTCGGCTATCTTCTCAACCTCTGCATACTGATCACTCAGCTGCTCATAGGAGCTTACGGCATCACCTCTGTCCTCTATATACCACTCACACTCCGGTATATCGATTTCATCATATGCGGTCTCGTAGGCCTCATCCATGGCAGTTTCCATAGCATCGGACATCGCCTCCTCCATGGCCGAGTCCATAGCATCCTCTACCGCCTCATCTATCTGCCTTTGTATATCATCATCGCTATACACATAGCTCTGCCCCGTCGCGAGCGCACTCGCCAGCAGCTCCTCCACGGTAGTGCCGAGCAGCGACGCCTTATCTCTCAGTGCCTGCTCCTGCTCAGCCTTCTTCGCTTCTATCTCAGCATTTACACGGTCACTTACCTCAGCATACACCTCCTCGTATACCTCGGGATAAACCTCATCATATACCTCATCCCATATCTCGTCGTAGCGCTTATCTACCTCCTCGCGCGCTGTTTCTCGCGCCTCCGACATAAGCTCGTCATACCTCTCGGCTTCACGAACCACAGCTACCTCCTCCAGAGCCGCCTCTACAGCATCAGCCTTCTCATCATACTCATCCGTATACGGAGTCATATCCTCCGTCTTATCAAATGTTACATAGGCCTCAGTATATACCTCGGAGTCAAATACCTCAGGCATCACAAGTATATATGCAGAGAGTTCGCCGCTGCCGATGTTGGCACTGCCCAGGTCCTCGCTTATATAGAGCGGCATATCGACAAGTCCCGTAACCGTAAATGTATCACGTGTCAGGAGTTCCGAGTCCTTCACCGTCACAGTATCTCCCACACTGTAGAAGCCGGCGTAGCCAAGGCACTCACCCTGTCCGACGGGAGCTCTCCCCTCACGGATTACATACTTATTTACCTTATAATTTATAGACAGAACATTTATTATATACTCGTCTGCAAAGACATACTCCGAGTAGCCGCCAACAGCATACTCGACTCCACCGACCTCTGCCATAGCCTCTATGTCATCGTCGGTTATACCGAGTGTGCTCTGCACACGAAAGTCCATCATATTTGTTTCGGTTACAAACTCGTCCTCCAGATTGCTGATATCGGGTATAGACTGACGTATTCCCGCATAAAAAGAAACGCCGATGAATATAATAATCACCAGCGATAGATACCTGCCGAAGGATTTTCTTATCTTTTTTACAGTATTCTTAATCAGCATGCTGTTTCACCAATTTTCCAAGAGCAGGAGGATTCCACCCTCCTACCACTCTATCTCATCCGGAGACAGAGGCTTCTCATTTATCCTTACTTCACTTACCTTACCGTTCTTTATACGTATTACCTTATCACATACCTTTGCAAGCTCTGAGTTATGAGTAACCATAACTGTTGTTATACCCTTGTTATGACACATATCAAGCAGCAGCTCTATAATCATCCTGCCTGTATCAGAGTCCAGTGCTCCCGTCGGCTCATCACAGAGAAGCAGCTTCGGATTCTTCGCTATGGCACGTGCTATCGCAACTCTCTGCTGCTCGCCTCCGGAGAGCTGTCCGGGAAAGTTATGCTTCCTCTCGGCAAGTCCAACATCCTTCATGATGTCCTCCGGGGAAAATGCATCCTTACACAGCTGACACGCGAGCTCTACATTTTCAAGTGCGGTCAGATTTGCCACCAGATTATAGAACTGGAACACGAAGCCGATATCACTCCTGCGGTAGTATACAAGCTCCCGCTTCTTCATGCCGTCTATATGCTTTCCGTCGACAAGTATTTCTCCCGATGTAGGTATATCCATACCTCCGAGCATGTTGAGTATAGTGGTCTTCCCCGCTCCGCTCTGTCCGAGCACGGCAGTCATGGACCCCTTCTCTATTTCAAATGAGCAGTCACGCACCGCACTGACCTTAACCTCACTTGTCACATACTCCTTCGATACATTTTTAAACTCTATATATGCCATACACCAGCCCTTCTCACTATATGTAAAGCCTTCAGTAGCATTCATGGTACCACAGTCACGTAGACTACGACTCTATACCTTACTATCCTTGTTACTATCCTTGTTCTCCGACCTTCTGAGCTCCGAGCCTTCCTTCAGATTCTTTCTCAGAGTCTCAGCGTCCTCCATAACATTTGTCCTGATTGCCGCCGCATCATCTTTCAGATTCTGAGTAATCCTGCTGACAGAGAAGCGTTCTCTGTACTCCTCGAATATTTCCCTCATAGGCTTGGTCCCGGGAGCAGCAAATGCAAATAAGAAGCTTCCCTTCTCCTTCGCCTCTTCTCTTACCTCGGCGAGCTTATCCTTCAGTTCGTTATACTTAAGCACAACCTCATACTCATCTGCAAGGTGCTTAAACTTAGCAACCATGTTAAATGAATAGACACAGTCCATAATAAATATACCATAGAACAGTCCTATAAAGAACGAAAATGCAAGATTCTGCGACAGCCACCTGAGTGCATCGAGTACGTACGGATGTATCAAAAGGTAGTAAACTGCAGACAGCACCGCCCAGAAGAACGAGAACAGCGGACATATGATGCCCTGTATATTTCCCTTATTATTTGAGTAGTCCCAAAGCATGACATGCATACCCTTGATGAAGATAAGTCCCGTCACATACTCTATCAGGGTCATGGCACACGCCATCAGCGCAAAGAGTACTATCTTCTCTATAATCGGGTGATCCGAGAGACCAGGCACCTCAAAGTGCGCCAGAAGATACAGCACCGTAAGTCCGCTGCCGTAGAGCGGCAGCCACGGACCGGTCAGGAATCCGGGGTTAACCCACTTCTTAGTTTTACGTCCGTTCGGACTGAAGAATCGTCTGAATATAAGCTCTATACACCAGCCTATGATACTACCGACACAAAAAAGAAAAAGCAACACAAGTGCGGCACTCAAGTTCTATCCCTCCCTATCTTTGTTTCTATATTCATTTATCTTATCCAGCGTCTTATCTATAGGTACTCTCACAAGTCCCCTCATAGTAAACTTATCTCTGTGCTTCTCGAACACCTCTCTCATGGAGATTGACGATATACGTGATGTGAAGAAGAACCTACTCTTCTCCTTTGCCTCACGTCTCAGGTCCTCCATCTTACTCTTATAGGCATTATACCTGATGACAACCTGATACTCATCGGCCAGTCTCTTGATTTTGACCATAACATTAAATGAATATATAAGGTCGAGCGTGAGTATGCCATAGAAGTATCCTATGAAGTAGGAGAATGCCAGGTTACGTGAGAGCCAGTCGAGCGCATCAAGTACCTCAGGATTTATCACGAAGTAGTAAAACGCTGCAAGTGCATACCAGAAGAACGAGAACAGCGGACATATTATACCCAGTATATTTCCCGGATATGTGGAGTAGTCCCAGAGCTGCAGATGCATCCTCCTGATAAATATAAGCCCCGTCAGGAACTCTATCAGAGTCATACACAGAGCCATGATGACAAATATAACCAGCTTCTCTATATACGGATGTGTCTCTGCCATCTGAGGTATGGAAATATACGAAAGTATATGAAGCACTATAAGACCGAACCCGTATATCGGCAGGCACGGTCCTACAAGGAATCCGGGATTAACCCATTTCTTCTTTTTTCTCTCCACGGGATCCAGATATCTTCTGAAGAAGAGCTCTATCACCCATCCCAGCATGCTTCCCACTGCAAAGAGAAACATGAGTATAAGCAGCTTATTCATATTACTATCCTAATCACGGTTATTTTAACTCCTCCGAGTGCGCCGCATCACGTCAGCTCTCTCAGGACATTTACTGAGCCTTCTGCTGAGCAGTCTCAGGAGCTTTTTCGCTATACAGTGCCTTAAGAACTATAGGTGTCAGTATCGAGCTCACTATGATAAGAAGTATAACCGAGGTGAAGTACTTGCTGTCAAGCATATTCACTCCCAGTCCCTTCTGGGCAACTATAAGTGCGACCTCTCCCCTCGTCATCATACCGCAGCCTATCTTCAGAGCTTCTCTGCCCTTAAAGCCACAGGCTCTAGACATAAGTCCGCAGCCTACAATCTTCGATACAAGTCCCACTATTACAAAGAGAACCGAGAACAGAAGGATTGTCGTATCGAGTGTTCTGACATTTGTCTGAAGACCGATACTTGCAAAGAACACCGGACCGAAAAGCATGTATGAGTTTATATCCATCTTCCTGTCTATATAGTCCGAGTCATGCAGCGACGACATGATAACACCGGCCACATATGCCCCCGTTATATCAGCCACACCGAAGTATCTGTCTGCTATATATGCCAGCGCAAATGTAAGCGCAAGTCCGATAATCGGTATACGTCTCGTGTGCGGATACTTGTCATCGAGCTTCTTGAGTATTCGGTATATCACATAGCCGAGCACTGCTGAGAGCACGAAGAAGAGAACCGTCTTAAGAAGCACCGTACCTATGTTGCTCGACGGATCTCTGAAGCTTATAACCAGAGTCAGCACCAGGATGCCTATTACATCATCGATTATGGCGGCACTGAGAATCGTGGTTCCTGTCGAATCGGTCAGATGTCCCAACTCCTTAAGTGCCTGAACCGTAATGCTGACAGATGTAGCCGTAAGTATGGTTCCTATAAATACACCTCTGAAGAAATGCTCAGAGCCAACGGGTGCGAAGCCGTATACTGCAAGATACAGAAGTGTACCGCATATAAGCGGAACAAATACACCCGCACATGCTATAAGCGTCGCCTTGACACCTGTTTTCTTAAGCTGTCCTATATTGGTTTCGAGTCCGGCACTGAACATCAGCATGATAACTCCGATTTCGGCAAGTCCCGCCAGAAAGTCCGAGGTCTGCACCCATCCCAAGAGACTTGGACCGAGTATAAGTCCCGCCACTATCTCTCCTACAACCTGCGGAGCCTTAAGCTTCCTCGCCAGAAGCCCGAAGAGCTTTGCAAATATTATGATAATCGCCAACTGTCTCAGTATGTCTATTGTATCCATTTCCATTTCCTCTTATAAACGTAGTAAACCTCCTGTGCATATACGTATACACACAGGAGATATATTCTTTGCTAATATACAGATTTTAGTAGCATTTGGCAACAGGCTTTTTTACAGACAGATGCAGACACCCGCGATTCCTCTCACCGCTTATCTACAGACACTATCCGATAAGCGCCTTCACCTGCACATAGTTCCTTGCCGCCATAAACAGCAGCATAGCCGCTATGTAGATACATATACCCGCTTTATTCGCGCGGGAGATATCTCTTCCTATCTCATTCATGTATCCAATATATATAAATTCACCCACGACAATCGGCCACGTGATAAACATAAACTGATTATCATGAAATGCATCTCTGAGTCTCAGCTGTGCCATATCGGCAAACATATGTGTTACGCCGCAGCCCGCACACCTGAGCCCCGTAAGTCTGTGAAACAGGCATGGTATACCGAAGCCCGTAAACCTGTGAATCAGATAATATATAAACCCGACTATTCCTATAATCACACATTTACGAAGAACTCGCTTCAAAGCCACTGCAGATGTAACTCCCGTCGTACTTTTCTCCGCATCACACTCATATCCGTCCGTAATCACAGCCTCCGCCGGTGTCCCACTTATACTAACAAGCATCCCATCACCAAATGTCTTAGCCTTCTGCTCTGTATCGGAGTTCATCACTGCTTACCGCTCTTAACCTTCAGCCTCGATACAGCACGCTTGAGAGACGCCTCTGCGAGCGCATACTCACGCATGCTCTTCTTCTGAAGCATAGCCTCGCGGGCCATTGCCTCCTTCTCACGAGCTCTGTGTTCGTCTATATCCTCACGGTAATCTGCAGAGTCTACAAGAATCAGCACATCTCCGTTCTCGATACGCATCATACCATCAGAGACCGCCACATATCTCACCTCTTCGTCCTCGGTCGTGTATCTGAGCTCGCCCGGAACTATAGCCACAACCAGATTCTCATGCATAGCCATAACTCCATACTCACCGTCAAACACGGGAACTGTCAGAGATACTATATCACCTATAAAGAACGTGTTATCCGCCTCATATATACTTGTATGAAATGTTTTCAACTTATACTCTGCTCCCTGCTACATCGCCGCCGTGCACCTGTTCAGATATCTTACGCACAGCATTACTTACTTCTGAGTGCTTCAAACCTACATACACTGTTACGCAGTGTATCAAACCTATATACACCTTTACTCAGCCCTAAGTGTTTCCGCCTTCTTCACCGCATCGTCTATCGTGCCGACATTGTAGAAGGCTGCCTCCGGGAGATCATCATACTCTCCCGAGAGTATACCCTTGAAGCCTCGTACCGTCTCACTGACAGGTACATATACACCGGGCGTACCTGTAAACTTCTCTGCCACAAACATCGGCTGTGACAGGAATCTTATAATCTTACGCGCCCTCTCTACCACGAGCTTATCGGCATCCGACAGCTCCTCCATACCGAGTATAGCTATGATATCCTGCAGCTCATTATACTTCTGCAGATACTCCTGCACCTTTCTGGCCACATGATAATGCTCCTTACCGACTACATCAGCCTCAAGAATTCTCGATGTCGATGCAAGCGGGTCAACGGCCGGATAGATACCCTGCTCAGCTATCTTACGACTCAGTACCGTCGTTGCATCCAGATGCGTAAATGTTGTCGCAGGTGCCGGGTCTGTCAGGTCATCGGCGGGTACATATACAGCCTGAACCGATGTAACAGATCCGAGAGACGTTGATGTGATTCTCTCCTGAAGTGCACCCATCTCTTGTGCCAGTGTCGGCTGATAACCTACCGCCGACGGCATACGTCCGAGTAGCGTGGATACCTCACTTCCGGCCTGTACAAACCTGAATATATTATCTATGAACAGAAGCACATCTCTATGCTCCACATCTCTGAAGTACTCTGCCATGGTAAGTCCGGTAAGTGCGACTCTCATACGTACACCGGGAGACTCGTTCATCTGTCCGAATACCATCGCTGTCTTATCTATGGTTCCGCTCTCCTTCATCTCGTTCCAGAGGTCGTTACCCTCACGGCTTCGCTCTCCTACTCCCGTAAATATCGAGTAGCCGCCATGCTCCATAGCTACATTATGTATAAGCTCCTGTATAAGAACTGTCTTACCTACTCCGGCACCACCGAAAAGTCCGATCTTACCTCCTTTTGCATAGGGCTCGAGAAGATCGACTACCTTTATACCGGTTTCGAGGATCTCAGCCGTAACATTTTGCTCGGCAAAAGAAGGTGCAGGTCTGTGTATCTTCCATCTCTCTGCCTTGTCTGATACAGGCTCACCGCCGTCTATCGGCTCGCCGAGTACATTAAACATTCTGCCTATAGTCTCACTGCCGACCGGTACGCTGATACATGCTCCTGTAGCTGTAACCTCGAGTCCTCTTGAGAGCCCCTCCGACTGTGCAAGCACGATGCATCTCGCCACACTGTCAGGCAGCAGCTGTGCCACCTCCATGGTTCTTGTCTCATCCTCAAGCTTTACCGTCAGCGCATCTCTCAGATGCGGCAGTTCACCCTTATTAAACTGTACATCCACAACAGGTCCTGAAACCTGTATTATCTTACCCTTAACCAACTCTGTCCCCTTTCACGTTACGTCACTTATCTTTAAAGGCGTATCATCTATAATTTCAAGCCGCCTCTGTATGTCAGTTAGTGTCTCTCAGTGCCTTAGCACCGGCCGATACCTCAGTTATCTCCTGTGTTATAGCTGCCTGTCTTACTCTGTTATACTGTACACCCAGATTATCAAGCAGCTCTGCCGCGTTCTTGTTAGCCGAGTTCATGGCATTCATCCGGGCATTCTGCTCAGCCGAAAAGCTGTCAACCAATGCACCGTATATAAAGCCTGCTATATACCCCTTCATGACACTGTTTATAACAGAGTGAATATCAGGATAGAACTCGTAGTGGAGATCCATATCGTTCTTCTCTGCCCTGGGCGTCAGATACTCCTTCCTGTCAAACGGAAGCAGTCTGAACATCTTAACAGTAGACAAAAGCTCGTTCTCCATATCACTGTATATGACACGTATCTCATCTATACGTTTAGCCTCATACTCCTCGAGAAGTATAGAGCATATCTCTCTTGCTCTCGAAAATGTAGGATTCTGTGCCGTATATAAGAATGACTGCTCTATCGGTACATTATGCTTCGTGAAGTAGCGTCTTCCGTACTCTCCTACCACATAAAGCTTCGTACGCTTATGCTTCGCCATCTCTGCTTCCGCCATCTTTATAACATTATGGTTATACGCACCGGCAAGTCCCTTGTCTGCCGTTATAACAAGATACGCATATCTCTCGGCCGGCTTACGACCGCTCTTCGGATAGAAGTAGATAGAGTTTATGACTTCCTCACTCTGGAAGATTCTCTTAATTTCCTTCTCCTGAAGCTCGAAGTATGGTCTCGTCTTATCAAGCTCCTCCTTCGCCTTACGCATCTTGGTTGACGAGATGAGGTACATCGCATTTGTAATCTTCTGAGTGCTCTTAACACTGCTTATTCTGTTTTTTATTTCCTTTGTTGTAGGCACACCGTTACCTCGTTAGTAGCTATGTAAAATCCTCTTCCTGCTTCTTCTTTGCGAGTCCGGACTCCACAAACATGATATCTGAGTTTGCAAGATACGCATCGAGAAATCTGCCCGCAGTTCCGAGGATATTCTCCTTATCCTCGTCCGTAAGTATTCCGGTCTCATCTATCCTTCTGCACAGAGATGCCTCATCTCTGTTAAAGTGCTCCAGCAGCTCCGTACGGAAGTTAAGTATTTCATCTATCGGCACCTTCGCCATAATCTTACCTATGGCGGTAACCAGTATGATAATCTGCTCATGCAGTGTAAACGGTGCCCCCTGAGGCTGTCTCAGCAGATGCATAAGTCCCTGGCCGTATACAAGCTGCTGCTTCGTAGCATCATCGAGGTCACTTGAGAACTGTGTAAAGACCTCCATCTCTCTGTACTGGGCAAGATCCAGTCTCAGACTTCCGGCTGCCTTCTTCATAGCCTTAGTCTGTGCCGCACCGCCGACTCGTGAAACCGAGAGTCCGACATTTACTGCAGGACGCTGTCCTGAGAAGAAGAGGTTGCTCTCCAGGAATATCTGTCCGTCTGTTATAGAGATGATATTTGTAGGGATGTATGCCGATACATCTCCTGCCTGTGTCTCAACTATAGGCAGTGCCGTCATACTTCCGCCGCCGATATCATCCGACAGTCTCGCTGCTCTCTCGAGAAGTCTCGAGTGAAGATAGAACACATCTCCGGGATAGGCCTCTCGTCCGGGAGACCTCTCCAGCAGCAGTGACAGTGCTCTGTATGCTATGGCATGCTTCGACAGGTCATCATATACGATAAGCACATCCTTACCGGCTCTCATGAAGAACTCACCTATCGCTGCTCCGGCATATGGAGCAAGATACTGTATGGGCGCCGTCTCCGCAGCCGTTGCTGCAACCACTATGGTGTAGCTCATGGCCCCCTTCTTCTTCAAAGTCTCCGTAAGCTGTGCCACACTGCTGGCCTTCTGACCGATGGCAACATATATACATATAACTCCGTTATCACGCTGATTCAGTATGGTATCTATGGCAACCGATGTCTTACCTGTCTGACGGTCGCCTATTATAAGCTCTCTCTGACCGCGTCCGATAGGGAACATCGAGTCGATTGAGAGGATGCCCGTATTCATAGGAGTATCTACACTCTGCCTCTCAACTATACCGGGTGCCGGTGACTCTATCAGTCTATAGCCCTCATATGCTATATCTCCGGCTCCGTCTATGGGCACACCCAGTGCATTTACCACTCGTCCGAGCATGGCACTGCCTACAGGAATGCCTGCAGTCTTCTTAGTTCTCCTGACACGTGAGCCCTCGGATATGCCACTGTCATCTCCGAAGAGTATAACACCTACGCTATCCTTACGAAGGTCCTGCACCATGCCTCTGACACCATTTTCAAATATTACGATTTCTCCGTAAACCACAGTGAGCAGACCATCTATAACGGCTATACCGTCTCCAACGCTTCGTACCGTGCCCTCCTCATCGGCCACAGCCTTTGCCTCGAAGTCATCAACAGCAGTCTTAAAGAGTCCTATAACCTCAGACTCGCTGCTTACAACCTGCTTGCTTATCTTCTCAAGCTTTTCCCTAAACTGATGGTATCTGCCCTCTACGGTCCAGTCATAAACCCTGTCACCGACCACAAGCTTGAAGCCACCCTGTATGGTTTCATCGCATGAGTACTCAAGCTCTATACCCTCCCCGTACTTCTCTGTCAGGAAGGCTATAAACTTCTCTCTCTGTGCCTCAGTCGGAGCCGATGCGGAGTATATAACTGCCTTTAAACTATTTATACTATTTTCCGCCATCCTTTGCCCCTTCCTCGATACTCTCGAAGAAGCTGTCGTAGCTGTCCTCGCCCTCGAGAGTTATCTTTCTTGCAGCCTCTTCGATAAGCTTGGATATGTCCTCCTTGGCACCGCTTACGATACCGGCGCGTGTGCTCTCAGCCTCTTTCTTAGCGCTGTCTATAATCTTCGCAGCATCAGCCTTCGCGTCGTCGATACGTGCCGCTCTCAGCTTATCTATCTCTGCCTCCGATTCACGTCTCTTAACGGCTATCTCCTCATCGACTGCCTTCATCTTGTCATCGTATGCCTTATGCAGCTTCTCGGCATCCTCAACAGTCTTCCTTGCCTCTTCATCCATCTGCTTATAGTGTTCCTCTCTGTCAGCCATGAACTTCCTAACGGGATTATAGAGCAGTACATATAAGCCCGTAAAAAGTATCACAACATTGAACAGATGAAGAAATATCTGTGTAAAATCTATTCCAAGCGGCATATTTACGTCCACCTTTCCGATACTTTATAAATCTTCTTAAAATCCACACATCTGAACAACTCATAAAATCACTCAGATTCCTACAGCATCTGCTATAAGACGAATACAATAAGTATAGCTATGATAAGTGCATAGATGATAGCCGTCTCGATGAATACCAGACCGAGCATAAGCTGTGTACGTATCTTGCCGTCTGCCTCAGGCTGACGTGCTATACCCTCTGTCGACTTACCAACTGCGATACCCATACCGAGAGCACCGCCGAGAGCTGCAGCACCGATTGCTATACCTGCACCGATAGCCTTACCTGCAAGTCCGCTGTCCTCTGATTCCTCATCCGACTCCTCATCTGCCTCTTCAGATGATGATGAAGATGATGATCCCTTTGCATCCGCCGTTATACTTACCACCATAGGCAGTGTAGCCATCAGCATTATGATAAGTGCAAGCATAATCGGCATTTTCTTAGATAGTTTCATGTCATTACCTCCGAACCGGACATTTGTCCGTTTATTTATAATATTTTCTTAGGCTGCAGCAGCCGCTGCGCCCTGACTCTTTTTTTCTTATCTGTCTTCTTCTCTACTCTCTCTGACACCTCACCATAGTAGGTAGCGGTAAGCATCGTGAGAACATAGGTCTGTATGATGGCATGCAGCACCGTGAAGAGTACTCCGACTACAACCGGCAGCACGAAGCTGAGTGTTATGTAGTAGTACACAAGCTCGGTTGTAAGCATACCAGAGAGAAGTGCTCCGAAGAGACGGAAGCTCATGGATACGGGAAGTGAGAACTCCTTCAGAGTCTTAAGTATACCCTTCGCTCCGTTTCCGACTATACCTCCCGACATAATCACGAGATATGACAGGCAGCCCATACAGATGGCACCGTTTATATTTGCAAGCGGTGCGGGAAGCGACATCGATACCCCGCTTGTTGCTACAGCCTGGAAGCCGAACAGCTCGAACATCGTTCCGACAAATATATACGAACCGGCCATAAATATGTATGCTCCGAGGAACTCATGTCTGTGCGGACTGCTTCCGGATGCAAGCCTATCGAAGAAGCCTACCCACTCCTCTATAAGCATCTGGAATCTGCCGGGCACATACTTAAACCTCGGTATGGCGAATATTCTGATACATGCAGCGAATATAAGCAGTATAGCGGTCACTATAAAGCCTGACACAAGCGACGGATCCACGTCAACTATGCCAAAAAGAGAGATCTTGTTATCCTCGTGGAGAACCGCATCTCTCATAGCTTCCTTAACCGTTTCATGTTTTACGCTGTAGGGTTTAGTCAGAATTATGGCCACCAAAAGAACGATAAGAACAAGCACCATAACAGCAAGCACTGTGTTTCTTCTTTTCTTAGTCAACGCCTTAACCCCCTTCTTTTGATTGTACATAGGGATTATAAAAGCCCCGGGTACATACTTAATCAGTATATACTCGGGGCTCTGTTTAGTCAAATTAAAGAAATATTAATCAAGGCACTCACTCAGCACATCACTTATCTTCTTAACAGGTATAATCTCGAGCTGCTCACGCACCTCCTCAGCCACATCCTCGAGGTCCTCCTCGTTCTTATACGGTATGTAAACAGTCTTCACTCCGGCTCTTACCGCAGCCATCAGCTTCTCGGGAAGTCCGCCGATTGGCATAACATTTCCGCGGAGACTCACCTCACCCGTCATAGCTATGTAGGGACTTACCTTCTTACCTGTCACAAGCGAGCTGAGTGCCGTGACAAGCGTGATACCCGCTGACGGTCCGTCCTTCGGTACGGCACCCTCGGGCACATGTATATGAAGGTCATACTCTCCGAGGTCCGCCGTCTCCTTCGGATACATACTCTTCACAAGGCTTATGGCGATTTCTGCAGACTCCTTCATCACATCTCCGAGCTGTCCGGTTATTATAACCTTTCCTGTACCCTTAACCTTGGCAGTTTCTATAAACAGTATCTCGCCGCCTGCCATGGTCCACGCAAGCCCGGTAACTATTCCGGGGCGTGTGCTCTTATCTATCAGGTCATGCTGCATAGCACGGTGTCCCAGATACTCCTTAAGCTTCTTCGGTGTAACCGACTGCTTCTTGTCTGCTCCCTTAACTATCTGCACGGCAGCGTACCTCATAAGTGTATCTATCTGCTTCTTCAAGCCTCTCACACCGGCCTCCATGGTATAGTCGGAAATGATAGCTCTTATGGCACTGTCCGTTATGCCTATCTGACTCTTCTTTATACCAGCGAGCTTCAGTGCCTTCGGTATCAGGTGCTCCTTTGCTATATAGAACTTCTCTGTAGCCGTATAGCCCTGGAACTCTATAACCTCCATCCTGTTAAGGAGCGGCTCAGGGATAGAGTCTGTCGTGTTAGCTGTACATATGAAGAGAACATTCGAGAGGTCGTAGGGTACATTCATATAGTGATCCGTAAATGTACCGTTCTGCTCAGGGTCGAGTACCTCAAGCAGTGCTGATGACGGGTCACCGCTGTAATCTCTGACCAGCTTATCCACCTCATCGAGAACCATGACGGGATTTGATGTACCGCTCCGCTTCAGTCCCTCCATGATACGACCGGGCATAGCACCTATATAGGTACGCCTGTGTCCGCGAATCTCAGCCTCATCTCTGATACCTCCGAGACTTATACGCACATATTCACGTCCGAGTGCCTCAGCTATACTCTGTCCTATACTAGTCTTACCTGTACCGGGAGCTCCGACAAAGAGCAGTATGGAGCCTGACTGTTTCTTATTCAGTGCCATCACAGCCAGCTGCTGCACTATTCTGTCCTTAACCTTCTTCAGTCCGTAGTGATCTCTGTCCAGTATCTGCTCTGCGCGCACAAGGTCTATATCCTTCCACTCCGCAGGCTTCCATGACAGACTTGTGACGAAGTCCAGATAGTCATACAGCATGCCATACTCATGTCCGTCCTGTCCCTCCTGCCTCATGCGGTTCAGCACCTTGTTGGCCTCCCGAAGCGCAGTCTCGTTCATGCCGGACTCCTCTATCTTCTTCTCGAAGCGTCTGACATCGGAGATATTCTCCGGATGCATCTCATCAAGCTCCTTCTGGAGTATATCTATCTGCTTCCTGACAGCATCCTCGCGGTAGAGTCTCTCGTTCTTCTCCTGCTGCGCTGCCTCCGCATCACTGGCCACATCCATCATTTCCATGAACTCGTAGCCGTAGTGCTCTATCATGTCATATCGATCTCTCTCGCTGTCGACCTCGAGTATCTCGTATTTCTCCTGCCATGTAACACTGAAGTAGCCAATCATGGAGCATGCCATCTCATTTATAGACTTCCACTGAAGTATCATGGCTCTCGCCCAGAGCCCCCACTGATATGAGTTTACAAACTTCAGGAAATCGTTCTTCAGTGCATCAAAACGCTCCTCGAGTTCCTTCTCTGATATATCATCTATGTCGGGACGAACCTCGTATCTGGCATCTATGCAGCCGGTATATGTGTAGTCAAAGTCCAGTATGTTTACTCTGTCGTTGGTTCTGACCTTGAGATTATCATCTCCGTCAAAGGACTCTACCTTTGCCTTAACACCGATAGGATATACATCAGCTATCGTAGCTCCGGACGGATTTATATCCTCTCTCAGATACGCAAACAGTATCTCTTCTCCGACAGACAGCTCATCTACATTCCATGAGTCTATGGTATCCTTCCTGAAGTAAAATGTAACGTCAGGAAGCAGTATCGTATCGTATAAAACTATAGTCTTCATATATAAGAATCATTTCCTCCGTATCTATTCTTGTTTATTCAAATCTATCCTGAAACCGACAGTACAGCAATTTGGCAGATCGCTCGGTTATTGTTAGCACTTCAACTAAATGAGTGCTAATTGATATATTACACGAATTACAGGAAATTTCAACCCTTAAATGCAATCTTTACTTTAACCCCTAATTAGAGTATTATTTGGGTGGTATATTGCGAATAGGGGAATGAGGGTTTGAAGATCAATCTGAATGAAATTCTATATGCATTTTCATCGGGGCTGGACGCCGTGGAAACAGAACTGCTCGGCACTACGCCGGGACACTCGAAGCGTGTTGCGGCGATTTCCATCATGACCGGAAAAGCTCTGGGACTATCAGAAAATGAACTCATAGACCTCGCGGCATTCTCCATACTTCATGACAATTCCCTGACAGAGGTGGACCAGGAGCAGCAGGAGTATGCAAAGTATAACGGCGGCGACGGCTACACTGAGCAGGACTTCAACATCAGACGGTGTACCATAGGTGAGAACAACACCAAGTTCATGCCCTTCAGAACCAACAACCGTGACGTCATACTTCTGCATCATGAGAACGCTGACGGTTCGGGTCCCTTCGGTCGCGGTTATGAGAAGACCCCGATTAAGGCTCAGATTATACATCTGGCTGTGGAGCTTGATAACAAGCTGGATATCCATAACATTTCCAAGGATACCTACGGAGGGCTTATATACTTCGTGAAGTCTAACACGGGCACCCTCTTCTCCAAGGAGGTTGCAGACGCCTTCACGGGCTTCTTCAAGCATAAGCATCTGACTCATCTCACAGTCAACAATATAGATAACTACCTCAGGAAGGCCACGAAGCACTTCAGCGATGAGTACTCCTTCTCTGAGATCATGAATCTGGCAACACTGTTTGCAAGGATCATAGACTATAAGTCACACTACACCTGCCGCCACTCCATAGGTGTCGCAGAGAATGCCAAAATCATGGCAACCTACTACAACTACCCTAAGGATAAGCTCACCAAGTACTATCTGGCAGGTGCTCTTCACGATGTCGGTAAGCTGAAGGTTTCGAATGCTATACTTCAGAAGCCCGGTAAGCTCACGGATGATGAGTACGAGAAGATGAAAACTCATGCCTACTATACCTATGACATACTGAAGCACGTAAAGAACATGGATGACATCATGATATGGGCATCTCACCATCATGAGAAGCTAAACGGCGAGGGCTATCCCTTCGGTATACGCGGCGAGGATCTGAGTCAGGAGGAGCGTCTCATGACCTGCTGTGATATCTATCAGGCACTTGCCGAGGAGCGTCCCTACAAGCCCGCCTTCCCTCATGAGAAGGTTATATCCATCATGCGCGAGATGGTCGTAAAGGGTGAGATAGATAACAAAATCGTAAATGACATGGATGTAATATTCAGAGATATAGAGGAGGCAAATGACGCTCAGACTACTGTGCTGAAGCAGTAGCTATACAGAGCTGATTGGCTTAGCTGTCCCGAGGCATCGGCTTTTGATAGACCGTTCACCGTACAAAAAAATAACCGCTGCTGCGGTTATTTTTTTGTACGGTGCATGGATTCGCCTTGCTTAGTATAGCAAAACCGGATATTCACTTTATGGGTAAGGCTACCAGGATATAACCTCACTTCCGTCCTCTGTTACCAGCACCTGTATCTCCCACTGTGCCGAGAGTGAGCCATCCTCAGTGTATACAGTCCAGTCATTCTCCTCATCAACAAATACATCAGGTCGACCGATATTTACCATAGGCTCTATCGTAAACATCATACCTGGAACCATAAGCATATCGGTTCCGCGCTTTGTTACATAGCTTACCCACGGATCCTCATGGAACTCTATACCTACGCCGTGACCGCCGATTTCTCTTACAACTGAGTATCCTGCCGCCGTTGCATGGTCATACACTGCCTGACCCATATCCCCGAGGAAGCCCCACGGCTTAACCTCCTTAAGCCCCAGCTCCACGCACTCCTTAACAGTTTCCACAAGGCGTCTTGCCTCGTCAGATACATTTCCAATCATGAACATACGCGATGAGTCCGAGAAGTAACCGTTTAGGATGGTTGAGCAGTCCACATTTATGATATCGCCGTCCATCAGTATTTCGTTCTCATCGGGAATGCCGTGACACACAGCATCGTTTATGGATGTGCAGACACTCTTCGGGAAGCCCTCGTAGTTAAGCGGTGCCGGTATAGCTCCATACTTTGCACATACATCATTGATGATAGAATTTATATCCTCGGTACTCATGCCTGCCTGTATCTTCTCAGCCACTACGTCCAGGCACTCCACGTTTACCTTTGCACTCTCCTTTATAAGAGCTATCTGCTCCGGAGTCTTTATCATCTTATGAGTGGGAACTATATGTCCCTGATTCTTGAAGCTCTCTATCCTTCTGTCGAAGTCCTCATGACATGCCTTATACTTTCTTCCGCTTCCGCACCAGCACGGGTCGTTTCTTCCTATCTTCTTAGCCATACCAAGTATCCTCATCTCTTCTATTCCTCTGATATTCCTCTGATATTCCTCTGATTTACCGAATTACTCAGCGTAGTTAGACTCTACTAACCACCGCGGTTATTCTATACTCTTTACGCCCGGTTGTCAATCTGTGACAGATATGCCTGGCGTCCTGCTATAACAGCACTTCTGAAGGCTCCCGCCATAAGCGGCAGGTTGCCGGCAGTTGCCAGCGCAGTGTTAGCCATAACTCCGTCACATCCAAGTTCCATAGCTTCACACGCCTGATACGGATGACCGATACCCGCATCAACTATAATCGGCACATCAAACTCAGCTATGTACTGCTGTATGAAGTCTCTCGTGGCAAGTCCCTTACTCGATCCGCTCGGAGATGCGAGCGGTATCAGAGCTGCAGCTCCCGCCTCAACAAGCTTCCTGCCCGTTGGCAGTCCCGGATATATATATGGCAGCACCACATAGCCCTCCTCCGAGAGAACACGTGTTGCCTCCAGAGTTTCGTTGTTGTCCGGAAGCAGATACTTGGAGTCATTCATAATCTCTATCTTGATCAGATTGCCCAGTCCTCTGTCACGTGCCGTATGTGCCATATCGATAGCCTCACGCGCCGTACTGGCACCGAGAGTATTTGGAAGATACGTTATCGTATCAGGCAGCTCTGCCATCAGCCTCTCTGCATCCTCCAGATACCTCACAGCGATAGATATCATATCCACACCGGCATCATATATAGCCGACCTTACAAGCTCCGGTGTGTAGTGCGATGTCTTACCGGAACCAAGTATGAATCTTGATGAGAGTACCTTATCTCCTATCTTAAATACATCCTCTGTCATATCTGTTTCCTCTTCAAATATATCTGCCAGCCAAAAGTTTCCAACCTATCTCAAGAGAGCTGCTGCGGCATACCTATCAGTTTATGCCGCGCACGAGCTCCAGTCTCTCATGCATTCTGCCTATCTTCTCTAAAGCCTCCCTGTTTCTGACCTCTCTGCCTGAGAAGAAGTAGCTTACCCTATGGCACAGCTCTGTATCATCCTCACTGTATACGACCCCAAGCACGTCAGCCAGATGCCGCGTGGTGCCTACATTTCCGTCATACATCCTGCAGCCAAGTATATCCCTCAGCATTGGCTTGAAGTAGTTAAAATGTGTGCATCCAAGTACAAGTGCCGTGTAGTCCGAGACATCTCTGCCCCAGAGTCGGGACAGTATATAGTCACGCACAGCCTCCGTATCAAACTCCTCTCTCTCCGCAAATGTCACAAGTCCGGGCATCTCCAGTAAATCCGCTGCATGAGCTTTATCATATCTCTCAAGCAGGTCATGGAGCTTCTTCTCATGTATCGTAACAGGCGTTGCCATAACAAGTATCCGTCCGTCTGCTCTCTCAAGTGCAGGCTTAACAGCCGGCTCCATACCGACTATCGGTATGCTGTATCTGTCCCGAAGATACCTTGCGGCTACGCTCGTAGCCGTATTACACGCTATGATAATACCGTCAACTCCATGCTCCAGCATGAAGTTAACTATACCCTCAGAGTATCCTGTTATCTCCTCAGCCGTCTTCTCTCCGTAGGGCACATGATCCTCATCCGCATAAAATATAAACTCCGCATCAGGTATACGGTGCATCGCCTCATGCAGCACCGAGAGACCTCCCATACCGGAGTCAAATATTCCGATTCTTACACTATCTGTCATCTCACTACCTTCGTACTCATCTATTCCTACTTCTCGTCATACATTCTCATCATGCCTTCCCGGTCAGTAAAACCTCACACAGCAAGACCGGAAGCCACACGCACATGACTTCCGGTCGATGGAGGAAAAATTATGATAAAAATGTTTAATTCGCGTTCATCGAGCTTCCGTAAGCTCTTGTTTAACTTGAGTTCATTCTATCATCTTTTATCGAAAATAACAACTTGTATTTGTAAAATATTTCCGTGTATTTTCCTTATATTCTAAGCCATTTCCCATTAGTCACCGCTATTGTCATCCGTCCGGTATTATAACACCATTTATATGGTTATTACACCTCCGCCTATACAGTAGTCATCCATATATACCACAAGGCTCTGCCCCGGTGCTGCAGCCCTGACCGGGCTGTCGAAGTCCACACAGGCTCTGCCGCCTCCGAGCAGTCTCAGTCTTCCCGGAGTTGCGTGACCATTATATCTTATCTTTGCAGTTATACCGGGCAGCTCAAACGGTACACCTGATATGCTACTCTGTGTATCCTCCATAGATCCTATCGGCATCTTGGTTCCGTCAGGCAGTATATCAGAGCCGAGAGTAAACCTCTGTGCCTCCACATGACTCACATAGAGCTCATCATTACCTCCAAGCACAACCACATTTCTATCAGGGATGATATCCGTGACATAAAGCCTTCCGGCTGCAGACACACCAAGTCCTCGTCTCTGTCCGATAGTATAGTGGTAGTAGCCACGGTGCTTTCCCAGGACATTCCCCTCTGAGTCGACAAACACACCCTCTCCCGGAAGTGCTGTGAAGCCCGTATCATGTCCGGCTTCTGCTCTTACAACCTCATCTATAACTCCTGCATAGTCGCCATCCGGCACGAAGCATATATCCTGACTGTCTGCCTTATGTGCAGTGATAAGTCCCGCTGCCTCTGCCATCTCTCTCGTGCGGCTCTTCTCATAGCTTCCCAAGGGAAGTACGATCCTGCCGAGCTGCTCCTGACTCAGAAAGTAGAGTACATACGTCTGATCCTTCGACATATCAGTTGCACGCCTCAGATAGTACCTGTCATACTCCGGCTTATACTCTATCCTCGCATAGTGTCCTGTTACCACCTTATCAGCCCCTATCTCATCAGCCTTCTTCATGAGACTTCCAAACTTAAGAAGTCTGTTACACTCTATGCATGGGTTAGGTGTACCTCCGCGAAGGTATGTCCTCACAAAGTCATATATAACCTTCTCGCGAAACATCTCCATATAGTTTATAACTATATGCTCTATCCCGAGACGGGTGCATACCTCTCTTGCATCATTTACATCGTTTATAGAGCAGCAGGTTTCCGAGATACCGCTGCTGTCATACAAACGCATGGTTATACCGACAGGCGTGTAGCCTGCCTCCCTCATCAGGTATGCTGCAACCGAGCTGTCCACTCCGCCGCTCATAGCCACAAGAGCCTTACCCATATGAGTATTACGAAGCTCTATATCCTTATTTTCGTTTATATTCTCACCCATATTCTTATCTTATTCTATGATCTTATTATATGATACTGTTTATCTGACTTTAGACAGATTAATTTAATTGACCATTTTATATTTGTCAATTAACATTAAACTATAATGTCATAGGTGTCAAAAGACATTTAGCAGATGTAATGAACTTATAGAATATGGAGCAGCTATGGAAACCAAGGATATAAAGCGAATATTCGTTGAAAATACAATCCGTATGCACTTTAAGAGTTACGATCAGGACCCGCAGAGAACCATACGTCGTATGATAGATATGGGACACCGCTTCACGAAGAGTCGTGTTCAGGCGGACCGTTTTGCGGTTATCAGTAAGCTCTTCGAGGATGAGAACAGTCCCTACTACGAGGCAGTGGATAAGCTCATGCAGGGTGTAAACCGCAGCACGCTTATGCATTTCGGATTAAACCTCGGCTACAACTCATGGAAGAACGGCACTCACCAGATTAACCGCTACGAGCAGGCAAGCGGCAAGGTTATATCGTGGATTATAGATATCGATATAAATGCTGCAAACTACACCAAGTACACTCCTGAGAATGTATCCAAGATGATTAACCACTTCAACATCCGCGGCGTATATATATTCTCACTGCATATATCAGATATTCCCGAGTGTACCATGATAGAGCTGCTCAGTGCCATAGCAGAACACAGCAGTTCAAACTTCGTACTCTTTACTGACGGCGAGCTGCTGTCAGACGAGCTGTACGATATGCTGAAGGCACTCACAAATGTTGCCGTTATCGTACCTATGGATGTTCCCCGTGCCACTACTGAGACTATGACAGAGTTGAAGCTCCTGTGGGGACACTCAGCTGACATGCCGGCTGACACAACAGACATAAGAGAGTGGGTGCATGCTATGACTGAGCTTGCGGACTCTTCAGCATCTCCTCTTCTGATACTTCGAAACACCGTAAGGGAGGATACGGACGAGGCAGTAAACACCGACTATGAGCTCTTCTCTGAGCTTAGATACAGCATGTCACATCCGGTGCTGCTTATATCCTACAGCGGAGACCTTCAGAAGATTAACAGGATTATATCAGGCGAGAACATCCCTCTTGCAGCAGCGAGGGCGTAGATAGAGTGAGCTTCTTATATGAGAAGAGCCGTGCAGTATGCACGGCTTTTTCTATGCACGGCATCAGCGCCACGAATAGTACTACTGCACAGACTCTGTAATCTTTCCCGCGATCTTTATAATCATATCTCTGAAGGACTCGCGGAGCTCCTTCGGTCCTATGGGATTTGCATCCGTAAGCCACCTCACCAGTATATCTATAAATGCATCACAGATAGCAAGCACAAACATATCGCCGTACTGCCCTGCCTCGAGTATATCTGACAGGAAGAAGTACAGAACCGGAACGGCATTATCACGGAAGTAGTCCTTAAAGGAGTTCTGTCCCTCTACTCTCAGAGCCTTACTGTAGAAGTCCCTCTCCTCGTAGAGATAATCCGTTATCAGCTCTATCTGCTTCCAGAACTGCTCCATCAGTTCTTCCTCCGTGCTCACCTCAAAGCTGTCCATATCTATGCTCTCTGCAAAGCCCACATAGAATATCCAGTTCAGCAGGTCATACTTATCCTGAAAATGATAGTAAAAGCTCTTACGGTTCATACCGCACTTCTCACATATATCCGTAACGCTGATTTTCTCGAAGGGTTTCTCCTGCATCAGTGCCTTCATGGCATCAGCCAGCACGGTCTTAGTTATTTTAGAATCAGCCATATCCTAATCCTTCCGAAGTTATATGCTTATTATATATCCTTTACCAAACCGGTTTGCATCCGGAGGTCCGCTCTATAGACTAGAGCATCGGTGCCATCACACCCAGCACCGAGTCAAACACCCTGCCGACGGCACTCACCTTTATATCACCGTCTTCTATCCTGTGGCTCACCTCAAAGGTTTGCCTCATATCCTCCTCAAGAGCCTTCACTGCACTGCAGTCAGCAAAGAACACTCCGTTCTCGAAGTGAAGGAACAGGCTCCTGTAGTCGAAGTTCACAGTACCGACGGTTGCATACTTACCATCAACAAGCACGCACTTGGCATGTATGAAGCCCGGTGTATACTCATATATCTTTACTCCCGCCGCCATAAGCTTAGTATATGATGATCTGGTCACTCTGTAGGTCAGCTTCTTATCAGGCACACCGGGAGTAACTATCCTTACATCCACGCCGCTCTTAGCAGCCACACATATTGCTCCTGTCAGCTCATCCGACATGATGAGGTACGGTGTATAGATATAGAGATACTTGGCGGACTGCGATATCATTTCCATGTAGACGTTTTCTGACATCATCACGTTATCAAAGGGCTCATCTCCGTAGGGCTGTATGAAACCGTCAGGCTTAAAGTTCTCTATATTGTCTACCACAGGCATGTACTTCGCGGTGAACCTTATATCCTCGTACTGCAGCTCGTCACCTCTGTCGGGGCCGAACTCCTTCACCTTATCTATAAGCTTCTTCACAGGACCTACCGCGTTCCACATCTCGAGGAACATCAGTGTCATAGCGGTAACAGCCTCACCTCTTACCTTGACACCGGCATCCTTCCAGTGGCCGAAGGGACTGTTTATATTCACGTATCTGTCCGACAGATTAAGACCACCGGTGTAGGCTTCATTTCCATCCACTATCAGCAGCTTTCTGTGGTCACGATTATTCATAAACGGTGAGAAGAAGGGAACTATAGGATTATACTTATAGCACTTTATATTCGAACTCATCGCCTCAAGCTCTCTATAGTAGTTACGCGGCAGATATGCTATACAGCCGAAGTCGTCATACATAAGCCTCACATCCACACCGTCTCGCGCCTTCTCGACAAGTATCTCTCGTATACTGCCCCACACCTCGGCATCCTCGATTATGAAGAACTCTAAGAATATAAACTTCTCAGCCTTCCTCATACTCGACAGCATTTCCGAATACATGGCCTCACCCGGGCTGAGATAGGTTACCTCGCTGTTATCGTACACAGGATAGCCACCGTCCCTAAATATATACTTGGATATCCTGTAGCCTCTCAGGTCGAACTTCTTAAATGTGCCGGGAACCGACGCCTTCTGCCTGTAGAACTTTGCATAGAGCTGCCCCGAGAGGTCGAGCCTTCTCTTGAAGCTCCTTCCCGGGCGCTTGTTACCGAACAGCGCATAGAACGGAACTCCGAACACGGGAAATGCAAGGATTATAACTATCCATGAGAGCTTATACTCCAGCTTCTCTGTCTTGTTATTTATTATATAGATAACATAGACAGTGGTAAGTATCCTGATTATGAGGTCGAAGTACTTGAAGCCGCTGAACACCTTCAGATATACCATGCAGAGCCAGACCACCTGTACAGCTATCATGAGAGCCGACAAAACACCGCGGCTGAATATAAGTCTCATGAACTGAGACTTTGCCTTACGACTGCCGCTCCTTATATCGAACCTTGTTCCTGTGGTTTTAGCCATTCTCGTCTATACCCTCTTCATAAACTCTCCTGAGATTTCTCTCATGTCACCTACGCATGTCTTAAGCCTTTCCTCGAACTGCGGATAGAAGTCTGCCCCCGTGTCATACTGTTCCAGATACATATCTCTGATCAGGCACTTCATCAGCTCCTTTGCCACTATGTCTCCTCCCTCGAGACTGCAGAGCTTCTCTACTCTCTTCTCAGTATTCCTCCTGAAGCGATGCCACTTCATGATAAATGAAGAGTATCTGTCTCCGTCATCCACACCTATCCACTTACTTACCTTAATCTTAGACTTGGCAGCCGGACACTCGCCGACCTGATTTATATAGAAGTATGAATCGCCCTCATACACCCTGCCCATAGGAAACAGCCTGCATATGTCGGGGCGGTATGCATGTATACTGCAGCGACCATCCTTCAGGAAGCCGCAGCCACTGTCCATCTTGATATTCGGCAGTATCAGTCCGTCTATCACACTCAGCTCTATGATAAAGCCAGACAGCAGACTGTCAAATGTCCTGCCGGTCGCAAGACTGAGATTATACATATCATACGGAGTCAGCACTATGGATTTACCCATATCACTCTCGCAGCATTTACTGCAGCCCGCACAGCCCATGGTGTCTATACGTGCCATGTCTCTGAGCCCGTACCTGCGACCGTCCGATATATTTTCAAGTCCCTCATATCTGAGCATATCTCTTTCACCAGTCCTTTAAATATATAACAATCTATTATAACAGATATTCTCATGATTTTGAATTAGTATGACTGTCATCACATAAAATATCCTACTTAAATCTCAAATGTTGTGGTATCATCAGAAACAGTTTTTCACGGAGGTCTTATATACATGAGTAAGACACATACAGCCGCTTCTGAATCAGCAGCTATAAATACGGACACAGTATCCCGGACAGCCTCCACGGAGTTTAGGAAGGGGCTGAGACTCGGCATTCCCATCGGGCTCGGATATCTTTCGGTATCATTTACATTTGGAATCATAGGTATAACCTACGGTTTCAAGGTATGGCAGGTGGTGCTCATCTCGGCACTGGTGCTTACATCAGCCGGACAGTTCTCCGGTATACAGACCATGCTGCTGCCCGGTGCATACCTCGATATGCTTATATCCCAGATAACTATAAATATACGCTACTCCTTCATGTCGGTATCGCTGTCGCAGAAGCTTGACAGTCGGTTCCGCGGTATATGGAGATGGATACTCGGCTTTGCCGTGACGGATGAAATCTTCGCTGTCGCCATCACTCAGGACACAGTCACGAGGAGCTTCTTTGCAGGGCTCATGACGCTTCCCTACTGGGGATGGTTTATCGGCACCTGGCTCGGTGCCATGCTGGGAAGTGTGCTCCCCGAAACCATACTTGCCGCACTCGGACTTGCACTCTACGCTATGTTCGTAGCTATAGTCGTGCCTGAGATGAAGAAGTCCCGTCCTGTTATATACGTTGTTATACTTGCGGCACTGCTCAGCACCGCGTTCACATATCTGCCGGGTCTTCGTGACATTCCTCAGGGCATCAGCATAAGTATATGCGCTGTAGCTGCTGCGGCTGTACTTGCAGCGACACATCCGGTTGATTGATTTTATATAAACCTGATTTCGGAGAAACAATATGGATACCAAAGCATATTTTATATATCTTGCCATCATGGCACTCACTACCTATCTCGTACGTGTGATACCGCTCGTAATGGTTAAGGAAAAGATAAGGAGCCGATTTCTCAGCTCCTTTCTGTACTATATTCCGTTTGCGGTACTGACTGCCATGACTATCCCTGCTATATTTACGGCAAGTGCAACGCCCGTGGCCGCCCTCGTCGGACTGACTGTGGCTGTAGTTCTCGCTGTAAGAGGCTTCAAGCTTACGAGCGTTGCTCTGATATCATGTGCGGCTGTATATGTTACGGAAATCATCATTCGTAATATATAAACGCCCATGTACTGTAAATATATAATGCCCTGACACTGTAAAACAGCCGGTAGCCGTTTCACATGGAAGGACATCTATGGAAAGACTTCTATGGAAAGACATCTATGGAAAGACTTCTATAAAAAATTATGGCATGTTTACAGTCTCTTCAATGTCTCAAGCAGCAGCTCCCACGTTCTCTGCACACTATCAATTATCATATGTTCCTGTGGCGTATGTATATCCACCATGTCAGGTCCTATGGATACAGCATCAAGTCCGGGCAGATTTCCTGCAAAAAGTCCGCACTCAACTCCGGCATGCAGTGCCTGTACCACAGGCTCACGACCATACTGTTCATCAAACACCTCAGTTATTATATCTCTGAGTCTTGACTCAGGTGCATACTCCCATGCAGGATAATCACCCATACTGGTTATATATCCATCCAGAAATACCGCCAGTGACTCAAGTCTGTCAATCAGCTCCTGCTTCCTTGAGCCGACACTGCTTCTCACAGAGTACGATATCTGAACCTCGGAATCCTCGGGCACAGTCACGAGTATACCCGGATTAAGTGATGTCTCAACAAGTCCCTTGATATCCAAACTCATTGACTGTATACCATACGGCAGATTCATAAGTGCCGTTATAACCCTGTCTGTTGAGTATATGTCAAATGCTGTCTCCGGCATCTCACTCTCGGTCACACTTACCTGTATACCCGGCTCGGTATATTTATACTCATTCCTAAGAAGCTCTGTCAGCTTCTCTGCCACACTACGTATCCCATCGGGATTTTCGGTAACTATCACGGCATCGCACCGTCTCGAGATTGCATTATCCTTGAGACCGCCGTGTATATCAGCCAGTCGAAGCGTCGCATCTTGCTTACGTATATTATAGAGAGCCCGACCTATGACAACATTTGCGATGGCACGCCCCTTATCTATCTCTGTACCCGAGTGACCGCCGTAAAGCCCCGATACCGTAACAGTGAGTGCTGTACCTGACTCCGTCTTATCCGTCATCACGGGAAGGTGTACTGTAACCGTTGCACCGCCTGCACAGGATGCGAGGATATATCCCTCCTCCTCTGAGTCGAGGTTAATCATGGTTCTGCCGCTGAGACATGACATATCCATCGCTGCGGCTCCGAGCATACCTATCTCTTCATCCACCGTAAATACACACTCAAGAGGCGGATGTACTATCTCGGGACTATCGAGTATTGCAAGCATATATGCAACAGCTATACCATCGTCGCCTCCGAGAGTCGTTCCCTTCGCAGATATCCAGGCCGCCTCGAAGGTTTCTGTTACCTCAAGGTCGATATGCTCATGCTCCATATCCTTATCACACCAGTCCTCCTTCTCGCAGACCATATCCATATGTCCCTGAAGTATTACCGGTGCAGAGCCGGCTCTGTCCCCGGTACCCTCCTGATATATCACCACATTGTTATACTCATCCTGTATATATCTCAGACCTCTCTCAGCAGCGAAGCCCGCCAGATAGTCACTTATCTGCTTCGTATTACCGGAGCCGTGCGGTATACCGCATATCTCCTCGAAGTACTTAAGTACCTTCCTTGGCTCAAATCCGTCCAGAACTCCCATCGTTATTACCTCCGTTTTATATATAATCCTCCTTATTATACTACACAATTATCCGTTTTACATCATTCTCCAAATGGAGTAAAATCAACCGTATGAATAAACGAACGCTTAAAACACTTGAATATAACAAGGTACTGGAGCTGCTCTCGGAGTACGCCCAGTCAGATGCCGCCAAGGTACGGTGCTCAAGACTTAAGGTTGAGACCGAGCTTACCCGTGTACAGGCTCTGCAGCAGGAAACACGTGATGCATATCTGAGGCTCGAGAGGTACGGAGGTGTATCCTTCTCGGGCGTTCATGACCTGCGTGAAATCAGGAGACTTCTGGAGGTTAAGTCACCGCTGACTGCAGAGGAGCTGCTGACCGTGGCCGAGCTGCTCGAGTGCAGTGCCGAGGTGAAGACCTACGGAGTCACCTCTATACCTGAGGGAGATACACTGTCAGCTCTCTTCGGGGAGCTGATTCCCATGAGTGATATCTCGAGCGAGATAAGGCGCTGTATCATAACCTCAGAGGAGATAGCCGACGATGCCTCACCTGCACTTCGATCTATCAGGCGCAGTATAACCATGGCAAATGCAGAGCTTCACTCTACCCTCAATAAGCTTATAAAGAGTGAGGGCTCGCGTGATAAGCTTATGGACTCTATCATCACCATGAGAAACGGACGCTACTGCATCCCCGTTAAGGTTGAGTATAAGAACTCATTTCCGGGTATGGTGCATGACCGCTCGTCGACAGGTGCTACACTCTTCATCGAACCCATGGAGGCTGTTGCTCTTAACAACAAGCTAAGCGAACTGGCTAACGAGGAGAAGGCGGAGATAGAGAAGATACTCTCCGACCTCAGCCTTATGGCAGGCAGTGCTCTGGAGGATATAGTTATCGACTTCGAGACACTGGTAAAGCTGGACGTTATATTCGCAAAGGCATCCTTTGCGAGAGCCACAAACAGCTCGGAGCCGGTGTACAGCGAGGACGGTATCGTGGAGCTAAAGGCTGCCATCCATCCGCTTCTGGACAGACATACTGCTGTCCCTGTAGATATCGGTATAGGTAAGGACTATACTCTGCTTATTGTGACAGGACCGAATACCGGCGGCAAGACTGTCTCTCTTAAGACACTCGGACTTCTGTCTCTGATGGGTCAGGCCGGACTTCATATACCCGCCATGGCAGGCAGCCGTCTCAGCATATTTACTGACATATTTGCCGACATAGGTGATGAGCAGAGTATAGAGCAGAGTCTCTCTACCTTCTCATCCCATATGAGTAACATTTCATATATAGTGAAGCATGCAGATGACAGGTCTCTATGCCTCTTTGATGAGCCGGGAGGCGGTACAGATCCGGCTGAGGGTGCAGCGCTTGCCATAGCAATACTCGAGTACCTGAGACAGCGTGGCACACGTGTTATGGCTACTACTCACTATACAGAGCTTAAGACCTATGCCATAGGGACTGACGGTGTACAGAATGCATCCTGTGAGTTTGACGAGAAAACTCTTTCTCCCACCTACAGACTGATCATCGGTCAGCCCGGTGCTTCAAATGCATTTGCAATAGCCGGAAGGCTCGGACTGCCGACTGAGATAATCGACAGTGCCAGGACGAATATGGACGAGTCACATCTATCTATGGAGCAGATCATAAATGAACTCGATGAAAACCGTAAGGCTCTGGAGAGCGAGAAGCTCAAAGCCGAGGAGCTCGGTGAACAGGCCGAGAGGACGCGTCAGAGTCTGACGGATAAGGAGAAGAGTCTGGATAAGCGCCGCGAGGAGATACTTGAGAAGGCCCGCGAGGAGGCTCGGGATATGATAGCAGATGCAAAGCAGACTGCTGACAAAGCCATCCGCGACTATAACAAGTGGCTTGCCAATCCCTCAAAGGCCGATGCAAAGCGCATGGAACAGGAGCGGTCATCTCTTCGAGAGAAGGCGTCGAAGTATGACTCCTCAGGTAAGAGCAGGAAGCCTGATAAGAAGTCCTCAGGTCACAAGGCGTCCGACTTCCATATCGGCGACAGCGTGCATATAATCAGTCTCGATACAGATGGGCATATACTGGAAAAGGCGGATAACAAGGGGCTCCTGCTTGTGGGCATGGGACTTCTCTCATCACGCTTTTCTGCAGATGATCTGGTACTGACTGAGGATAAGGATGATGTGACTGAGAAGTATACAAGCAGGAAATCCCACGGTGATATACTGTCAGCTTCACGAACATATACATTTAAACCGGAGATAAATCTGCTCGGCAAGACGGTGGATGAGGCACTTGCCGCACTGGATAAATTCATGGACGATGCACTGATGGCACACTGCTCTGAGGTACGTATAGTTCACGGTAAGGGAACCGGTGCACTGAGAAGTGCCGTGACGGCATATCTGAAGAAGGCTCCGTATGTCGAGAGCTTCCGTAAGGGCGAGTTTGGCGAGGGTGACAGCGGTGTCACGATAGTTAAGCTTTAGACGTAGAGTGTTATGGGGGATATTTGGGTTATATAAAGGTTACAAAGGAGAAGGACATGCTAAAGCCAAAGATACTTATAGTGGATGATGATGAAAATATATCGGAGCTTATCTCCCTCTATCTCGAGAAGGAGTGCTACAACACGGAGGTTGCTGCAAGTGGTGAGGAGGCTCTGCAGCTTGTGGAGGTATTTAATCCGGACCTGATACTGCTCGACCTGATGCTGCCGGGCATGGATGGCTACGGTGTGTGTCAGGAGATACGTAAGACCAGGTCGACTCCGATTATCATACTCTCTGCCAAGGGTGAGGTATTCGATAAGGTACTCGGACTCAAGATGGGTGCCGATGACTATATACAGAAGCCCTTCGATACAAATGAACTGGTAGCCCGTGTACAGGCTGTACTGAGACGCTCTCACGCTGCTGCTGAACCGGAGCAGCCTGCCGAGGAAAAGAGCGATTTTAATCACACGGGTGAATATGTGGAGTACCCCGGGCTTGTTGTCAATATATCCAACTATACAGTAACATTTGAAGGGAAGAATGTTGATATGCCTCCGAAGGAGCTCGAACTACTCTACTTCCTCGCGTCCAAGCCCAACCAGGTGTTTACCCGCGAGCAGCTGCTGAGCCAGCTGTGGGGCTACGACTTCGAGGGCGGTACCAGAACAGTCGATGTACATATCAAGCGACTGCGTGAGAAGCTAAACGGCAATTATAACTGGTCAATCGGAACGGTCTGGCGTATAGGCTATAAGTTTGAGGTAAAGTAAATGCAGCGTTCACTCTTTGATAAAATATATCTTGCGTTCCTTGCTATCATGATTGTCTCGTTTCTGTTTCTGATATTTTTCATATCATACTTTACGAGACGATCACTTATAAGCGAGAAGCAGCAGACTCTCTACAACGAGTCGCGTCTTATCGCCAATCAGATACTTCCGGGATATGAGCTCGGAAATCTGAACAGGGGAGACCTGGCTCTCTATCTTGACTACTACTCTAACACTCTTGATGCGGACATCTGGTATGTTGACAGATACGGAACTGTAGTCTCTGTTTCGATGTATAACAGAAATGCTGAACGTTCCTCTTCCACCGATGCCGCAGCTTATCCGAACCTCAGCATTCCTGACAGTATATATGAACTCGACCCCGCGTATGATCTCCATAACAGTCATACCGAGGTAAGTGACTTCTATGGAATATATGATACCAAGGTCATAACAGTCAGCATCCCCACCACCATCATAAGCACTGATATGAAATCATCAGAGCAGACACAGTATCAGGGTGGTACGCTTATACTGAATGCATCAACCAGCCAGATTAACTCATCTCTGACTGAGATTTACACCATATCATTTATACCGTGTCTGGTCATAATAGCGATAGCATTTATATTCCTGAGCATCATCTCGAGGAAGATTATAAAGCCTATCAAGAATCTGTCTAACGTAGCTAATTCCTACTCTATTGGAGACTTCGATGTAAGAACGGATATCGACAGTAACGATGAGATAGGAACACTATCCAAATCTATGGAGTATATGGCTGATGAGCTCTCGAAGCTGGAGCAGTACAGGAAGGACTTCATATCAAATGTCTCACACGACTTCCGTTCTCCTCTTACCTCTATCAGAGGCTATGTACAGGCCATGAGTGACGGCACCATACCTCCTGAGAAGCAGGACAGATATCTGCAGATTATACTTAATGAGACCGACCGTCTGACGAAGCTTACTCAGGGACTCCTTGACCTCAACACTCTTGAGATGTACGGCACCTACCTCAAGCAGAGTGACTTCGACTTTATAGAGATAGTCAAGCCTACTCTCAATACATTTGAGATGAAGTGCGTGGATAAGGGCATCGCCATCTACCTCAACAATCATGCCAAGCATACCGAGGTGACGGCCGATAAAACCAAGATACAGCAGGTTGTATATAACCTGATTGATAATGCCATCAAGTTCACGCCCTCCGGCAAGAAGATATATGTCACCATAAATGAGCTGAAGGGCAAGCTCCTCGTCTCTGTAAGGGATGAGGGTATTGGTATGGATGAGTATACAAGAAAGAGGATATTTACTCGTTTCTACAAGGGAGATACCTCGAGAGGCAAGGATAAGCAGGGCTCGGGACTCGGTCTTGCTATTGCAAAAGATATCATAAAGGCACATAATGAAACGATAGAGGTTCGTTCCGAGGAGGGCAAGGGTACAGAGTTTATATTCACTCTACCTCTCGCTAAGGATCAGACAGCCGATCACACGGGACAAACCGAGATACTTATGACTAAGTAGGATAGTCGGCTGCGAACAACAATCAGCCGACATTTAAGTAAGTTGGAGGAAATGATATGAGAAAGCAAATACTGTCACATCTGGAGAAGAACTGCCGCCTTACACCCGCTGAGCTTGCAGCCATGCTGGGCAGCACCGAGGAGGAGGTTTCCGCGGAGATACATGCCATGGAGGATGAGAAGATAATATGCGGCTATCATGCCATGATAGACTGGGACAAGGCCGACAGCGACTGGGTTACGGCTATGATAGGTGTTAAGATATCCCCCGTAAGAGGTGAGGGCTTCGACAGAATATCCAAGCGTATCAGCAAGTTTGACGAGGTTCAGGACGTATATCTGATGTCCGGAAGCAGCTGGGATCTGCTGCTCACGATTGAGTGTGCAACCATGAAGGAGATCTCCCACTTCGTATATGAGAAGCTGGCTCCTATGGAATCGGTTGTATCCACAGCCACATACTTCGTACTGAAGAAATATAAGGATCATAATGTAATCCTGGGCGAGGATAGGTCAGCGGCAGATGACCGTATACCTGTTATGCCGTAGCGGTCACATAGGTGTCGATTTTCATATAAATAAATACACGGAGCGTTTTACCGTAAGTCTCCAATTATCAGAAAGGTAACACAGCATGAGAAGCTTAAATGAAACGGCTATGGATCTCAAGCCGTCAGGTATAAGAAAATTCTTTGATATAGTAAGTGAGATGCCGGATGCCATATCTCTCGGTGTCGGCGAGCCGGACTTCGACACGCCCTGGCATATAGTTGATGAGGGCATCTACTCTCTTGAGAAGGGTCGTACCTTCTATACATCTAACTCCGGACTGCAGGAGCTTCGTGACGAAATCTGCATGTGGTACGCACGTAAGTACGATACCTCCTATGACTCAAAGCACGAGTGTCTGATAACCGTCGGAGGAAGCGAGGGTATAGACCTCACACTGAGGGCCCTGGTAAACTACGGAGATGAGGTTATCATACCTGAGCCGAGCTACGTATCCTATGTTCCCTGCGTACGTATGACAGGAGGTACACCTGTCATCATACCTCTTAAAAACGAAAATCAGTTCAAGCTTACAGCTGCAGAGTTAGAAGCTGCTATAACCGACAGGACCAAGGTGCTGATACTCTCCTATCCGAACAACCCTACCGGTGCTATCATGAGCCGCGAGGATTTGCTTCCCATAGCTGAGCTGGCTATAAAGCATGACCTGTATGTTATATCTGATGAGATATACTCTGAGCTTACCTATACAGAGGAGCCTCACTGCACCATAGCGTCCCTCCCGGGTATGCATGAGAGAACTATCGTTATAAATGGCTTCTCCAAGGCCTATGCTATGACAGGCTGGCGTCTCGGCTACGCTCTGGCTCCCGAGCCTATAGCTAAGCTTATAACCAAACTGCATCAGTTCTGTATCATGTGCGCTCCGACCACAAGTCAGTATGCAGCAATCGAGGCAATCAAAAACGGCGACAAGGATATCGCCGTTATGAGAAAGTCCTATGACGAGAGACGACGCTTCCTGCTTTCACGTCTCTCACAGCTCGGTATGCCGGCCTTCGAGCCGCTCGGAGCATTTTATATATTTCCCTCTATCAGCAAGTATGCTGCGTCATCGGATGAGTTTGCGACACAGCTGCTTATGAAGGAGAAGCTTGCTGTAGTTCCCGGCACTGCCTTCGGAGACTCCGGCGAAGGCTTCATCCGTATCTCCTATGCATACTCCATGGACCAGCTGCGCGAGGCTATGAACAGAATCGAGGACTTTGTAATAAATATGTAAATGTACGATTTATGTGTATGATTGTCGAAGCTTATATACCGATTCTTTCACTGACTGCAGCAAACAGCTCCTCCCCCTCGTATATATTGATAGAACGCTTCATAGTGCCGTCACTGTTTGTAACCGTGGCGGCCTTTTCATGTGTCAGCTCGCCTATTACTGCTGCGGGGATACCATCCTGCGAGTAGTTACTGATGTTCGAAACCACATGACCGTCTGCAGTAACCACTGCAGTAAACGCTCCCGTTCCCATGATAGTATACGGATTAAGATTTAACCTTTCACAGAGCTCTATAGTATCCTGCCTTATGGGAATCAGATCATGATTTACACATACACCAAGCCCTGTTCTCTTCGACAACTCATAGAGTGTTCTGTATATACCGCCATAGCTTACATCATGCATATAGAGAGCACCACTATCATACAGCTTATATGCTGCAGCTGTTATATCTGTGTGACCTATCGTTTCTCTGTATGCCTCCTCCACGTAATCGGTGCTGAGCTTTATAATCTCTCCGTACCTCTCCTTGCACCTTTCATCAAAGCTTGCTCTTTGTTCTTCAGATTCAGTACGGTCCTTCGTTATTTCCAGGTCACGACACAGCTGCATCATCTTATATGCCATATATACTGTAGCATAGCCAGCTGTATAACCTATCATTACAAGCTTATCTCCGGGCTCCGGTTTTCTTCTGTCCTGTGGTATATCACACCCTCCGATGAGAGTAACCGTAACAGCATCATCACCTGTATATGATGTGTTTCCACCCGCTATCCTGATACCTGCGGCATCGCACCACTTCACCATCTCACTCATAAGATGTCTTACTGCACCCTCACCGGCTGAGAAAAGGCTTATATCTATAAGTGCCTCTGCGGGTCTGCTGCCACTCATACTGAAGTTATTAAGTGCCTTCACCAGTGCCAGTCTTCCTGCGGATACGAACTCATTTTCGTAGTGATAATCACTCCACGCCTTATCGTCTATACCTTCATCTATATCAGCTCGTCCGACAGCATATACAGCACCCACGCTTGTCAGCACACCATAGTCATCTCCTAAAGAAATACCGGGCAAGCTCTTGCCCGGTATATGCTTCAGGATACTTCTCTCCATGATTCTGCTTCCGACTGTTCCGTCCAGATTCCTAACCATAGATATATCCTCCTGATATGTATCCTATTCTTTGATTTTACTTTGTGCTTTACTTTCTCTACATATTACTAACTGCCTAAAAACTATATGGTTGCAACAAGCAGTCCTATAATCATACCAAGCACCAGCAGTATACATATGACGGATGCAACTATTCTGGTACCCTTGCCCTTCTTCTTACTAAAATCTACCACCGTTTATACCTCCGTTATACTCATATCCGAGCGTGGCTTATATGCCACACCTCAGACCATAATCCTGTAAATTAATCTCTGTAATAGTTTATAAGGCATCCCCTGATTATAATGCTTCTCTCATCATCCGTCAGGTCTCCGAGAGTAAGTGATATCTCCTTCATGCCCTTATTTACTACATATGCCTTTATGGTATCAGCCTTCTCAGCTACCGCCTTCTTCACATCGGGAACGAATACATAGTCGCCCACCTCGAAGTCAAAGTCCTCATCCATAACAAAGGGAAGCATGCCCCAGTTTATAAGGTTTGAGCGATATCTCTTGGTTGCGTACTCTTTGGCGATGTTTGCCCATCCTCCAAGCACCTTCTGACATGATGCAGCCTGCTCACGAGCCGAGCCGTCACCGGGCTTCACTGCAAATATCGTACTTCCGAAGCCTGTATTTGTATGGTTAACCTCCGGGAAGTTTTCCTTGATAACCGGCATAACCTCCTTAATCGAAGGGTCGATCTGACACGGATGCTCTCCTGCCTCACGTGCAACCTCAAGCGCGTGATATGCCTTCGCACGTCCCACATACTCAGGATCCTTACGAGAGAGTGTAAACTCTGCAAGCCCGATAGGATTGGATCTGAAGGATGATGTCTCTCCCGATGGGATAAGCTCATCTGTTGTAGTTACCGGATCCGTTATAACAGAGCACATCTTAAGGAGCAGATTGTCAGTAAGCGCCGGCATCTCAGGCCAGTCCTTGATATTAGGACCGAACTTGATTTCAACCTCAGGCTCTGCCTTACCGTAGCCATCGTAAACTCTGTTCTCATATATTGACCTATCGAAGAAGTACTTAGGTCCTGTGTACTCCGTATCGAGTTCTGTAGCGGGCGTCAGATAACCCTTGTTAACAGCTGTAGCTGCTATACTTCTTGCATCCATAAGTGCAACAGATGCTATCTGACCGTTCTGTATCTTCGAGCCCTCGCGGTTCGGGAAGTTACGTGTCGAGTGTCTTATGGACAGTGCGCCGTTCGCAGGTGTATCACCTGCACCGAAGCAAGGACCACAGAATGCAGTCTTTATGATTGCACCTGTATGCAGGATATCTGCTGCACGTCCGTTATTAACAAGCTCCATCATGATGGGCATCGAAGCCGGATATACATCAAGGGTAAACTCATCATTTCCGATATAGTGACCCTTCAGAATATCAGCCGCATCACAGATGTTCTCGAAGCCGCCGCCAGCACATCCGGCGATTACTCCCTGCTCTACATAGAGGCGTCCGTTTCTTATCTTATCTGTAAGAGTAAACTCCACATCACCTGTAAGCTGCTTCCTGCCGGCAACCTCTGTCTCATGGAGGATGTCCTCGAGATTTTCATTTAGCTCTTCTATGGTAAATGTATTGCTCGGATGGAAGGGAAGTGCTATCATCGGGCGAACCTTTGACAGATCAATATATACAACTCCATCGTAGTATGCACCATCAGCAGGCTTCAGCTCCTTATAAGCCTCCGGTCTATAATGTATATCAAACCACTCCTGAGTCTTCTCATCGGTTTCCCAGATGGATGAAAGACATGTGGTTTCTGTGGTCATAACATCGATACCTATACGGTAATCGGTTGAGAGCTTCGATATGCCGGGACCTACGAACTCCATAACCTTATTCTTTACGTATCCGTTCTTGAATACCGCACCGATTATGGCAAGAGCCACGTCCTGAGGTCCGACGCCCTTTGCAGGCTCACCGTCAAGATATATAGCCACAACCTCGGGACACTTTACGTCGTAGGTTCTGCCGAGCAGCTGCTTCGCAAGCTCTCCGCCGCCCTCACCGATAGCCATGGTACCGAGCGCTCCGTATCTTGTATGGCTGTCCGAGCCGAGTATCATAGCTCCGCACTCAGCCAGGCACTCTCTTGCATACTGATGTATAACAGCCTGATGAGGAGGAACATATATGCCGCCGTACTTCTTGGCACATGAGAGACCGAACATATGGTCATCCTCATTTATGGTACCGCCTACCGCACACAGTGAGTTGTGGCAGTTTGTAAGCACGTAGGGGATAGGGAACTCCTTCAGTCCCGACGCACGTGCTGTCTGTATGATACCTACAAATGTTATGTCGTGCGATGTCATTTTATCAAACTTGATTTTAAGGTTCTCGGCGCTGTCACTTGTGTTATGCTTCTGCATAATCGAGTAAGCCATGGTTGACTTACGAGCCTCAGACTTATCTGCTGTGATGCCTGCCGCAGCCGCATCAGCCTCTCTGATAAGCTTGCCATCCTTCAGATATGCACCTGATTCATAAAGCTCTACCATATAGATTCTCCTCCGTATTTTTAAACATATAGGCGAATTATATCACACCCTTTATAAATATTTCCAGTCCTATAGCTATCAGTATGATACCGCCGACTATGGTCGCCCGACCGGCAAGCTTCATGCCAAACCTCTTGCCTATCTTCAGTCCTACCATACAGATTATATATGTAACCACGGCGATGATAAGTGAGCATATAAATGCATCGACTGCACCGTACTCAGCTATGGTAAAGCCGACAGACAGTGCGTCTATAGATGTGGCGATACCCTGGATTATCAGATCCCGTATCGACAGCTTCTCAGTCTCCGGCAGTTCACCTGCCCGTGAGCTCTTGATACCATCCACCAGAAGCCCGATACCGATATATCCGAGCAGGATAAGTGCTATCCACGGTATAAACTTCTGAAATGACGTGAAGGTTTCAGCTATGGTGTGAACGCATACCCAGCCGAGCATCGGCATGGCAAACTGGAAGAAGGCGAAGGTGCCTGCTATCAGATTGCTGTGTGACGCCTTCATGTCCGGATCACTCAGTCCGTTTGCTATGGAAACCGAGAAGGCATCCATGGCAAGTCCCACACCGAGCAGGATACTTGTGATTACAAATGTGATATTCATAGATAGTCTCCTTATTTATTTCACGCCGAGCAGAAAATCGAGTGTTTATCAATCTCCGAATTTCTTACCGCTCGGCTCATTGCTAACGCTGAGCAGACAATCGAGCGAAAAGCAAGCTTATCGCTCGATTCGCGGCATTCGCCGCGTGTTCAGAAATTCTCCGATTGATTAAAACACGAGTGCTTATCAATCTCCGAATTTCTTACCGCTCGGCTCATTGCTAACGCGAAAAAAATGCACGGCACAGCCGTACAATTTCTACCCACTCATGTACGACTAAAAAAGCCTACATGAGTCTCGCATATTAAAGTAAGCCAGATTATATGATAATCAGTATGTTGACTTACTGCGTCCCTAAAACAAATATCGACGCTTGCTACTCCCTCATGTGAAGTATAGGGGGATTGTAGCAACGTCGATATAAGTTAGTCAATTTTAACAAAATGTAGATAATGTTAACATTTCATATGTAGATCTGAGTCACTGAGTACTACATCAATAACCATCTGATTACCGCTTACTCAGCACCTCATGTATAGTCCTCCTCATAACCTTCATATCAAGAGGCTTCGAAACATGTGCATTCATACCCGACTCGATGGAGTTCTGAACATCGTCTGAGAAGGCATTTGCAGTCATGGCAATAATCGGTATACTGAGTGCCTCCTCTATTTTCTCGGTACTGAGTGATACATCCTCGGCGAGAGCCCTGATGGCACGTGTGGCCTCGTAGCCATTCATCACAGGCATCTGTACATCCATGAGTATGATATCAAACTCTCCGACCTCCGATGTCATAAATCTCTCTACGGCCGCCCCGCCGTCAGGAACCACAGTAACTGTAGCTCCGGCTATATTCATAAGCTCTGTAAGTATCTCTGCATTCAGCTCGTTATCCTCTGCGGCAAGCACCGAGAGACCTGCCATAGAGTCCTCAGGCAGCTCGTCATCTGACTCCTGCTGCACTTCGATGTCAACCTCTGCACCTGTATCCTCCGCATACCTCTCAGTTCCCATGATGGCACGTGCAAGCTCCTGTGTGAAGAATGGCTTACTCATGAAGCCATCGACACCGGCCTTTCTTGCCTCAACCTCGATTTCTGAGTAGTCATACGCCGTAAGAATTATGATAAGCACATCCGGAGGAAGTATCTTCCTTATCTCCCGTGCGGTTTCTATACCGTCCATACCCGGCATCTGCCAGTCAAGCAGCACTATGTCGAAGTCATCCTTCTCATCATGTGCCGTACTCAGCATATCTACAGAGGTTCTGCCGTCAAGCGCATACTCCATACGTACACCGGTTTCTCTCATGCTGTCTATGATATTGTCACATATCTCCTGCTCGTCATCAACCACAAGCATATGTGTAAATGCATGTCTCTGCCAGAAGTACTTATCCTCATCCTCATTCGGAAGCTGCATAGGAAGTGCTATGGTAAACCTACTTCCCTCGCCGAGCTTACTTGTAACGGATATAGTACCGCCCATGATATTTACGAGATTCTTCGTGATGGCCATGCCAAGACCGGTACCCTGCGCCTGCTCCTGATTTGACAGCTGTTCACGGCTGAAGGGCTCGAAGATTATCTTCTGATAGTCCTCACTCATACCGCGACCGTTATCCTCTACCTCAAAGGTTATCGTTTCGTATCTTCCGGAGTGTTCCGGAAGTGCTCCTATCCTCAGCGTTATATGTCCCTCGGTCTGAGTGTACTTCGTAGCGTTTGAGAGAACATTTACCAGTATCTGCTGAAGACGCTGGTTATCAGCAACATATCTCTCGTGTCTCAGCCCCGATACATATACATCGAAGCTCTGACGCTTCTCTCCCATCTGAGGACGCATTATCTCGCTTATCATGTTGATAGTGTCTGCGAGACTAAACTCTCGGACATTCATCTGAAGCTTACCGGTCTCTATCTTGCTCATATCGAGTACATCGTTTATGAGGCCAAGCAGGTGGTTGCTGGAGTAGAGTATCTTCCTCGACTGATTCTCAACCTTCTCGGGATTATCGGCATTCTTCAGAAGCAGTGTTGAGAAGCCGATGATGGCATTCATGGGTGTGCGGATATCGTGGCTCATCCTCGAGAGGAACTCACTCTTTGCATTATTCGCAGCCTCCGCCGCCTCGAGAGCCTCCTTCATCTGAAGATTAAGCTGCTTCTCGCTCTCCATGGCACTCGTAACATCAGACCTTGCTGCAAGTATCTTGGTATGCGAACCGTCAAGCCATGTAAACCTAAACTGCTTATACTTGACTCTGGACTTATCCGTAGCATCTATAAAGTCAAACGGGAAGTACAGCTCCTCATGCTGACGAAGCATACTCTTCACATTGGCAAGAGAGAACTTCTCTGCAAAGCCCGTCTTTTCTTCTTCTGAGAGCGTATAGTTATTAGCAATATAATCTATCAGCTTTATATACGGAAGTATCCTCATCTCCTCGGGAGTCGGTACATCACGGTTAAACCATGATCCACTCCTGAGAGTTATCATTTCGGTAGTACAGTCAATAACCGCGATAAAGTCGTACGCATCCATAGAAGCCTGCTGAAGTATAGCCTTATCGCTTTCGATACGCTCCTCCATGCTGTGTCTTGCCACAACAGTTTCCGTAACATCTGTTACGCATATCAAAAACAGCTTCTTCTCATCATCGAGCCAGAAGAACTGTCTCATCTTATAGCATATATTATCATCTGTATCTGTCTCAGTTGTGTTAACCACATAGACACCGCTCTCCTCTATGCCGGAAAGTATCCTCTCAAATCCAAGAGCCTCACGTGCCTGATCTCTAAACTCCTCCGGTATCTTCTCATCTAACAGATACTCAGCTCTTTCCTTATAAGTATGCTTATCTGCGCTCTCAACTATTCCCTCATCAGTCTGCAGCAGGTATGTACCGTCCTGCACACTTACTACGGCTATATAGTCGTACGCCGCACTTCCGAGTCTGTCTACTATCAGCTTCTGCATTCTGTCTGTTGTATCGTCGATACAGTACAGGAATATCTCTATATCACTTGTCTCCGGATTCTGAGCCAGTACTACATCAGCCCTTATCCACTTCCATACCTCAAGTCCCGGCCACCTATACTCAAATGTAAAGTATCTGTCTCCCTCTGCATAGTTTGCGATGGCATTTCCCCTGTTGAAAAGTTCCGAGAGTGGTGTGCCATCACTGGTGGTCACATCACTCGAAAAGAGTCTCGCTATCTCATCATCATATACACCATTGCTGGATATAACTCTGCCGCCAACGCATGCACTAAAGGTCCTGTTCTGTGTAAGTGATGCATGTGACTTAAAGATAACGTCTTTATCAGCGTTATTCTCAAAGCGTGCCAGCTCTCTGGCATAGCTGTCTCTAAGTACAACGCTGTCAGTTATGTTCTGCTCACTTCCGTACGCCTTAACAGGTCTGCCGCTCTCATCCTTCATAACTCTGTAGGATATACGGCATATAGTATAGCCCTCGTCACCGCCGGCTCTGAAGTGTATGTCACCGCCTGTCTGCTCCTTACCGGAGCGCATCTCATCAAGGATTCTCTGCATCGTAGGTATGCTCTCAGGCATAACATTTGCCATGATATACTTGGAAGCATTAGGCACAACATCAGGATAACCTATCTCTCTCTTCCTCTTAACTGTAAACGGATTATCCGCAAATGTTATCTCATCCTTTACGAGATCGTACTCCCAGATAAATATATCCGTGCCGGCGATTGAGAAGTCATGCATCTCCTTGGTACGCTGCATCTCAGTAACCTTACGTGCCAGCTCCTCCTCAGTTTCTATAAGTTCCGTGATATCAAAGAACACAACGTAGAATCTGTATGTACCGTCACCATTTGATGTATGTGTTGCACGGAGTCCGAACCATCCGTAGCTTCCGCTGCCCATCAGGATTCTGACTCTGATATCTATCTCTCCGCCCTCAGCAACCGACTTCTTTACAGCCGCGTAAAGCTGAGCTGCATCCTCAGGATAGATGGCACTCAGGGCTGAGTTCTGATATATCTCTCTATCTTCCTTCGACGAACCTATCATCTTGTAATATCTGTCATTCAGATATACAACCTTTACGCCCTCCGGTGTATATTCATATATACCCATGGCAGTCGGTGCCGACTCCCAGTATTTCAGCATACTATCTGTTATCACTGTATCTGCTTCCATATTCAACCCCATACTTCCAAATTAGACTTGTTAGATTTTTGATTAACCCGCCTCAGCTATTATCGCCTCACAGCAGTATTAATTACAGCCATTCATCAGTATTAACTACCACTGTACATCAGCATTACCTTCTCAGCTGCAACGGTGAGTGACACTCCGCTCTCCATACTCTTTCTCTGAAGGAACTTATGAGCCTCCGGCTCCGTCATCCCCCGTTTTGCGATAAGCAGCTGTTTTGCCGCGTCTATCCTGCCTCTGTCCCCGGTACTCCGCTTCGCAGGGCGTCGTCGTCTTTCGTACGTTTCCGCCTCCACAGCCTCTATACTGCCGAGCAGTGACTTGACACTGATAGGCGTTGCCTCAAAGACAACCCCCTCCGTCTCAGCTTCGTCTATACGCTCGCGTGACGCAACCACTATCATCCGAAACGATCCCGGTATATCCTCCGACAACTCACTGTAAACCATATCACTCAGCTTATATCCGCAAATGATAATACCCGAGGATATCCTGTCAGTTGCATTCAGTACATACGAACCTGACCTGCATGTCGTCACTACATTATGTCCGTGTCTTACGAGAACAGAGCTGATACTTCTGGCGTCTTCTATCTTAGAAAATGCTACTATCAAATCAGCCATATATACCCTCGTCTATCTCGTAAGATACATATCGAGTTCCCACTGACTCACATAGCGCCTGAACTCGTCTGCCTCTATCGACTTCTGAATTATATAGCCGTTGGATATCGTATCTCCGACTATCTCTCTTACAAACTCATCCTTCTGGAACTCCCTGATAGCATCAGCAAGAGTCATAGGCAGCTCATCAAATGCCTTGTCAGCCATATACCTCGTACAGTCGGCTCCTCTGTTTATACCATCCAGTCCCGCTGCCAGCAGTACCGCAATTGCAAGATACGGATTGCAGAGACAGTCAGCACTCTTCAGCTCTACTCTTGCATTATCGGAGCTTTTAAAGTACGGAACTCTCACAACCGAGCCCTTACCCTTCGTAGCATACGATACATAGTGCGGCACGTAGTTGCCGCCGGCCAGTCTCTTATAGGAGTTAACCGTCGGATTTGTAATCAGCGCCATACCCTTTACATGGTCGAGGATACCTGCCATAAAGCTGTAGCCTATAGACGACAGACCATTCGGGTCACTCTCATCATAGAATATATCATCGCCGTCCTTTCTAAGTGAAAGGTTTATATGCATACCCGAGCCGACAACACCCTGCACAGGCTTCGGCATAAATGTTGCAAGCAGTCCGTGCTTCTTAGCTATGTTCTTAACTGCCAGCTTAAATGTCATGATATCGTCTGCAGCACCAAGCGCATCCTTATACTTAAAGTCTATCTCATGCTGACCGCGCCCCTTCTCGTGATATGACGACTCGATATCAAAGCCCATGTCCTCAAGTGCAAATACCATGTCACGCCTTACATTCTCTCCTCTGTCGGAATGTCCGAGATCCATGTAGCCTCCGTCCTCGGCCGACTCTGTCGTAGGTCTGCCCATATCATCCGTCTGGAAGAGGAAGAACTCACACTCAGGTCCGACATCACAGGTATAGCCCTGCTTCGCAGCATCCTCTATAACCCGCTTCAGCACCTGTCTGGGACTTCCCTCGAGGAGCTTGCCATCGGTAGTCTTCACATCACATATGAGACGTGCAACCTTGCCGTGCTGAGGTCTCCACGGAAATATATTAAATGTATCGAGATCCGGAACGAGGAACATCTCATTCTCCTCGTTTGAGTCAAAGCCATCAACGTATGTTCCATCGAAAAGGAAACGGTTATCAAGTGCCTTCTCGAGATTAGCTCTCGTGATAGCTACGTTCTTAAGCTTGCCGAATATGTCGGTGAACTGAAGGCGGATGAACTCGATATCCTCCTCATCCACTATTCTCTCTATATCTTCTCTGGTGTATTTCATATTTTCCTCCGTGTGGTGATTTCAGACATAATTTTAGTAAAATTCACTACCTTTCATTCTATAACAGCGGGTATTCTTTCGCAACCGCGACACAGAAAATTCGGGCTGTGATGGTTCGGACATCGAGTAGGGAATACTCCGTCTCCCCTACTCGATGTCGCGGCATTTGCCAAATGAAGATACAAGTATCTTCACTTGGCTCATTGCTATCGCGTACAATTGAAACCNTGNGGAATCCGCAAANGTATAGTTTTTAGGATAGCCGTCCGTTCGCTCGGGGGACCCCTGCTGGGCGCATTCCCCTCTCTCGCAGGAAATGCTCGTTCGGGAAACGGCCCGCAGCCCTCCTTCGCTCACTTATGCTGTGCTATATTGCAGTGCACAGTCAGAAACCGCATAAACAGGGCATGCACCGTTTGCACGAGCGGACTGTAAGGAGACGTCGGTGCTTGGTGATAGCCGAGCCGTAGGCGAAGGCTGAACTTAGCACCGCTACGTCGACGTCCAAGGCGAGAGCCGGGTCAGCGACGCAACGTGTGCATGCCCTATGCGGTTCTGACGTCCGAACGAGCTATCCATAAAACTATACTTTTTAGGATTTAGAGTTCGATCAGCTCCTTCGGTGACTGTGCGAGTGTTCTGCAGCCGTCTTCTGTGATAAGTATCATATCCTCGATTCTGACACCGAACTTACCGGGCAGGTATATGCCGGGCTCATCTGTTTCTATCATGTTGGGTCTGACGATGCTTTCGTCACGCATATTAAATGCAGGTGACTCATGTATGTAGAGGCCAACGCCGTGTCCGAGTCCGTGCCCGAAGTAATCGCCATATCCCTTCTCAGCTATGTAGTCTCTTGCTATCGCATCAACCTCACAGCACTGCATACCGGGTCTCAATTCATCCAGAACCTTAAGCTGAGCCTCAAGTACAGTATTATAGACTGTCTTCATCTCATCGGTTGCCTTACCGATGCATACTGTTCTCGTCATATCCGAGCAGTAGCCCTTATAGATGCATCCGAAGTCCATGGTGAGGAAGTCGCCCGACTCAAGCTTCTTCTCTGACGGTATAGCATGAGGCATAGACGAATTCTTACCTGATGCTGCGATTGTGTCGAAGGACAGTCCCTCAGCTCCATGCTTCTTCATGCTGTACTCTATCTCTGCTGCTACCTCAAGTTCTGTCATGCCGGGCTTGAGGATATTCAGCATATCACTAAATGCCATGTCTCCGATATGCTCTGCATGCTCGAGCAGCTCTATCTCCTCGGGAGTCTTAATCTGTCTCGGTATCATCAGAAGATCCCCGAGTTCGCGAAGCCTGCCGGGAAGTCTCTCAGACAGCTTCTTATAAAGTATGTAGCTTATAGATTCACTCTCCATACCTACAAGCTGTGCCAGGTCTTTGTCCAGTACCTCCATAACTATGTCCAGTTCAGACACACCGCGGCCATACTCACGCACCGTGAAATCACTCTCAGCCTCAGCTGCCTCCGTATAGCGTGAATCTGTAATTAGTACAGCCGACTGTCTTGTCACAACAGCTATGCCCTCACCGCCACGGAATCCGGTATAGTATCTCAGACTATACGGATCCGTGATAAGTACAGCATCAATTCCTATCTTATCCATGACATCTGTCATGGTATCCTTACACTTAACATTTAACATATCTATATACCTCGCTTTAAAAATTTATACTTCTTATTATGATACCCGATTCATCTAATTACAACAGAATCTTAAATCATGCAGAGTGAGTTTTCCATGTAATACCGTAAACTAAAACACCGCCGGTTTCCCGGCGGTGTCTCATATATACAAATAATCTGAATTACTTGCCCATCTGAGCAGCAACCTCTGCTGCGAAGTCCTCGTTCTTCTTCTCCAGACCTTCGCCTGTCTCGAATCTTACGAACTTCTTTATAGCAAATGTGCATCCCTCAGCCTTAGCAACTGCTGCAACATAGTCCTTAACTGACTCCTTGTTCTCAGCCTTTACATATGTCTGCTCAAGAAGGCATATCTCCTTAAGCTCCTTGTTAAGACGTCCAAGGCTCATCTTCTCGAGGATGTTCTCGGGCTTATTAGCATTCTTGGGATCGTTCTTAGCCTGCTCTACAAGGATTGAAAGCTCGTGAGCTCTGTACTCCTCTGATATCTCATCTGTAGATACATACTTAGCATGAAGAGCTGCAACCTGCATAGCAACATTCTTCATAGCTTCCTTAACAGCGTCGCTGTTTGAGTCTGTCTCAGCCTCTACGAGAACTCCGATCTTACCGCCTGCATGGATGTAAGATACTACAAGTCCGTCTGTGCTGATCTTCTCAAATCTTCTGATGCTGAGGTTCTCACCGATCTTAGCTATCATAGCCTTGTGATGCTCCTCAACTGTAGCTGAAGGATCTATCTCTGACTTAGCTGCCATAAATGCATCCATATCTGCATAGTCACCGCTGTTAATCTGCTCAGCAAGTCCTCTTACATATGTCTGGAATACGTCATTCTTTGCAACGAAGTCTGTCTCTGAATTAACCTCTATCATAGTAGCAGTCTTGCTGTCATCTGATACAACAGTAAGTACGATACCCTCTGCTGCTATTCTGCCGGCCTTCTTCTCTGCTGATGCAAGACCCTTCTTACGAAGGAACTCTATAGCCTCATCGAAGTTGCCGTCTGTCTCTGTAAGTGCCTTCTTGCAATCCATCATGCCGGCACCGGTCATCTCTCTAAGCTTCTTTACGTCTGCTGCTGAAATTGCCATTTTATATTTCCTCCTGTTATTTTAAAATGTGTGCGGCGAAGGTATTCACGCCGCACACGCTCATGAATCGTTTTATTTAATTACTCAGCATCTGCTGCTGTCTCAGCTACAGCCTCTGTTTCCTCAGCTGTCTCATCGTCAGCACCCTCCTGAGCCTCGATAACTGCATCTGCAAGCTTAGATACGATAAGCTTTACTGCACGGATAGCGTCATCATTACCGGGGATTACATAGTCAAGCTCCTCAGGATCGCAGTTTGTATCAGCGATACCTACGATAGGAATTCCAAGTGCATGTGCCTCCTGGATGCAGATTCTCTCCTTATGAGGATCTACAACGAAGATAAGGTCGGGAAGCTCCTTCATCTCAGCGATACCGCCGATGTTCTTCTCAAGCTTCTCCATCTCCTTCTTTATAAGAACAACCTCCTTCTTGGGGAGCACTTCAAATGTTCCGTCCTCTTCCATCTTACGATACTTCTTAAGTGTATCGATACGTGACTGGATGGTCTTGAAGTTTGTAAGCATACCACCGAGCCATCTCTGATTTACATAGTACATACCGCATCTCTCAGCCTCTGTCTGGATAGAGTCCTGAGCCTGCTTCTTAGTACCTACGAAGAGAACCTTACCACCGTTAGCTACACAGTCAAATACTGCCTTGTAAGCATCATCCATCATGCCTACTGTCTTCTGAAGATCGATGATATGGATACCGTTACGCTCTGTGTAAATGTACTGATCCATCTTAGGGTTCCATCTTCTTGTCTGATGTCCGAAATGAACACCTGCCTCGAGTAACTGCTTCATTGAAATAACGCTCATCTTTATACCTCCTGGTTTTTATCCTCTGCGCTGACGTTGTGCAAATCTTTTAACTCCTGCACTTGTTTACCGTCTGATGTCTGTGACATCCGGCGTTATGACGGCACCAATCCCGCCGCGCATGCATAGTAATAGTCGCGACCGAAGTCACGCGAGGTTGATAATATCACAACAAGGTAGTCCTTGCAAGCACATTTTCAATCGAGTAGGGAAGACTCCGTCTCCCCTACTCGATTGGTGCCTGCGATACGAAGTATCGCAGTTTCTGCAAGCAAAGCTTGCAGAAATAATCTGCTTCGCAGATTGCATCCACGAAGCAAAGCTTCGTGGATCCGTGCCATGCCTTCGGCAGCCACGGACTATGTCGCGGCATTCGCCAAATGAAGATACAAGTATCTTCACTTGGCTCATTGCTTACGCGAACAGAAGAAAGGCAGCGATTTCTCGCCGCTCTTCGTCAACTTATAATATACAGATATAATGTTTTAAATACACATTTAGTTCGTACATGAGATTATAAATGACGCATTTCCCTTTATGCTCACCGGCTCACCGGCTGTAAGTATGAAGTGGTCGCCTGCCTTTATGTGTATGGAGGTGTCAGCATCATCGTATATATCAGCCTCACCATCAGTAACAGATACTATCAGGAAGCTGTCCACGGGGTTCAGTGCCTCGGCTTCTCCCTTCAGGTCACCCTTATATACCGAAAAGTAATTGCAGCATGCAAGTGCCGTGGTCCAGCCTGTGTTCTCGCTATATACGCCGTCCACAGTATCCACACCTTTCACTACAGTACCATCAAATGCACCCGTCTCCTCGGGGTGGGGGACATTTATAACGTCCACACACTGCTTTATATGAAGGGGTCTCAGCTTCCCATTCTCAAGTCTGTCATAGTCATAGAGTCTGTAGGTTACATCAGAGCTTTGCTGAGTTTCGAGCACAACTGTGCCGCCCTTTATGGCATGTACCGTGCCGGGCTTTATAAATATAAAGTCTCCCTTTTTAATCGGCACCTCACGTATAAGCTCACTCCATCTATGCTCGTCTATCATCGACTGCAGTTCTTCTCTGGTCGCGGCATTATGTCCGACTACGATGGTCTGTCCGGGCTCAGCGTCCAGCACATACCAGCACTCCGTCTTGCCGAGAGAGCCGTTCTCGTTTTTTCCTGCATACTCATCATCCGGGTGTACCTGTATCGAGAGGTCGGTCTTCGCATCTATAATCTTCGTAAGCAGAGGGAATACATTTCCCTCAGTCTTTCCAAACAGAGCTCTCTCGTCAGTCCAGAGCTCACTGAGGAGCTTACCCGCATACGGTCCCTCCGCAACAGTACAGTTGCCCTCCGGATGTGCACTTATAGCCCAGCACTCACCGGTATTATCCGCAGGGATGTCATAGTTAAACATATCCCTCATCTTGCTTCCGCCCCAGATCTTCGTCTTAAAAACCGGATTAAGCTTTAAAACTCTTCCATTTTCTATCAGATTCATATTCAATCCTCCTTAGCCATAAAATTTCGGAATCGTATAAAAAAGTATAGATTTCGAAATTTTACATTTCACCTATGTTTTATGGGCGAACCCCTTACTATTTAATAAAATATTTCATATGTTAGAAATCCGCCCCGCGGCGCATCAGTTCGAAGCACATCCTGCCTGTGTGATACGGACACTTCCAGGGCTGTACTATGGCAAGTCCTTCTACGGGTGTTCCATCCGGATGTAAGTCCTCGAACCACTCCGAACCTTCTCTTTTATCTATAAAGTGCTCCTTAATGTACTCCCAGAGTGCCTTAGTAGCTCCAAGGTAGTCAGCCTCCGGATGCAGCTGTGCTTCACCCTTCTGATATCCCGAGTAGAAGCCGAGCATACCCTCGACCTGTACCCACCAAACCTTCTTATCCAGAACCTTACCTGCCTCACACTCTGTATTTATCGAGTGTCCGTCGAAGGCTTCAGTATAGATATGGTATCTAAACTCATCTGTTATCTCACTGAACTCTCTTCTGTACTTCTCTATGATATCATCGCTCAGCTCATCACCTGCGAACTCGATGCTGTTCTGCTGCATTATCTCTATACCACGCTCTATCAGCCACGCAGCCTCGATGTCATGGCCGTAGGAGTGCAGGTCTATCAGAGTATTATAGTCCTTATCGAAGAAGACCTCGAGCCTCTTCTTCTCAGGGTTGTACATCTTATCCCTAAAGATGTCGAGTGCAAAAAGAAGCTTCTCTCTCACGTCTTCGTTACCTGTAACTCTGTAGAGCTCGCTGTACGCCTCATATACATGAAGCAGGGTGTTCATGGTACGTCCGGCCTCGACTCCATTTTCGGAGAGCTTGTCGTTACCGGCGGGCTCAAAGTCTACGGTAAATGCTTCGAGATATCCCTCCTCGTCACGGCACTTCTCCTCGATTACATCGTAGAGTCTCATGGCAAGACCGAGTGCTTCCTTATCACCTGACACGTCATAGTATGCACTGAGTGCATATATGGCAAATGCCTGGTTGTAGGTATGCTTTATCGTGTCTTCGGGCTTTCCGTCGTATGTAACTGACCAGTATACGCCGCCACGCTCTGTGTCCACACAGCAGTCTCTCATAAATTCATACGCATGCTGAGCGTATCTCAGACACTCCGGATCCTTAAAGTACTTATATGCACTTGAAAAGAACCACAGGATTCTGCTGTTAAGGATACAGCCCTTTACCGCTTGTTTATCCAGTTTCAAATTCCAGTCCAGAAGTCCATAGAAGCCGCCGTAGTCAAAGTCTGCCAAGCTCTTCCAGAAGGGAGTGACCTTGTCTCTAAACTCTCTTATAATTTCATTCATCATGATATGTAACCCTCCGATTATTATATTTACAGAGATACTGTGTGTAAGAAGTGTACTGCAGTTTGTTCCTTAATACTTATACTGATTCTCGTGAACATCTTCCGGCACACATCTCTGTCTGTAACATTTTATTATAATGTAGATACTCATGCTCCACGTCGCTGTTTATCCGGGAACAGCCTGTCCCTGTCAGAATTATAATTCCGAACTATCAAGGTCGATAGTGAAAGGCCCGTCATTTACGATGCTGCATATCATATGTGCCCCGAAGATTCCGGTTTCCACACGGCATCTCTTAACACTCATCGTGTCATCACCGATGCCGGCAGACGACTCATCCATCACACTATTCATGGCACCTGAATTTATACCATCCGCCCACTCGCGGCACCTGTCGACCACATAGTTATAAAGCTCCTCTGCGTGATCCGCAGGACCTGACCTGATAAATGACGGGCGATTTCCCTTCTTACAGTCGGCATACAGAGTAAACTGCGACACCAGTAAGATGCTTCCTCCCACATCACTCAGACTAAGATTAGTCTTACCCTCCGCATCTGAAAATATACGAAGTCCCAGCAGCTTCCTGAGCAGCTTATCCGCTTCAGTCTTCGTATCCTCCGCCGACACACCGACAAGCACAAAGAACCCCTTATCTATACTGCCTGTAACCTCTCCGTCAACCGTAACTGACGCAGAGCTGACACGCTGAATCAGAAATTTCATACTCCACCATCCCATGCATAAGTAAACTTAGGCTCTAAGTATAATACAACTGTGACGATTGCTTCAAGACTGTCTTCTCTCAACGACACATGCGAATGTCATAAAACACTTCGTGTTTACCCCCCTCAGATCACTACTAACGCAAAAATCGCCGCAGATTTCTCTGCGGCGACCAAATGGGTAAATGTATTAATCCCGGTACTACTGGTTATTCTCTGCTGTAATACCTGAGGTCTTTATTATAAATTTTACACTTCCTGTCATATCATCCGAGATGCCTGCAAAAGACTGGTAATCATTTCCTGCAGACTTAACTGCGTTGATTCTGTCTATCAGCTCATCTGCATCATCCTCAGCATCATTCAACTTGTCTACGATTTCTTCTGTTGCATCCTTCAGCTCACCTGCTCCGCTTCTAAGTGCTTCGCTGTTTTCTGAAAGTGTGTCAGTACCATCCTTCAGAGTAGATACACCGTTTGACAGCTTATCTGCTCCTGTTGAGAGCTCGTCTGCTCCGCTTGCAAGTGTGGAGGCTCCGTTCGAAAGTGTACCGGCTCCTGTTGCAAGTGTACCGGCTCCGCCGGCAAGTGTACTTGACCCGCTTGACAGTGTCGATGCTCCGTCTGAAAGTGAGCTTGCTCCGCTTGCCACCTTACTTGTACCGTCTGCAAGACTACTTGCACCGCTGCTGACCTGACTTGCTCCATCTGCAAGAGTTGATGCTCCGCTTGCCACCTGTGATACACCGTCTGTGTAATCAGATACACCACTTGAAAGTGATGACGCTCCGCTTGAAAGCGTGGAGGCTCCGCTCGAAAGTGTCGTGGCTCCGCTCGAAAGTGTCGTGGCTCCGCTTGCCAGCTGTGACACACCATCGGTGTAGGACGAAAGTCCGCTTGAGAGTGTCGTGGCTCCGCTCGAAAGTGTCGATGCTCCGTTCGCTAAAGTGTCCAGTCCAGCCGAGAGGTCATCTGCACCTGATGCAAGCTTTGCAGTATTTGTCTTAAGCTGATTAAATGTCTGTGTATAAACTGCTATCTGCTGATTTACAAGGTTTACTGTTACATCAGAGCCTGCGCCTGCATAAGCATTGGCAATATTCGTTACTGCAGTATTCAGTGAACTGCCAAGTGATAAACTAAACGAATCAGACACCACTTTTGCACCACCCTGATAGTATTTGAGAAGTGCTCCCGCTATAGTCTGAACATAAGTTGAATAATTAGGATCATTTTCTAATATACCCATTCCCTGTACAATTGACACAGCCTGAGTCGTAGCATTTGTCACATAATCACTTGAACCTGCAGCATCTTGAGCCGCAGCTGCTGCACTGCTTACAACAGATGTTACATAATCTGTTGTCGAAGTACCGAGTGTCGACTCTGCTGCTGCCTGTATGCTGCTTGCTGCATTTGCCTTATCCGTATCACTTACACTTATCTCTGATATCTCAACTGCCTGTACAGCATCATTTAACTGATTCATGCCTTCCGCAAGTGTCTCAGCCCCCTCTGCCGCACTATCTATACCACTGCTCAGCTCTGTAGCTCCACTTGCAAGACTCGACGCTCCGGATGTCAGCATGTCTGAATTGCTGTCAAGCTCACTTGCTCCTGATGCGAGGCTGCTCGCCCCGTCTGCAAGTGTACTTGCGCCGCTGCTGACCTGACTTGCTCCGTCTGCCACACTGCTTGCACCCGACTTAAGCGCCTCAGAGTTAGAGTCGAGCTCACTTGCTCCTGATGCAAGGGTACTTGCTCCGTCACTTACCTGACTTGCTCCTGATGCAAGAGTTGACGCTCCGTCGGCTGCACTCTGGGCACCGTTTGCAAGAGTTGATGCTCCGTCGGCAAGTGTTGACGCTCCGTCGGCAAGTGTTGACGCTCCACTTGAAACCTGACTTGCTCCGTCTGCCACACTGCTTGCTCCATCTGCGAGGCTGTCAGCTCCACTCGACAGGCTCTTAGCTCCGTTTGCCAGAGTATTTGTACCGTCATAGAGTTCATTCACCCCGTCAGCCACCTGGTCAACGCCCTCGGTATACTCCTGTATGCCGTCAGCAAGTGAGTCCATACCATCCTGGTACTGTGTTACGAGATCATTTAACTCATCCTCTATCTCGGAAATATCTATATCCTCACTCGAAGCACTGAAGATATCCGAGGTAGCTATAGTCATCGTCATATCGAGACTAAAGTCTGTGGTATCAGCCTCTACCTCGAAGTAATCAGGGATATCTGCATCCAGATCCTCGATATCCAGACTGTCTGCAAGTCCCGGAAGTCCCATGCCGACAACCACATATCTTGAACCGTCTGATATAACCTTACCGTTTGTTACCTCAACCGATGAGTAGCTGTCCATATCAAGGATAAATCCGGTAGCCATCAGGAACGGTGTATACACATCGCCGACTTTAGAAGTATTCTCATAGTCAAATCTTATCTTCACATGTCCGGACTTACCTGCTATATCCTCAGCTGATGTTTCAACTCCGTCCAGGTAATATGTAACCTTTACTCCGACCGGGAGATCCGCATCCGATGTACCTTGGTAGAATATTTCATCTCCGTCAGCCTGCCAGGTTATCTTATCACCGTCCTGAGTAAACTCCTCATCACCCTTAACATTCTGTATATTGGTGAGCGAGCTTGAATCCTCAATTACAGCTGCACCGTCGGTATTCTTGAGCCACTCGCTTACGATTACATTTGACACCTCGCCGGAGTTATCTGCGATTACATAAACCGTCTCCTCCTTATCAGCATCTGTGTCTGATGAAAGTCCAAGTGAATCTGACAGAACTCCTGTCATGTCTTCATCATTCTCTGTCATCACATCCTCTGTCTGTGACACAAGTGCTGTCGTAGCACTGCCGCAACCTGCAAGCCCCATCACCAGTATAGCACTGAGTGATGCTGCAACTACTCTTCCGTAAAGCTTCTTCTTTCTCATAACTATCAACCTCCGTTAAAACTTACCCATTTAAATATCAGTTATCTATCCAGCTTACTATTGAGCCGTACTTACATCTGCCTCATGCTTCCTGTCATCATCACTCTTCTTAGGTCTGAAGCCCGCAGACGTATGTATGATAAGTCCGTCGAAAACTCTGAGAACCGCAGGAAGCAGCAGCAGAACCACAAACATACTTATGATTGCGCCCCTTGCCATCAATATGCACAGTGAACTGATCATATCGATATCTGAGTACATACCTACACCAAATGTCGCCGCAAAGAACGTAAGTGCACTGACAAAGATGGACGTCATCGAGCTCCTAAGTGCCTCTGTCACAGCCTCAACCTTCTCGACTCCGGCGTATCTCAGTTCCTTATACTTGTTCGTCATAAGGATTGCATAGTCGACCGTCGAACCAAGCTGTATAGTTCCGATAACTATCGAGGCTACGAAGGGAAGCACCGTACCTGCATAGTAAGGAATACCCATATTTATAAATATTGCAAACTCGATAACAGACACGAGCAGCACCGGCAGTGATATCGACTTAAACACGAAAATGATAATTATGCCGACCAGTATGATTGATACTGAGTTAACTACGTTAAAGTCATGATTTGTGATGGTTATAAGGTCCTCCGTACAGGGAGCCTCACCTATCAGCATTCCGTTTTCATCGTACTTATCAAGTATCTCATTCAGCGTGTCGCACTGTGCATTTACCTCGTCTGACGCAACCGTGTAGTCAGACAGAACAAATATCAGCTGATACTCACCGTCATCAAGTATCTCCTTTATATCATCCGGGATAAAGTCTACCGGGAATGCCGAACCGGTCAAAGTCTCCAGACCGATTACAGCATTTACGCCGTCCACATCCTCCATCTCCGAGCTCATAGCCTTGACTGTCTTCTGATCCAGCGACGAGTCAAGCAATATCATGTGAGTGGAGGTAACTCCGAACTTCTCGGTCAGCTCTGCATTTGCCTGTATACTTTCGAGCTCGTCGGGAAGTGATGAGTCCAGATTGTAGTAAACCGAGTTATGCGCCTGTCCGTAGTAGGCAGGTACTATAAGTACCGCAAATATGATGAGTGCTATATAGAAATGCTTTACTATCCATCCGCTTATACCACTGAAGTCGGGAATAATCGGCTTATGCGTTGTCTTAACTATCAGCTTATCGAATACAAGTATCATTGATGGAAGTACCGTAACGCAGCATATAACTCCGAAGATAACACCCTTTGCCATAACGACACCGAGGTCAAGACCGAGCGTGAAGCTCATGAAACAAAGTGCCACGAATCCGGCAACCGTTGTAATCGAGCTTCCGACTACGGATACAAGGGTCTTATTTATAGCCGTTGCCATCGCTGAGTTATTGTCACCGGGGAAGTTTTCCTTCTCAGCACAGTAGCTGTGCCACAGGAAGATGGAGTAGTCCATCGTAACTGCAAGCTGCAGTACTGCAGCAAGTGCCTTGGTTACGTAGGATATCTCACCCTGGATAAAGTTCGTACCCATGTTGTAGATGATTGCACAGCCTATCGACAGCAGGAAGAATACAGGTATCAGGAAGGAGTCCATCGTAAGTGTCAGGACTAAGAGACACAGCACAACTGCTATTGCTACGTAAATAGGAACCTCTCCGTCTGACAGATTCTTGGTATCCAGGATTACTGCCGAGAAGCCTCCGACCTTTATGGTACCATCTGCTATCTCTCTAATCTGCTCGACAGCCTCAAGCGTCTGATCATCCGACATCGTTGAGCTGTAGACAACCATCATCAGCTTGCTGTCACCGTTTTTGATCTTCTCCACATATTTATCAGGGAGCATCTCCTCGGGAATCGTAAGATCAAAGAGTGAACCGTACCAGATAACCTTCTTAACTCCGTCAACCTCTTCTATCTTATCGGCAAGCGCTTCGATCTCCTTATCAGACAGCCCCTCGATAACTATATTTGAGAATGCACCTGTACCGAAGTCATCTGCCAGGATTTCCTGACCCTTCATTGTCTCGAGATCATCGGGAAGATATGTCAGGATATCGTAGTTTGTTCGGGTATTCAGATATCCTATAAGTGACGGGATAAGGAGTATCACCGCAAGTATCAGTATAGGTATTCTGAGCTTAACCACATATTTTCCAAAACCACTCATGTTTCAGCCTCCATACTAATAGATTTCTTCACAAATTCTCTTTTTTACGTTCCCTGTTATAGTCCCATTCCCTTCAAATGTAACCGGACAAAACAAAAAAAGTGACCGAATTTTACACACTCGAGTCACTTTTGTCCGTCAGACTAAACCATTTCACTTAACTAATGTTAGATAAACCGATGATTGTCTAACCTGAGTATTCAATTATACACATTTCCCTACTGCTTCTTCTCTGTAATCGGAAGTCTTACATAGAAGTAGTTGGTATCCACACCATCAGACTCTGCCCAGATACGTCCGCCATGCTCCGCCGCAACGGTTGTCGCTATAGACAGTCCCAGCCCGTAGCCCGGCACCTCCTCTCTGGACTTATCCGCCCTGTAGAAGCGTTCAAATATATCCTTACACTCCTGAGCAGACATGGGATTGCCCTTGTTGGATACACTGAGCTGCGCTGACTTACCATCCCGCTTAAGTGAAACCTCCACAGTTCCTCCCTCGGCACTATACTTCAGTGCATTATCAGTCAGGATACTTACGAGACGTTTCAGCTTTGTAGCATCTCCCAGCACATATACATCATCATCGAGTACAGATGAAAGCTGCTTACCGGCTTCAAAGTAAACCGGATCCCATGACAGAAGCTCTGTATCTATAAGCTCACTCAGATTTACTTCTTCCTTTATAAGCACCTTATCCGTCATATCGCCTCTGGCGATATCGAGGAGTTCCTGTACAAGCTCCTTCATCCTCTCAGACTCTGTCCTTATATTATCGAGACGCCTCTGGTTCTTGTCGGTATTCATATCATCAGACTTAGTCATCATATCCGCATTTGATATGATAACCGTAAGCGGAGTCTTAAGCTCATGTGACGCATCCGCCACAAATCTTTTCTGGTCGTCCCACGCCTTCGCCACAGGCTGAAGCACTATCTTCGACAGCATCAGACTGAGCAAAAACATCACCACTATAACCGCCGCACTTATAAGGAGCGATCTCTTCAGCAGGAAGCTAAGTGATGCATCCTCATCGGAAATGTCAACGAACGCCATATATACATTTCCCGAGGTGACGCCCTTACACTTACAGAGCATGTTATACTCATCTATCTTTACGATGTCCGTACTCTCGTTGTTACACTCTATCTCGCCAACCTTCTCCTCTACAGTTTCTGCCATGGCTATCATCTCATCATTTGTAAGACTTGATATGAAGAACATATCATTTCTTGCGATGAACATACTGCCGTCCATAGTTTTAAGCAGTACGAGCACCGGTGTACGGGATATGTCATCATCAGATGATATACTGTTCCAGCCAATCATGCCGCCCTTGCGAGGCAGGTCTGACATCTGTGGCTTAGTACTGTCCGATGAACTCTCCGTACTATCCTCTGCGCCGCCGCCTGATGTACTACTGTCCGATGTACTGTTGTCTGATGTACTGCTCTCTGAAGCTGTACTGTCCTCGGTCGTACTCTCTGAATCATTCGCATTTACATCAGGCATACCGCTGCCGTCAAACACACCGAATATTCCGAAGGTACTGTAGCTCACAACACTTATCGTATCCATGTCACCGAGTGCCGCATCCAGTGCCGTCTCGGCACTCTCCATGGTATTTCTGTATGATGACACATACTGCGTACCTATGATGGCAGCCAGAAACACGATGACTATCGCCATCATCACCACTATAAACTGCCTGCGCAGTCTCTTTAAGTAAGGATTACTCAAGATGATATCCTACCTTTCTTACAACACTTATCGAAACCTCTGACTTAAGTGAGTTAAGCTTCCTCCTCAGAAATGATATATACGCCTCTACGTTGTTATCACCCGCATCGGAGTCATAACCCCATATCTTATTGATTATCGTTTCCTTGGAAATGATATTTGAGCCGTTAATCATCAGATACTTCATGAGGTCGAACTCCTTGGCATTCAACTTAACTGACTTGCCGTTACACATCAGCTCGCAGGTGGATGAGCTGAGTGTCAGGTCACCGAAGGTTACATCCTCCGGTATAATCTCACTCTTCCTTCTCATGATTGCGTGAAGTGCTGCTATAAGCTCCTGATTCTCGAAGGGCTTCGTCAGATAGTAATCAGCCCCCAGGTTGAGACCTGTTACCCTGTCATCAAGTCCCGTTCTTGCAGTAAGCATAAGCACCGGTGTCATAACCTCCTCAGCTCTTATCTTCTTCAGGATATCAAAGCCGTTCATGCCCGGAAGCATAACATCGAGAACTATGGCATCGTATATACCCGATACCGCATCGTAGTAGCCATCCTCCCCGTTGTTATCCACATCTACGGTATCACCCGAATCCTCAATAACATCGGCTATGGTTTCTGCCAGTCTCTTCTCATCTTCTACCACAAGTACTCTCATATCGCACCGCCTTCTTCATATAAAATAGTTTACGAACCTTAAATCCCGGTTAAATGCTGCCGGTAAATTTTCAGCTAAATTTACGTTAACTCCTGTAATTTGCATTATAGTTTACTTTGTTGTATAATTTCAACCGATAATGTCCGGATAAAGGAGTGATTTATATATGAAGGCAAATCTAAGAAGGATTGTATGTGCAGCACTTGTCGGCACTCTCACCGTAGGCACCATACCTGCTGTGGGTATAACAGATCCACTGACCGTACTTGCAGACGAGATAGAGGATAAGGAAAAGGAAAAGGAAGAGACACAGAACAAGAAGGCAGAGGCTGAGGAGGAGCTTGACCAGCTGAATACCGAGAAGAGTGCTCTTCTGGATACCATGGAGGAGCTCGATGCCGAGATTACCTCGTACGAGGATAAGATACGTGAGCTAAACTCTCAGAAGAACGAGCTTCAGACCGAGATTACAGTTACCGAGAACAGCCTCCAGACGGCATATATAGAGGAAGCAAATCAGTACGACAGCATGAAGGAGCGTATCCAGTTTGCATACGAGAACGGAGATGTAGAGTATCTCGAGGTGCTCATGTCAGTCAAGAATTATGACTCTATCCTTAACCAGTCTGAGTACGTAGAGAAGGTTTCCGAGTACGACCAGCAGGAGCTTGAGAAGCTTGCTGCAATCGAGCAGAAAATAGCTGATTCAAAGGCTTCTCTCGAGGAGTCACTCACACAGATACAGAGTCTAAAGGCTGAGGCAGAGGAGGAGCAGGCAGCTCTCGAGGTTGTTATGGGTGAGAAGGAGGATACTCTCGCAGAGTACAACGCTTCCATAGCAGAGACAGAGTACACCATAGAGGAGCTCGAGGCTCTCGAGGCTCAGCAGGAGTCAGAGCTGGCAGCTCTCGAGGCAGCAGCCGCAGAGCGTCGTAAGGCAGCAGAGGCAGCAGCCGCAGCAGCCGCAGCAGCTACAACCCAGACTATTACGATAACCGAGCAGGTACCGAAAACAGTAACAAAGACCGTAGAAACTGCATCAGGTACTGATGCAACGGTAACAGAAACTGTATATGAAACAGTAACTAAGACAGTGACTGTAGACTCCGGTGGAAGCACAGTCAGCACACCTAACTCATACAGTGGCGGTTCATTTGTATGGCCCACCACAGGCGGTACTACCATATCATCATACTTCGGTCCCCGTACATCTCCCACTGCCGGAGCATCGAGCTATCATAAAGGTATCGATATCCCCTGTGCTATAGGAAGCAGCGTACTCGCTGCAGCTGATGGTGTAGTAAGCTATGCAGGCTATATATCAGGTGGTGGTAACTGTGTCATGATAGATCACGGTAACGGACTGTCCACGGTATATATGCATCTCTCCGGATATGCAGCAAGTGTAGGTGATAATGTAACAGCCGGACAGCTTATAGCATACTCCGGTAATACAGGAGTATCCACCGGACCTCATCTTCACTTCGCAGTAAGAGTAAACGGATCATACGTAAATCCGCTGAGTTACTTATAAATGCTACATTTTAAGATGATTGCTTAATATGTCAACGCAAACAAAAGAGGGCCAAGCGCCCTCTTTTTGTTTTTAGTATTATCGTAGCGACTACATTATATAGAGTACACGACTCTTCCGCCGCATATCGTATAGTGTACCCTACCCGGAAGTGTCCATCCGATAAATGGACTGTTAGTTGCCTTAGACGCAAACTCTTCCTCTCGCACAACCCACTCTTCATTCTCTCCGAATATCACTATATCCGCAGGATTTCCTGCTTCTATACTACCGGGTACCATACGGTAGAGCTCTGCCGGATTCTTACTCATGAGTTCTATCAGATGCATAAGTGATATATGCCCCGGCTGTACCAGTGACCTTATCCCGAGTCCGAGAGATGTCTCAAGGCCCGTTATACCGCTCGGTGCCTTATCCATCGGTCTCTCCTTCTCCTCCTTCGAGTGAGGTGCATGGTCTGTAACTATTATGTCTATGGTGCCATCCTTTATACCCTCGATTACACGAAGTCTGTCGTCCTCCGTCCTAAGCGGCGGATTCATACGTGCATTCGTGCCATACTCCAGCACCGCATCCTCTGTAAGTGTGAAGTGGTGGGGTGTTGCCTCGGCGTGAATATCTGCCCCAAGCTGCTTCCCAAGCCTTACAAGGTCTACGCTGTTACCGGAGCTAAGATGCTGAATCACCATGGTTGCACCGGTCTCAACCGCAAGTATCATATCTCTTGCGACCATCACATCCTCGGCTGTATGAGATGCTCCGCCATACCCAAGGCTCTCAGACACCTTACCCATATTGACTCCCGGCTGCTTCACAAATAGTGGTGATTCCTCGTGAAGACTAACCGGAAGGTCAAGCTCCTTCGCCCTCCTTAGTGCCTCAAGCAGCACACTCTCATCCATGATAGGCAGTCCATCGTCGGTAAAGCCTGCTGCACCTTCACTCGCCAGTTCTTCCATATCCACCAGCTCTCTGCCGGCCATACCGCGTGTCACGGTTGCCGTCTGCAGCACATGTATACCTGTTCTGCTTCCCTTATCCTGCACATACTTAAGTGTCTCAATACTATCCACAGCAGGCTTCGTATTCGCCATACATACAACCGTCGTGAAGCCGCCACGTGCAGCAGCCGCAGCTCCGGTCTCTATATCCTCCTTATAGGTAAAGCCGGGATCCCTGAAGTGCACATGACTATCCATAAGCCCCGGGGCTACGATAAGCCCCGCTGCATCGATAACCTCTTCCTCCTGCAGCAGCTTCGCGAGCTCGTCCTCCGGGTATATATCCCTCAGCTCGCCTATCAGAGCACCTCCGATCACTTCCTCCCTCACACCATCAAATGTAAGCCTCTCGCCGACAGCTGCTATCATGTCTCCTACAAGCATCACATCCGCTACACTGTCTCTCCCCGTCACAGGGTCTACTATATGTCCGTTCTTTATAAGAATCATCTGTCTGCTCCTAACATCTGATATCTCCGAAGTAAGACTTCATCTAATTATCGGATGAATCCTCCTCACTGCTCTTATGATCTATTATAAGCTGTCTCTCACCGATATTTCCGCTGAGTATTCCTCTTACAATCTCAGTTGCCTGTTCATCTGAACGCTCCAGCAGACCGTTTATATCGGCATTCTCCATCGCATCATCCTCGGCCGCTGACATAGCATCGAGAGCGTCCTGCTTCTCCTCCCAGTTAAACAGAGCCTTCTTCTCATCATAAAATGCTATGGTGTCCGGATCTATATTCACCGACTGAACTGTCGCGGCGGGTATAACAACCCTCACCTCAGTATCTGTAACGGTAATCTCCATTTCTGATGCATCTATACCAGCTTCTATTTCTGCCGTATATATCATATTAAATGACTTCTGTGTTATATATGGTATCGAACCTTCTGCATAGTGAATAAGACCCGTGTAGGACAGCTCTGCTGTCGTAAGCTTACTTACATTACTGAGTCTCTCCTCCACATACTCGCTGGTTACCACTACCTCCTTCTCCTTAAAGAGCGATATTTCCTCCTTAAGCTTCGGTATCTTATATGCGCCGTAGCCCACCAGTGCTACCAATACAAGCAGCACCACCACCTTCAGGACACTCCGTATCTTACTCAGATTTTCTTCTCTTCTTGACTTTGCATCTACTCTCATAGCTATCCTTATACTACCTTTACTATTCTTCTAATTACAGTATCCGGTGGACTATTCACCGGTCTGATTCAGTGACTGCGAATGTTCCTCGAAAAGTGCTGCGGCATCTGAGGATGTAGTGACTGTACCGTTTACTATAGCATCGACCACGGCACCGAAGGAATCCTGAAGCGCATTATCAGGATCATCTATATCACTATATGTCACAAGACTGTCCCCGGTCACATCCGGAAGTGAATTATAAAGCTCATTTGTTGTGTTCTTAGCCGTTGCAGGCACACCCTTTATTTCTGAAAACTGATTCAGTATTTCCTCAGTATAGATAAACCTGTAAAACTCCTTTGCCACATCCATATAGCTGCAGTTAACATTTATGCCGAAGCCCGTGTCATCTGCCTTATACACAAGCGGGCCGTCTGCTCCTATAGGAGCATAGATAAACTCATACTCGAAGGGGTTTGCCTGGAACGCTTCGCTCTTACTCTCCCTCTTCTTCATGCCGGACACAGTAGTCGATGTAGCAAGAAGAAATGGTACATTTCCTTCAAAGAACTTTAGTATGGCGTCATTGTAGCTATCTTCATAGGTTTCTGCACATTCATATGATATATATCCCTTATTTAGCATATCGATATATATATCAAATACAGGTGTCAGTGGCTCGGCACTGCCTCCCGCTCTCAGTGACTCAATCTGCTCTGCCGTCATCGTCTTAGCTATAATATTCATCTCCATATTTATCAGGAGTAAACTATATGAATCAGCTGCCTGCTGAAGCGGCACATATCCATCACTAAGCAGCGTTTCACATGCCGCATAGAGCTCATCCAGGTTATTCGGCACAGCTATACTCTCACTTTCCAGCAGGTCCTTGTTAACAACCAAACCATAGTATCTGTAGAAGATCGGTATACTGAAGAGCTTATCATCTATATATCGTCCCTTGTATGACTCCGGATCTATATCATCCCACTCTATATCAAGAGTCGATATATCCACAAAACGCTCTGACAGCGTGCTGTCATTCAGGAAATTGTACCTGCTCACCATAAAGAGTGCTGCTTCTGTATCACTCTCCAATCTCGATGATATATTGTTGTTATAATCATCGAGCATTTCGTACTCTATATCTATATTCGGATAGAACTCCTTAAATGATTCTCCCGCCGCATCAAGTGCCTCGAAGTTCTCATAGTTACCGAGTATAAGTATGGTCTGCTCAGTCGATGTATCAAGCGCCGGAGTAAACCATGAAGCTTCCGAAGACGTACCACTCGCACTCTCCTCACTGCTGCATCCCGTGACTCCTGTAAGAAGCAGTGCAGTACACATAACCGCTGCTATAAGCCTTCTGCCAAGTTTCCTCATATATCCACCTCTCTTTTATGCTTCTATACAAACCTCTGTCCACGCTTCCATATGAGCCTCTAAGCACGGACGCCCTCTCTCTACCTCTGTGTAACCCCGTATATTGTTGTAATAAGCTTCTTTATATTAACCGGCTTCGCAGTATGAGCATTCATCCCTGCATCCAGACATGCCTGCACATCCTCCGTAAATGCATCCGCCGTCATAGCAACTATCGGCACCTCGCTCTTCTTCTCATCCTTCATAGCCCTTATAGTGCGTGTTGCCTCGATACCGTTCATAACAGGCATCTGTATATCCATCAGCACCATATCATATGTGCCGTCGGCCGCTTCCTCCAGCATCTCAACTGCTGCCTTACCGTTCTCAGCACGAACAGTCTCAATTCCGTACATAGCCAGGATTTCCGACACAACCTCCCAGTTCATATCGTTATCCTCCGCAACAAGTATGTGCTTGCCAACCAGACTGAGTGTTATCTCCTCCCCTATATCAGTTTCATCTGAGGTATCATCAGACTTACCCTCAGCAACCGGCAGTGTCAGTCTCACCGTAAATGTACTTCCGACTCCCGGCTCACTCTCACAGTCTATGCTGCCGCCCATCAGATCAATTATCTGCTTCGTTATGGCAAGTCCGAGTCCCGTACCCTGAGTCTTGTTAAGTCTTGTGTCAGTCATGCGTCTGAAGGGCTCGAACATTACATCCATAAACTCCTGAGTCATACCGATGCCGTTATCCTTAACTGAGTAGACGATATCTGCACTACTACCTGACACGGTTTCCTCTACGTTTACCTCTATCCTGCCGCCGCTATCCGTGTACTTAACAGCATTAGAGAGAATGTTTATAAATATCTGATTAAGCCTCAGCTCATCCGCAAAGAGCCTTACTGCCGGGAGGTTATCCGCATGAACCTCAAGTGTATGCCCCTTTGCCTCTATCTGCTGCTGCATTATACTTACCTGCTCATCCACCAGGTCTGAAAGCACAAACTCCGTAGGACTGAGTGTAAACTTTCCGGACTCTATCTTAGAAATGTCCAGAATATCATTTATAAGAGTTACGAGGTGATTGCCTGCAAGTGATATCTTCGTGAGGCACTCACTCACCTTATTCTTGTCATCTATACTTCTGTGTGCGATTTCCGTCATACCGATGATTGCATTCATAGGTGTTCGTATATCGTGTGACATAGACGACAGGAAGTCCGTCTTAGCACGGCTTGCCTCAAGTGCAAGTGCGTTGCTGCGGCGCAGCTTACGGTTCATATCTATCATGTAGAAGCTGTTAAAGAACAGCAGCAGGAACATACCTATGGAAACTATGATAACGAGTGAGTAGTCCATCTCAGCCGTCTCCAGACTCTCCGCCGGTATGGTTGCAACAAAGTACAGGTCATCGTTATCGTCACTGTAGGGAAGGCAGACTGCATAATAGCTGTCCCCAGAGTTGTCCCTCAGTTCACGTATCCGGGTATCACCTGAGTAGAAGCTGTCACGGATTGCATCTGTCTCATCATAGCCGAGTTCATTATATATACGCACATACTCCCAGAAGTTCTGGTACTTCAGAGACTTGCCCTTGATTATATATCTTCCGCTTGCCGCTATAAGAGAAAGCTCTGCACCCTCAAACTGACTGGGAAAAATCCACTTACTCTGTGCATAGTCCGACGGTACAATCCATATCATTAGATAATTCTTGTCTCCGTCATCCGTGCTGAGCGTGACATTTCCGAGGAAGCCTATGGAACTGTAGTGTGTGACGGGATTGGTAAATGTTGATGTTATATATCCGTTGGTTATCTCATCGCTCCTCAGTCTGTCCAGCGGCAGGCTGAGATTATCTATAAACGACGAATAGTCGACCTCTGTATCACCCACAGATGAGTAGCCCGTCGCCGTATCGTAGTCAATTATGTGAGCCATAGTTACCACATCGGTGTTGGACTTACTGAGGAATTCGAGTGCCTCCTCCATGGTCATCCCTTCAGTACTTATATACTCGGCACGGTCACAGGCAGCCTTCTTAGCATCATCCAGAAATGTCGCCGCAGTCTGTCTAATCGATGACACACCCTCAACAAACGCATCCTTAGTCAGTTCGACATTCTCCTCACGGTGATTTCTGATATGCATATAGCTGAGCATAAGAATAGCGGCAACTATTGCAATGTTGCCGATAACAAGCATTGCTCTTCTTATAGTCCTGTTATCCTCTTTCATCGGGAACTCGCCCTCACTAAACACTAAAACAAACACAACACATCGGCTAAGCAACCACATCAAGCCGATCCCAACAACCTAATCCCAGTAATCCGCCGGTCGCATACTCTTCATCTTCTTCTTGTCCTCATACATGAGAGCATCCGCCTTCTTAAATAGCATCTCTGATGGATTCTCCACATATTCGTCCACATCCGGGTCGTACATGGCCATACCCTTAGCAATAGACATCCTCTGCCACTTCTCGCGGGCCTGCACTGTCATCTTCTCCATCTGCACGATGAACTCCGACATATACATATCGTAGTCATCTACATTTTCACCCTCAAGAGTCGCTACAAACTCGTCGCCGCCGTAGCGAAAAACAGGGCTGTGAGAGAACACACGACATATAAGTCCGCAGGCTCTCTGTATATATGCGTCACCCTTTACGTGACCGTAGATATCGTTAACCTTCTTGAGGTCGTTTACATCGAATATTATAACGGCAAAGCGCTTGCCGCTGTTGTTAAGACGTGATGCAGCCATCTCGTATGCAGCCTTGTTACGTACTCCTGTCAGTGCATCTCTATATGCCATCGAGGTAAGACCACTTATCTGATTACGAAGCTTCTCCACCATAGCGCCTATCGCTCTGGTCAGTATACCAACTTCATCATCCGTTTCCTCAGGCAGCTCTGTCTCGAGCTCACCCTGTTCTATCTTACGTGCTGCCTCCGTCAGCTCGAAGAGCGGTCTCATCATACACCTTACAAATACAACTGTAAAAAGTGCGAATATCACCACTTCAAGCAGTGCCAGTATAACCATAATTCTGAAGGTGGAGTCGGTGCCGCTCTGAATCTCCGATACAGGAACACTGATAGCAAAACGCATACCATTTTCAAATACATAGAATGCAAGGCGCCGCAGCTCGCCTCTATAAGTAAACTCATAGCTTTGGTCTGTTCCGGTACCTTCGTTTATTATGCTTCCGATATCTATCGACGCCTCTTGTGTGGCACCGAAGGCTTCTCCGGTTTCTAAATCGGGATGATATATAACGCTTCCGCTGGCCGATGTCAGAAATGCATAGCCTGTATCATAAACCTTGATATCCTTTACCATATCGGTGATGGCATCGAGTTTCATGTCTATACCGGCAATTGCAATCAGGTTTCCGCTGTGATCATATATAGGCACCACATAGGAAATCATCATGATTTCTATATTGGCATTCCAGTAAGGCTCCATCCAGACACCCGTTCCGGCCTCGATAGGTGCATAGTACCAGCCGACATGCTCCACATCATCCTTATCATAGAGACTGATATCATCAGGCTCACGGCTGATAAAGTGTCCGTCGCCCTCGGTATCCACCTTGAAGAAGCCTGCGGTCGATGAAAATTCTTCTATATTGTATCGAAAGTAGTATGTCAGGATATCTGTGTTGGTTGAAACAACATTTTCGAAGAGCTCTTCAACCTTGCTGTTATACTGTATATATGCTGCATTATGAATAGTAAGCGTGTGGATGTTTCCGATACTTGCGTAGGCACGGATAGTGTTCATACTGTTTTCTATCTGGATGAAACGTGAGTTGAGTTCCCCCGTCTCTGCCTTACATGTCGTTGTAAGAAGGGCATCTGCAGTCCTGTCGATTTCATCACCGAACAGGTAGACGCTAAGTATAATAAGCGTTCCTGCTGAAAGCAGGATTGCGATACTTATAAGGACAGCAATTCTGGTTCGAATAGATCTGTGGAAAGAAATCTTGCCTGATTTAGCCGTTCTGGCAGTTTTGCTTTCTTTTATATTTTCTCTATTCTCTGACTTACCCTCTATCTTATTCTCTGTTGTTTGCGTTTGTTCCCTATCTGCCATCGAATCCCCCGGTGGTTTAGTCCCAAATTCAAAATCGCTCAAATATGTTCAAGACACGCAAAAGGCTATCTTGATATTATCATTTATTGGTCTGATTATCAAGATAGCTTATCTGTAAGGGTAGTACCTACCGTCCCATCTGTGTGCTTTCATGTAATGTCATATTTGACAGCAAGTGGATTTTAGTATATAAAATGCGAAGGAAAAGGAACAGATGGCATGAATATCACAGAGGAAATACAACAAAATACGGACCTGTCACTTGGCAGGAAGATACATATAGCATGGAGCCTAAGTCTCCCGACCATCATCGCACAGATTACAAATATCGCTATGCAGTATATCGATGCAGCTATGGTGGGGCGTCTCGGCGCAAGTGCATCCGCCTCGGTCGGGCTTGTGTCAACAACAATCTGGCTCTTCAGTGGTGTGACCACTGCTGCAATCTATGGCTTCGCCGTGCAGATTGCACAGGCGGTAGGTGCCGGACATGATCACCGCGCAGCATCTATCTTTCGTCAGGGCATGCGCAGCGTACTGATCTTCTCTCTCATTATGGCAGGATTTGCTGTCGCAATTGCATCTCTTCTTCCCGGATGGTTGGGAGCAGAAGCTGATATAAGGTCAGATGCGACATCTTACTTTCTAATCATAGGACTGTTTCTGCCCGCATCGCAGCTGCGTTTCTATGCCGGCGGATGCCTGCAGTCGACCGGAGATACAAAAACTCCGGGCATTCTTTCAGTTATGCTGTGCTTACTGAACGTTATCCTGAATGCACTTCTGATACCGGGACCGTCTGAGCTGACTCTGGCAGGTCACGTAATCTCTCTGCCCGGTGCAGGACTTGGTGTAACCGGTGCGGCACTGGCTACCGGTCTTTCAAATCTTATAATAGGACTGCTTCTCTTTTATATTGCGGCTTTTAGAAATAAATATCTCAAAATTGTGTGGAAGGAAAATGTTCCATTTGAACGTGACTGTCTTAAAAACGCACTTAAAATCTCTGTGCCTATAGCGCTGGAGTCCGGTGCCATAAGCGGTGCTATGGTGGTCACTACACGTATTGTCGCACCGCTCGGCACTATTGCCATCGCTGCGAACTCCTTTGCCATCACAGCGGAGAGCTTCTGCTATATGCCCGGGTACGGACTCGAAACATCCGCAACCACACTGGTAGGTCAGTGTATAGGTGCAATGCACACAAAGCTTGCAAGAAGCTTCGCCTGGATTACCACTGTGATGGGTATGGTAATCATGGCCGCAACCGGTCTCGTTATGTTCTTCGTGTGTCCTGCGGTATTTGCATTTCTGACGCCTGACGCAGCAGTCAGGGCACTTGGTGTTAAGGTCCTCAGGATTGAGCTGCTTGCTGAGCCCTTCTTCGGTGCATCTATTGTCGCCGCCGGTGCGATGCGGGGAGCCGGTGACACTCTCATCCCCAGCATTATGAATCTTATAAGTATCTGGGGAGTACGTGTGACACTCTGTGCTCTGCTGGTTGGCACCTATGGTCTCACAGGTGCCTGGATTGCCATGTGTGCGGAGCTGTGCTTCAGAGGTATTATATTCCTTATAAGGCTCTACCTTTCGAAGGCACTATCGTAACCGCTTTTCCATCCAAAAGCAGCATCCTGTACCATCAGAAGCTCTGCCCCACACTTCGTAAGAAACTTAATTTTTTATTAACAACCTATTTGTCGATTGATTTACCCGGAGCTTTTAAGTAGAATTCCAATCGGGAAATCCCGGCAAAAATCAAACATAAAATCAAACATAAAATCAAAGAGGAAACACTTAATATGAAACTGATACTCGAAAACATAAGCAAAGGCTTTGATGATAAAAGTGTCCTACGGGACGTATCATTTGAGTTCGAGGAGGGTTATATCTATGCCCTGCTCGGCAGGAACGGTGCCGGTAAAACGACACTCTTTAACTGTCTGAATGATGACCTGAAGTGTGACAGCGGAGAGTTTTATCTCGTGGATGAACAAAGTACTGAGGTTTATGGCAACCCTTCAGCAAACGCTGCAGCAGGTGCAGCATCCAAAGCAGATTCTTTCAAAAGAGCCATGGTTTCTGACGATATCGGCTATGTGCTGTCCACTCCGGTGGTTCCGGGATTTCTGACCGGACGCGAGCTGGTGAAGTTCTATATAGATATAAACAAATCACGAATCAAGAATCCGAAGACTATCGATGAGCACCTCGACTTTATGGCTATTCCCATGGAGGACCGTGACCGCCTGATGAAGGACTACTCTCACGGTATGAAGAGTAAAATGATGATGCTCCTTAACTTTATATCAGACCCGAAGGTATGGCTTCTCGACGAACCGCTTACCTCTCTTGACGTGGTTGTCGCAGCAGAGATTAAGAAGATGCTGAAGAGTGCGCAGGAGGGTCATATCACCATCCTCTCTACACATATCATGGAGCTTGCAACAAGCCTCTGTGACAGAATCGTGCTGCTAAAGAACGGACACCTTGAGGAGATTGTGCGTGGTACAGATGAGAGTGATGAGGTGTATGAGGCACGGATTATCTCAGCACTTGCGGATGATGGTGTCGCACAAGCAGACACAGCCGTAAATGCACAGACGGGTGCAGCTGTACAGTCAGACACAGCTGTACAGCCGGATGTAAATATGCAGCATGTGCATACAGATGCATTGTCGACAAATACGAATCATGTGGAAGCAGGTGTCAAGGAGGATACTTCAAATGAATCAGAGTAACTCCGAACCGACCTTCCTTATCAATCTGCGTCTAAGAAGTGCATACCTCAAGAATCAGCGATTCTATAGATGGAGAACACTCCCACTTATCGGGAGACTCTTCCCGCAATCAATCTACGGAAATAACGGACTGAGTATCTTCTTTCTCATACTCGGACTTATGAGAGCATTATTTACAACTCTTATAAAGCCTGCACTCTATCTCTTCATACTATATACCGCAGCATGTGCAGTAAGTGACGGCGGTTTTATCGCCGATAATCCGGTAGAAGCAGGGGTTATAGACGCATCTATGGTAAATGCACCGGCTGGACTCAGTGCTGCGGCCGTATTTCTTCACATGCTCGTCTGTCTTACATTTGTGGGAGGAGTTTTAAATAACGGATTTCTGATCACCTCCGAGGAGACAGGCTACGCGGTGCTGCTGCTTCATATGGACCCGAGAAAGTATGCCGTATCAGAGATGCTGATTAAGTGTACAGAGGTTTGCTCCGGCACACTGCTGACGTTTCTTTGGATGCGCCTTATCGCAGGTGTATCCCTTATAAATGCGCTACTCTTCCCTGTTGTTATCTTCGAGGTGAAGCTGCTATGTGCAGCAGGTGAATTAAAAGTTAATGATATGTATAAGGCTGACCCCAAGAAGCGTGTAACCGCACAAGCATGGTACATATTCGCTGTATTTATGTTCGGAATTGTTACCGCACTTCTATCCATAAGATTTGCTGATTATATACACATTAGATTTGTGCTGCCCTTGGGCACGATTCCTGTGGCTGCGCTTGTGCTTATTATCCCGACTGTACTGGCATATCTGTATCTTAATTCCTATAAGGATTACTATACACTCTATAAGCAAATACTGTCTAACGAGTCCGGTGACAATGTCCAGACAGCAGAGGTAACAGGTGCATCGGAGGTTCTGTCATCGAAGGCTCTTAAGGAGGATATCGAGAAGTACGGTATCGGACACACCTCATCGAATAAGAATGGACTTGCATACTTCAACGAAATATTTGTACGCCGCCATATGTCACTTCTGACTAAGCCCGCCATGCGAGTAAGCGTGGTAGCGCTTGTAATGGGAGTTCTTGCATGTATACTGGTATGCGTAAATCAGGACATTGCTCGAGGTGCATCAAACCTGATTCGTGACAGCATCATGGTGTTTCCGTTTCTGATGTATTTCATAAATAAGGGCGAATCGATAACAAGGGCGATGTTCGTAAACTGCGACTCAAGTATGCTGCACCTTAGATTCTACAGACAGCCGGCCACAGTTCTGAAGTTATTCGTCATGAGGCTTAAAACTGTTATCCTGATAAATATGATACCGACCGCCATCATATCACTATCTCTTGCATGTATAAGCATCCTGTCGGGTATGACAAGTCGTGAGGCAGTTTATGCATTTGCTGCGATAATCTTCATGGGAATTTTCTTCTCCATCCACTATCTCGGCATGTACTATCTGCTGCAGCCCTACACCATCGGTATCGACACACTTTCGAAGCCATACAGTATCGTACGCATGGTAGTCTACCTCGTTATATACGAGTCTATGAATGCCGAAGTAAGTCTCAGCATGGCTGCACCTGTGATTGTGATATTCACTGTAATTTATACAGCTGTTATAAGCGTGCTTATATGGAAGTTCGCACCTAAGACATTTAGACTGCGGACTGGACAGTAAAATCTATCCGGTATATCACCATCTTCGCCATCACATCACAGAGTGTTGCCATAAATCTGTGGATACCACGTATATTCGGGTCTTCGAACGGATAGTATCCCTTCATGTAGCTCTTACCCGAGACAGTGATTTTATCAGACCACGCAGCAAGGTCGGATGTATCTGCCACATAGAACAGTCCGCTTGTATCCTCCATGCCCATGCTCTTTAAGGTTCCCTTCATCAGCTTGTCGCGTCCGAACTTGCCGACTGCATCAAATACAAGCTTGCCACCGGGAAACTTCTCTGCCATTGCAAGTACCATTGCCTTAATCTGCTCTGTCCTAAAGTAGTGAAATACTCCCGCCGCATAAAGCACTGCTCCTTCTGATGCATCAACCCTATCCATCCATGAGAAGTCGTTCAGGTCACAGGCGACATTTTCCTCCCGCTCTCCCGGAGGTATAATCTGATTTCTCGAATCTATGACATCCGGAAAGTCGATATTTATGATGCGGCAAGTGCCATTATCGGCACTTCGTCCGGTCATGTTGAGTCCACAACCGAGATTCACTACCGCTGCCTTGGGATGACTCTTCAAGTAATCCCGTATCTCCCATAGCATATCCATCTCGCGGGCAGCCGCCTCGAGACTGCCGAACTGATACATGGTGTTATCACTCTTCTTCTCTATCTCTGAAAAGTCATAGTCTATCGAAGAGACAACCTGTGCTGCGTATTTATCCCGGTAGTAGGTTGAAAACTTCTCTGCACAAAGCTTCCTGCCGTAAAGCGGGATAATCAAGGTTTCCTGCACGCTGCCCTTTTCTATATGAACTTTATCTGCCATTAATGTTCCTCCTGAAATTTAGTATATCAATCTGATTCTTGACATGCCTTCGGCAATCACGGACTGTATCGTAACATTCGCCAAATATCCTGAAGCACTTTGTGTTTCCGTCCACTTGGCTCATTGCTTACGCGAACATATAATAAACAGGAACCGTACCATCCGATTCCTGCTTGTTTATACATCAATTATTTTTTTCACACACTCCGCATATGCTATAGACATACGTGCACGCTGTACCTTGAAGTTCTTAACCTCCCAGCCATTTTCCTCAAGAAACTCACGGTACTCCTCTGCTACCCAGGTATGCTCAAAGTTCACTCCGAGCAGCTCCAACAGCTTCGTCCACACAGTGCTCTTCGCATTAGCATTATGCTCTACAAAGTTCGGTGCAATTAAGATTCCATTATCCTTCAGCACTCTCGCAGCCTCCTGCAGAGCCTTCTCCGACTCGGGCATGATGTGCAGTGCATTTGCAATCAGCACCACATCAAAGGATGCATCCTCATACGGAAGGGTCTTCGCATCAGCCACCTCGAAATGTAAATTATCCGGATTATCACCCTTCTTTGCCTTACGAATCATCCCCGGTGCATAGTCGGTAGCGATAACCTCCTTTGCCGCAGGTGCAATCTGCCTCGCTATAAGTCCCGGACCTGTTGCAACCTCAAGCACACGCTTTCCCTTTACAACCTTCGAAATGCGTGCATACATCATCCTATAGAGCTGCTTATCCGGCTGCATAACCTTCTCATATACAGGTGCATATAGACTCCAGAATCCCTTACCCATGATTTACCTCCTTGAAAAGGTGTAGTTAGATTCCTCTAACCAGTATACTATCACGCTAAGATGCACTTGTAAATAAATTGTCATTTCCACACAAATCACGATTTTTAAAATGTCATTTTCTACACTAATCACGATTTTTTACTGTGTAGATCTCCTCTCATATGTCTAATTGCTTCCCCCGGCATATAGAGAATCATCCTCGGTCCGGAGAAGCGCATCACCTCGCGGATTTTCTCCCGCATCTCAGGACTGTAGCAGTGCACCTTGCAATTCTTGCATGATGTCTTGGTCTCCATGAAGGGACACTTATCTGTACGCATCTCAGCATAACCGGAAAGAGCATCACACTCCTGACACAGCTGTCCGTGTGTGTGGTGCTTCTTCCTGCAGTATATGGTAATCATCAGTTTGACGGTGCGTTTCTCGCGTTCCCGCTTTCGCTCTATAGCAGCCTTATCCACTTATTTATCTCCTTATCCATAGTGATTAAAGGATACTCCTCTTATCAGGCATAATCAAATCACATTTATAATTGAGTAGGAAAGATTTCATCTTCCCTACTCAATGTCGCGGCATTCGCCGAATGTCCTGAAACACTTCGTGTTTCTGTCCACTCGGCTCATTGCTACCGCGCACAAAAATTCAAAAGTCCCGAACATATGTCCGAGACTTCGATTTATCTATATTACTTTTAAGACTACATTATTCCACCGTACCACCCGAGATTGTCACTCCTCCGAATGCCACATACGGTACGCTGCTCTCGCCGTCCTCCTGTGTCTCGCTGCTGACACCGACAACAGAGTGCAGCATATCGGCTATATTTCCGCTTACCATGGTCTCGGTAAGAGCAGTTGTAACCTTACCGTTCTCTATAAGGAAGCTGTTCTTAGCTACACCTGAGAACTCACCGCTCGGTGCGGGCTGTCCTCCGGAGAAGCCTCCCATCAGGATGCCATGGTCCACTCCGCTGATTATCTCATCGAGTGTTTTCTCGCCCGGCTTTATAACAATTGCCCCGGAGCTGTTAGCCGCACGCATCTGCTCGCATTTATTAGCCACATACTGGCTGATATCGAAGCTTGTAAGAACTCCGTCTCTGATGAGGTCAAAATCCTCTGACAGATAACCCTCACCTGTATAGCTCTGTCCGCATACAATCCTCGAATCCTTAGGGGCCACACGGATACTGATACTCTCATCAGCAACCTTCTCTCCAAGCTTATCCCTCCAGATACTGCTTCCGTCTATCATCACGCTGTCACTAAGGAAGTTACCCCTGATTACAGCGACCATATTCGCAACACAGTCCGGTTTCATCACGACTGTACCTACAAACTTACCATTTACAGTGTTCGTGTTCAGTTGCTTCTCAGTATCATCAAGATTACTGTCCAGTACTCCAAGCTCTATAAATGGCTTGTCCAGATCCTTCATAGTAAATCCACAGCCCGCTATGGATGTCGTCTTCTCTCCGTCTCTTGCAACATACATCAGAGTAAGCCCGTAGTATCCCTTACGGCTGCGATACTTTACACCATACGAATTTGCATAAACTGTCTGCCCAAGACTATGAACATCTACAAGCTGATTTATCAGGATTTTCGGATGGCGCTCAGCTATATCTCTTGCCAACTCCTCTGTCCTCTCAAAAAGCTTCTCGCGGTCAGGCTCGAGACATCCGTCCACGAAATCCATCTCTGCAGCGTCACTGCAAATCTCCCAGGCATCATCCTCCTTACCGCTTCCGCAGGACTCGATAGCCAGTATAACCGCTTCGTCCAGCTTACTTTCATCCAGCGTGTTAACTGCAACCTGTCCGCGGCGCTTATCCTTAAACACAGTAATCGATACACTGTAATCATACATGGTACGCATCAGTGAGAACTCACCGCCGTCCATATTAAACTCTGTTGTCTTACTCTCGCTTACGCTGCACTGAGCCATATCCGCTCCGAGAGCCTTTGCCTTACCAAGTATATATTCTGCTGCTCCTTCAAGTCTCTCCATAGCTTATCTTCCTCCTATATTGATGCGGCATCTTACCGCGGGGCCGCCCATTCCTACCGGCATAGGCTGCTTCTTACCGCAGAAGCCCGAGCTCGACCACGTCACCTCATCGGACACCATATCCACAGTCCTGAGCATATCAAATGCTACGCCAGAAACCGTAGTATCAAGCAGTGCCCTGCCTATATTGCCGTGCTTAATCTCGTAGCCCAGTGATACGCCAAACATAAACTCACCTGTCGTATCTGCCTGACCATTCGTAGAGAAGAGAAGATAGTAGCCATCATCCACGGAGCTTATCATATCCTCAAGCTTATCCGTACCGGGGTGTATTGCAGTGTTCCGCATACGAATCAGCGGTTCATCTGAGAAGGCCCACGCACGTGCATTTCCGCCGGGAGTCATACCATAGACAGCCGCACTTTCACGACTGTTCATATATCCGACTAGGATGCCGTCCTTTATAAGCGGTACATCCTGTGCGAGTGTACCCTCGTCATCCACAAATACCGGAAGCGGACAGCGTCCGCCAAATGCCGTATTAGCAAAGTCAGTAAGCGACACCTTCTCACTTGCAACCTGCTGTCCCAGAAGATGTGCAGCGACACTTCCGCCCTTTACTATATCTGCCTCAACCGTATGACCTACCGCCTCGTGTGACAGCATACCTGTCATCATACCGCCGAGTATTACCGTCTTCTCACCGGCATCCGCATAGACGCCTTCACGCTTCTTCATCAGATTCTCATAGACACGGTCAGCCGCTGCATGAATCGCATCATCACTCACAAAGTTTCTGTCAAATGTACCCTCACCGCCCACGGCTTCGAATAGCTCAACCGGCATTCCCTCCGGTGTCTCGGCTGTCATGAAGATGTATACGTACGACCTCGGATAAACTACATGTACGTCCATACCGTCAGATGTGACAATCCACTTCTCCTGCGAATCCTCGTATGCACGAACTGTATGTGAAGTCAGGTTAGAATATTTACTTCTCAGATACTCATCTACACGTCTTGCCGTGTCGATATAAATCTTCTGGTCATTTTCCCTGATATCACGCTCGTCATGATAATCTCCGCACGGCACACACGCCTGCACATTCTTCGGTCTCGGTACATGCGTACCCATAAAGTCCGCATTCTCAGTTGCCTCCTTCAGGACCTTCTCAGCTGCGTCACCTGACATCTCTGCTGCACATGAGAAACCATATACACCGTTCTTAAAGACGCGTGCACATACTCCCTTCTCATCCGTCCTGACATTTCCTGTCAGATTTCCCGACGTATAAACAGCTGTGCGTCTGCGGTTACACTGAGCTCTCAGCTCCGTGGAGCCGTCATCCGTAAAAAGACTCTTCTTTTCCTTTAAAATATTTTCCATTATCTAAACCTCGTTTATTAATTTCTCGATTTCCTTGCAATTATAGTCCCTCTCCACCGCAATCGCAACATCCTCACTACTAACGCGCACTAAAACATCCCGCCGTCTCCGGCGGGATATCTCCAAATATAATTCCAAAGTCCTCTTATTCTATATAGTGCTGAAGCCATGCTCCAGATCTGCGATTATGTCATCGATATGCTCGGTACCGATTGAAAGTCTGATAGTATTCGGCTTTATGCCCTGCTCGAGAAGCTCGCTATCTGACAGCTGTGAATGCGTTGTAGTTGCCGGATGAATCACGAGACTCTTAACATCTGCTACATTTGCCAGGAGGGAGAAGATTTCAAGACTATCGATGAATTTCCAGGCTTCTGTCTGACCGCCCTTTATCTCAAATGTAAATATAGAGCCGCCGCCATTCGGGAAATATCTTTCATAGAGTGCATGCTGAGGATGGTCAGCAAGTGACGGATGATTTACCTTCTCAACCTTCGGATGGTTTGACAGGTACTCTACAACCTTCTTAGTATTCTCAGCGTGACGCTCAAGCCTGAGCGACAGTGTTTCAACACCCTGCAGAAGCAGGAATGCATTAAAGGGTGACAGTGTAGCACCGGTGTCTCTAAGCAGTATTGCGCGTATATAGGTTACAAACGCCGCGGGTCCCACTGCATCTGCAAAGGATACTCCGTGGTAGCTCGGGTTCGGAGCTGCGATATTCGAATACTTGCCGCTCGCCTTCCAGTCAAACCTGCCCGACTCAACTATGATGCCGCCGAGGGTCGTACCGTGTCCGCCGAGGAACTTTGTAGCAGAGTGTACAACTATATCCGCACCGTGCTCTATCGGCCGGATAAGATACGGAGTACCGAAGGTATTATCTATCACAACAGGTACGCTGTGCTTATGTGCTATCTCCGATACAGCCTCGATATCAGGTATATCGCTATTCGGATTTCCAAGCGTTTCAAGGAAGATTGCCCTTGTATCATCCTCTATTGCAGCCTCTACCTCACTTAGATTGTGTATATCCACAAATGTTGTCCTTACACCGTACTGTGCAAGTGTATGCTCGAGCAGGTTATAGGTGCCGCCGTAGATTGTCTTCTGTGCTACTATATGTCCGCCGTTTGCGGCAAGTGCCTCTATAGTATAAGCAATTGCTGCCGCTCCCGATGCTACTGCAAGTCCGCCCGTTCCTCCCTCGAGTGCCGCTACTCTATCCTCAAGCACTCCCTGTGTAGAGTTTGTAAGTCTTCCGTAGATATTACCTGCATCTGCAAGTCCGAATCTTGCCGCGGCATGCTCTGAATTATGAAATACATATGAAGTCGTCTGATATATGGGAACTGCTCTTGCGTCAGTTGCCGGATCCGGCTGCTCCTGTCCTACATGAAGCTGAAGTGTTTCAAATCTGTAATTCTTACCCATAGTCGTGTTCTCCTTTTCTGATTTTGATAATTTGTAGTGATACCTGCGTCTTGAGTTATCTGCGGTGCCGCATTCGCAGACGCTTCGCGTCTGTGCACCGCTCGTAGAACGCGCAAAGAATCCCGGAGGCTTTTGTTAGCTCCCGGGCAAATGGCTTCTATATGCTTACTGATTTTCAGCTTCTATACAGGTGCACAGCAATGCATGCCGAAACACCTGGCCATATTACATGCCCGGGAGTACAGCATTCGACAGCACATCATGAAGTTGTTTGAAAATGTGAATATATCGAATCTAAGCATTGCTCTGTCTCCTTCCCTGAATATTCCTCGCTAATCTCCTGCGATGTATAACTTATATCACTATTAACCTACCGTGTCAATAGGTTTTTATTTTTTTACAAAATAATATCCTCAAGCCTTCTCTTCGGCACATAATGGACGTTATTTTCATCACGATAGTACTTCGTGCTTTCACCCTCATTAATAGGCACGATGACAACCTCCTCATCGGGTTCCCCAATTGCAACTATAAGCATCGGCTGCAAATGCTCCGGCAGCTCGAGTGCCTCAGCAATTCTCTTCGGGCTGAAGTTACCAATCATGATTCCGCCAAGCCCCACCTCTGTCGCTGCAAGAAGCATAGTCTGCGCTACGATTCCAACATCACGCAGATATCGGTTCAAATCCGCATCCAGCTTCGTATCCTGACAGATGACGATAAAGCCTGTCGGATTCTTACCGGGAAGCGGCAGTCTCTTATCAGGAAGTGCTCTGGCCCATCCCGTCAGTGGCTGAATCCTATCCAGCTGCTCCTGTTCATATGCCAGATAGTAGCGAAACGGCTGTCCATTCACGCTTGACGGTGCATACCTGGCACAGTCTACAAGTTCCATCAGTTCTTCCCTTGTTATCCTTCTTGCCTCATTGTATCCGCGATAGCTGCGGCTCTTCTTCAATAAATCCTTTAACATGATATCCCTCCTATGTACTGTGAATTCACATTTCCGAGTCTCGAATTTCTATCTAAAGATATCACATTTTACGAGCACTCTGATAGAGGCAAATTTGTGCCTGCCTGTCTCAGTTTCATCCGTCTCCAGCTTATAAAGCCGTACATATCATTTACCAGAAATATCACGAAGCAGGCTATCATCGACACATAAGAGATGTCTTCCATGCTTGCAAGTATCCACAGGACTATAAGCACGATATCGTTTGCCGCATAGCCGAGTGCGTAGTACTCGCTTCGTCTGAAGGTAAGATATACTCCCAGGAAACTTGTTGTGACTGAGATGGTGCTCGGCACTATGTTGGCGGTGCTAAAGTAGCTGAGGATGTAGTAAAACACCCAGGTGACAACTCCCGCCGCCACGAACATAAGTAAAATCTCGATGCGGCTTATATGATTCACCTCGACCTCTGAATGCCTGCCCTTAAAGGGATGCCTCAGCCATGCTATAAGCGCAAAGAGTGCCATCGGTCCTGTCATGCCGACGTAGGTTATCATTTCTCCGTAGTATGCAAAGCCAAATGATATATAACCGTACATGATACTGAATATAACCATCAGAAGCTGTCCTATCGGATTTCCCTTCGCATTAAAAATAAGTGATGTCACGCCTATCAGTGACGCCGTGAGAACAAGATAATTCTCTCGGTCAAATGCCACGAAGGACACTATAATCACGGTGACTGATATAAGCCAAAGCAGCAATTCACCCTTTGTAAAATAACTTTGTAATGCTTTCATCTTATTCATACTCCTTCATATCAAGTATTAATCCATTAAACAAATCAAGGCATCCGTTATACACATCTTCAAAGACCTAACGATGTGTACACGAATGCCCTGCATTCAATCCCCGGTGGGATTTAATATTCAATAATTAAAACATTTTCAGCTGCCTGAGGATTACATTTTTCTATAATCAGAAGCCTCAGCATACATTCCCTGTTCAGCATGCTTGCGTGATTTTGAGAGCTTATCAAGTATCTCTTCCTCTGACATAGGAGCAAATGGACTTACCCTTTTTACTTCAAACGGAAATCCATTCGAAGCTATTGCCTGTGTAAGAAATATGCGTATTGCGGTGGTTGTATCTGTGCCTAAATCTTTAAATAATTCATCTGACTTACGTTTTAAATCATCGTCAACTCTTAACTGTATTGTGCTAGCCATTATATTCACCTCCTCACAATTTAATCCTATATCATTGTAGCCGCAAAGCCATGCTATGTCAATACAAACGCAATGATGTAGCATGGCATTATTTAGATTTTATGTTTTCTTGTTTCTTCGACATAATTATACTTCCAAGCATAAGTACCGGGAAGATGATAGCCACAAGGATTCCTCTATGCAGGTCATCTCCTGCTGCAGCTGCCGCCGCGCCTGCAAGTGTCGGCCCGCCGCCGCATCCGATATCCCCCGCAAATGCAAAGAGCATCGGTCCTGCCAGGTCACCTACTTTTTTCGCGACACCCAGTCCCTTCTCTGCAAAGGTTGAAGCCCACTGACTAACAGCCTGATCTGCGGCGCCCGCACAAACCATCATCTGCATGAAGCTCTCTAATAAACCTTATTTTCGTGAAAAAGCCAAAAAAGAATTGTTGTTTTCGTGCGAGATAAGTCTTTAAGAATTGCGTTTTTCGGTATTTTTTCGTATAATACATCATGATTAAACATTTTCAATTAATCTACGACTATGCGGATATAAGGAGAACTTTAATGTTATTTGAACGAAAGGCTTATCAAGATCTTTTAGAATGGAAAAATCTATCAAATGGAACAACTGCAGCATTTATAGAAGGCGCAAGACGTGTAGGGAAATCCACAATAGCCGAAGAATTTGCCAAGCATGAATATGAGGATTACCTGATTATCGATTTTGCAACAGAAACCGAACGGATTCGAAACCTGTTCAGAGAAGACATTGGTAACATGGATACTTTCTTCCGAAACCTTAGTATCATAAAATCCAAGGATTTACCGCGGCGAAAATCCGTGATTATTTTAGATGAAATCCAACTATTCCCACAGGCACGCCAAGCCATTAAATATCTTGTTAAGGATGGGCGTTATGATTACATTGAAACAGGATCTCTGATTAGTATACGTCGAAATAAAGAAAAAATCCTTATTCCTTCAGAGGAATATCCTATAAAAATGTTTCCTATGGATTTCGAAGAATTTCTGTGGGCACGTGGTGATAAGGTTACATTTGAAGCTATTCGACAAGCATATGCTTCCTGTGAGTCACTTGGCGATACACTCCACCGAGAAATCATGAAACGATTTAAGGAATATATGGTCGTCGGAGGCATGCCTCAGGTTATCTCGATTTTTGTAAACGGCGGCAGCTATGCTCAGATTGATTTACAGAAGCTGACAATTTTAAATCTATATGAACATGACTTAAAGCAGTATGATCGTGATAATAACACACGCTCATCTGTGATTTTTTCCAGTATTCCGGAACAGCTTCATAATCATAATTCTCATTTCAAATTTTCATTAATTGATAAAAATGCACGTTATCGCGACTACGTTGATGCCGTAGATTTTATTGGTGATTCAATGATGGGAAATGTATGTACAGGCGTATCTATGCCCGCTGTAGATTTAGAATCATATGCTGATAAAAGCCAATTCAAACTGTATATGGGAGATACAGGTCTTCTTTTATCAAAAATGATAAGCTTTAATAAGTTTGATCGTGACCAACTGTACAGCGCTATATTGTTTGACAAAATAGGTATCGACTACGGCTACATTTTTGAAAATATAACAGCACAAATGCTCCGAGCTGCAGGTCACAACCTGTATTATCACAATTTTGAATACTCTCCAGGAGAATCAACTACTGTAACACGAGCAAACAAATATGAGATTGATTTTCTTATTGTAAAGAATCGTCATGTATGTCCTGTTGAAGTCAAATCCTCATCATACAAGCGTCATGCTTCGTTTGATTACTTCAGAAAAAAGTACAGCAATCTGAAAATGTCCAATCGTTATATTATATACACCAAAGATTTTCGTAGGGAAAAAGATATTAATTATCTGCCGATTTATATGACAGGTCTGCTATAAAAATCTCAATCCCCTAGACATCACCAGTTTTGCCCTTTCTCAGCTCCGGCATAAGTGTCAGAAGCATCGTAACGAAGCATGCCAAGCCGCCGACAACATTTGAAATCGGCTCTGCCATAAATACTCCGTCCGTTCCGAAGCCGAATACTCCGGGCAAAAGAAGTGTAAGCGGCACCACGATGATAACCTTCCTGAAAAGCGAGAAGAATATCGCTCTCTTCTTCTTATTGAGTGCCTTAAACATGGTCTGTCCCGTAATCTGGAATGTCTGAAAGATAAATGCATAGAAGTACAGGTGCAGTGCCGGTATCGTATCTCCGAGGATTGTCTCGTCATTACTGAAAATCGATATAAACACCTTCGGAAATGTCTCGATAAGCCGCCAGAATATGACCGAGTACACGAACATGATGATTGTCATCACGAGTGCCGTCTTCCTGACCCTCCTGTAATTACCCGCTCCGTAATTGTAGCTGAGTATCGGCGTCGTACCGTCCGACACAGCGCCAATCGGTGTATCAAGAATCTGTCTGATAGAGTTTACTATCGTCATGACCGATACGTACACATCACCGCCGTGTGTCATCAGTACGTTGTTGCAGCAAACCTGCACCATGCTGTTTGTAATCTGCATTATAAATGTAACGAGACCGAGTGCCGTGATGCTGCCAAGGGTACTGAGATTACATTTCACAGCTTTAAATGAAAGAACAATCGCCCTGTACTCTGTGCGCTCTCCTGTAAGAAATCTTATAACAAATACAGCAGAAACCACCTGTGATATCACGGTTGCAACCGCCGCACCCGAGACTCCCATTCCAAGAACGAATATAAATATCGGATCAAGGATGATGTTACTTACCGCTCCAATCATAACCGTCAACATGCCAACCACAGAGAAGCCCTGGGCATTGATAAACGGATTCATGCCCGTTGCAATCAGTGAAAAGACTGTCCCAAGCAGGTATATTCTCATATATGGAAGTGCATGGGTAAGAGCACTCTCCGATGCACCGAATGCTATAAGTATCGGACGAGCAAAGACTTCCCCGATAACCATCAGTATAATACCTGAGATAATAAGCATCGTATATGACAAATTCATCGTAAGGGACGCTTCTTCCCTGTCGCGGCGTCCCCTCGCCATCGCAAAAAGCGGCGATCCGCCGCTTCCGAAGAGATTAGTGAATGCCGCAATAATCGTGATGACGGGAAAGCATAGTCCCACTGCTCCGATTGCTGCTGTGCCGATATCCGGGATACGTGCTATATATATCCTGTCGACGATGCTGTAGAGCAGATTCAGAATCTGCGCAACAAGCATCGGTGCCGCTGTCTTTATGATATTACCGGTTATACTTCCGGACGAAAAATCAACCTTCTTTACTACCATATCTGTTACTCCGCAAAAATTTCCAGTCGATTATAGCACTTTTTATTGCGCTGGCAAGATTTTGAGGTAAAATAACGGTGGTTCATGAGCATGTAACTAAGCGGTGTGCGAATGTCCGCGACTACCACGATAACTTGAAAATGATTTATGGAGGCTACGATGAAGGATATAAATAGTTCACTTTTAGAATTTATAGATAAGAGTCCCACAGCTTTTCAGGCGGTAGACTCGATAAAAACGATTTTGAATAATGCAGGATTTACGGAGCTTAAGGAGACTGAGCACTGGGGTCTTACTGCCGGCGGTAAGTATTACACCGACAGAAACGGCTCGGCTATCATAGCATTTACACTTCCGGAGAGTACCCCCGAAGCATATAGACTGTACGCTGCTCACAGTGACTCACCTGCATTTAAGATAAAGGAGCAGGCTGAGCTAAAACCCGTTGATGAGCAATATGTATGTCTTAATACCGAAAAGTACGGTGGCATGCTGATGGCACCGTGGTTTGACAGGCCCCTGTCGGTTGCCGGTCGTATCGTGGTAAAGGAGGACGGCAGGTTCGTATACAAAAATGTATGCGTTGACCGCGACCTTCTCATGATTCCGAACCTTGCAATCCACATGAACCGCGAGGCAAATGACGGCATGAAGTATAATCCTCAGAAGGACCTTATACCTCTCTTTGGCGGTGCTGAGAGTGCCGGAACATTTATGAAGATTGTGGCCGAGGCTGCAGGTGTGGATAGTGACGCCATCCTGGGGCATGATCTTTTTCTGTATAATCGTATGAAGGGATGTGTATGGGGTGCAAATGATGAATTCATCTCAGCTCCGAGACTCGATGACCTGCAGTGTGCTTTTGCGGGAATTATGGGGCTCGTGCAATCAGTAAGCACAACAGATACATCTGCTGATGTTTCTGTAAATCTGGTGGCCATCCTCGACAACGAAGAGGTTGGCAGCGGCACACGTCAGGGCGCCGCATCAACATTTATGGAGGATGTTATGTGCCGTATAGCATCGTTCTACGGTATGACTGATGAGGATTACCGTGTTGCCATGGCAGACAGCTTCATGATATCCGCAGATAATGCCCACGCCGTACATCCAAACTACACAGACAAGGCCGACCCGACCAACCGCCCCTATCTGAACGGCGGCATAGTTATCAAGTACAATGCGAACCAGAAGTACTGCACCGACGCCATATCATCCGCACGCTTCAGAGATATCTGCAGCCGTGCAGGTGTGCCTGTGCAGACCTTTGCCAATCGCTCGGACATGGCAGGCGGCTCAACGCTCGGCAACATCGCTCTGACTCATGTACCCGTCAGTGCCGTGGATATAGGGCTTCCCCAGCTTGCAATGCACTCCTGCTACGAGACTGCAGGCGCACGGGATACGGAATATCTGGTGCGGGCGGTGAAGGAATATTTCGGATCCTAAGATGGAAATAAACCTTCTGTCCTCCGAGCTCGTACTTTCCGTCAGCCATGCCGGTCACCTCCGTGGAGTCACTGATAAGGATCAACCGATTTTCTCCGAAGACGAGGCCGTTTTTGATTTTTCGCATTTTGCTTCGCTGCTGAAAGCGGGCATTCGCACTGCATGCTTATGATGACTGTATAATGCATTCATTATTCGCCAAGTGCCTCTGATTCAAGAATAAAATCCTTAAAATACGGCAGCGAAAATCTCACCAATCCATGGCCTGTGGAAGTAATAATCTGCTCACCGAGCAGCCTTTTGCGATATGATGATATGTAACCCTTTGATTTACCAAGCTCTTCTGTTATGAATCCTATGGTCACATCATCCTCTTCACCATGAGCCACTGCTTTTACAAATTCCTTTTCAACCGCAGTGAGGTCGCCATATACCTTTGCGTAAACATTTCTGTACAGTCCAAGCCTATAATCATCCATCACATTTTCAACGGTATGCACATCAATTTTCTTATCCTTTACTGCGTCCCATATAAGATATCCCAGTAACTGAAAAGCATATGCATATCCGCCTGTCATCTTCGTAATCTTCGTTAATATGACATCATCGATTTTAATCCCCACGCCCTCAAATGTTTTCTTATAACAATACTTAACCGCCATAAGATTAAGTGGCTGCAGGTCAACTCTAAAACTTCGCAGCAAAAAAGTCAGAACCTTATCGTTCTGAAGTTCAGAAATGTTGCCTGGAAGACCGGTCATAATCAGCGCCACAGGAAGATTCTGATTCTTTAACACATTGTATACGGATGTAAATTCACGAACTTCTCTGTCTGAACTCACCTCATCTACAGCTATCAGCAGAGACATCTTCTTCTGCTGCATCTTCTCAAGAAGCTCTTCGAGAGCATTTTTGTAACTGACTTCCTGCTTACCATCTGATGCACTGGTTTTTATCCCCACTCCGTATGCAGAAATCGAAAGATTTAATGCTTCAACAGTTTTACTGATAGACGTTTTTGTCTTCCTGATGAGTGACTCAGTTAAATCCGCCAGCATATTTCCATTTGTAGTAAGGTAAATAACTATCCACTTTTTATCATCCTTAAATTTGCTGCATACATCATTCAAAAAAGCAGTCTTTCCAGTTCCTCTTATTCCATAAATAAGTGTTGTCTGATACGGTGCCTCAGATAACTCTCTTATACCGGATGCAACCTTATCAACCATCTCCTTCCTATCTATAAAAAGAGAGGGTACATTTCCAAAATTAGGATTAAACGGATTACTCGACATATATTCACCTCTTTTGCACTTTTTGATTTGTTTTGTACTTCATTGTATTTTATTGTACTTTATTGTATATTTTTGCACTTCATTATACTTTGTAGTATATTTTCGCACTTTAAATTATTTGTGTCAAATCCAAATGTGCACCAGACAGCGTAAATTTACCTTCGGAAAAATGGTGCGATAATGCACCAAAGAAATCCAGTTTAATCTTACATTATATTTTTGCCGGAAATGTAACCTCCACCTTGGTTCCCAGATTGAGTTTAGAGATGATGCTGACATCGGCACCATAAAGTGCGGCAGCATGCTTAACTATCGAGAGTCCAAGGCCTGTGCCTCCGGTCTCTCTCGAGTGGCTCTTATCCACTCTGTAGAAGCGTTCAAAGACGCGGTCCTGATCTTCCTCGGCTATACCTATTCCTGTGTCTATCACCTCTATAACATGTCTGCCGTCTCTTTCCTCGATTGTGAGTGCTGCCGAGCCGCCGTCTCTGTTATACTTAATGGCGTTATCCACAAGATTATATATCATTTCAAATATGACCTGCTTGGAGGCAAGGACTGTAACATGCTCTCCTGAAAAGTCCAGCTTCACGCCTTGCTCATCCGCATAGGGTGTGAGTGTCTGGATGACTTCCTCTCCTATTTCATAAAGGTCAACCGACTCTTCATTTCTGCGTCTCTCTTTGTCTTCAAGGCTCGACAACCTGATTATATCCTCAACGAGGTTCTTAAGACGTACTGACTCGGAGTGAATCCGGGAAGCAAACTCGGGTATATCCTCCTCTTTTGCAAGTCCGTTTTCAATCAGCTCGGCGTATCCTGATATAGACATAAGCGGAGTTTTAAGCTCGTGTGATACATTTGCGGTGAAGTCTCTTCTTATGATGTCAGTCTGCTTCAGCTCGTCCATCTGCATGCGAATCTGATTGTTCTGTAGCTCGATACGACTGAGCAGAGGGTCGAGCTCCTCATATACGGGTTCTGATTTGGGATTCGCGAGATTGATGGAATTTATAGGTTCAACTATTCTGCCTGTCACGGAGCGTGCCAGCAGGAGTTCGAGAAGTATGAGGATTATTATAAGTGCCCCGGCTACTCCGAGACGCGACAACACCTCGCCTATAACAGTGTCCATGGTACGTGAGATTCTGATGACGTATGTGCCGGTCGTGGTATCTGCTGCTGATGTAAGACCTTCCTCATCATAATCCTCTGTCGTTACAGCTGTTCTGTATGCATAGTAGTAGGTCTGACTTCCAAAGGTAGCCGACTGCCTCGTGGCTGAACCGTATCCCGTTTCGAAGGCATCCTGCACCTCCGGACGTTCCAGGTGATTCTCCATCACGGAGCTGTCCTCATCACTGTCATAGAGCACCGTTCCGTCGGAGGCTATAAGTGTCACTCGTCCCTGTATGATCCCTGCCGTGCTGTCATTTACGGCTTCTACCCCGTATTCTTCTATATACTCTGCCAGAAGCTCTGCATCCTCCTCAGCCCAGCTCCTCGTATTTGCATAGGCCTCCTGATATGATATATACTCCATAGCTGCAAATGTAAGAACTATCGCAACTATTATAAGTATGGCAAAGCTTCTGAATATCCTCTGTCTCACGACTCATTTCCCCCGAATATCACTTTTCCTTTAATTCCGCCGACTATGCGTCCGGCATCCTACTCCTCTTCACCATCTATTCTATATCCTACACCTCTGACAGTCTCTATATAGTCACCCGCCGTACCGAGCTTGTGCCTCAGGGTACGAACATGTACATCCACTGTTCTGCTCTCACCACTGAAGTCATAGCCCCATACCTTAGAAAGCAGCTGGTCACGTGTCAGGACTATGCCGGTATTCTCCAGCAGGCACTCGAGAAGTCCGAACTCCTTCAGTGTCAGTTCCACAGGCTTACCGTCTACCTTAACCGTATGCTTAGACCTTGTAAGCTCCAGGCTTCCGACACATAGGACATCACTGTCCACATTTTCCGACGATACATTTTTTCTTCTAAGCACTGCTCTCACTCTTGCCAGAAATTCCATCATACCGAAGGGCTTAGATATATAGTCATCCGCTCCCATATCAAGGCCTGTAACCTTATCATACTCAGAGTCCTTCGCCGTCACCATGATTACGGGTACACCCTTAAATGTACTGTCCTTCTTCACCTTCCTAAGTATGCTGAGTCCATCCTCACCCGGCAGCATGATATCCAACAGAAAAAGCTCGGCAGCTGCAGGATTCACCTTCTCGAAAAACTCCGCTGCATCAGCACAGCCACAGGCGTCATAGCCCGATGATGTAAGTGTATATACCACGAGCTCACGTATATTTTTGTCATCCTCTACACAGTAAATCATATATATAATTCCTTTCATACTTCCGCAAAAGTATACTTTTACGGACATTTTACAACATATCCATACGCTGCGCCCCACCTTCTCTGTAAAATCTTCGTAAAATCAATCTCCCCGCAGATTTTACTTCGATTTTACAATCCTCCGATTTTGATTTTACAATTCCGCGATATCCTTGCAACGGACACAGTAGCGAATTGATATGGAGGTTTTTAAAAAATGGATCTATTCGGAGCTTTATCACTTATCGGAGGACTTGCTCTCTTCCTGTACGGTATGGAGGTTATGGGGAAGGGGCTTACAAATCTGTCGGGCGGACGCATGGAGGCGCTACTTTCCCGTCTTACATCAAACAGACTATCGGCAGTTCTGCTGGGGCTTGCCGTGACGGCTGTTATACAGTCATCATCAGCTACAACCGTTATGGTTGTTGGCTTTGTTAACTCGGGAATCATGCAGCTTACTCAGGCTGCCGGAGTCATAATGGGTGCAAATATAGGTACAACCGTAACCGCATGGCTTATATCACTTGCCGGCATCGACGGAGATACACTTCTCCTGCAGCTGCTTAAGCCCTCGGTTTTCTCGCCTGTACTTGCTGCTGTCGGCATCATCATGATTCTCTTCTCAAAGAGTAAGAAAAATAATGATATCGGCAGCATCCTTATCGGCTTCGCTGTACTTATGTATGGTATGGAGGCTATGAGCAGTGCAGTCGAGCCGCTTGCGGATGATCCTACATTTACAAGACTTATGACAGCATTTACGAATCCCGTGCTTGCAGTTGTGGCAGGTGCTGTACTGACCGGTATCATACAGAGCTCATCGGCATCGGTCGGTATCCTTCAGGCACTCTGCATGACAGGTACGGTGCCTTATAGCGTGGCAATCCCCGTCATCATGGGGCAGAATATCGGAACCTGCGTCACGGCACTTATATCTGCAATAGGTGCCAGCAAAAATGCCAAGCGCGCAGCTATGATACATCTCTACTTCAATCTGATTGGAGTTACTATTATACTGACCGCATTCTATGTACTTCACTCGGTATTTTCTTTTGACTTCTTAAATGATATGGCGACTGCCTCAGGCATCGCAGTATTTCACAGTCTCTTTAATGTGACTGTTACCATCCTGCTCTTCCCCTTCCTGAATCAGCTGGTGAAGCTGGCATCACTCACTATACGCGATAAGGATGAAACAGATACTGATGCCAACGAACCAGATGTGCTGGCACTGCTCGACGAGAGGTTTCTGAACCAGCCTGCTGTTGCGGTGCAGCAAGGCCATAAGGTACTGCTCTCGATGGCTCATATGTCTATGGAGTCTATACGTCTTGCGCTGCAGCTATTCAGCAGCTATAATTCCGAGGATATACAGAAGGTTGAAAAGCTGGAAAATGAAACCGATAAAATAGAGGATGTACTCGGTGCATATCTTGTAAAAACCTCTGAACACGAGCTGTCAGAACGGGACAGCGAGCGTGTATCTCTATATCTGCAAAATATCGGCGACCTCGAGAGAATCGCCGACCACTCACTGAACCTTGTGCATTCATTTACGGAAATGCACGACAAGGGCATACGCTTCTCGAGACAGGCTGAGTCCGAAATCGGCATAATCATAAAGGCTGTAAATGAGGTGACTGCCATCACAGAAAAGGCTATAGCAACGGGCAGCTTCGAAGAGCTGTCAGATGTGGAGCCACTGGAGCAGGTTATCGATAACCTGACTAAGACTGTACGCGAGCACCACATCACAAGACTTCGCGACGGCTCGTGCACCATGGAGCTCGGCTATATACTCGCCGACATCACCACCAACCTTGAGCGTGTGTCTGATCACTGCTCTAATCTTGCCTCCGGCTGGATTATGGCGGAGACCGGCGGATACGATACACACCAGTATATGACAGAGTACAGAAGACTCGACAACGAGGCATTCAGGCAGAGATTCACGAAGATGTCGCTGAAGTATAACCTGTAGCGGGGAGCAGCCATGCGGCTGCTCCCTATATATGATAGCTTAAAATATCTATCACATGTAGTGCACTTTATACCTTCAGCACTTCCTCCCACTGCTCCTGCTTGAATCCGACAAGTACGGTATCATCTGTCACAAGTATCGGACGCTTCACAAGCATTCCGTCGGTTGCAAGAAGTGAGAGCTTCTCATCATCCGACATAGTCTTCAGCTTATCCTTAAGCTCCATCTGACGGTAAAGCTGGCCGCTTGTGTTAAAGAAGCGCTGCAGGGGCAGACCGCTCATCTCATGCCACATGCGAAGCTCATCCACGGTCGGGTTCTCCGTCTTGATGTCCCTCTTATCATACTCCACACCGCTCTCCTGCATCCACTTCTCAGCCTTCTTACAGGTAGAGCATCTCTCATAACATATAAACAGCATATTCATAACCTCCTAAGTATGATGCCAGAAGAAAGTCCCTAATATACATTTTGTCTACGCCTCACAATCCATATAAAATCCTGATTCTTAATTATACCAATCTCCTTATATCTTTGCAAAAATCAAGCATACCCCCCCAGACTGTCCGAAATCAAGTATTTTCGGGCATTTTCTTCACTTTTTTTGCACTTTCTTTGGGTCACATTTTCTATGCCACCACAAAAAAAATCAGACGAAATTTCTTTCATCTGATTTACGAAT
>Ga0065711_1000060_pt1 | contig 108239 bp, 89 predicted proteins | sample Hoacrofraction12_FD_59098 | JGI IMG/M metagenome (GOLD analysis project Ga0065711, IMG submission 59098) | Hoatzin crop microbial communities from Cojedes, Venezuela - Epithelial fraction 12 v2 (version 2) | ecosystem: Host-associated > Birds > Digestive system > Esophagus > Crop | place... | reverse complement strand
CCCCCCCGCCTCCGGGCTCGACTACAAAGGAGGCGTCGGGGAAGGGGAGGGAGAGCAACTTTGGTTTGGGGACATTCCCTGTGATTTGGGAGTGTGTCGGGGAAAAGATATCTGCCGGGCTGTGATTTCTGCAATTGTCGGGGGAAGGGGGAATGGGGGGGAACGGAGGGGGAAAGGTTAGAGCCAGCTTTCAGCCCTAAATCCCCTGGAAATGAGCCTGGTCTCTGAAATTCCTTCCCAATCCCCCTACCCAAAATATTTTGAGAGCTGTAAAATTAGTCGGAGATCGTCTTAATTCTGTCGGCAGGACGTAAATTGCTTTCGGGGGGGGGGGACGGACAATTAAATGTTGCGCATTTCTCCCTGTATTTTGAATAGAGGTTTTGTTTGGGGGCGATTCAGATTTTTTTTTTAAAGGGTTTATTCTGATGCTTTTCAAGCCTTGGTTCCCCTTTAAGGGGGAAAAAACCCCACCCACCCCCACCTCTATTAAAAAAAAAAAAAAAACCCTTCGAGACCTTCTGTTATTCCCCTCTCTGAGAATGAGAACATCAGCTATTCAAGCGTATTGATGAACTCCCCCAAAAAGTTTATTAAGAGAAGCGAAAACAAAAGGACTAAAGGCCGCAGGCAACTGGACAGACAGTTTATAAACTAAGGTCCCATTGTCCCCCCGAGGCAGATGCATGAATACCTCTGAATGGGTCCCTTTGGAGTGACAAGATCAAGCCAGACAACAGCATGTTAAAAGGAAGGAGCGCTGTTTCTCTTTCTCCAACCCAAAGATCTGCTCCCCCTACTCCTCCTGCATTAATGTACATCTGCAGGGGGAGGAATAAATAGCTCCTTAGGATCTGCGGCCTTCGGGGTTTTTATTCTTCCACCCCCAGCACTGGCTCTTTGCACCATATGCTGCAGATCAGCCCTCCTTTCTCCACAGCCTCCAGCCAGGCAGTCGCCTGAAATGATCCCCAGCAATCGCAAACTTTCTTCTCTCTCTCTTTTTCCCCCCTCCTCCTCTTTGCTTCCCCCTGCCGCTGTTAAAAATCACGATTTACGGCCTGCTTGTCTAGGGGATCCCTCGTGGTCAATTAGGTTTGCACAGAGCAATTTAACTAATAGGCTTTGATGGATTTATTTTATTTTATTTTATTCTCCTTTCCCCGGGATATCGGCCTTGTGCTGTCAGGACGCAGTGGCGGGGACAAACACCCCGAGCATCCCACGGAGAGGGGCAGGAGATGGCAAACCTGGCAATGGGTGCCTGGAAAAGTCCCCAAATTAATGCCCAGACTTGCTGGTGCAGGTCCCCTCGCTTTCACCAACCTCTCCCAGCTCCAGACTCACATCGCGGCCAGAGGGGACAGGGCCGAGCGGCATTTGGGTGAAATTGGGTAATACTGAGTGGCTTTGATTTCTCCCATAAAACTGCAAGGAGCTGTACATGCCTGGTCCCCCTCACCTTCACCTCTTTCAGACATTTTCCATCTTCGCTAAGGTTAATTCAGGAAAGTTTTTAAAAGCCTTGGAAGGGGAGAGGGGCTTTAATGTGTGTCTGCAGTTGACGGTGTTTTAGCTTTATGATCTCAGGATATTTTGTTGCCTGGACGGTGGAAAAAATAGGGAAAGAGTTTCTCGTCACTTTGGCTCTCGAAACAACTTCTAGAGGCGCAGACTGCAACTAATAGCCCAGGCAGGGTACAAAACTGAACGCGGCAATTTTCCAGCCCACGCAAATGCCTTGGTCCTCGCCTTTGCATCCCATCCCTGGCTGTTTGCAGGTCCCCTCCGTCCCTGTTGTCACACTGAGGGGATCCCTCTGAGGTGGGAGCATCTCAGCCTGGCTGCTGCTGCAGCTGTGAGGGTGTTTCGGGGGCTGATAACTCGCATGATGGATCGGTCTAGCGGCTCTCTGGTGCTTGCAGAGCCTCTTTGCGGGCTCTTTAACAAGAGACAGCTCTGAGCGCTGGGTTGGGAGGTCAGGCGATGATAATAATAATAAAATTACTCCCTTTCCTCAGCCTCACCTTCCCCTCTGCAGTGGAAGAGTTGCTATTTCATGGCTGGCTAAAGTCAAACTTCCCTCAAGGGGGTTATGCGACTTATGACCCTCCTAACCTGTACTTAGTGGTTTCCAGAATGGAGATGAAGCCACAAGGGCACAACCAAACTATTTTTAAAAACCCAGCCCAAAACAGCAACAGAGAGGAGAAGAAACACTGAGCAAAAGAAAAAAAATGTTACCAAAGCAGAAGTGTTTCCCAGTTAGGGAAGTACCTGCTTAATCAGCTAGGGCAATAGTTTGCAGGGAACTGTACGAACCTACATGTGGTTGTGGTGGCAGTCCTGCCGTTTAACTCTTTGCAAACCCAAGGAGGACTTTAGCATCAAATAAGCAGCCCCATCTTCAGCTGTGCTTTAGTGGTGGTGATGCTTTTCACAAAGGGATGCGTGCGCACAGTGACAGCATCTTATTGCCTCAGAACAACTCCCTCACTCCAGGATAAACCTATGCACGTGCCCAATCACAAGCCCTGTTCGTAAGGACCGTTTTCAGAAAGGCAAGGCAATTTGGTCCCATGGTAGGATTAATTAGGCCTCTGACCTTTCAAGCAAACGGATCCACATTTGATTTTATTAATATGAATAAATGGACCTATTGACAGGCCCAGGTTTTTGCAGGACAGGGGACACATTGCAGCTCCTCAAGTGTGGGAATACTGTTATTGTTTTCCTTTGGGGTTTCTGTTAGGTATATTTGCCCGAAAACATGGCAAATGAGGCCGGGAAGAGGGAAAAAAGAAACAGATGAGGAGCTGATGTGATGAAAGACCAACAGATTTTGGATCGTTCCTGTTCCCATAGTAGCTCCCTGAGGCATTTCAAAGGCAAAAAAGAAATGGGAAAACACAAACATAATCAAACCAAGGAGCCAGTTAACCAGGCCAATACCTGCAATCCCAAAGTCCCATTTAGCTGCTCGCAGGATTATCACTTGTTGCCGATTCAAAACCAGCAGGTGTTGTCAGCTATTTATGATCACTGTTATTTATACAGTGCCACTGGTGTGCCTGGCACTCGGCAGCCACGTACAGATGAGAGCCAACCTCTCCCCTGAGAAGATACCAAACTAAATTAGACTTAACACAGTGGCAGACGTTAATACACAGCATATGGGGATGAGGGGAAAAGAGAGGTTCAAATCCACAAAGATCGTGCAATCTCCAAGCATTAAATCCCGCACCCGTCAGCTTGTTAGTTCCCATTTCATAGGAAAAGAAAAAGAAATAGGTCTGTGTTCATGCGCGGGGAGCCTGAGGCACAGGGTTAGGGACTGAGGCAGGGCATCACGCCTCGCTTTGCGGATGGGATGGATAAATATTATTTGCTTTATGGGCTGGGACTGAGATTTGCAGCTGTTGCGTTGGGCGGTGTATGGATGCACAGCCAGAGCCAGCTTGTGGCATAGAAAAGAGCTGGGGGATAACCAAAGTGAAGCAGCTTGCCCAGGTTCACGTAGTGTATCAGCGGCAAAACCAAAACTGGAAATTTGTGTTAAAATTACCAAGCAAAGCCCTGTCTGCAGTCTTTTTTTCTTCAAAACCTGGTGGTTTTATGCAGGAAAATTCCCATGGTATCTGCAGGAGTCTTACCCAAAGATTGAATATGGACCTGGAGATTTGGCTTTTTCTTTTTTTTTCTTTAGAGGCAAATCAGCTCTCAGAGCAAACAACTAGATGTTACTTGGAAATAAAACACATTTCCAGCTTAGGCCTGCAAAGGCTTACGTTTGTGGGTGACTTTATCCAAATGAGTCATCCCATCCCATGTCTGTGAGAGGATTCCCCATGTAAGCAAAATTGACCAGTATGACATTTATAGGGATTGGGCCAGGCACCGGTAAGAAGCATTCCCTAGCCAAAGGAGGCTGTGTGGGGAAAGAAATCAGCTCTGCAAAACTGGAACAGCCTCCTCCTGTCTTAGGCTTGAAAGACAAGAGTCATGAACTGAGGAACTGGTCGCCACTTAGCTGGTGGTGGTGTAAAATGCAAAGTGACCCCCAGTAGTTGTTTAAAGAAGGCTGGACCCTGCTGTAAAGCTCTGTAAACTGGGCTCCCCCCACCAGCTCCTTCCCCTCATCCCCTCCTCCCCGGCATGTTTTAAATGATTTTGGATTTTAAAGCAGGGCCCGGAGCTCATTCCTTCGTATTCATGGCATCAAAAAAGAGGCTGCTGCCCCCAGCTGGGTTTCTTGAACTTAGAAGCAAAGCTCTACTCAATATTACCTTAATTAATTAACTAAAGAGACAATGGCTTTTGAGGTCTCACCTCTGTTTCCAGGGAGGGGGCCCTTTTGACAGAGCCCTGCCATAAACTAATTCCGAGTTCCAGCCAGGAGTCATAGGGGGAAGAGTTAAGTGACACTATTTACTTGTTTACCAAGACAATTTATGTCATATTTGTTTTTCCCCACCTTCCGTCTGCAGGACTGAAAACTCTGTTGGGGGTGCAGGGGGAAGGAGGAGGAGGAGAGAGTATTATTTGCATTAACCACTGAAATCAAAGCGCATTCCCATCTGAAAAATACCGCTTCATAGCTTTTGGTATTTTTTTTTTTTTTTTAATTTTAATTTACAAAAACTTTTTGAAGCTTTCCAGGTTCAATATAACAAATCTGAGCTTTGATGCTTTAAAAGTGTCATAAAGAGCTACAGGCAACATCACAGTTAACCAAAAAATGTATATTTCAAGGCTCCTGTGAGCACTTGTATCTTTTCTGAATGTTGTGGGTGTGGTTTTTTTTTTTCATTTGCAAGCAAGCACTGAATAGATGTTTGCTGGTTTATTCCACTCAGAAACAGGCATTTCATACTTTGTAGCAGCAAGAAAAATATTTTAAAAGGTCACAGTGAAATGTGACCAGCTGGAAAATCAATCTGGGAACACACATGTCATGCACTCGCCAGAGCATCGTTACTGGATTTGGGGTCACCGTACCCGAGAAGAAGGGCAATATGATAATTATTTTTATAGGTAAGGAAATGAAAGCACTGGCTAGATAGGTATGTCACTTCACGTCCCACTGGGAGCTCAGAGTTAAAGAAGGAACCGAACCTGCATGTTGTGGAATTCCCCCCTCCATCACAGCCTCCTCCATCTTCACAAGTCATCTCCGTATTGAGGCTTAGCCCACTCACTGGATCAAATTCTCAAATAATGTCAAATGGCTTCACTTACGGCATTTCATAAATCGAGTAGATCACTGACTGTGGATTTGAGGAGGGGTTTTTTGTATTTGGGGTCTGTGATCCACAAGCTCTGCATGTCCTATTTTTTAATACACTTCTAGACATAGCATTTTGATTATTTGGCAAACCATTCCCTTCTCTGCCCAGTTGTGTTGGTAAGAATTGTCCATGCTGGTACAGCTAAGAAATCTCATGAGGACCAATCTAGAAATATGTTTCTTACACGCAAGGAAAATAGGTAATTCATAGGAGATTCCTCATTTGGATCAGAGAAGGCATCAGTTACTTCCCTCCCATATCTATACATTTTTGGTCTGGGTTTCATTGCTCAGAACTTAGGCTGGTGCATGCAAAATATGTTTGTGTGTATTTATTTCAGAGCTCTGGGGCATATGAAAACATGACCATTCATAACCGCATCTCCCAATCTAAGGCATGCAGTTTTGGAGGCCTAGGCTTAGCCACTGAAAATTTGGTCCTTATTGTCTTATGTCCCAAATCTGCAATTACTTATGTCCATATTTAATTTTATACATGTGAGTAGCCTCACGCTATGCAACACAGACATGGTTAAGAAGATACTTCCACTACCACCTCCTATAAAAGTGAACAGCTGAGAAGGGATTGTTAGTTAGCAGTAAGCATTCCCCAGGGTGCACGATCTCCTTACACACCCGTTGTAGCAGAGTTGTGCTCACACATAAAGTTTACGGGAGAGATTCTGTCATAAACCGACAAATTTGATGGTCCTACTTGAGCTTGCATCAGATAAAGAACTTCATCTGTTAACTCTAGATACTGAATTTTTTATTTTAAATCTGATTTTTATTTCACCACCACCAGGTTAGTTAACCTGCAAACATGCAACCTGGCCCTGCTTTGTATGTGCGGCTCTGAAGCATTTTAAAATCTGTCTTTGCCACTGGATTGCTTTGCCTTTGTCCAAGCTGCTTCACCTCTCTGTGGCTCTGTTTCTCTTTCCACCTCTGTCTCATCCGACCAAGAACAGTCTCTTAGTGTGCATTCATTCAGTGCCTAGCGTAAATGGGGAACAACACGACCAAGCTGTCTCATTCTTGCAGTAATAACACATATCACTGCTGCTCTGGTTTAACTAAATGTCTCCTGAAGCTGCAGGATGCCTAAGCAACATCTAAGTGCTACAAGAGCTGCTGTGAATAACTCAGTAGGTGAATGTGAACCAGCTCTGGACCAGCACATCTTCACCATGTCTCAGAAATAGTGAAGGTGTTGTACCTGTCAAGGCTCCAAGTAGAGCGCTCTGAATAATTATCGGTCCCGTAACTCTACTTGGCAGACTTAAGGCTGTTGGCATTTTGGGTATTTAAGAGTCTGCCTCATGGAAAACGCCCTGTTGCGTTTTTTTCAGAGTCCTTTTCTTGCTTCTTGCGCTAGTTATGTGTCAGCCAGGATCTTCAAATGAGCCCTTGCTGCAACCTGCACTGCCTTTGCAGTCACGCAGTGTTGTGCAAGGAACGTGTTGGTATTAATTGTGAAGAGGCATCGTTACCATTTCATGATCAAGATTATAGGTCACTGTGAGAAGTGCCACACTTCTGACTACTTATGACAAACGGTGATATCAAGGGAAAACTGGAGCTGATGGTAATTTGTACAGGGCTTGGCTGGCTTTGATTCCAGCATTCCCTCCAGTTGCCCACATGTTCTTTCCATTCAAGGCTCTGATCTTTGTGGGGGGCTTGGAGGGTTGGGCAGGATTGTCTACTTGAAACGCGTTAGAACAAAAAGTGACATCGGTGGTGCCGGTGTCACTTTGTCCCTCCTCTCTCCGGGAAACATAAGCCTCGATTAGAGTTGTGCGACTTTTCAGTTTCCATTTCCTCACTTCCCAGTCACAAATATGACAACAGGGCAAGCGGCAGCAAATCTTTTCAATAGAGGGAGAAAATGACTCTGGGGCTGTTCGCCAAGCTGGTCTGAATCGATGTTCCCCCAGAAAATGCAGTGGCACTACTTAAGGGGCCGCAGTGAAAACTGATGGGCATTCTCCTGTCCCATTTCTTTGGCACCTTCTCTTTGGTCCTGATTAGGGCTGACCTGCCCACAAAAATAGGGAACTTACAGCTTATTCTCCACATTACCGGGACTACAAAATCATAATTGCTCAGACCTCTGGGTTTGGGACAGAAGTCTGATTTCCTCGGGGCTCACCTGAGACTGACCTACTTGGTGCACGTAGGATTTCAGTCTGGACTCGAGCCAGGGACCCGAGGGAGAGAGCAGCCCACTGCTAGAGAGAGGGTAGAATGGATGTCTTGTTTATCAGTGAAGCCACCTGGCTCCCTTTACCCATGCGGCACTGCTTCTGATGTACCTTTCAGAGGGGCGAGAGGGTGAGGGGACTGGAAACACTTCAGAAATGTAAATGCCGTCCATTTGTTTATAATTTTATACCCCAACATGTAACCTGAACCTGATGGAGTCAATAAAGAATTAAACCTCTGCATGTTTCCTACCTCAAAAATACTGGAGCAAATCCAGGGCTCTTGAAGGCAAATTATTCCAAAGAGCTGAAAGGAGAAGAAAAAAAGAAGCCTGAATTTTTTTTTTTTTTTCTTTTTCCTTTTCCCAAAGTTTTGAAAGAGTGCCCTTACTTGTTCTCCAACATCAATGGGCGACCAGCGCATTTTTGGGAGCATGGCCAGCTAGCTGCGAAGCAAGCCCCACAATTTACAAATAATTACATTTGTTCAGAGGAGTTTTGAGGACAGAAACTAATTCCAAGGGAATGGAATTTCTCAGTCTGAGAAGGAGTCTCAGCGAGGACTTCTCATTTCCCATTCTTTTTTTCAGGGAGAAGAATTTTCTGCTTACAAAAAATAAGATAAACACCTCAGGACGAGCTTACTTTCTTGCAATTATACAGTCTGTGTTATTAAATAAGCTGTGAATATATTTTGCCATTAGCATCCCTGCACAGTGAGGTTTCTTGTTTGTTTTTTTTGTTAAATGTAGGGTATAATAATTTTACATAGAGTAAAACTGACCTAGCTGTAAATCTAGTATCTGGATTTTGCATGCCACAAATTGAAGGGTCACGTGGAGATAGAGGTGTTGATTTGGCCGATGAAATTAAATTAAAAACAGGGAACATGTAGAACAGTGTGATGCTGCTCTGTCCTTCCCTCCTAGCTCAATATTCTCTGCTGTTTGTTTATATCCAACTCAAGCCAGTGACGCGCTGATTATTTTGAGGCCTTGCAAATGTGTGATTTCTCTCTCTTCTCCTGGAGTGCACTGGTTTAGACTGGGAAGAAAATACACTGGCAAAACTGCATGCTCAGATTATAAGATTTTAGGGCAGAGACCATGCCATTGTTAAGGATTTGTACATCTCCTGGTGCACTGGGCAAAGAGCGAGGGCGAGGACAGTATCTTGGGAAATCTATACACATATATTTATTTGAAAGTAACAACTACAGCCTGTGGGACCATAAGCTTGTGGGATATATAAGAAACTGTAAATCTGAGCTACCTCCAAGTGAGATTTTTACATATGGACTATACATAATCAAAGCATATGTAGAATGGAAGTGATGATGGTTAGATAGATAGATCTGGGAGTAGGGAATTAGCAGCTTGATTGCTCATGCCCCACATCATCCACAATGTTACATCAGGGCAAAGCGATCAAAACAGAAGCAGTTGCCAGCAAATGCTCTCAGGGCACGGTAGCAAAGAGGTGGCCTCAGGGAAACTGAATTTAAGTACCTGGACTTGCGGAGAAAAGAGGGGGCTGGCAGGACTCTGGAGAGGTTAGTGCATAAGCTGAGTCAGCTCTGTGGCCACTGGAAATCAAAGGAGCTGCACTGAGATGGGGATGATACGCTGCTTCACCTTACTCCGTCATCTATCCCATGTGTGTCCCCCTTTGGGGCTGCATTATGCTTCCAGTTACAGAGCCTGGGCTCTGAAAACGGTGGGCTGGCTCTGTGTGGCCAAGAGGAAAATGTGTCTGTTGCTCTTTGCAAACAGCCAGATAGCAGGGACTGTCCCCTTCTGCTGCCCCAGTGCCACTGGTCCTCTTGGCTCCTTCCAGTGCCCTATAGCTCTCCTGCTCAGCCAGCTGAAAGGCTGCCAGTTTCCCAGAGGTTTATTCTCTCCCGCCCTACCCTACGGATCTAGAGGTAAGGAGACCGTGAGCCTGCTGCACCCCTTTTTGGGGGCCAGCCTTGCCATTTCCCAGCGCCAGCCGTGACCCCCAAGTAGCATGCTTTAAAAACTGCCTCTCAGAATGGTAAGGGTGTTTGGGTTGGGTTTTTTTTTTTTTGGCTAACTTTATCAGTGCCTGAGCACGCCTTGAAGTGTCAGCTTGACATAATATGTAACAGTAATTAAGAAATAAGCCTCTTGCCCGGTTTCACAGCAATCATTTAGCTAAGTAACTACCATGGTCCAGTGCCTCAAAAATCACCATTAGCCCACGCCACTTATGCCCATAAAATTTCTTGTTTTCTGCTTTTCATCGGACTCACCCTGGAATCTTCATTTTGCTTTATTTATACATTTGCACTCAAACAATGGCAATAAACCCATTCCCAGAGTGTTGCAAATCAGAAATTTGTCCACATTTTTTCCACCACCTTCCTGGGTGAAGCTGCCTTTTGCTTGGGAACGGCGGTGGCTGGAGGCAGCTGGGAGCGGGGGGGGAGCAGGGTGTCGCTTGGAGATTGATCGGTGCTGTTGGAAGTCGCTGGGATGGGGCAGAGAGGGGGAGCCGGAGGAATCTGGCATGAAAAGGCAGTTTGTGGTGACAGGAGTTTCTTTTGAAAGACCTGATTGAATCAGACCTGAGGCGGGAAGAAACGGCTGTTGCCTTCATTGAGTTTTTGCTAACTTTTCCCCCCCTCCTACCATCGAGGTTTTCGGTTTGAGCTTTTTTCCTTTGTTCTGTTTTAATGTGTCCTATACTATTTAAGCTGGAAGAAATAACCATGAGTTCCTGCCTGGAGAGTGAAAAAAAAAAGACCAAGGACATCTCACTCAGTTCCTAGCAGCCTGTGAGACATATTTTTAACCATTCTAAACCAGCGGACCGCTAATTTCAACAGAGCCTGTGATTTTTAAACTGGCCCACTATTAGGCACAAATTATGATTAAAGCTCTCTACAGAGAACTCAACGGACCAGGTCTGGATGCTGTGACACAAACTGAGTTGTCTTAGTTGGTACAATTTATGGAGAAAGCTGCTTGCCTGGCCTTTTTATCTGCAAACTGCCTTCCCCTGGGGACGGTGCTGAGATCCACGCTTGCAAACACAGTTCATCTTTAGTTAAATAAAAGTCTACGATGCTCTGAACCCCATTTTCCTCAGTATCAGGCTTGCCCCTTTACCACTACACCTCCTGCGGGCCCAGTTCAGGTTTTACAGGGCGGCCGACTTAAGAGAGTAATGACTGCTCATTCAAGCAAGCGCCAGCTGGCATTATGGAGATTTACCCCCAGTGACATCTGAATTGAGCTTTGAGTAAATGCCCTCGTATTTGGTCCACTCAACTTCAGAGGGAGTTTTGTCTGAATCAAAAGAAATAGGGACAGGGGGGAAAAAAAAAAAAAAAAAGATTTTAGGACTTAGTGGTTAGTGAAGTTGGACTGCCCGGATTTCCCTCTCTTGTGGCATTTGGACACTGGAGAAAGCGCTGGGGCTTAAACTGAACTATCGACTTTTGGAGGAAGAATTCTTACTGGCAAGAACAGCCTTGTGCTGACTGACGTGTGCAGTAGATGACCTACTAAGTCTTTTTTTTCTTGCTGTTGAGTTTATTCCTCCCCAGCTTCTTGGTTATTCAAAGTTATTCTGCTAAAATCCACCTTCTCCTCGAGCCCTCGTGCGAGCATCTCTCTTCAGAAAGGTACCAGAATCCTGCTCTTTCCACATAAGGACCTGTGTAATCTACCCCGATTATAACTGCCTGTCCTTGCTCCTTACACCCCCCAGCCTCTTCTCTCCCGTTTTTCACCCTTGTGAACCATTCCCAAATCTCAGAGATCACTCCCTTAAAACACCTGGCCTCAAAAACTTTTTGCCCTGTCTTTCTTTTTCTGGCATGCCCCCTCAAGCTGCCATCAGCTCACGGCTGCCTATGCCCCCCGATCCCACTGCGACGTGTGCGGCAGCCCAGAGGCCCTGGTTTATGTACACAGGCCAAACCTCCCTCCCAGTGAAACAGCACAGGTATGACGCTATAACATGTGTATAATCAATATGCCACGGCCCCTTCATCATTACCCTCCCGGTCAGGTACACCGAGGGTTCTGCATGCACAGCCGCCCTCTGCTCCCTCACAGCAGATGGACGCCTCAGGCGCTCCTGACTGCTTTCTGCCTTCAGGCTGGAGGGAAGCTAAGGCAGGGCCCTACCTTCTTTCAGCTGAGGGAAAATGGAGTTTCTTCTACCCCCTCAGCCCTTCTCCAGACCACCATGGGCACTGAGTCCCTGCGCGAACAGCTATCATGTCCCTGCAGTAATGGCCGCCGGGCACCTGAGGTAACTCCTGTTTCGGGCACCTTCCACCCCACCCAGCCGCCTGCCCAGCCCTGATTGGCTGGGCTACCCACATGGGGCGGGCCCGCAGGGAAGGGAGCCAGTGGGAGCATGCCCCCTCACCTGAGGGGACCCGGGCTGCTCACAGAGGCAGTGGGGGTGCAGCTATGGCTGGTGGTAGTGCTCTGCTCGTTGGGCTCGGCAGGCCGCGTTCTGGCAGTTAGTCAGTCTGTCTGTCTGTCTAGCAGAGTGGCTGTGGCAGGGTCAGTCAGCCCTGATTTGGGCAATTAGTCAGTCAGGGCAGCCCTAATGTGGACAGGTAGCCAGTGAGGGCAGCCCTGGTGTGGGTGGTTAGTCGGGGCGGCCATGGCGTTGTGAGGTGTCGGAGCAGCCTCCCTGGGGTCAGCCCACACAGAGCCGTGTGGTCCAGCGGTCAGGATGGCTGGCCGGATACAGCGTGGTGCTACTGCAGCTGCCTGTGAGGACCCAGAGGCCTGCTACAGCCTCGGCAAGGTCAGAGCCCTTTTTGCAGTCTGTGCTGAAACTGCTGCCTGCCTCTGGGCAGAGCTCCCTGAGTTTGCTGGTGTGTCGGTTTAGTGCTTTCTGGACTTCGCTTCCCTTCATGTGCTGCTGTGCTCATGTATCTGTATGGCCCTGGGCACTACCACAGCCCAAATGTCTGTGCTTTGCAATAAAAGCAGTGCACGGTAAATACTGCATTAGGTTCAGCCTCTGCTTCTCTCCCCGAAGCACGTCACAGGGGCTGGGTTTGCTTTTTAATACTCTCCAAGGGCATTCCTCACGAAGTGCTAATATTAATGTGCTCTTCTGTCCTTCTTCTCCATCCCTTTTATTCATGTTCCCTCTCCCACCGTGGTGGTGGAGTGCAGGGCAGTGACTGCCATGTTTTCCAGCCCCAGCATTCAGGTGCTGCCGCACTCCTGCCAGCCCTTGCCGCCTCTCTCGTCCAGAAAAAACAACAACCACGCGAGCTGGCTCCTGGTCCCATCCCAAAATTTGGCAGGTGTACAACAAACTTACATGACTCTTATTAGCAGCAGATCCATAGGGAGGGGCTGGGGGAGTCTCTCCAACAAAAATAAAAGAAGAAGACCAGCTGAGTTGTTGTTGGGTTTGTTTCAGAGGAAGCTGAGGGTTAGGAAAAAACCTCCTTTGCTTCTTAGTGAGCTCTGTAACTTCATTATCTCTGACTTAGGGAAAGGAGGGCGCAGTGATGGGCAGAAGGAGCCATAGGAGGCACTTTTTACGGAGTGAAGAGTCTGCTCAAAAAAAAGTTTTCATCCAGATGGATGTGTGGATCAATGTCACTGACTTGTAGTCACCCTTGCAGATAATCCAGACCATTTATTTATTTCACGACAGCTCTGTTGGCCTGTGGTGACAGATGATCTCATCCCCAAGGACTTCCAGACTTCTGTCTCTTTTTTTTTTTTCTTCCTTTTTTCTCATCCTCTGGTTTTATGTTGAGGTACTAGCATATTGATGAAAGTCCGCTTCTTGCTTGCAGTCATTTCCCACTTTCTCTCTTCTGCCTCTAGTGACAAATTTTAGGTTAAGAAACAAACTTACCCATCATTTTGTCAACCCACCAGGCATGCAGTCCCCTGTATCTCTCTTTCTGCCTGCATTCACTGCACATCTGATAAGTGACAACTACCTTAGAGCAAGGCTTTCTAACTCTGAACTCCAGAACATTTATTAGGATAAATCCCATTTCTCTGTTACAAGACATCAGCACAGAGCTGGACACAAGATGAGTGCTATAAATTGTTCTGTTAATGGCACTTCGAAGCCACAAAGAACCTCAGAGGCACAATTTCATTCACATACCTGTAATTTGTATTTATGCCTTTTGTTACTTACCACAGTCCTATTTCTGTTCTCCATGTCTGCCCAGATCTTTATGTATCGTGCACAGAATATTTAAGCATATAAGAAGGTGTATGTATTATTGGTATGTATTTTGTTAGCCTTTACCATGCTTTTCACCATCTTTTTTTAGGTGTGTAACTTTGCTAGTAAGTCCTATGTATTGCTCTATTTAAATTTACCTGGCCATTTGGACCCAGTAAGTATCAGATGAAAGCAATTGAGTATAATTTCAATCTCAAATTAAAAGTTATAAAACAGGATTTAGGAAGTGTTAAGAGACCAGTGCTAAATCCGTGCTTTTTAAAGACAAACTGTTAAAACTATTAAGCGAGCACCTTTGCATAGCGAGCTGAGGAGAGCTGAAGATCAGCAAGGGGACTCAGGCCTTGTCTCATGAATATAAAAAGCTTTTCTAATAAGGAATAGTTATTCATGACCTTATTTAGATAGCTGCTAACTCCTCTCAGACTTTCAGTTTTCATAGCAGAATTTTGCTGGCAAGTAATGAAGTGTTTGTGTTTTGTTTTTTTTTCTCCCTCTTTATTTATGTAAATGTCTTTCAAATGTTGATTGCTCTGTGGTTCTTGTGTGATGTTTTCCAGCCCAGGTTTTCAGGCTCAAGTTGTCCTAGATAGCAGCTGAACTTTTAGCTACTGCCCCAATTTGATCTTCTGTACCAAATAACTATTTTTTAAGAAAAAAGAAATTCAGGATTTTCCGCAAGTCAGCCGTGAATCAATGGGCACTGGGAAGACTACCCTTGGCCCAACAGAAGTAATGCTGCAGGAGGTAATTAGAGTAGCCTGTGTTTCCATTGGGAAGTATCCAGCATTGGGAGCTGTCAGGGGCAGGGTACTGGATTAAACTGACCATTTATCTCTTTTGTTATAAAAACTTCTATTTGAATGCGTCAGCAGAGGGTGACATTGTGCAGGTTTGGGAAATATCTTGAGTACCATCAACAAAAGCTTTGAAGTCTGAGTGTTTAGAATGGATTAAAATTTAAAGAAAATAAGTTTGGTTTTGTGAAAATTTATAACAAATTTTAGGGAATTATTTTAATGTAGCATTGCTATGGACTAAGAAAATATTTTAAATATAAATATCTTTTTCTTGTGCCTAAAATTTTTTTGTTTTATAAATACTGCTACTTTTTTAATATAAAAAATATGTGCCTCTAAGCTTGTATGTGTTTTTGATAGAAACTTCAGGTTTTGGAAAAGCAACTGTTCTGTCCTATGAGTATTGGATTGATCTAAGTGAAATTCTGCAAGAGTATGAAATAATATAAATGTTAGCTTGCGCTTCTAGTAAAGAAAAATCTGTGCCATTCTGGCAGGTTTTCTAAGACTGGCTATGGATGGTTGTTATGAACTTAACTGAGCGCGAACGTTTTTGACACAGCTGTCGAAATGTATGTATGCTGGATATTGCTGGTACTTGCTTGTGGAGCAGGTACTGCCACATGTTTTCACCACTCTGTACAGCATCTACGGCAACAAGCTCCCATGGAGTCAGCAGCACGAGGCAAAATCTTTAATAATCAATGCGAGGGGAAGATTGTTTGTAGGTACAAAGGGAGTACTCGGTCTCCACTGGCTTGAGATGGGTGCCTCCACCTAATACTAAGTAGGTGTGGGGCATGCGCCACACTTTATAAGTTTTTCCCAGAAATATCAGCATTTAGCGCAGATCGCAGAGACACAGTGTGCAAAGCGTGCCTTTAAAAGACCCAGTCATGGCCTGCGTGATGAGGTTCAAGGCTTATGGAACTTCTTGAGTTGTGTCTCTGTGTGTCAGCTGTCCCCGAGCCCAATACCAACCAGGGCACAATACAGACAGATAAGATAATGGATGAGAAGGGAGTGGAAAATCTATCCTGTATTCTGGTGGCATTTCTAATAGCGATAGCGCTGGCAGCATTGGACCGAAAAGCGTATCCATCACAAAGGGCTGGTAAGTCCTCTCCAGCTCCCACTGTGACGCTAAAGCCGGTTGCAAATATCCAGCGCTGGGGCCCCTCGCAGTGGGGAGTGGAACGGTGGCTACGTGACCCAGGGCAGCCCTGCCATTCCCAGAATGGGGCTCAGCTCTGGCTGCTGCCAGTTGAAGACCCATACTTGAATATCCCGGTGGGGTTTCTCCCCACCGAAACCACAGCACACCCGGGGTTAAAATTAATATCAAGGAGCACGGTCCAGCTCTTCAGCGTGTGTTTTGCTGAGGTTTCACGTCTAGGTCTGCTCCTTACTCTGCTGACTGTGCCAGTGGATAGTTTATTTTGCATTGTAGAGAAAGTTGTTCTGTTGTTGGCTTGTCTGTTCTGCTGTTTAGGAAACATCCATTAAAACAAACACTCTAGTTTTCAAAGGGCACCTTTGATTTCAAACCTTTGCTGACCTGTTGGAATTTCTAGAAGGCATCTGAATGCTCTGCTTGCTGGTTAGTAGAGGGGTCTGCCTTGTTACTGCTGCTAACAGCTCCGGGGTTGTCCAGCAAACTCGTGCAGCCCAAGAGCTTGTTCTCTCCGGGATTTCTGAAGCATGAAACGGGAATCTTTAGGCGTGGAGGAAAGTGTCGAAGAAGGGCAGGCTAATCAATCACTTGAATAATGTGTTAGAGCTGCAGGTGATATTTAGTAGAGTGATGTCTTGCAAAATGTTATGTTCTCACCTAACCAGGAGTTTGGGACTCAATACAGGAGTTATGCAGCACATCTGGCAAGGTGCAAGCAATCAGACCAAGTAATGGTTTATTTTGACGTATAAGGATTAACCAGTGGACCCAGCAACCGCCTGGGAGTCGGAACATTCAAATTTTATTTCCAGTATTGTGTCAGACCAGTAAAAATGAATTTCCACCATCTAGTTGCCTCCTCTGGTCCTGCTGCCATGGTTTTGTCCATGTTTGTTTCAGCACAATGCAAACCCCCCACCTAACCCTAGCTATGGGCTGTAGGAACTACAGAAATACAAATAACAGTTAATACTTTTTCACACTCTGAAACAGAGAATCTGGACAATTCAGAAAACTGCATTTCTGAAGTGTTTCAAATTTCAGGGGGAGGCAATTTCTTAATTTAGCTAAGCCAGCTTCCCTATCCCAAGAGGAAAAATCTCCATGCTTGCACCCTGAATGTCCTCAGCGTGCAGAATGAAATTATTTACCAGCTGAAGAAGTATGAATATCAAAAGGTTCATTAAACATTCCAGCTAATTTTCTCTGGTCTGTAAAATTTGGTTGGGAAAAAGGGGTGGATGAAAGGCGTTAGGCTTTTGCATGGTCAGTGCTCAGCTTTCAAAACTGTACATGGCGTGGAACTAACTTACATATTACCGGGCCCCTTGAAGGGTGAGTGATTCTCATGTGGGCTCATCAGTAGCTGGAAAAATATTTTTCCTGTGACGCTTTGTGCACTTGCTCTGTCCGTTCAAGCTGAGGGTGAGAATTTCCTTCTTGCAATACTTCACTGCTTTGTTTTCAAGTAGGTTTCTCTGGGTTTCTGGATTTTTTTTTTTTGAGTGAGAGTCGTTAGTACCTATTTTATTTGCTGGTTTTGCTCAGTATCTGTTTTTGTTAACTGCTAATGCCAGTCCTACATGTAGCTCACGAGATACTTTTCACATGCCCACTGCCTTGCTGGCCTGACTGCTAGAAACTAGCTCATGCCACAGAAGACTGCATGTGTCTGTGCAGGTCCCAGAGAGCCAGGCACACAAATCCTCTCCCTTCTGCACAGCAGCAGTCACAGGAGGACCCACAGTTAGAACTTAGAGACATCACATCTCTAAACAGCAGAGTACCAACTCTTGGCCCTCTTGATTGCTGTGACTGGCAAAGGGCATATGGTCAAAACTGAACTAAAGCAAGAGCAGAGGCCTCAAAGATCCCAGAGCCATTGGTCACGTGTGGGAGGGCAATAAAAAAAAATACAAGAGCTTTTCAATGTCTTCTCAAATCCCAACTTCATCTTGAAATTAAGCTACTTAACGGAAAAAAAAATCTAAGCAAATGATTTGGAAACAAAACAATATTTTTCATTTTAGGTCAGCTGAAATGTTTCTGCTACCTTCGACTAAAATATTCTGATTATTTCTTTATAACAAACCAAACAGCCCAGTTAGACATTATTTAAGACTATCCTGAAACACTCTCACCTCCCTGCATCTGGGCGATTTGGCTATCAAACTGGAAAACTCAAGATCTGCACAGTTCTAACCAAAATAGACCTAGCGACAGAAATACCTGTTCCTGTCTGTGACTGACAGGCTAAAACATTATTCTGCACATATTCAGTCTCTCCATCTGGTAAGAGCAGAGCTCTGCACACCTCCTTCTGGTTTTAATGATGGTGAGAAATATTTTTGACTTTGCTCCTCATCTTGAATTCCCAAGCAAGAAGTAGTTGTGAAAGGTTTCAGCTTATGCTGTGTGTCTGCCAGGGCACAGTTGCCTTGTAGGATCACAGTCCAAGAGGGAAAGAAATCATTGTGAGCTCCTGAAAGATTCCTTGTTACATTTTAGAATACCTAAAGAATGAAGTCATGTATCCCGAGAAATACTTGGCAGATAAAACCCACATAATATCATGCATATATAGCTATATACCTCCTGAAAAAACATCCTCTATAGGGCTGGAGACTTTGAAACTTGCTGCTGTCTTGATCATGGCTTCATGTGACAGTTGTGTCCTGCCTTCATCAGGGCTAAAGGACGTGTTCAGCACAGCTCTGCTCTGGTGGTGGGACTGGCCTCCCCCCACCCTTTTAGAGGAACTGGCATCTGAGACTCCAAGTATTTAATTTGGGCAAAATATGTTCTAACCTTCACTGCAAAAATAAAACTTGAGAGCTGTGATCTGAGTGGAAATGGAGGCTGTGGGCATTACATAGTCTTCAGAGAGCCTAGCTTGGCTCTAAGCTTAACACAGTTCAGTTCTCATGGAGTGAGCTGCCTCTTTTATATCAGCTGGGCATGTTCACTCTGGAACCTAGTGATGGAAAGTGTCAGCAGAGGAAAACGTTTTCTAGCCAGTGCTAACAGGCATGAAAGTTCACCAGTACTTCTATTATGATGCTGTGCCTACTATTCTGGGAAAGCATCTTGTTATAGTGTCAGAAGTGGCAAAAAAATCGCTACTGGGCTTCAGTGTCCCATCAGCAAAACAGGCACTTCTGCTGCCTGGCTTGTCACTCTGGACTGGAAGTTTTGCTGGCAGCACAGCTGAGGCTCTGTCACTGGTGCCTTTGAGGACCATCATATAACAAACTGCAGTGTGTGAAGAGGTGGTATATTTGCTCACTTGTGCATATACGACGCCTGCCCTGAAGCAAATGTCCACCAAGCAGGAGGCAGGACCTAACATCGAGCAGCTGAGCACAGGTTCTGGTTTGGCTGTTGGGTTTCTGTCCAGTCTGGTTCTTGAGGAGAATCCCTGTCCCAGGACCTGTAGTAGAAGCTGTCGTATAAGCCTGTAAGCTGTTGTCCTTGCTGGTGGTTGAGAATAAAAGCAAAAAGACCCTGAGACAGCAGGTAGCAGATCTGTAATGGTGACTCTCTCTTTGGCTGCCTTGCCCCTAGCTTGTGCTAGTGCAGCCCCCTTGCTCGTCGACCTTATCCTGCTCTGAGCCGCCTCCTCCCCCCTCTCCACCCCAAGCTTATTTCCCGGCCGCTGGAGGTTTTAATATTCAAGCCGTACCTTCCACATGAGCTGTGCTGAAGAGTTGACGTGTCGGAGTTTATTGATATCACATCGGGCTGTGCAGGGCTGTCAGCTGCACATTCAGCCTTTAGCGACCCCCTAAGGTGCGGGCTCTGGCAGCTCTAAAGGAATCTGCACAAAAACGCCTTTTGGTTTTGTCCAAGGTGAGACAATGCGAACAGGGCCCTGCACCAGATGACAGGGCTGATAAAGGACCAAGCGGCGCAGGGATATCTTTCTTTCTTTTCACTCCTTCATTCAATCCTTCTTTCTGTCACTTGCATTCTCTCCTCCCTATACTTTTCTTTCTTCTCTTTCTTCTCCTGACTCGGCTAGCAGAGAGCAGCAGAGACAAGCAGAGGGGTTCAATTGCAGGCGAATGTCACACTCCAGCTTCTCAACACATTTTCAGCGGCAGCCAGAGTTGCTGTTGGCCAACGTGACAAGGGGCATGCTCCATTGCAGGTCCTTTTCTCCCAGAGCTCTTTACAGTCACGTACTTCGGTATTTTCTCTGTGGGCTGAAATTAATGTAAAGCTGTGAGTGTTTGTTTCTGTTGGGAGAAAAGTAGGTAGGGGAGGGGTGTAAATACAGCGAGAAAGATGGAGGAGCCAGCGCAAGTGCAGTAGAGAGAGCAGGAAAGCAAATGGAAGTAGCAGTGAAGCAAGAGAGGATGTGTGTATACATACACACATATGTATGTATATATATTGTGTGTATAGATAAAAAGTGTAAGGACTCAGGAAAGGGAAGGAAGCAGAAGGGAAAAACAATCAAATGTTCTCCAAGGACAACTGCCTTAATGACTTTTGCTGCATCCCTCTGTTGTCACAGCCACGGTAGAGGACAAAGTAAAGGAAGTGGTTGCTCGTGCCCACTCTCGCACACCTCTTGGCTTCAAGCGGTCGGTCTGACATTCAGACAAATGAAGCAGGGCTTGCAAACAGCAGGAGGAATGTGTTTCTCATGTGTGGTTAAGTGGTCTCTGGTGCCTCATTCTCATGGGCTGGTTTTTCAGGATTGGGAAAGGTTTATGAGGTTAAATTTGTTTATCTTTCCTGAAAGAGTATTATATTGAAAGGTCTTTAACTTGATGTATCCAGCTAGGGAGGCCCAGGGCTGGAACAGCAGAAGAACTACAGGACAAGATTAAGGGCCGTTGGCAGAGCTATATAGGGGTTTAGGATGAAAATAAAAGAGGGTGTTGCAAATTGGGATGGAGGAGCAATGATAGAGCTGTGCAGAGACCCCAGGGTAAGAATAGCAAGGCAGCTATCGGCCAGGATTGAGATGTGCTGGCAGAGCGCGTGGGGCCCAGAACTGGAACAGAAGGGGTGGCAGTACTTCAAGTACATGAGCAGAGCGGTGCTGGGACAAAGCCAGGGGGAGCAGAGGTTGTCACAGACGAGAAACTGTGAAACCTGGATTTGTGTGCTTTGCTAGGATGCTAGACATCGGAGATGGCACGTCTGTGAGTACATGACGTGCTGATGAACACGTTGCACCAAGTAGAATCCAGCCCAGATCTGGCGAAAGGTAACTTTTGCTTAGGTATCACCAGCATCTGAGACATAGTTATGGTGTTTCTGCTCAGTCAGCATTGGGATAATTGCTAAGTAAAAAGTACTGGGATAGATTAAGGATGGGGAATTGTGTCTGGGATAGAAGCACACACGTTTCTCAAGATGAGAACAGAGGTGTGTGGGCAAAACTGCCCAGAGATGCCTGTCATCTGGCTGGGGTCAGCTCTGAGTCTCTCCTGCCGATCTGAGTGTTATTTTCACGTAGGTGTTTGAGTAGTACACTGTCTTTTTTATTATGGTATTTGTACCTCCAGGCACCCTTGGAGGGTGGCCGTAACGCATGTGGGGAGCAGTTAGATATTATAGTGTGCTCAGAATGAGGAGGCAAACTGGTGTAGCGGGCTCCTGGAGGTTCACCCCCTTGCTATAGTGGCTGTGATGTTATGTACGCTCGCTGCTGGGGGGAAACGGCCATGGCTGGAGCACAAAGAATGGGATTACAGGAAACTGGGCGTCACCAGGGTTTCCCTGCCTCTCCTTGGCCCCCAGCTGGAGCTTCAACCTGGTCATGAATTTAGTGGGTGAGAGTCAGGGACTCGGGCTGGGCACCGGGGAGAAAGGCTGCATGCTGTCTTGGGGCTGTGCAGCACTGCTGCCCCAGGCAAGCGCTGAGTACCTCTACCAGGAACTGTGCTGAAACAAAACACAGAGCACCAAGCTAAACATGTACATTTAATTTTACCCTTTGGTCAGTCACCTACAGTTTTTTCTCAACCCCAGCTTCCATATGTACACCAGTCCTCGCCTGGATAAACGGCCTGGCTTTGTACACTGCTGGCCAGGTAACCTATCTCAGGTTTGCCTCCTTCTTTGACTTGTAAGTCAAGGTGGTTATCAACAGATCAGATCTCCCATCCTTAACGCTAGCAGACTTCCAGCATCCTAGGTACCTATGCCCAGTTCTGTGCAGCTCAGACCCTTGAGTGGGACATATTTGCGCTGCCCCATCAACTTCCCTACGTCTATGAGAAATTTTGTTAAGGGAACTGGAGAGATGAAGCTGAAAAGGGAAGAAAGCAAAAAAGGGAAAACTCCAGAGAAAGTGAGCAGACCTTTTCTTGTCCCTGCCTCTTTATTCCCTCTGTGTCCCAGCTGGTCTCCCTTTGCTTCCCAATTTTGGGAGCACTATTGATGCCTCTCTAACTACATCGTTTCAATTCAAACAGAGGAGCCAGCAAGCCCCTGCAGTCCCTCTCGTGCAGCCCTCCACTGGATCCTGCGCCTGCCACAAGCACACGGCTATGAATATTGAAGTGAAAAAGGGGCCTTTTATGGACTTCACAGATGTGCTGGGGAGTTGGGGCAGGCCTCATTACCTCGGGGTTCTTTAAAAGGCCAAACAAAAGCCAGAAGAAAGAGTGTTAGGGGTGGAGGGGGCAGGGAGGCGAGAACTAGAGAAAAGTTGAAAGAAAAGAAAAGACGACTGGAGTTGATGGATATTCCATCTGTTTATGTTCAGGCCAGTGCTGGGAATTAACAAAGGCTGTTGGAGACGTAGGCTCTCTTTCGCCCGCCCTCCCTCCCCGTCTTCCTCCAAATGTTCTGGATGATTTGGTTTTGTTCACTACTCGCAAGGAACAGAATATGTTGTGTTTTTTGTGGCCATGTGTCTTTGCGTGGGGGCACTGCAGCTGGTACCTACGCTGCCAGACTCTGATTTGCGGTAGGATTTGCTGGGCCTCTGATGCCTCTTACTACTTTCACATGCAGAGTAGATGGAGCCTCCGGGGCCAGATCCCTCCACCAAGATAAATGAGTATAGCTGCTTGGCTTTTACCAGAACTGCACTGGTGAATGTCAGCAAAGGAGTTTGCTTGGTCTATACAGGTTGCATGGATTATGAAAGAGCATCTGGTTAGGGATGCAATTCCTTCTTCTTTGTGGGCTTGGAAAAGCCCTCATCTAGTTTAGCTTCCAGCTTCACAGCAAAGGTGCATTCCCAATCTGAATGGAGTTACCTGGAAATGCTGCAGTCGATACCGAGAGGAATGCAGAGAGCTGTTGGATATGTCTTCACTCAGTGCAAGTCTTCATATTCTCGAGAGGCTTTCGGTGATGAATGACTGTTCCAAGGAAAACAGGGTCTGTCTAGCTTTTGCTTTCCAAAATCTTGAAGTGCTCCACTTGTAGTTGTGCTATGAACCCGGCTAGCACTGAGCCCAGAAGGCTAAGGTTCAAAGGCATGTGGGGATTTTATAGTGGAAAATAGAGGTGAATTTCAGACCTTTGTGCATCTCAAACTGGCACTCTAACCAAGGAGAAGTTTATATTGTCTTGTTTCGAGGTGTATGTGTTTCATGGTCAAGTGCCAGGTGAGATAGTTCTGTATAAGAGCTTTCTTAAAATCCCCAAACCAATCGGTGAGTTAGGAGGTGAATTCTGGCAGAGCTGGGAGGAAGGTAAGTTTGGGAGGAGTGCTCGGGGAAGTAGGACAGGCAGAACCAGGTAAAACTTAACACATCGCACCACCTTTGAGTCTTCAAGCCATGCATGTGAATGTGGGGCTCCTCCTGGGTGAACTTTTGGGATTCAGACATGGAGAAGTCATTGGATACCATGTTCCAAGCCAGAACAGGTTGTGTTCTTCTCGCCGTGGTCATCTTGCTGGCTGGTTGTGTCCCGTCACACACATGGGGCAGTGTGTGCACTTGGACACCGCTTACATATGCTCCCTTTTCATCCATTAAACCTCTAACTTTCCTTCCTCCCTCCTTCCTACACCTTCTTCCATGTATGATCTCGCTCACGAAGTAAAGATCTTGACATGATGAGGGAATTATCCAGCTGTGAAACACCTCTCTCTTTGACCCTACCTCCCCATTTCTGTATTCCTCCCAGACAGACACACACTGTCGCTGCCTCCGTGTTCAAGAGCATCAGCTCCACTGTGAGTACTATTCCCAGGTTGTAAAGCTCGTAATGGACATTACCTCAGTCTGGTTTGGTTGCAGCTGGCCAGTTCAATGCCTGAATAAAAAAAAAAAAAAAGAAAAAAAAAATACCCAAACCTTTATCTCCTAAGGCCCCCACACTAATGCTTTGCTGAACACTGCAGTCCCCAGCTGAGCTGTAAATGACTTTTTCATTTTCCTAGGCCTGCTACCCGGTCTGTTTGGTATTCAAGGGCACCCCACCAACAGGCACTATCATTCTGCTTGGGCCGAATTACTTGATTAAAACGCATATCAACTATTATGTGATTCGTTTTCTGCCACTGCTCCACACCACAGCCCTCTAAACTATGTTAAACTGTAATACAGCCGTGCAGGCACGAGAAATGCTGGAGAATGGGGAGTTTACAGGTTGGAAAGAGGACGGAGGGGGAAACCCAAGCTTCATTATATGTGCCGTGTTTATTGTATTTTTGTGTCTGGGAATGTGCTTGGACAGGGAAAGGGGGGCAAGAGACGAATTTGAAACACCTCTGTCCCCACTTGCAGTCCCACCTGCTGTTGAATAGGTTTGGAGGGGAGTGGGGGGTTATTCTGTGCACACGTATGCACCTTTCCCTCATTGTCAACTCAGGACTTCATCATTTTCCAAGAAGAGAGAGAAAAGGGTGTTCTGGTTTTCACACTGGAAAGAAAAATCAAGGCAATGCAATTCTGTGCCTGCGATGCTGTCACTGTGTCACCCTTCTCTCAGGCTTTTCATAGTCTTGTTTGCATTTTGATGGGTTTTGTTTGCTTTCTGCCAGAGGGAAAGGCAGATGCTAAGAAGTCAGGGAGAGTTTCAGCTCTTGCTTCTGAAGCTGTTGACTGCAGGAGCCAGCACAGAGGACATGCTTTGTGAACAAATGGCTGCATCTTGCTAGTCCTTGTTCACCGCCCATCCTTTTGGGGGGAGCAGAAAGTGCAAGGTGTGCAGTCTCACCCTTCCTGCTCCCCAGATGTACTGTATCTGAGCTCCACAGCAAGGATCTCGGGTATAATATATTATTTCAGGCCCTTGTGACAAGGTACCCACAATCGGGAGATACTTGTGCCTGCGAGATGGGTACCTCCTCACTGTCTCATGGCAGTGTGGCGCCATTTATTAAGGCAATAAGCCAAAATGCAAAAGCATCACGTGGCAAGTGAAGCCTGCACTTTTCAAGGTCATTGAGAAACTCTTTAACTGTCCTCCAGCATAAAACCAGTGAAAGCTATTTTGTGTACTTGAGGTTCAGGTACATATGGGACTTGAAAATGTGCATGCATATGTTTGTACAAGGGTAGCTGTTGGGGCCACCAAGTATGACAGCTTCAGTGGATGGAGAGCATTGTGAAGAAGGGGGTCCCTGGTGTGGGGCTGTAGTGTGGGGGTGCTCAGATCTTGCTGGTACTTTCAAAGTGCGATTTTCCTACCTCTCTCATGCCATTAAATCCAAGTTCCCCTGTGGCTGCATGAGCTCCCCAGCCAGTCACCCCAGATCTGGTTTCATGGTGTCGCCGTTGCTCCAGCAATATCTGTGTGGGTTTGCTAAAGCCAGTTGCAGCACAAAAGGTGTAGTTATAGCTAAGCCATTCACAAAACCATTCCCTTCCCCCTCTTCATCTCTCCCCTCCAACACATATTTAATTTTTAGGATGGTGCAGCTGGAAGCAAAAGAGAAAGAGAGAGAGGAAATGAGATGAGAAATACTGAAGGAGAGAATGCGCAGCTCCCCTTTACCCTCTAACAAAATCCAATCCCCACTTTAATGAATGCGTTTTCATGTCTGGTCCTGTCTGCCAATCCTTCCAGACGGCACCAAGGTGCTTCAAGACAAGGCAGCAGGTCCTTGTAGAGCATCAAGGGCTCAGTCTGAGCCTGGAGGGTCTTGTTGTGGCCGATTCCACCTAATCCTGTTGATTAATTTAACTCCAGGGCTAAGAGGCGCCCAGAAACAGTGAATGGAGGTGGAGAGGAGAAAGGCAGAGGGGGAGGAAGGGAAATAGAGGAGTGAAGGGAATGGGGAGAGGGAGGACACATCCAGTCCATAATTACAGAGGGTTTTTCTTGTTCCTTTCCTCAAGCTCCATGTCTACTTCTATTCCTTTCAAGCCCCTCCAAAGAGCTCTGCCCAGCTCTTGCTAATTGTACCCCAGCCTGAATTGGCAGCATTATTCAGGAATGTGAGTTTGTGAGCCATAATTTACACATTTTCTTATGCTAGAATGGGTCCCAGGACAAGCCCAGGCTTATATTTGTCACCTTTCCTATGCCATCCTGTACACACACCTGTGCACATGCTCTGGCAGCCCTCTTTTCCACAGGGAGAAAGAACCATTTTGGTTTATTCAGTTTTCCCCAGCTCATCCTCCCTGAAGATGTGGGGCTTGACATTGGTCCAGGCAAAGCTTCAGCAGGTCCCTTCACATGGTCTTCTCTCCCCTCTTGCATAAGCCGTGTTGTATCTCTGCTCCAAGAAGATGCCTGTACATTTGAATAGCCCCCTCTGAGCAGAGGGAAGAGCTTATAAATCTTCACACCAGCAAACTTGCTTTCATTCCCATAATGAAGCCTATGGCTCTTCATTTCTAAGAGTATTGCAAAGCAAAGATTTGAGTAGTTTGGGTTTTTCCTTCCGAGTCACAGAGCAGTTACACTATATAATAAAGACGAATCGCTGTAAAAAAATATAGTGGTATCAGTGTGTGTCCTGTAATATACACACTTTTCTCTTAGTTTTTCCTTTTCTCTGGCTTGTCCTCCCATGAGATTTTTCCCTCCCTTCAGCTCTCCATTCTGTTCTTTTCTGTCAATCTTTAGCTGGCATGATATCCTAGGGGAGCGGTGTATCGGACAGCTAGCTGTTCCCCATCCTTCATCACAACTAGTGATTGGTAAGCCACACAAGAAGCTGCTGCTAGATATTTCTCCACCTTCATATATTTACAGGATGTTCCTTGCTGTCCATGCTGAGTAAGTGTAAAATGCTACCAGTGCGTGCTAACAATTATTTCTCTGGTAATAGCCATGTTGTGCTGGAGGCTGCAAACTGGAATTTGCCCCCTGCTCATGCTGCTGGCAGTGCTACACATCCATTTTTCACACAGGGATGTGGGGCAAAAAGTGAAGCATTCCAGGTTTGGATGAATCCCCCCAGACTTGCCTAGCAAGTCCTGCTAGTTACTTCTGCAGCTTTGTAAACCTCCTCATTGCACAGAAACTTTGCCAAGATTATGGCGGTGTTCGTTCCAGCAGGTTTCAGCTGTTCAGGAGTGGAAAAGACCTGTTAGATCCTTGAGTTGTGTCTTAGCCACATAGGGGAAACTGTCCCCTGATAACAGGGGATGCATTAGATAATAGGCTCGTACTGCAGTGTGTCTCAGCTGAAAGACTTTCTATATTATTTAATGAATCTGTGTCTGACAGCAGCAGCTGCATCGTACTAAGACCAGCTGGTTCCAGACATACCCTGGGATTTTTCTTGCTCTCTTGGTTTCATCTTTGTAGTTGGGTTGTTGGAGCCTCGGACTTGGCACGAGGAGCTGTGGCTTCTTTTCCCAGCTTTGCTCCTGACTCACAGGGTGACCGTAGGTGGGTGACTTCCGCCATCCCTGCTACGGTTGTAAAATGGAGTTAATGCCAGTCAGGGGCTGTTGGAGACTTGCAGATAGGAAGTGTTATGTCAGTTTATATTGCAAGGTTTGGCTCTCTACCCTTTTAACCTTGTAGCCAGCGTGGTGGCCAGCACGGTCGCTGGTGCTGCTGTGAATAGGACAGATTGTTAGTCATGACGACCAGTTGTCCTCTCCCAAAACTTTGTGGCCAAACCAGGGATCCTTAACTAGGAGCACAAAGCTATAGAAGAAAATTTGGCTTTTTTCCCTTGCAGACTTTTGCAGCAAAAAAAGTGACCCAAGCGAAGCGTGGGGGATGAAACATGTCACAGATCCTTTTCTAGACTTTATTCCTCATTTGGGGAGATACTGGATCCCAGGTTTGTTGTATACTGGTGCAAGCAGTTGGACCAGTCAAATGGAGGGGCTGTAGGTAGATGTTACAGCATTGCTATCAAGTGGCCAAGAGAAGAGTTAGATACTAAAGTGATTTTGACGTTGCTGTCACCGTAGTACTTGCCAAGCAGGTTGGGGCTTTGTTGCACCAAGCATGAAACACGCTGCAAATGACAATTCCTGTGCTAAAGAGCTCGCAGGCTGACAGTTGCTACTGGCCCTCTCATCCTCGACCCAAACACACCTCTGTCCTTACTTGTTTTCTTATCAAATATTTCCAGAAAAGACACTAACTAATTAAACCAATAATAGTCAGTGACTGAAGTGATTAACTGAAAGAAATTTACTGAATGGTATAGGTTTCCAGATGGGCTGTTGCACAGCATGGTACTCCAATGTCCAGATGTGCTTCTACCTGCCCTGAATCATCTGGGACCCAGATGTGGAGGGCTGTTATTTTCAAGTACAGATGTTCCTTTTACAGCACTTGAGACTGTAGACCTTCCCTGAAAATGAATATAACCAAAAAGCTAGTTTAGTAACAAATTTCAGCTATGTATGGTAAAACTGTCTTTAAAGTGTGGGACAGATGCTGCTCGTCTGAAGTCAACAGTGAATTTCTGACTGACTTCAGGGAGAAATAAAAGAGTTTTGATCTAAAAAGATGAACGTTTATAAAGACCTTGTGTATTGGTAAGCCAGAGCTAGAAGAGAGGAGAACATCTTAAGGTGATGTGTTTGTCCCCAAAACAAGCCAGCCACTCCTCTGCAGCAGTTTCTTCGACTCCAGCGCAACCGTAGTTAGCAGAGTTCCACAACTGCATCCTCCCCGTGAAGTCCCAAGACATAAAAGCATTTTTGTATTGCAGCAAGCTGAACGCAATGGCATTTTGCGGTGATCTCAGTATAAACAAGTGAGCTCCGATGGGATATTTGCCTCGTACTCCTGAAACTGCCGCCACTCGAGCAGCTGTTGGGGAAGTCACAGCTGCTGTTCCCAGCTCTGAAAAGAAAAAGGCAGATTTTTGGATGATGATAGTATTGAAGCTGAACAAAAGGAGAGGACTGAAAAACACTATTAGTAACTTTAGGGAACTTTATGGTCAAGATGACAATACGTAAGTCCTGCTTTAATCCAAAATTGGCAAAGGTTTAGCCAAAAAACCACATTTCTCCGAGCACAGCGTTTAAGCAGATCCTGGCTCTCACTCTGCCTGTCTGTGCAGTTATTCTGAAAGACAGCAGTCAAGCTTGGTAGGGAAAAAAAATAAGTGCATGTTTAATGAGTCTTCTGTTTTCATGAAAGAGAAGGAAAAGGTGGCAGAGGCCAGATCTCTCACCTAGCTGAAAGGTTTCATATATCATGTTCTTCCTTCTCTGCGGCCATGAACCAGGGGCACATTTTTCCCTGTCCCAAAGGCAGACATAACGTTTTGGCCTGGCTGAGATCCTCCATACATCAACATCTGCACCACAGGGAACCAACAACCTGCACATCGCACACCTTTGAAACCCAAGCTTTGCTCCACGAGAGGCCTCTGGCAAACACTGGAGTCACAGCTAATGCTGTTCTTGGTGTGTCCCCTCTGAAATCCAGTGGGTCTGACCATAGACTAGTGCCTTCTGCTTTATTTCCAGACAAAGAAAAAGAGCAAAACTGGGCTGACATTCTGGCTATACTTACTCAGGTCTGATAAGGGCTTCAGGAGGCAATAGACATGGTGTGGGCTGAAGGCAGGGAGAAGGGAAAGGCGGAGGCCCAGGGCGAGTGAAGGTGGAGGAAGTAGGTGACCAATTCAACATTGGTAAAGGGCTTTCACAGCATCTTAATGCTGTAGGAGTCTGGCTTTGTGCAAAACTCCTGCTGAAATTTGGAAAGTAAGAGAAGACGAACTGTATCCTGTGGGCAGCTCAACCCGGAGGTGAATCAGAGTTGGAAATGTTTTTCCCAGCTGTAAAAATTCCTAATTTTTTTTTTTCTGTCTTCCCAACGTGGTTTAAAAAAATTGGAATCTTAAATGCTGATACTTGGCAAAACACAAGAGGAAATTAGGCTGCACAAGTCAAAGCATCATATATTGAATTTATGTGCTCATTCCAGCTTCTACCTCTTTTCAGTGTAAAACGTGCAACTGAAACAGTCATTTCTAATGAAAAATGGTAATTTCTTGAAATAAGTCAACAACTGGAAGTTCTTTCACTGTAACAATTTGAATAGTGGACTTTAAACCATCCTTTTCCTGCAAAGAGTTCTGATTTTGATAGGTTGTATATTACAATGTGGGAAAAAAAGATACTAGGAAATTACAGAAATAGCATAAAACTGGTAGGTATATTGTACATGGACAGACTTTGTTTTGATGGACACCATCACAGGAGATCTGAGATTACTTTGCTGGGCTGCTTAACTCTTCCAACAGCCTTTCTCCCTGTGGCTTTGAACTACGCGGGCCTCATCTCCTGCTTCTTTCCCACCCCAGGTAACAGGCTGGACGAAGGCTCTGACGTTGAATCCGAACCAGACCTGCCTTTGAAACGCAAGCAACGCCGCAGTCGAACCACTTTCACCGCTGAGCAGCTGGAGGAGCTGGAGAAGGCCTTCGAGAGAACCCCACTACCCCAGACATCTACACACGAGAGGAGCTAGCTCAGAGAACCAAGCTCACCGAGGCCCGAGTTCAGGTAAGGACTAGAGCCAGCTTGTGGCGAGTCAGCCTGGTGGCACAGCTNCCTGTTTGCCTTGGGGCAGGAGATAGTAGTGCTGGGGATGAGGGCGAATGTGGATGCACTTCTTCTCTGGAGCACGTCCACAAGGATCTGAGACTTAAATCCAGTTCTGCAGATTCCCACGTTCCCATGGATTTGCAGATATGCCGTTTGGATTTGGCCCGTTGCAGAGGTACCAGCTGGAGGGTTTCCATCCAGATTGGGACCAGAAGCCAAACCTTCCCTAACTTGGCAAAGCATTTAGCGCTCTGTTTTCTGTTGGAGGAAATGCCTCCATTTGCCTAGGTGGAAGCAGTGTGTGTCTATGTTTGTATTTGGTGTTTTAGGAGAAATCACACCATTTAGCGACCTTGCCCAGGGGAGCAGATCATATTTTGCTAAGTTTGCAAGTCCTGTGTGTGAATTTTCATAAAACTTTTTTTTCCTCGATCTCCAGAGAGCACAAAAAGGGCGGGGGGAGGGAAGAAGAGGGGAGGAGCAGGAAGGGAGGGTTTGGAGCCGGGGGACTGACATGTACACGATTAATAGCCCTTGTGGGAACTCCGCACAGAGACTCTTATGTCTTCCAGATAAAGGCTGGGTCAGCAGTGTGTGCAAACACGCAGAGGGATAAGGAGTGTGAACAGATCGGGGGGTATAATAGAGTCCCTTGGGGAACGGGAAGGAAAGGGGGAGGGATTGGGGATTGTGCTGGGTTAAAGCAGTGAAATGGAGACCCCAGCAGTCCGTCCTCCGTGTGGCCAGTGCGATTAGGTTTCAGGCTAAGCACCGGGGTGTCTGTGCACCGCTGAAAGTTGAATTGTGGGCACTGAGAGAGGAGGGAAAGTACGCCAGGCTTGTGACAGAGAAACAGTCAGTCAATTAACTAGCTCCTCCGAAACAAAACAGGTGGGTTTTTTTTTTATTCTGTGGTTCTCAGGATAATGAGCTTGATGTGCTCGCTCCAAAGCCAAAAGTTTTTGCTGTTTTCCCCAAGCTGTCTGGGAATGAACGTTTCCCCCCACCTGGGACATTCACTGGTTCAAGACTTTTCCCATTAGCCTGCTTTCCCAAAGCAGTGTTAAGCCAGTCCCAGCACTGCAGCGGTCGCACTCTCGCCTCCCTCTAGCTTTCTGTTCAGAGGTACGGGGTTTTCCTGAATCCATCATCCCTCAAGATGTGGCTATCGAGACTGCAAAAAGGAAATCTAGCAAACTTTAGACTGAATCTAGTTTTCATCTTAGCCAAAAGACCAGGCCAGAGTGTTCAACAGTAATAGTGTTCATTTGTTGGCCATGTAGGTTCATAGGTAGACGGAGCCTCGGAAAGTGGCTAGTTAAGGTGACTAAGCTACCAGAAGTTGCAACATGTGAATTCTCCCATTGTTGTTTTGCATATTCTGTTTCTAGTTGCTCTTGCTTGCATAGATGGACATAGATGTTAAGGGGGGGAATAAAAAGAGATATTTCTGTGGCAAACAGACTAAAATAAAAAGGAGTTTCAAGGGAGAACAGAGTCTAGGTAACACCTTTTTATGGGGTGAGAGAAACCTGCATTGCATAAGCCATGATGTGGTCATGCTGGGGAGGAAGGGAAAAGCCCTGAAGTGCCAGGGAGTGCAAAAACCAGGTTCTCTCTTTTCCAAGGCGCTGTGACCTCATGGTGACAAGACTGGGAGAAAGGAGGGAGGCAAAAACAGAAAGGGAAAGCTAAATAAATAAATAAATAGAACCTTTCCCTCATCTCAAGCTGTGATCTCCGAATCCCCTTACTTGCTCCCAGGCAGCTTGCGTGGAGGTTCCTGCCAGGGCTCTAGTAGCAGCTGTTCTCCGAGGCACATTCCTGATGGCTTTCTCATTCTGACATCCTGGCAGAGTCAGCTTCTTCCCACCACTTTTAAGCCTGCCGCCCCTTGTAAAATTTTCTGGATATCAGAGCAGATCTTTTACTGGCTCTCAGGACCTACAAACATTAGTCAATCAAGTTCTTGTGGAAAAAAAAAAAAGCCACACACATGCACCCATCCAGCAGGGAAGTTTCTACCACCTTACAGTCTTACTTCTGTCTCAACAGAGTTTTTGAGGCCAAGAGACGTGCTTTGGATTAACGATGGCTGTAATAACAGCAGGGCCAGCTGAGATCAGGGTTTCTGAGTGTTAAGGGCCATGCCAACATTTACCCATCTATCTTGTCCCCAAAAGCTTATCACGTTAACATGTAAAATGGGACACAGATGTGTGAAAAGTATTTTGTGACCCATGGTCACAGAAGAGGCTGGAGAGCAGCCTTCACTGCTCAATGTCTGGTCATTGCTTGATCTTCTGGGTCGCAGTGCCACTTGTCTGCTGTGCAGCCATGGCTGCACAATCCCCAGGTCACAGCCAAGTCTCTGAATCACAGCTCAGGTGTTGCTATCAGACTTTCTTACTGTATCGTATATACACAACTTCCCTGCACTAGAATTGCATTTTGATCATCACTGTACAAGCACTGATCAAAAATAAGGGGGCCTGTCTATCTCTTTGGTTCTTTCTCTTCCTTACCTCTTTGTTTTACCATGTGAAAGGTGAGCTTACCTAAGTCTCATTCGTTCTCTCTGATACCTGAGTATTCACGTACCGTAATCTCTTCCACATGAAAAGCTGATAGCTCTGTTAAACTTTATTGGCAGGCCTCAGAGTCTGTCTGGCCACACAGCTGTCCAGCTAAGTGGAAGTTTGACACGTTGACAGCTAATAAAATTCACAAGCTGAACAACAAGAGGGGGTGGTGGTGGGGACCAGTTCCAAGCTCCGGTTTCTCATCTGCTAGGAACATCATGGGAGGGTGAGCAATATTTTTGCAAGGTCACTGCAGTGTCTGTGAGGTTGAGATACAGGGTTCCAGCATTTGGAGTTCAACACACCCGAAGGTAGGAGCCATTAAAAGGTTAATCCCAAACTGAGCATAGCCAGGGACAAGACTGCCATGGATTTCCGGAAGGATCAGGATTATAATGCTAAATCCATGCCCAGCGAGGCCTCCAGTGGAAATTCCCACTGACTTGTTTTTGTGCAAGGCAAAGGCTTGACTCATGTGTCCACACTAATTGTCCAGTACTGAACAAATTCTTGCTCCCTTTGCCACCCTTCCAGAAAACAAGCTGTTGAATGCCAGGCGTTCATGGATTTAAAAATTAAGTCTAACAGCTAAGCAATTCATTTAGCTAATTTAATGGAAGCTTTGATTTTGATCTTCAATGTATTTTGGGTTTTTACACCAGTTTTTACAATTATCTAACTGATGATGTCAAATTTTTTATACAGGAAAAAAACCCTAAACAGGATTCTGTGATAATTTTGAAACTTTTTACCCTGACATTTCTAAGGAAAACATTTTTCAGAACAACCCTTTTCTCACAGTTTAGCTTTGTCAGTACCGTGTTTTTCAAAAGGAAAATAGTTTAGTCAGGAAATTCCTGCCTAGGTATAGCAATGACTTCTCAAAGCAATGGTAATGTCAAAAGAGTCACCAGGTACAACAGTCGGGGTCTAGGGGTTGAAACTAATCCTGCTCCTAGATGATCCCATTTGTGGAGCAGTTTGTCCGGATGTGTTGCATTTTTAAGGCTAGTTACCAACAAACCCCAGTGCTTATTTCTGGTTTTTCTTGAACGATACCACCAGAAAGGGATACAAGGCACAACAAGCAGTGCGTATGCCCAAATTGTCCACAATTCAGCACCACAACCCCAAGTCACATAGAAATTTGTGTGCTGAAAATGTTTTTCATGAGTAGAGCCCGGTGCATAGGTTCCCACGCAAGCAGCCTGTCTCCATTTTGCCTGGTGCTATAATGAGTCAGATGTGGCAGGCTCCAAAGTATCATCTCGAAAAGCTTTCCCAGAAATCTACCAAAATTGTTCCCCAAAAAATAGATGGCAGCTTTTGCTCCGCGGCATCACCTGCAGATGATTCAGATGGTCATACCACAGGCAGCTGGGTACCAGCATGCATGCCGCTGGCAAGTACGTCAGTCCTAGTTCCTACGGTCTGGGCAGTGGGTGCTTTCTGGGGATGAATAAGAATTGCAAAGGGTTGGGTGTGTTGTGGTGCTGATGCCTGTTATTAATCCCCAGGAAACTCCATGCACTGAGAAACCGTTATTTCAATAACAAAATTAAACTAGACAGCAGGAGTCGCAACCCAGTGCTTTATTGATCATTTTTATGATGGATACCTTTGTGATTTCTGCCTGGGAGAAAATGGATGTTTCATTTAATAAAAAGGCTCAGAGCAGTTCTGTCTCTGAAATCTTGGTGCATTTCTAGGCTACTCACATAATCTGTATTTTATGACACAGTTTTAAACTGTAGTAAACAAACAGCCATATTCTAGATCGTGCTGCAGCAGCTCAGACGTACCAAATGGAGCACCGGAAGAGAAATTCTATTCAATTTGGCTTGAAATTTTTCTCAAAGCAATTCTCTTTTTGGCGCAAAGAAGCTGAAAACCACTGTTTACCAGCAGTAATTTCTATTTCCAGAAAATGCATGAATTTCTCAGGAACTTTTCAGATATCTCTGTGGTGGGCTAGTGGGGACCCCAGTGCTCTTTCACCAGCTGTTGCTGTGGTCAAAGGTCTGTCCTGTTCCTCGAGACAGTGCTTTTTGCAGATGAAGGTGTTGTACAGAGGGACGACAGGGTGGTAAGCAGGTCTCCCCAGCTCTGAGCACTCACTGGAGTCAGGCAAAGCTGCTGGAGCCTAATGCTGTTTGCCTGGTGTTTTGCTTCCCAAACTCTTTGAGATGTGTCCAAACTGGCTCTTCTGAGGCAATCCCCCTCCCTTAAAGGTCAGCTGAGAATGTTTTCTTTCTTCCTGAGGGTCCAACTAGTTTACATTTCTTGTGATGAGGTTATGACACAACAGCTGCCCTGTGTTTTTGGCAGCAACCAGGGCACTGAGAGGCTGTGCAGAGGAGCCCGTGGATGGGGCTCTCATTGGCAGAGGCTGGCTTGGCACACTTGTTTTCCACAGCACGGGGCCAGCCGTGCTCTCGCACACCGGAGCGTCCAGATAGACGGCCCGTGGCGAGCACAGCCCCTGGCACCGCAGCAGCCGGTCCGTGAGAACCACGGCGGTGCTGCTGCTGCGTGTGCCCAGGCACGTCGAGAGACCAGCGGTGCGATGCCAAGCGGCATCCGGCTCCCGGGAGAGGCTGGGGTGAGGGCAGCACACTGTTCCAGCCAGCTTTAAAGAAGCGGCTCTGCAAGGTAAAGCCAGCAAGGGCTGAACGCAGCCGAGATGGTGGGGAGGGTCCAGATGCTTCCCCTTCATGTCGATCTTGCTGCAGAAGGAGGTTGCTAATGAGATAGAGAAGTCGGCTTCAGTCTTATAACATTGCTTTCTGTTTGCTTAGTGAGTTGGTGCTTGACGTCTCACAGCATTGCTGCTGTTCTTCCGCATCTCTCCAGCCTGAATTAGAAACAGAAATGCAATTGGATTAAAGAGTAATCCATTGCATACATGTCCCAGCTGATCTTCTCCAAATAAGCCCTCAGTCTACCTACTAGTCACATAAAAAATAAATAAAAACAAAATGTAAAGTAAATTACCGGGTATCCAAACTGCAGCGGCAAGTCTTTTTCTGCCTGAACTTTGGAAAAGCCAGAGATGATCTCTTAAAATGGCAAGCACGTCCTACGTCCATATCTAAGTCTTTGCTTAGAAAAGCATCAGCACTTCTGGTATTCAGAGCAGAATTACAGTAACCAGTCCAGTTGGAAATAGAAATGTCCCACTGACAGAGGACATAGTCCCAGCTGTGTAAGCCTGAGGGCACCTTGCTGGAGAGAGTCAGCGCTATTTCATTAAGTACATTACACTTTACTGCAGATGAAAATGATAAGCCTAATCCGGTAGTCCTTCTGGCAAAGCATTGGTTGAAATCAACAGGAATGAATATAAACTTCAGGACTTGCAGCATAATTTGACAAGACCAGCTTGTTTTGTACATGTGAGGCAGGGAATCTGTATGAAACAAATGGAGAAATTTATGACAGAAAGTGCTCCTTTGAACTTGCTGGCTTCTGCAGATGGAGTAATCCATTCAGTTCAGAAAAGCATGAATTTCAGACAAAATTGTGGATTTTAGTGTTGAGATGCAAAACCTGCAACTGACTTTTTTGTTTTTGTCCTATTCTGCTTTTCCTTGTCCGCTTCAGACCAAGGAACAGAACAGGCAGCCTCATGGTCGCAAGCTGAAAAAGTGATCCCCTAAACAATGTGGTAATGATTGGATTTTCTTACAAAGGAAAGAGGGCCCAGAGGCCAAAGCAATGAACGAGATCCCAGTTCCTTGGATGGAGTGGTTGCGTGTAACACTGCGCACTCAGCTGGTCTAAATGGAAGTCAGTGAAGTTGCACTGATTTATAGCAGCAGAGTGTCTGTCCCATTGTATTCAAAACAAATAGGGCCTCCCAGAGGTTTTATGAGAAGAACCTTTATCACAAAATTTCCAGTCCAGCAAGGGTGTGGACCACAATGTTTCTCATACACTTTGCTCGTATGCCCTATGCTGAATCTCTGATTCTAGCAGAGCCACCACCCAGTGTGTGTGCCAGTGAGCAAGGGTGCAGCCAGCATGCATAGCTCTCATCTGTTCTCAGCCTCCCCAGCTAGGGAAGCTTTTTGTTTACTGGGGCACCAATTAAATAGATTCTGTTTCATCAGCAATGGAAAATGCTTATAATAATCAGGAGGAGGGTTTGCCAGGGTGTGTTAATCTTCAAGCCACTTCACAGTGTGTTTAAGCTATTTTTAAAAGTTCATAGCTTTTTCTTTTGCAGAGGAAGTCTTGATAGAGGGAATTGATGTGCTGCTGGTTTGCTATTAAAGCCCAGCCTGCCTCTAGCCAAACAATAGCAGCAGAAAATCTACTCCCCAACATCTCATTCACCTCTGTGAGCTGCGAACATCACAGCCTGTTCCGAAACGTTTAAATGCAACTCTAACACCATCACGACTGGGCCGTCTAAGAAGCAAGTGTTCAAGTGGAGAGAAAGCACTTCATAAAACACACTGCCTTGCAGCTGCTTTCTGACAGCAGTGAGCTCATCCTAATGTCTTTCAGCTTCCACAATTCCCATTCATCCTCAGACACGGGGTTTATAGAGAGGTAAACAGATGAGTAAAACAGAGGTTTTATTTTTTGTTTTATTTTAACAGAATTTCCTCTGACAACTGAAATAATCACTGAGAAACACAGTTTGTAAAATGTAGAGATGGAAAACACAACATTTGCAAATAATCATTCAGTATCCAATCGCTATTTCATTCAGTGATAATATTTTTTTAATTTGTAAATATTATTGACTTTTATTACAGTAAGTGGTAGAGCTGCATCACTGGGCGGGCTTGGGTTTGGAGCTGTGAAGCCACGACTTCAAACCTGGGCTGTGGAAAGATCTATCCCATTTCTCCTGCCTCCTGCTTCCCCGTCTGGAGTATGAAATCCGTCAGCAGTTATGAAGCGTTCAAACTGTGATGGTGATTTAAAGGTAGAGATGGGCTTTTGGTTGAGGAAGTGTTTATGACATGATTAATTCTTACACAGCCACTCGAAGATCAGAAACAATATGGCGAGAATAAAGTGATCAATGTTACAATCAAATGTTTCACTGCTAACAATAGTTTGTTTTTTTAAAAAAAAAGTTGTTTGCAAAAAAATCCACATACCACAAACTGTTGAAATTCTTCAACAGATTGTTATAAATAGCTGAACACATTCAGGAACTGGGATATGCCAGGAGAAAATATATAGGCTGAATTCATTGGATAATCTCATTTGTGAAGTGCCATTTGTTCTGCTCCACTAACCTTGTTTAATATTTATCTTCACCATATCACCCACAAGTGACAGAGGCTCAGCGTTTTAGGCACTGAACCAAAGTGTCACTAGATATAGCTGTATCCCTGCACATGCTGGGAAAAATTTACGTGCCTAAAATCTGTACGCTCTCGTGGACTTTTTTTCTTTTCTGTGAAGAATTATCTCAGTAGCCTCAATGATGTTTGTATGTCTCTGATGTCCGCTATTCACACTCCTCGGCACCTGGCAGAGGAAGCGTAATCATCACTAAACTGTTGTAGGGACTTGCAGGATCCCATCTCACTGTACCATCTCAACCTTTTCCAGTATGGGAGGGCTGATTCTCAGTACCATCTGAAAGAAGGCATTCAGATGGAGCAATAACTACCCCGGGTCTCTCATCACTGTTGCTGCTAGGGTTCCCCTCTAAAAGCCTTCTATATCAGCCTCCTGGGAAGCCCAGGATTTGCAGCATTTACGACTGTGTGGACAAGGCAAGGCACTGCAGGGATTTGTGCTGGTTCAGAGGAGAAGCTGGAGAGGACCTGATCTGGCAGAGTAGTGTCTATGCAACCTGGAGAAGGACCTCATCTGACTTTGGTGGATTTTTTTTTGCTGTGCTTGGTCCATAAAAGGCCATATGATTCTATTCCACCTGGTTTCTGCAGCCTCTTGGGCCTGTGGAAGCAAGCACATGTTGCATCTCTTCCATTCCGCTGGAAAGCAAAGGCACAACTTGGCTTTTCCATCCCTGTTTCCATTTATGAGCTCATTTATCCCATCTATCTTTCTCCAACATCAAGTCCTGATTAGGCTGAGCAGGAACACAACAGGCTTTCTTTCCCACAGGAGGCTCATTTTTGACCTTGCTTTCCTCTCCTTGTCTGACAAATTGTGGGAGGTGACCCATATCTCAGCGGCTGCAGGGATAATTCAGTCCAGCCCCATCCTGGCAGGCAGCTGTCTCTGCAGCCCATCTCTGCTGTTCTGCTGGTCGAGAAGAAGTGGCTGGGACATCTTGGGCTGGCTGTTGGCAGGGTTGGGTGCAGGCGTTCAGGTTAAATAAGAACCAGTGCTAACCTTTGCCCCAAACCCAATCTGGGCGGGAGGATGGGCTCTTCTGAAATCAGCTGGTTCTGAGAGGCAGACAGTGATGAATTGGAGAGGTTTCTTAGCCTCACCATGCCTCACTCTCCCATCTGTGAAGGGGATGGTGAAGGTGAAGGATTGAATGATATTCTGCGGTGAACATCTAGTGTTTTGGATCCTTGCAGCAGCATACTTGCTTTCTGAGCAAGGTGCATGTGACATAGTGAGGGACTCTGGTCTTACCTGGACCCTGGGCATGACTAGAACATGAAGAACCTGCTTGGATGTCATCTTCTAAGTTATTTTTCATGAGGGCATTCCTGTATCTGTCTGCTTCCCCTCAGCAGAGCTAAGCAGTTTCTGTAATGCATCTCCTGTCTGCATAATACATTCTTTGGAAGATGATTCACAGGGACAAACACCCCAAAAGTCTTTAACAGGTACAAACTGTTGTCTTCAGTGGCCTATATTATACTTCCATACCCTTGGAAAGCAGCACTTGTGCACAGAATCTCTTTGCTCTGCACAGGCAAATGATGAAGAACTTGTCTTTCTAAGAGAAAGCAGTTTTCTGACATGCTGTTTTTTCAGCTGTTGGATTCTTCACACAGCCCTTTTCCCGAGTGGCTACATTTGTCCCAGCATAAAATTCATGCGATCTAGCCCCGGTAGCCTCTAGAACAACGTCTCCCTAGGCAGACCAGCAGCTTCAAAACTTCCTCCTCTTCCTCATCTTCTTCCCACCAGTCTGGTTTAGCAGCCGTAGCCTTCACCCTAGGCTTAACATGGTGTAACAGGATCCTCTGGCAGGGGGAATCTTTAGTGGCTGATAAAACCTTAACTGTTGTGAAATGAAAGCAGGTTCCCTTTGAAGTGCGCCTCGCATTACAGTTAGATTCTCTAGCCTCTATATTTTAACTACCAATAAAATGATTTATAAGCATAAAGGCCTGAGCCACCTTTAAGGCAGGGGAAGGGAAAGAATTGCTAACGTCATTAGCTGGAATGTATCTTCTTTTTTTCTGTGGGTTATAAATAAGGGGCAGAATCAACCTGTTTGGGCCATGAAATGTCCCTTCCTCTGCACGGGAAGATAAATCCTATCAATTTCTTTGTGGAAGGTTTCAGTGTATTTGAGGTTGGATTCTCCAGCCAGGCTCTGTTAGGAAGCACTATGTTTAGGCATGTAGTTGTGAATCTCATCTGGTGCACGTGTATTTACTATTATTATTATTTATTATTTATTTTGCTGTGGTGCTCCAGCTAAAACAGATTTTGCTGTGCTGAGTATGGTGCCTACTGGCAGTTAAAGAGAGCCTCTATCTCAGATGGCTGATTGTTGAAATAATGTAAGAAAATGTGGTTTTTATCCTCAATTTAGAGGTGCTGATCTGATGCGTGGGTTGTGTAGGGACCAAAATTTGTTGAATGCATCACTGTTTCCACTGACTTCAAATCAGAAAAGCAATAGCTATCCCGAAGTCACAGAAGGAGCCTGTAGCATAACTAAAAACTGAATTTCTTTCTCTGGTGGTAGTCCACTCTCTTGAAAGTTAGCTTCCCTTACTTCAGAAGTCCATGAGCATTGTAGACCAAAGTGTGCAAGACAGCCCCGGAATGGCCCGTGCACTGGCCTTTTTGGTCAACTCTACCTGGCTGTAAAAGGATCCAGAGCATCACTTTATATGCCTTAGAAAATAAAGGAACTACACACCCTGAACTGAACGCGGAGAAGTAAGACGGGAGGAGTCGTTACATGCATGTGTGAATTTTAATTCCGAACAACAGATGCAACGTGCGTGTTGGTGCATGGACAACAACAACCTCATGTGGTGTAACATAAAACAACACAAATCTTTTCAAAGTTGTGTTTTGATCATATGTTAGCCAAGCCAACTGACAAACCACCACAGGGGAGCCAAGTATTTGTGGGGATGTTGTTGAAGAAATGTGTCCCCTACTAGACCATCTCATTCCACATGCTTCTTCTGAACTTCTAATCCTGAGTGGATTTGCCAGCATCTGGCTCTTGGTTATAAAAAAGGAGCTTTCCCACCATTTGCGATGTCAGGAAAGTGTCGGAAATCACTGGAGTGGCTTTTATGTTCTCAGAGTTCATTTTCTCTTTCCCTCTTGATTGCTGGATTCATAGTTGTTTGGTTATGTTTTCTCTTCAGGTATTTGAATGTTATATGCTGTCCTTAGCAATGAGGTCTTTTTTTGGAGTGGAAGCTCTTCCAGCCTGGGACTAGGCCTTCTTCTCTGAGGAGACAAGGTTTATTTGTCTGCTTACATTCAGCTAACAGAAACACTCAGACAGTATTTATGTCGTTAACTGTGGAAGTAAATGATGTGAGAGGAGTAACCAAGTTCCATATCCCTAATTCAAAGCACGAATTACACATACATGCATGAGAAGAGGACAGGACTGTCCTCTTCGCATGACCAGGGCAAACAAAAGGTTATTTATTCACTTGTGTTGCTCACTGCTCCCAGAAACTGTGCCGTGGCTTGGACTGTACAAAAGAGTTGTAAAGTGCTACAGATCTTAATGTTCATTCATTTCTCGCTTCTTAACTCTGCCCTAGATTTTGCTAGCAACTTCTGGTGCCAAAAATGGACACAGAGATTCTGACCTGCATGGACTTTGTTGATCAATGCAGATCGGATGTAAGCTGACCTATTTCTGTCACGCTTTTGGAAGGTGCTAAGAGGTTATGCTGCTTCAGCCAGTAGTGCACTGCGGTAGGAACAGGTCTGTAAAAAGACGCATTTGTTGCCAAGGACCTGACATCAGCACCGTGTGTATTTCAGGGGGTTTAATTTAGACCAGCTCTTCCAAAGAACACTGGGCTTTTTTTTTGTTTTCACTGTACGTGGATGTAAATAACAGTGTGAAGGACTGCCCAGGGCTAGGTCCTTCCCAGCCACCATCAGCAGGTCACACACCACTATCAGTTAGCAGGTTTTAATCAAGCTGTTTCCACAGTAGAAGAGTAACACGTAGAAATAGTAATAATAGACTGTGATCCAGAGAACCTCACAGAAATTTGTGTGAAGCTCAGTGTATACTTGTTTTTGCAGCAAGCACTGCTGCAGTGCATGTGGACTGAGAGCCAGCACTCCATTAAATAAGCAGCTTTCAGTGAAAACCTGTTGCCTTGCCGTGCCGAGTGAATCGTGCATACCCACAGGTGCCAATAAGAAAAAGGCAAACTAACAAGTGACCTTTTGCAGGGGGGACTCAATTTAAAGGCCAGAGAAAGGTACTCACTTTGAGATTTGGATCATGTCTGAAGTGCAAGGTGCATCAAACTATGGTTCTGCTTTATCTAAGGAAGAGAGTTTTGGTTTGGTTCATAAGACATGGGTACAGTTTGGACTGCAGTGCCTCACACTCTTGTAACCCCAGCTTCTGATCTGACGTTGAGCAGCTTGGAAGAGGACTCTTCCCCCCTGAATGCTTTGCACTCTTGATTTTTGCTCCATTTTTTCTTGTTGCTGTGAAATTTAATCGTGTTTTCTAGCCCTTTAGGCCTCACAAAGTCCAGCAGCTGCATTCTCATCTGGCTTGAAAGCTTATCCGCATACTTCTGAACCCCAAACAGGGATCGGGCCTGAGAGCCTCTCTGATTAAATGAAGTAAACCAAGCCCAAGAGACAGCTTGAGAAGCCCTTTCCACTATGCGGGAGGGAGATTGCCCGTGATAAAACACATCAGGGCAGACAAGTGCGTTTAGAAAAATCTCCCCTTGAGTCTTACAGGTAAACTAGCACCGTAGGAAACACGAGCCCAGCTTTGCACATGCATTAATACTGTGCTTATTTTTACGCACAGAGATTTAAATTGGCTGCAGTACAATTCTAGTGCACACTGCAGTGCCTCTTGCAAGGAGAGCATGTCTTAGCATACAGACAACAGTGATTTGCTGCAGTACAGAGAAGCGAAGAAAACCCTGTATTCCCTCCGGTCTGGTTCTATCTATTTAGCTTGTCTAACACAGAAACCATGATGCTAATCTGTCTATTTATCCCTCCTAACAGTGCAGCCGTGTTGCTATTATCGTACTTAATCCTTCAGCATAATTCACAGAGTTGTCAGATAACAAGACAGAATGGCCAGGTGGTAGCAATGCATCTATTTGGTGTGGACTCTCTCGGAATACACAAGCTAAATTATTCCTCTACATCTCACCCTACTGCTGATAGCACTCTCCCACACTCTTAATACTATCTTTAACAATTTTAAATGAGTGTATCTTCACCCAGGAGACAGGGCAGTAGTAGTATTGTCATTTGGGAGAAAGGAAGCTGAGGAGTGGAGACGAATACTCATGAAGTCTGTATCAGGCAGGGACTTGAGCCTATTTTTGTCCAGTACTGCAATTCAGGATGTGTTTCCATCAGCAACCCAGATGAGATGGGGCAGCACCTCAGAATAAGTCACACGTGGTTTTTCCTCTCCCCATCAGGTGTGGTTCAGCAACCGGAGAGCGAGATGGCGCAAACAGGCGGGAGCAAACCAACTTGCAGCTTTCAATCACCTGCTGCCGGGGGGCTTCCCGCCGACAGGAATGCCGACTCTCCCCCCGTACCAGCTGCCGGACTCCACCTACCCAACAACCACCATTTCCCAAGGTGAGCACACGTTCATCTGCCCTGTTCCTCTCCTCTTGCCCTACCTCATCCCATTGTCCCTTCGCTTTCTCTTTCATGACACCCCACTAAGGCTCTTGTAATACATCAGTGGTTTTCCTTTGGTGGGGGAGGCCAGGTTTTTCCTCAGGTCAATGGAAACTCCACAGTTTTCTCATCTGTCTCATGGTCCTTTCTACTGTGTCAGTGTGTCTTATGACTGTAATTCTTCTGTTCAGCTTCAAAATGAAGAGCACATCAGTCCAAAGTGAGTATCATATAGGCAATTCCTCACTCTGTATAAAACTCCATACTGGGGTTCAGTTCAAGGAGTATTGCTAATTCCAGTTGGCCTTGCCCTTTACAAAGGAATTTACAGCTCCTGTCTGAGGGGAAGTTAAGAGAAAATTCAGATATTTCATCCCAGGTTTGCACGTTTTGTACTGTCATACGATATGCTTGTGTTGCCACGGAGCGCTGAGATGGTGGGATCCAGAAGCTGAGATCAGGCTATTCAAACCATCGATCCACGCTTTGCACAGACCCAGATGTAACACCCCATGACCGTTTACCTCTAAACGCTCTCTCCACAGACGGGGGAAGCACTGTACACAGACCCCAGCCCCTGCCGCCGTCCACCATGCACCAGGGAGGGCTTGCTGCAGCCGCCGCTGCTGACACTGGCTCTGCCTACGGGGCCCGACACAGCTTCTCCAGCTACTCGGACAGTTTCATGAATGCTGCGGCTCCTGCCAACCACATGAATCCTGTTAGCAATGGCCTCTCTCCACAGGTATGTGACCCGCTTCCATTCTTTTGCTTTGCCTGAGAGTATTTGGCTGGTCCAGATCCTCTGAGAGCAGGGCAGGCTTCAGGCTATCACAGTGTATTATGGTTAACAAGGGAGTTATTGTTATTGTCACAAATTCTTGGAGGCAGCCTAGTTAAAACAATTAGTTAATGTGTTTATCAACAGCATAGAATCATAGAATCATTAAGGTTGGAAAATCTCTATCCTGAGCTCAGCACTGTACTGCCAGAACATTTGTACCCTGTTAGTTCCCATAATCAGGTTAGCAAACTGTAATCGCAAACACCAGGACCTAGAGCATTGGTGTTTCTTCCCAGCCCTCCAAAAATATTCCAGTGCAGGTGTGGGCCCTTCAATCGTGAATTTTAGCCTAATGACAGTAGGCTTGACTTTTTTAGTTACTTTTTGCAGGCTGTCTTTAGAAGTAGTCCATGATTTGTGGGTGACTGATGTAGGGATTAGCTGAAGCCAGCATGTACAAGTCTGGTTGGAACGTGGAAAACCCTTATGAAAGTGCCATGGATCTGAGCTTCCTCAAAACACAGGGATGTAGATCTGAGATTTGGTTTTGAAAAACTAATTGTCATGTAAACAATTCTGCTAATGCTTTCCACAAGGTCAGAATCAGAGATGTAGGTAAGCTGTAAAGGAGGAAAGATACATTTCACACACATCTGTTCGTGTAAAAGAGTGGAGCATGTGTGTTTTAACTTGACCAGTCAACAGCCACAGCCTCCCCATGTAATACACCCTTGATTTTAAAATCCCTGCCTGAGCTCAGAATAGAGCACCCATGACCTGACTCTGGGATCTGCGCTCCACGCCTCAGCCCAGCTGCCTTCTGAAGCACCCTGTCCCTGGTTTGATCAGATTGCTGCCAGTTGTGTGGTGGCTTTTCAGTGCTGGGTGTGGCAGGGAAGCAAACCTCAGCAGTGCAGAGAGGTTAAAGCCTCCATCATCAGTGGGTCTAGAGAGAGCAGAGCTTGTGCTATGTGTGTGTTATGGGAGTAGACTTGTGTTCTCAGCTGGTGAGCCCCATTGAAGTCAGTGAAGATGCCAGGATGTATGCCACCTTGAGACTACAGCCCACTCTCTCTATCACTAAACTGGGATAGGAATCGTAATTTTCTGTCATCTCATTGGGTAGAGCCTTTAACCTTCTCTTTGGTTTACTTGATGTAATCTGTTTTCCAAATGCATGTTTGATTTTTAAGTGGAACGAGGCACACACTGTACGCTGAAAATTAACAGCAAGGGCTTGTATTCATGTGGTGCCTGCCATCTTGGAGGGGTACCAAATATGTTTTACTTTTGCTCTCAGTCACTTGTGAAATACAGAGACGTGTGAAGTGCACTATAGCAGTTGCTTTAGGGTGGCCAGTAGCATTATTTAAGACAGGAAGCGCAAAATAATCTGAAACTACAGGGAGAAGTTGGGTAGGCATCTGAAATGAAAAGGCTACAACTGTTTAGAAAGGAGTCCAATAAATGGGGACATCAGAGAGGTATATAGTTTTTAAGGTCCAGTAGCTTGTGATCTCTCGGGTGTGAAAACAAACATTGAGTGTCAATGGAAAGAGGGAAATTTTGCAGCTTCTCTGGAATGGTATAAAAATCCCACTTCTAGCTTTGAATGGTCGTAAGATAGAAAATGTAAAAGTGTGACCGGTATGAGTCTGAATATTGCCTCAAACAGTGTAATTTGTGGTGGAAATAAGGAGCCATCTTTCTGACAAGGGATTTCTAATAGCACTGAGCTTGGGACATGAGCATATAGTATGGAATTCAAAGGCAGACTGCAGGTTAGATGGTCCAGGGCACGTGGTTAGTTCAGATTATCACAAGTGCAATTTAGCACCACAGAATACGTTAAGGATGAGATCCATGTGATAAGCTGCACAAGCACTAGACATACACAAGTCCATCATGCAATTTCCATTTCTGTAGCTTCATCATCTCCTTACTAGTCCCGCTCACCAAATCAGAGGCTCATTGAAATGACCAGACCAACGCTTTCTCTCTGCTTATCCCTATCCCAAATTACCCTGCCCCCAGGCTCAGGCTAGGGGAAGATAGAGTCCTGAGCCAATAAGCCCTTTGTATGGGAAAGAGAGGATACATTATCTGGCAGTCCTGAAGAAAAGAGAGCTTTGCACCCCCAAGAAGTGGAGATTCCCATTTTCCTAATGCTTTTAATCATGTGAGGGCCAAGATATCAGCATATAAATTCTTCCATTTCTTTTGTGCATGGAAAGGCTAACGCAGGTTATTTTATGACTGCTTTGTATTTACTTATCTTGCTACCTTCCTGCCTTTCTAAGCCCTCTGCTGTTCCTAGTGGAAGGATGCAAGAAATACTCCTAGGAGCATGAATGGGAACTCGTAGAAGTGTCCTCTTTTACATAGCAGGGTGGGTAAAAGTTTTGTGAGGTTTCAATATGGGATGCTCTGTGTAATTTATCTGTGCATAATTCAGCTATTCCATGGCATTATAGGTAAAACCCGTTGCACCTCAACCCTCTCATCCTCCTGTCCAGCTATCTGTGGTATGTGGCTGCTCTCTGCAGGGGTAAATATCAGCTACAGGGAAGGAGGGAGTTCAGGAGACAGGGGAAGAAAAAATAAAAATGGGAACTTAAAATGATGGCAATTTGTCTGAGCTGCAAACAGACAGTTCTCTGGTTTCACCCCTTACAGCAGCAGGAGGGAGATTTCTTTGCAGTTTAGACAAGGAGGTAGGGGCCAGCCTGACTGAGAGCTCCCAGCATTTGCTGCCACTCGCCACGCTATCCAGTTACCCTGGGATTGGGTGTCCCAGCCAGAATCCACCAGACGGGCTCGGTGCTGGCAGCTGAAATTCTAGAGGGGAGGCATGGCATTTCCATTCTCACAACAGAGAAAAGGGGATTACTTTTGGCCTCTGCGGGCTCGGTCCCCCCACGCACACACGCACTTTAGTCCTCCCCCTCCTGACAGAAACAGCAGACACTGCTGAAAGTTACCCAGACTTCACGTGGGAAATGGCTGTGTTTGTTGCTTGTTTTCCAGCCTGTAACACACAAAGCCTTGTGCCTGTCCAGCTCTGCTGCTGCATCCCCAAAGCATTTCCCATCCAGTTTCCCTGGTTTGGAAGCCTTTCTGCCTCTATTCGAGACCTGAGACTGCTTGAGGAGTGAACGATCAGCTGGGTATCTTTGTCTTCAGCTGCTTCGTCCCATGATGACGTTTTTTGTGACATTTTGTAAAACAACACGGCCTTGGTTGTGCAAAGTATAGTCCGACATGATTAAACCACGACCTAGCATGATCTCCCATGTCATACTCCTTCCTAGACCTTAGTGAGCGGGTAACCTGAGCACTGATTTGTGATGGTTTCATGCTGGGACAGCCTTTGTAAGAGAGAGATCTCGCTCTGAGGGTTGCCTGTTTGAGAAAGCGAGCTTCACAGGCTGGCCAGCTGCAGCCAGATGAGTCACCTTGCATCTGTCAGGATGCACTCGGTGGCTGCAGCGGTCACGGATTATCAGAAAGTAGCTCGGTACTGCGGAGGCAGAATGTGCAGCAGCGAGGTCCCCGTCTCTGCCCAAAGGTCGCGTGGGTTAGTAGCAGCTGTCACAGATTCAGCTGGGCTGACTCAGTGGGTTGCAGCCGCCTCCAGGCTGGCATTAATGCCTGCAAAGAGACAGCGACCCAAAGCAAAGTTAGATATGAAGAGTGAGTAACCAGAGTTAGCAGTCAAACTGAGTGTGATTTCTGGCCCTGGAGCTCCTGTCTCATCATTTCTCACAAGTGGGTTGTAAACCAAGTGCATGCGTGGGTGAGTGGGATTTCATAAATACATTGTAAATGTTTCCAACCCATTTTCATCCCCCAGAGGAATCATTCCTCATTTATCTGAGAATACATCTCAACCTGAACAAGGCCAGGCACCGAGACACCCTTAGCCAGGTCATGCTTCACACAACCAGTGAGAAAAAACACTTTGCATCTGCCTGTTTTGAAGTTCAGACCTGTGCTAGCTGAGTATTGCCCCTCACTGTGGCTGGGGTAAGGCGTGTGACAAATAGCTCAATATAATGGTAACTCAGTATTAAGTCCCGTTACGTCCTGATCAGCGTCTGACAGTCCTTCAAGACGTGTGTGCGCGGCAGCGCGGGCTGACGTGGGAGGAAATTGAGTCAGTTAAGCAGTACGCTACAAGTCAGTGTAAAGAGAAAAGCGAGGGACACATTTGACTGTGCCTCTGCTGTTTGCAACGATGGGAAATTCCCTGTGTGCTTTTCAAACAGCGTAGAAGTAAGGTCATGTTGTATTCTGGGCTGCTTTCATCTCTAGCACATCTCTTCTGCCTTTTAAAATGTCTTCTTGTTTTTTTAGGAGGATTTTGTCCACTGTCTTGCCTCCTAAAATTTCTGCTGCCCTTTTAGATACAGGGCTGTATCATAAATGTTCCGTACTGTTCACCGTAGCACTGTTGCACCTCACTGTTGAGGTCTTGCAAGGAGTTGCTCAAAAGCAAAAGATCATTAGTCTGTTGCAGATGGCCCCTGTCTAGCTGGAGAAATTATTAAGCTACAGTTAAGTCAGGCGTTTCCTATACTTTCATAACATGTTATTTCTGAGACCTTTGAGTCTTTTGACTAACCCCTAGGATCACCCAGAGATTAAGACAGTTCCAGAAATATGAAGAGCCAAGAGAAACTTGTTCACCATCCCATATTTATTGCTTTAATTTTCTCAGGGCTTTCAGTGTCTTTGTTGCTCCCTGAGCAAATTAATTCCCAATGTAATGGCAGTATCTAGGTTGGAGTCCGATTTTACAATTTCTGGTTTATCACTGTGTCTTGATAGCGTTCCTGGAGGGACACTCGAGGCACAGGTCAGGCTCTGCCCACAATTTACACTCTAAACTCAGGGGCCGCCTTAGTCTGTACAGCCGTAGCACAGTGTTGTTTTTCATGACATCGTCCCAGGGCTCCAGTCTCCTACACCGTCCAGGGTAACGTTCTCCTCAGCCTCACTGGAGTGGGATTAGAGATCATCTGAATCCCTGTCAGGAGCACACTGATCCTGGCAGAAGCGTGAGAAGAGCCAGCTGAGCCCTTTTTTTTTGGGAAACCTGGCAGTTGAGAAGGACACAATGTTAGCTGGCGAGAGGGGAGCAGGCATCGCGGAGTCTGGCTCCAGCGAGACAGCGCTCCTTCCTTCAGTGACACGGATCCCTTCTGTCTGGTTCCTTTTTTTTCTTTATTCTTTTTTTTTTTTGTCGGAGACACTGTGCCTATAATAAGCATTCAAAATGAGTCTTGCTGGGCCAGGAGAAGGGGAGGGGAAGAAAAAGGGGGAGGAGAGGGTGAGATTTGGGGGGGGAGGAGGAAAGGGAGGAGGGGGTTTAAATAGCAAAGAATTAGAAAAAAAAAATCTGATGCAAATCACTAGTAGAGAGAAAATTATGTGCAATTACCCAAGCGATACTGGGCAGCCGTGCCCACCCCAACCAACAAGATCTCATTAACAAGCAGAAAATAAGATTGAAATGGTGTGTAAAAGAGCTGAAAAATGAATTTGAATGCTGCATTTGTCCACAATTACCCCCTCGTTCACACATATTTTATTGCAATTTTTTTATTATTCTTAATCTTTCCATCCCTCAAAGCAGATTGGGAACATCCTGGCATTACAGTTGCTGAGGGAGGAAGCATTAAGGATTCCCCGTTTCCCTGAAAGGAGACCCTTCTCTCGCTTGAATTTTAAAGGGTTGGTTTTGGACGGATAAGGATTCATTTCTCCGGCTTATCTTAGTGTAGGAACATGTTCTTCTAATATTCCTTAACCTCTGACGCTCTTGGGTGCCACCCCACACGAGGGTTTTTCTTTAACGTTGCCTCCCGGGTTCCTCTCCCTCCCTTTTCCATCACTCCTGCCCGTTTCTCCTACTCTCCTTTTCCACTCCTTTTTTTTTTTCCATATGGTCTCTGCCCTCTTCCCCCTACGCTGCCTCCTCCATGTTCCCCCTGCAGCCCCATCTCTCTAGAGGACCGTGATTCCCTCAGACGAAGTGTCTGCCCTTCAGAAAGTGGCTGCAGCCCCTTTTCCAAGTAGGAATTATCCCTCGCACCCTGTTTCTTTCTCAGGGAGCGGCCTTCAGCCTCCCCACGACCTTGTGGCAGATTGCACGCAGGATTTTTGGAGGAGGAGGTGAACACGTGTTAAAATCCGTGTCCTTTTTTTGCCAGAGGAATGGGAAGGGGGCATGGGAGCTCCAGGTTTCCCTCTGGGAGAAGCTGGCTCTGCTGAGACTGCGTTGGCGTTTTCCCTTGCTCGGTGTCAAATGCAGCGCCGTCTCTCTACGCTTTCAGCCTGTGTGTCCCACGAAAGCTGGTAGTTTTTCCACTAAAGTTTCTTTCTTACTTTTTTTATTTAACCAAACAAAGCCCATCTGCTCTTGTCAATTAGACGCCTCTGCTCCCAGCAACGGGAAAAGGGGAGAATGGAACATTTTTCTCGTGTGAAAATAGATACGTATTTGTTTGCCTGACTCCTAATGACTCTGTTTCTGCAAGAGAAGGAGTAGGGTGGGAAGGGGGAAATCCGTATCTGAGGGGCCAATTCACTTTCTGTCAGTCTTGAGGTTTCATGAGTTTTCTCGATTGATTTGGGTGCTCTGGTCCTGTTGAAAACTGGTTAGAAACAAATAAGGCAGCACCTTATTACCATAACCCTAACTCTAATGCTCTGGGTGGCACTGATTGCATTTATTCCTATTTTATTTCCACTCCAGACATTGTTCCCTGTGTGTATTGTTGAGATATTAAAATATTAGAAACACTGAAGCATTTCAGAGCAAACAGTTTGTTCCTGAGCCTTGAATTCGGTAGGAGCTTTGTCATTACCTTCAGTGGGTCCAGGATCTGTCCCTGTGGCACTGTGCCATTTGTAAACTCAGGTATTGGAAGCAGGCAAATTGGGGAGAAAAGGGAATAAGGAGGAAATAGGAGAAGAAATACAGGAAAGAAACCTGAGGAGAATGACAAAACCAATGACAGCAGGAAGAAGAAATGTGGGGAGGTGTGAAAGTGTCTGATAAGCCCCCAGACCTCGGAGCAAGGAGCATGTATTTAAGACACCCAGGGCTAAGACATGAAAATCTGTACCCAAAAATCTTTATAAATATCTCTTTCCACCCAGACCCCGCTACCCGCTTACGGGGTGGTGGGAGCAAAGCCGAAGCTGGGTGGGTGGAGCAGTCGTGGCAGGGGCTGTAATTCCTGCTGAAATCCGGACAGGACTGGAGGGGCTTTCAGCTCTGCTGAAACACCTCTCCTCTGGGTCCTGTCTCTTTTCCACACCAGGGAGGGTAAGAGGGACTTGGCTGGGAGACACGGACTTGGAGAATTCAAATGCAGGATTTACCCTGCTTTATGATTAATAAGGGAACTCGAGACAAGGCAGGCAGGGCAGATAGAGAAAATGAGAGATTAGCAATTAATACAGCATCCAGCCTGGTGACAGGCATTTCTGAGCGACCTCTGGCATTGAGGCGAGTGTTTCACCGCATGGCTCGGAGAGCTGCAATAACCCAGGGACTGGGGAGCTGGTGCTGAGCTGCGAGAGGAATCGGGGGACCGCAGCGGGGAAGGGCAGCCCTGGAATGAGGGATGCGAGATAGAGGGGAAGCTTAAAAGGGAGGAATGCAATAAAGAGAATAATTGGGATTCAGAGGCAGGGGCATGCGCGCGTGCTCTCGCACGCCTGTGTGCACAAGGGCATCGATGTCCTGCGTGCACATTCTGTGTGTGCCCGCCGGTGTGTGTGCCCATGCGTTGTGTGTGCCTGTTAAAATCTGGCAACGGTGTAACAGCTGTGCTCCAGCTGTGCCCTGGCTGTGAAAAGCCATCTATGATAGGAAAAATCTACAGCAACGTAGTTTGCGGTGGATCAGGCACTGACCTCAACCTGCCCCCCTCTTTTTTTTGCCACAAAGAGGGCTTGTGGAAAGTGCATTAACTTCAGTGGGTGTGACAGACCAGCGGAGATACTGTGCTGGGAGAGGTGGTGGGAACAGTGTATTGCAGGTATACGTGGGTCCATTGCTCTCCTTGTGAGCCTCAAGCCTGCCCCAGCTCAAGAAACCCTCTGATGAAGATGAATGCAGGATTCTATGTTGTTCACATAGTTCCATGTTAGGGGCTATGCTGTGACCTCCAGCTTTCCCAGGGCTGATGGATGCATTTTGAAAGGTGTCGTTACTCAGTACGGTTTGTTTTCTGTTCGCTTCACCGTCTACGTGTGCTAATGATGCAGGAAGCTCGCGTTCGCTCCCATCCCGAAGCCAGCCAGCTGCTGGGATCACTGACAGACGGGTTGCAGCGTCTTGGGGCAAAGGCTGCAAGCAGGATGTTCGGGGCTGAGAGGACAGGGAGGACTGTGGGGGCTATGTCTGTCTCTGGAGCATCCTGGAGGGCTGCTCAAAAGAGCTGTTAGGCCTCGAAGCATTAAAAGGGGCTTGTGGGAGAGACGAACCCTAAAGGGATGCTGTGCTGGTCTTTTGTGCGAGATGGAGCTCGGGAATTGTGTCAGCTTGCAGTGCATTTGTCTTGCTGGCTCTCCTGACGTATTGTGTGCGGAGGGGGGAGCGGTGTGTGGCTTTGCAGATACCTACTTTAGCAGTTTGGGGGTACAGGGCTTTGCAGGGGCTTCTGTAATATATGGGGAGCACAAGAAGTGCAAAGGAGAGGAGACACAGCTGTGTGTGCAACAGATAAATAACAGGGGGCTGTCAGGTTTTGGGGTGCATGCCACACGGGGATCTCCACCTCACACAGTGGTGGATGCAAAGGAAAATGTCTTGGGTGCAGCACGGCCTCCTGCTGCAAGATGCTGCTTCTTGCCTCTATCAGACAGGCGTGCACGAGATCAATTTACAGCGGGGGCTGAAGATCAGAAATCCTAGCGGGGTCTGGGGTGTGTGAGCAGTAAATTGATCAAAGGTGCAGAGGGTCTTAGCTCGCTGCAGTAAGCTGGAGTCAGCCCTTAAGCCTATCCAGTTTGGAGATGAGGGGGATCTTATTTCAAGGAATAAGTACCTGAAAGGGAATCGTGAGCCACATAGGGGAAAGGGTGGGGAGCTGCTCGCCGAGCACATACAGGAAAATCACAGGGACTGGCTCGAGAGATTGAAGGGAAAGAGACAAGGCTGACACAGAAGGGGTTGTTTTGGGGTAGGAGTTCACCCACCAAGCCAGCGCAGAGCTGAAACGGGGGTGTCTGAGCAGCCCACGTGGGTGGGAGCTCTCACCATGACTTCAGTGCAAAGCTTGGTCCGGCACCCACCGATGCATGGGGCCAAGCGTGGGCTGAAGCAGGCCCTGTGGGGAGCCCACCTGTTAGTTTGGGGGAAATATCTGTGCTGCTGCATGCCCCACACCTCCCTCCAGCCGCCCTTTTGGAGGGACACTGCTGGGGAGACGCTCCCAACGGAGAATGGGGAAGAGGGAAAGCGAAGGCTGCTGTTGTCTGTCTTTCCCCTGAGATCTGGAGCGGCAGGAAGAGCCCCTCACAGCCTCCTCTCTCTCTCTGTCTCTCTCCTAGCTTTTCTTCTCCCTCTCCCTTCCCTTCTTGCTCCCTCTCCTCTCTCCTTCCATTTGATGTGGAGGAGAGCTGTCTGCCACTCGCGCGTCTGCACCGAGAAGGGATCAGAAGTTTCAGTGAGCGCTCGGCGCCTCTCCTTTGATCCATGTCCTGAGGCCTGCTTGACAGCGAAAAAAAGCATGGAGACAAAACGACTCAGTCAAAGTGATTCCTGACAACTGTCTCCATGAGATAAGGAAGCTCTCTGTGTCTTGGTGTTTTTTTTTTTTTTAATACCGCCTCTCCGTTTCCATAAGAAGCGGAGTCACTTTAAACCAGAAGAGCCAGCCAACAACCAAGCTGCACAGAGAACAGCCGAGCAGAGAGCGCCTGGCTGAGCTTTATCATGTTTCCTGTCTCCCTTTCCATTCCTTTCCCCTTCTTTTTTTTTTTTAATAAGAAAAAAATCCTATTTTTCCCATTTTTCTTTCCCTCCTTTCTACATACTGAGTTACCCTGCCGCCTTACCCCAATGCTGCCTCTAATTATGCAGTTGCAGAGAAAGCCCAGCGCATTTGCAGGTGGCTGGGACATTATTCAGCTCAATCCCAACCACTGGGAAATGCCTGACTTCCCCGCGAGGGGCTGGGGGGAGAGAGAAAGCCCCGTACATTATCTGACAATAACCAGTCCTTCTAGGGATCGGCAGCAGGCCTCATTAATAGCAAGACATTATGCACCGCTGGCCACTTAAGTGGTCCTTAGAGCTGTTCCCCTGCTGCTGAGCCTCAGATTTTTTGATTATTGTTTTATTTTTCTTGCCTAGTTCATGTCACGCAGGGAAGTGTCCCCCCCCTTTCCTTTCTCGCCTCCAGGTTGCTTGCAGGCATGAGTTTGCAAGGGCTCAGCAACACTAATCCTCACTGGAGGATGCAGGACTTGGCGTGCGTGTTGGCACACAGAGGAGCAGGATATATGCCTTGGAAGGGGACTGTGCTTGCATCTGGGCGGTCAGGGGGGTCCCTAAACACCTGGGCTTCCTCCAGGACAAAGGGCGATCCAAAAGGGACAGGGAGGTGGCCTCGCAGACCGGGATGCTGAGGGCAGCCTGACTTGGGCACACGAGACAGGACCGCTTAATCCAGGTGAGGAGCTGGGGGAAAGCAGACGTGGCGTGGCTCACCGTCCTCCTGTGCTTCCCCATCCTCAACTTCCCAAAGCCAGAGGGGACCCGGGGTCCGCCTGAGGTGACAAAGCTTGGCTCAGGCATGGGCCTAGAGCAGGGTAGGTGGTTTAGTGATCCCTGGCAGGATGAGGGACCAGCCCTGTGCTCCGGCTGGCTCGGGTGATGGGGACAGAGATCAGAGTTCGTCCCAGTGATGCAAAGCCTCTTTGCCAGGGAGTTCCTCTTCCCCTCCGCTCACCGTAATTAGGCTGTTGTTGTTGCAGCGTCTGCTCCGAAGTCAGACTCCATTAGCATGCAGTAAGGGGGATGGAGGGGAGTGAGGGGGGACACACGGAGGGAGAGATTCCCTTCCTCCCAGAACTGCTCTGTGCTGCGCTGATAAACAGTAAATATCGGGGAACAGGATTTCCACATTATCTGAGCGCGGCAGAAAATCAAAATTTCAGTCTAAATCCGAGGAGACGAGGCTCATAAGCTCCTCCAGCTGATACAGATGCCGAGCCCAGCCAGCAAGGCTCAGGAGGCACAAAATAACATATTTTCATTCAAAAAAAGAAAAGGGGGAAGAAAAAGAAAAAAGAATGAACGACAGGGGAAAAGCAAGAAATATTTGGGGGCTGACTGACTGCAAGAAGGGGAGAAGAAAAGGTGGTGCAAAGCAGAGCATTGTCTGACGTTGCAACCATTTCTGATGAGGAAATAAATACCCAGGTGTATTGGGGAGGAGGTTGGACACTGCCCATCCACTGAACTTTCCAGTCGGTGGCTCTGGCTCACCAGAGTGTTGCTTGGGGATCGACCTGTAGGACACGAACAGCTGCTGGAGGATGATGGCAAACCTTTAATTAGCGATTAGAGTGCACAGCTGAGCACAAATCCAGCCCCGAATTAGGAGCCACATGGGGTCTCCCCGACCCTAAAAGCCAACACCGGATTCAGCAGCTCTGTCAGGAGCTGGGGTCTGCCAGATCCAGTGAAGCTCTGGGCTGCGTGTGCTGCTAATAGCATCTCCGTGCCCCGCTCCAGCCCTGCAGACAGGGCAGGAGCCACCCCAGGTGGGCACGAACTCCTGCTGCAGGACTGGCATGCTGCAGCGAGGAGGAGGAGATGCTGAAGCTGCCTGGGAACCGCTTCCCGACGGGGCACAGGGCTCCCTAAAAATGAGCAGCAGTGGGGAGAGCAGGTCATTGCTGCAGGAGAGCGGGGCTGGAGGTGGTCACTGGTACTGCAGTGAGAAAGGGACATGGTTCTGCCTGTTTCTAAAGGAATTTGCTTCCTTTTAGTTTGTGGTGTGGTGTCATGGCGCTTGCTGCTCTCCCAGAGAGTAAGGTGGTTTCGGTGCCAGATAGGGCTGATATTCCTGGGGCACTCAGTTTAGCTACTTTCTGGATCCCAGACATTTTTGTGTCCTTGGCTGGATCCATGCTTTTTCCTGATCTTGCCTACGTATGAGACTTTATAAAAGCATCGCTCGCTGCAGAATCTGTAGCTCTAGGTTTTTAGCCCAAGGGAATGCACGTTTCTGTACAATACCAGAGGCTTTGAGCTCTCCCTGGGGCTTTTAGTCATCACTGTTTGGAGCGGTGGAGAAGTAAAAGCAGGGACCAGTTGCAGAAAATGTTTTCTTGGTTTCTGTAGCAGCCACTTCTGTCCTCCTGCTCCCATCACTAGGCCACAGGTTCATTATAACTCAGAAAGCAAATAAATTCCTCACTCTGAGCTGCTTCCTTAGCTCTCAGTCTCTGCCCAGCTCCCATGAATGTCCATTCCCCTTTCCCTACTTCATTTCTGTGCGCATCTAGAAAGTGGCATCTTTCATGCAAAGAATTTTAGGGTGTATGTTCCAGCTCCAGCAGGTTTCTAGTAAAACCTCTGCCCCTGCCATATAGGTCCAGGGGCCATCAGTGGAACTGAACCCCCAATATTTAGGTTTCTCACAGGCAAGGCTTAAGGCTCTCAGTAACTTTAATGCTTGATTGACTTCTGCTGCCAAAGAAAGGAGGGGGTTTTATTTCAGATGAGGAGGAGGCAGGTGTGGAAACATCAAAGTCTTTCATACTGGCAAACTTACTTGCACTGGTTAAAGTATGGGAAGTTACAGGATGCTGCCACTGGCGTCGGATGTCCCAACCCCTTTGCACTGTTGGTTCCGATCTTGTTCAATATTCTTTTCTCTTCAGTATTGGGGCAGGTGGAGAGGGGTGGTTTCCTGAAGTATTTGTCTTTTCCCTTCTTGCAGGTGTTTACACCAACACCCCAGAAGTCCTAAAACTGAAAATCTGAAAGTCAGAACTAGGGTGGCGTCTTTCTGGTCACATCGTCTGGGTCTGAGGCCAATGCTAACAGAGTGGCTGAGCCATTCCAGATCAGCTTAGAATCTGTTCATACATTTCAAAGAGCAAGTGCCCCACATCTCTTTAAAAAATTAAGATCTTAATCCTGTACCTGAAGATTGGTATTTCAAAATCTCTTGGCATTTATACAAGGGCTTTCTTTTGCTGTTCAGCAGAGTTAGCATTGCCTTAGGTTTCACTGTTTGAACGGTCATCAGCACAGAGTTTTGGCCTCTATTAACTACAAGAAAGGCTGATTTAACACTGAAACTTGTGCTGGACTGCTAATCAGCACGCACTGATGTATCAAATATATCTCACCCAGCACAAACCCCATCCAGGGGATATATAGAAAGTCCTGGGGATTTTTGACTCTAAGTGTCTCCAGTGTCTTTTACCCTCTGGTCTCTTTTACCTACAGCACTGAGCCTCAGACAGCTCTTGCTCGTGGCCTGTTATCCAGCCCATTGTGTGCTCTGGTTTTTCCCATCGCATCCACATCATTACAGCAGCTCTCCAGCTACATTCTCCCAGCCATGCCAGAAGATTGCCAGTCCCTCCACCAACCCCACCACCTACAGCCTCTTCCTCCTTCCCCCACTACTCAACCCAGCTCCCGTGTCTCTCCTTGCCTGCTCCCCTTGCTTTATTTCACCCCGGGTCTCAGAGTTGCCGTCCCTGCAAGAGGGTTTCTCAAGCCACTCAAGAGCCGCAGGCTTGTCTGGAGGGCGAGAGGTCAAGCACTAGCAAGTGTTTCCGTTTAGTTCCAGATACCAGCCTGACAGGTGGGTGCCTCTTGATTAATTCCCAGCTCCCCTAAATGCTCCCGTCGTCATGTGCTGTGGTCCTGTTCAAGTCTAGGCAAAGTTAGAGGGGGAAAAAAGGAGAACATGGGAATATGTTACATTCTCTCCATTCAGGCTCGTGCAATGGGACCCTGGCCTGGAACAGTTGCACATCTTCACCTCCAGCACATGCTGTACTCACAGTACTTTCAAGTAAATACGCGTGCTTAGAATATACAGCCAGAAACCTTCAAAGGCACCAGTTCTCCCAGCTTGGCTGCTGTGGTGCAGTTCTGAACTAACCGCTGCTGCTTGCTAATCTACAGTGCTGCAAATGTCCAACTGAGGTTGATACAGTCCAGGAAAATAAGGATTTGGGATGAAGGGAGCATGCTCATCATCTGAGCTGACTTGAGCCTTTGGAGGTGGGCTCTGAAGGGGTTTGAGCTCTCTGTGGTGCAAGGTCTGGCTGCTGCTGAGTGCGTCAGTCAGCTTGTGTTCGTTCCTGACCAGTAACGGCTGTGGCAGCTTGATTTTGCTAATCTTGAAGGCAGCATAGCTACACTGTGGTGATTCTCCTTTTCAGACTGTCGTCATTTAAAGGTAAGAAAAAGAGAATATCACCCAAATTCATTCTTCTTAACTAACACACTTCCATTAGGGGCTCAGTCATCTTACATGCTCTACACGATGAGTGCAGAGAGACAGGAATCTTCAGAAAATGAGTCACACCTCAGAAAAACTGAATCACTCTTTGTTGGTGCTACAGACTATGGAGATATTTATTTTATCTTTATCGGAACAAGTCTTTTGCTCGAGTCCAAGTCTAGGGAGTTCTTTTTCCCTCTTCTCTCTCTCATTCCATCTTTCACACACGTGAGTTTATACTTCTGTCCAGAAATGCTGGAAATCTCACCAGAATATCTCTCCACGCATCAACACTGGAGAAATTTCCAAGGTTTACATAGCTGAATGAATTTCAGAGCATAGGTAAATCCCATTTATCCAGTTAATGCTCTGCGAGGTCCTGCTGAAGGTTTCAGTGGAAGAGCTCAGGAGAGGGAAGATGCTTTAATGTTTGTGGCAGCAGAGAACTGAAAAGTCATGACACTCATGTCCTCTACTACTAACTTGGTTGCCCAGCCCTGGCAAGCTACTTGTTCTTGTCTGCAGTGGTTTCCCCATCCGTGTAACAGGGAGAGCTAGCGTGGATCCGCCACGGAGGAATGCAGAGAGGCTACAGTCACAAAGGGCTCCAGAACACAGTGAAGGACAAATCCGGCATCCTATAGGTGTTACAACCTAGAAAAGCATCCAGCAGCGCTTAGGTCCTAGGGAAGCAGCCAATGCCTGAGCACTGTTTTTTTTATTAAAAAAAAAAAACAACCACAACTTATTAAAATTTTGCCTGGTCGCATCTCTTACTTATTCAAATACTGCCAATTTCCGTGGATCTCATATCAGCTCCCAGCATCTCTCAGCCTCAGTGCTTGGGTTATATGGGAAGAGAGAGAGGGAGAGGAAAAAAAACTGCAAGCAAAATAAAAGCTGCTATCTGACAGAATCTCTCCTGGGGATCTCAGTTATTAAAAAAAAAAAAGGAAAAAAAATCATTTTTCTCTTAGCTGGTGTTTGTTGAATGTGCAGGAGCCATAGGCAAATTTTTGCTAATTTTGTGCATGCTTTTATCATACTGGTGATTCACTGGCAGCTTTATCCTCCGATAAGTGGATTAGTTGTTGAGCTAAACAAAAAGGTGTTTGACAACCAGGAAGCTCTAAAGAACATATTTGTTTTCCAAATAATGGAGCTGTGTTTGTTGCTCAGTGCAGTGTGGGGCGTTGCTGTGAATTTCATTAGCCGAAAGGAAAGGCCTCAAAGCTTTTCTCCCTTACACAAGGCTGTGGTTCAGTAGGAACATCTCCCTCCTATCAGTGGCAGGTTATTTTTTTTTAATTTGCTTTGGTCTAGTAGTTTGGCCCTGGAGTGATGCTGGTTAGGGAGTGGCTGATGAGCTGTGTCGGCATGAGAGCACGGCATCTTTTGGTGGCGGGGTCGGGCACATGCCTTCTTCATTCGGGAGTAAGCATCACAGGTCTGCTAGATGGTTAGCAGAGCCCTCTGGCTCACAATTGGACCCGGACTTGTAGGGCTGGGAGCTAAACTGAGGGCATGGAGGGATAAACTGACCAAGTGGAAAAGAATAGGTCTAAAATAACGAGCTTAACTTTATCTGAGGCTTTCGTCTTAATATCTGAGCATCTCATCATCCTGAGATGTGTTTCTCCTCACGGTACCATGGGGAAGGTTGTTATTTGCACGGCCAAGAATGGAGGCACAGAGTTTTTATCCTGCTTAAATGTAGGGTAGGAACCTAAGACTTTGTCAAAGCCCTTTGCTAGCCCAAAAGGCCTTCTTTGTATAAGTGCTCAATATTTGGTAATTCCTTATTTGTATGCAGTTGTATGTTTATTTTCAGTCCTTTGGAGTCCTCACTCAAAGGCCTGCAGCCCTTTGGCCATATTAGACGAGTGCCTGGGAGACAACAGGAACTTTTCCCTTGGAGCAGCCGAGAGCTTGGTGACAATCACAGTGGTTGGGGCCAAGCTCTGCCTTGCCCAGTGCGTCCTCTCCAATAGCAGCTCTAAGCGACTCCTCGTGAGGATCAAGAACAGGGCACTTTCCTGGCCTGTCACTATTTTCAGCTCAGGGGATTTTCTTAAGAAAGGGGGTTTGCCTGGTAATCCTCAGTGGACCTTTCTTCCAGGTACTTATCCAGTCTCCTCTTCAATCCACACAGCTTAGCATCCATCACTTCTTGTGGCAAGGAGTCCCACAGGTTGGCTCTCCACAGAGTGAAGCACTGCTTCATTTGCTTTGGATTTCACCCCTACTACATTCTTTCAAGGGCTTGTGCTGGAAGCAACAGTGAATAGTCATTGATATTCACCCTCTCTGTGTCATTCGTCATTTCTTAGGCTGCCACCAAATCCCCAGAGCCTGGAGAACCGGGAAAGATTCTGGTTGATTCCAGCCCACCTTCACCGGCAATGCTGATGGTGCAGTAGCTTCCCCCCCTTCTTTGCTTGGGCCACGGCAGTTTCGCAGTGACGCCCTTGGAAGGAACGATGTGGGTTTGTAAAAGTGCATTTTGTGCTTGGGCAAGGGTTGGAGGCACCAGCTCAGACTTATAAATCTCTGTGGATGCTGCTGATAGCAGTGGGAAATGCATCTCCTGCGGAAATGAAGCATCTTTTGCGTCCTGATGCCAAACTATATGTTCTCCGGTGTCCTTTTGAAATGTAGACAACCTTAGTGATAAGAAGAACATAATCCTAGTGCTTGGAACAGATAGCTCCATCCCTCCTGATGTTTTTAGGAGCCCACAGAGGTGGAAGGACAGTCAGCCACGCCATTCCCATCCCCTCAGCTTCACTCACGCGATGGCCAGATGTGACTCTGGTAAAGCTTGTTTTCCCCTGGCAAGGGGCTAAAAGCAGCGTCCTTTTGCCTGGCAGCTGACAGCAGCCCCTGGCTGGGAGGGTGATAGGAAGAGGGAGCGAGCGGTGCCATGAGAAAGGGGGGAGGGCTCTGAACACGTCTGCAGTCGCGAGCAATTGTCTCTCAGCTCTGGCATAGATGAAACGTGGGGAGGGAGGGAAGAAAGGGGGGAAAACAGCAGTTGAAGAGCGAAAGGTCCCCAGCTGGCTGTTAGTGGCATCTGCACTCGGAGTACAGACTCCAGCTGAGAGCTATTTCACTATTTATTTACATGTAATTATTGCTATGAGGTGCAGATATTAACACTGTCAAGAGCAATTTGCCCTGACATTTTTCACTTGCTCTGTTCCCTGACGTTTTGAGTTTGGTGGGATTTTTTTTTCTCTCTCTCTCTCTTTCTTTTCATCGCACTGCTTCAGTTTTGGCAGCGCAGGGACCAGGCTTTTTAATCCAGCGCCCTTCGCAACTCATTAAACTTTGAAATTTAATTTTGTCCGGAGAGGAGCCGGGGCGCAGGGAGCGTCTCCCACCCCCCTCTCCCCACGCTCTCGCACCCGCCACCCATCTACAGCAGTTCAAGCATTTCCACTCTAAACAAACCAAATTTACCGGTTGCCGCGTTTTCAATTGGAATGCAATCTCCAGCATTAACCTTTGCTTTCGACGCTGCATTTAAAGCACACAGAAAGGTGCCCAAGCGTTTATTAGGGGGAGAGTTTGAAAGTGCATGTAGAGAAAGCAAATGCAGAACAAATATTTTTTTGAACCGGTGCCCAGACCAGCATAGAAATCACAACCCATTTCGAAAGGTGGGTTAGGACTGGTGACTGTGTCCTACTCCTTTAGGTCCCATTTTTTTTCCCTTCACTCCATTTCTGCCTAAACCATCTGATTTCAATAGCTGGTGACACTTTAAATTAAGACTTCCGGCCTACGCTCAAGCCCTGATTTAATGAGACAGTTGTTGTATGTCATCTAATAAATACCAATTGTGCATTAGAACTTATTTGCCAAGCAGAAGCAGTGACGTGACAGGCACAACTCGCCGCAGCCTGCTTTCTTCCTCAGCCAATATGGTGCTTGTAATCATTTAGCATTTGTTTAATACACAATAGAGCATATTCCTCCCCGGCAGAGCTCCACCGCCCAGCAATTCAATCGTATACACCAGGAGGAAAAAGCTCGGTGTCTACAAGAGTCTGAAGGACTGTGCTGGGGTGTGTGTGGGGAGAGAGTATGTTGTGTTTATGGATGGAGTAAATGCTGAGTACTTCTTCAGTGCCTGTGCATGGTGAATTTTGGGAAGGGATTAATTAATAATTCCCGTTCTTTCTTTTTACCAGCAGCACCTTAGGCCCTTTTTCCATTCCTAGAGTTGGACCTGAGCTGGCTCCTACTTTTTTGACTTTGCAGGGGAGTAGATTCAGGAATCTGGTGCCTTCCCCCTCTTTCTTTTTCTTCTGGATTTGTTTTCTTGGGATGGGAGTAGAGAGCGAGCCAAGCCTGAGAGGAGGTGGCCAGTCCCCAGATTTGAAATATCTGGTGTTTTGAGGCATTTGGATTTTGTTTCTTGTTTTTTTTTTCAGAATCTGATGCAGTGGGACATGCTCCTTGACTGCAGCACTTCTGTGTCACTGCAGCACAAATAAATAGCAATAGGAATGGCTTCAGTTATAAATTAACAAGTCCTGTCGTGTGTCTGTAACATGCTCACTCTGCAGCGGAAAGGATAACTGAGACCACTACGGGCATGGGAATGGGCTGCTGGGACAGTCTGGAAAGAGCAGAATGGTTTCATTTCATTCAAGACTCTCTGGAGAGTTTATTTTTCTTTCTGTTTATAAACAAAGGGACAAAAATGTTGCAACTGGATATTTTATTTTCAATATCTTTTTGTTACAAATTGCAGTGTTTTACTTCATTTTCATCTTTTGATCAAAAGTTTGTGTTTGTACTTGCATCCCTCACCCATTTCCTTTCCATTTCCATTTATGCTATTTGAAAGACTTTCTTTCATCTAAAAGAAAATGTTGTTTATCTTTTTCATAGCGTTTATTCATCACCTGTCGACCCTTTCTAAACCTTTTATAGAGGGACCTGTAATATAATGCAGAAACTTAGTAGTATTTTCATTACTGCAAGCTGCGTGTTTAAATATGATCAGAGCCCAGCATGGAAACTCAATGCTTTCTATTCTTAGCTCTTTCTCCCCATGCCTCTCTACCCATCACCTTTTTCATGTGTGGCAGTGAAATGGAGATGATAAAACTGTTCCCGTCTTTGTAAGATGTTCTCTTATGTTCCAGGGAAAGGCCTATAGGTAAACTAAACAGCATCATATGGCACTAATGTTTTGAAGTTCCCCTCATTTCTGTGCTCAACTTATTACAAGCTTGTCTGGAATGAGGACATCAACCTTGGCTTTGGGATGTTCAAATTCCTGCTCCCCCATAAACTTCTGCGCCGTCTCGAGTTTTAGCCTTTATTGGGCTCGTTTTTCCACTTGTAAGGTGAGAGGTGGCAGCTCTGCTCTACTTAGTGCTGATGATAAATACATTAAAGCAGGTCACAAGAAATCTTTGAAGAAAGAATAATATTGGAGAAGTAAGACACATTTTTATGCAGGTGTGACTTTGGGTAGCACATGCTCTTGCTGGAGTTCAGGGGGTCGGCTCCGTGGTAAGAAAGCTCCAAACTCCTGGGCCTTTTTGTGTGGACAGCAGGTCTTCCTCTCCACATAATGACCAGGGGAGAATTAATCAGATGAGGGCTTTATTACCAGTGACCCAAATGCACCCATAAAGCTCAGGCACCAGCTGGTACATACATTAACTCCAGTTTTGCTTAATCTTGCGCTTTTTAAGACAGTCTCATAGTGGGGCAGGGATGGGAGGAGATAGGGCACACAGATATTCTGAGGATCTCTTAGGTGCGAACAGTGACACTGTGATCTGAACCCAGGGCAAGGCTTAGGGCAAGTAAGACCCAGGCAGTGGTATTGTTTTGGGGCTTCAGTCTTTCAGTTTGCCCGTGGCCTCAGCCCTGCATCCTTCCATGTGCAGCACCCCTTCCCCAGGGTCCCCAACTTTCTGCCGAGGTCCTGGTTCCTCTCTAAGCTGGTGGATGCAAACCAAATGGAGGAGATCTGTGCCCAGGGCTGCTGATCTGTGCACTAAGCTTTTCCCCCAGCAGTCGTGACCGGCGGTACCGGGCTGCAGCGGGAGCGGGGAGCGCGGGAGATAACCACTGATGTTGTCAACGCTGCCGGGACTTAACGTATTGTGAGATATGGCAGCTTGTTTGCACGGGTGTTAACCAGCCTCTCCTGTTCCCTTCTTGTCACTGCCCAGTCCCTGCCACAGCCAATCTGTGTCCTAATCTCCATCAATTAACAAGAAACACTTTCGCCCCCTCGCTCCCCCCCAATACAGACACCCACCCTGAAGCCTTGGATAAAGAGGAAAGAGCCCCCCCAGCCTCGACCCTCTACCCCTTTACTTTCCACTAACTTAGCGCAACCAATTAGGCATCTGACACCCGTACTGGCTGACAAATTGTTTCTGTCATCTGCTTTCTGTCTTTCATTAAACGAGAGGCGGAGGGGGGAACTGAGACGGGAGGGGGGGCTGGGAGATGTGATCTCCCATGCTTAGCGAGGCCAGATACATTAATTACAAAACGGCCATTTGCAGCATGAAAATGCATTAATTAAATTTATGCAATCATTATCTTTAAATAGTCATATCTTTAAAATAATCAGCCCTTCCTGCGTCTTCCCTCTCCTCCGCTAAGTATCTCTAATCCCTTTTCCACCATTTATCTCTGGATCAGCGGTGGCTTGTATGCTTTTAAACTTCTGCATGCAGGAGATGCCTTAAAAACTCTGCTTGAGTAGTACAAGGGTGTGATACCTTCACTCTTGCCCTTGGCCTTGCAGCAAGGAGGACAGGCGAGGGGCACAACTCTACTCAGCAAGTTAGAGGATGTGCCATTTTTGGGGGACTTCCGATGAAGACGTTTCATAAAGGAGACCTTGTAGCTCAGCCAGGAGTTGTGGGGTTAATGTATAAAGTTATTTGCTTGCATTTGTACAGGAGAGCAAGCTATGTGCTGGTTTACATACCCACTTAGTAAATGTATTGCTGTTTTCATTTGGAAGAGTTTAATTTCAATGAGGTAAGACCCTTCCCTTTGGCACAGACATAGCTTTGCCAGCAGACATCTGCCTTTCGTCAGTATATCTTTTTCTTCTTAAAAATTACTTAGTTCAAGGCAGTAAATGATGTTCATAAGAAAAGCAAGCTTTTAAAAATAGACATCTCGCTACTCTGATGCTCGAGATCCCTTCTTGGTGGCTTCATATTATAATTCTAAAAAATATTTTATTTTGCAGTGCCTTCAGACGTAGCCAAAATCAAACTGTGCTAGACAAATAAGAAGGAAGCGCAGTTAATGATGTGTTAGCCCAGGAACTTCTACTTTTATACTTTTCTGTTTTTATTGTTCAAAAACTTTACCTTCTTGTGATGGTTACTCAAATAATCATTGCAAACTTATCAAGGCTTGTGCTGCTCCTCGGCAGGCCCCAGGTGCAGGAGTGCCAAAGTACCCAGGGAAGAATTAATCTCATTCCCTGCTTAAGTAAGCACCTATAACACCACAGGAAAGCTCCAGTCCAAATAGCTTTTAAAGAGCTGGAGGATTCAAAGATGGATACTTATCTAAACTCAAATCCTTTAGGGGTTTCTTATCACTTCTGGTTAAAGATTTTGTTCTGCTCTTTGTGTGTCTGCATCGTTTTTAATAAGTCCTACATGTTTTTTTTCCCCTATCAGTAATGCCTAGTGGGCCAATGTCCAATTAAATGGGAGCCGACGCAGTGGTATTTGGATCCAAGCCTCATTTATTCAGCTATCATCGCGAGTTTGGGATAAAGACCAGGCAAAATTTGGGGGAGGATTTGATGGTGGCCAAATCCTGCCAGATTTCTGTCATCTGAGGGGCAGAAATGAGCTCTGGGGTTTCGGAAACGGAAGCAGACAGTAGCTTGTCCTGCACCGGGAAGTCCTCTCGACAGTCCAGGTGTCCCCAGCCTCCTCTCCAAGAAGTGCATCATGAATCTAGAAGCTGTTTAGATCCAGCACAGCATGAACTTAGTGTAAAGGTGATTACAAACAATGAATACAAGGGGCTTGTTTTTCCCTAGACCATCTCTGAGAACAGACGTTTCTGGGGAGAAAGGAAAAGCTTGGCTATAGAGCAAAAGAGGGAAAGGGGTAGTTGAGCTAGAACATCTTAGCTGTGAGGGTAATGCTCTATTAAAGCCAGTATTTTCAACAAGGATCCCCACTTTCTTCTCTTTTCTCCTATTTGTTTACACTAATGCCTCCACACCCGTGGACGCCGCACCTTGGTGGATGCAGCAACATTATTCCCGAGTTCAGATCCTGTGAGGGTTTTGGGGTTCACATTTGGCAAAAGTAAGCGGCTCCCTGTCTGGGAAATACCACAGTGCTCCCTAGCAGCAGAGAGAAGTCCGAAGGAAGAGCACATGGCATTATGTAAGGCTGTAAAAGGCATTTCCTTGGGTTCAGGAGCTGCAATTTTCCAGTGGGTGAGGGAAAAAAAGGTCCTGGCTTTAAAAATCCATCCCAGTTGTAGCCTCAGAAGATCCACACTGAGCTGAGGCACTCCCAGACAGGACCGGAGGCTGGGTTGTTCATTCATTAGGGTGAGCTGCAAAGAGAAACCCTCACCTTAAAAAATGCACCAAGCGCCACCCCGGGAAAGCAGGGAACTGAGAGAGCAAGCAAACAAGCAGCGGAGGAGCTGGCAATAGAAAGCGCTTCTGATTTTCTCTTTCTTCCATTCTTTTGCCAGCTTGAGTTATTAAGCGTTCGGTGTGAGCCTAGCTAGCTCTGCGCTTGCTGAACTTATCAGGGTTATTTCATCTCCCCATGACCTCTCCGTATTTACGATGGGAACCCTGGAGGCATTGGCTTTGCTTAACTGGTGTATCTTACACTGAGTTAAGCTGGACCTTAACTGATTACAGCCCTTGATTGATCAGAGAAAGAGGGAGGGGAAGAGCAAGAGGAGTCCTAGAGCAGATACGCAGGACTATCAGTGCAGCGAGCAGCTTCGCCTGGGGCTGGGATATGCCACTCGGGGGATTCTTTGTAGTGCAGCTCCTTTCACATTTATAGAGGCTCCCCTCTACTCTCCAAAAAGAGAGAGAAAAGCAGTCGAGGGGGGGCATGGAGCGGACTCAAAGGATCTCAGGAAATCTTGTTTCGAAGCAGTAAGTCAGCACCCGCACTCCATTACCAGTGTCCGTGGGGGGTTGTGATAGTGAGCGAGCACAGAGCAGCTTAGCTGAGAAATGGGAAAAAAAATAATAAAATGAGGGAGAGAAATGGAAAGGGAGGAGGGGAAGAGGAGACCTTTCTGTGAATTTTGGTTTGTCTTTGTTAGTCTCTGCTGGTGTGGGGCTGCTAAAGAGAGGAATGACAGAAGTTTCTAAAGCAGTTTTAATTTGCTGGGACTTTGCTGTGCTGCGTGATCTCCCCAGCTTGCTATTATTCACACCAGGCAGGTGCACAGCAATAGATTTAGGGCTGATTTAGCAGGAAACCTTTGTGTGTGTTTGTTTATTTCTTGGTATTTTGAATCTCTTGCCGAGCCCTTTTCATTCCCTGCCTGCCATCAGCATGTCTGAGCTTACCCAAGAATGGATGAGTAAGTGCAGAGTAAAAAATTCAGGTGATCACCGATCCATCCTATTTCCAAAGCCAAACCTAACCTGACTCCTTCTGCCAGTTTGGAAATGTTTAGAAATTGCAGTTTTCCGTGATTGTGCCTTTCTGCTTTCTCCTCCCAGATGATTTTGTGAGTTCCAAAATGCCACAAGCAAGATTCATCTTCCTGCAATTAATACCCTGTGTAAGGTTGCCCAGAGATGCTCTGTATCTCAACAAAGGGATTTTTCGATGGAAACTTTCCTTTCCAGTGTATTCACTTGGCCTTCGCAGAGAAACGTACTCATGGGGAAAACAGCATCAGGGTAGAGTTTGCTTGTGGTGGCTTCTGTTAATGCAGTCTAGCGGCTGGAAATAAGGAGGACAGGGTGGCTTGGTTTGCCAACCAGCATATTTGGGAAGCATTGGTCTTCTTTTGGTTGTTCTATATAAAGTGTCATAGCAATTGCAATTTAATCAGGAAAAAGACTTCATGCTTAAGTAACACAAGGTGAATAATGATGTTGATGGTTAGTAAAGCACAAACTGCCCGTTTTCGGAGGGGACATACTCGGCAGTGCATGAAAATCAGACCCTTCAACAGTTTCAACATGGCAAGGCACTAGTTAGCCTTTTGGCTGGAGTGTCTCCCGTTTCTGGAAGGGGTGAGTCCATGTCTTTTGATTTTGCTTGTTAGTGAAATTGATGCCTGTAGAACTGGGATCCCCCCTTTACCTTAAACAGCCCCTGCTAGCATGGCATGCCTTTTTGTTTCCTCTCTGGTTATCCAGACTACTAAAAGCATTGCCATCTGCTTTTATCTAAGTGATAGTGGAGTTTGGTGCCCTAACACCAGGGGTAGTGGCACGTGTTTCTAGATCAAGCAGTTTTTAATGCAGTTCCGATTCACAGTGATGCCTCCCCTCACTTCCCTCCAAATTACGGATTTATAACCCCATGGTGCTTCTGATTTCCTTACGATATTTCCATTGCAAGAAGAGCCCACTCCTCTTTCCCATACCATCAAGACTTAAGCAATTTCTTTTATCCTTATAGCTAAGACCTTCCCATTCTTTTGTATAGCTTAGAAACTTTTCTTTAGACCTTCTCCATAATTTGTACATCTCTACAGAAGCAGGGTGCCCAAAACAAGATGCAGTGCTCCAGGTGGAACCTCACCATAGCCTTGAACAATCAGGTAATAACTTCCCATCGCCTTTTTTTCTAATCCTCCCCTTGTGCAGCCTGCATTGGTCTGCTTTGCTGCAGCTCACCATTGCATCCCCAGCTCCATCCCATCCCCAGCATCTCCCCAAGCCCTCTCCATCATGAGTGTGTGGCAGTTTTTCATCCGTCAAGTGAACAGGGCCATTTTAGGACACAAATGCTCATCTCCATTTCGCCTGCTGTGTCCTAGACTGCTCCTCTATGGTACTGAAACGTCATTCAGGTGTTTTCAGTCACTGAAAGGCATTGATGATATTTCTGGGTTTATTGTTCACTGCCAGACTGTACCACTGTTCAAGCACAGGCCCACAGTAGCTGTTTCTGAGCACTTTGAAGGGATCTGGTATGATCTGTCCCATACACACCAGAAAGGATTCAGGCACGCTGTGTTCTGTTCCCGGCTCTACTTCTGACACACTTCACATGGCCTTTGGAAAGTCATTTCCATGGCCTCCACATATTTTCCAACAGAGTGGGGAAGGTCAGGAAGATGAGATGTTACCACTATACAGCAGCAGCCACCTCAGCCCTGGAGCCCTTCCGTAGCAGGAAGGACTTGTGAGATTGTGTTAGCTCATGTTCATAACACTGGTCTCTCTAGCACTAGTAACGTGCTGATGGATGGATTATAAATACCTGGCTAGAGGAGGCAGTGGAGCTTCAGGTTGCGTAACTTTAACCCACAACAAAGTAGAAGTAGAGAGTAAAGTCACCTGCTCACTTATGCCAGCGTGAATCAGAACTGTGCTTAAAGTCAGTGAAGTTACTCTCAAGGAAGGCTAATGTGAAGTTTGCTCCCCAAGCTCCAAAATTCAGTTGGAAGTGACATTAGATGTGAGGGACTGCAGTTACCCAGATCAGACATTTTCTAGGTGCAAGAAGTGTGAAGTATTTTCCTGATCCTCGGCCTGATGGCAAAATCAAATTTAATGGGTGTGCTTTGTGGATTGGTTTGGCATATTGGGGTACAACTCGGCTGGGTCTAGTGACTTAGAAAATATTCAAAATTAATTGCTTGGTTTTGTGAGTGCAGTGTTAGTGATTGCTACATAAGTCATTTTAGTCCTACCTAGGGGCATATTTGCATATATTTATCCTCCTTTCAAGTGAAGATCGTTGGTAAAACTATATATATCTCCTCCCAACTCTTTCTTCAGCATTCGGTAGTCCTACAGTCACCTTTTCATTTTGTTTCCATTTAATGTATGTATGTAATAATCGACTCTTCCCACCAAGTGAAAATGAATCCACAGAGATCAAAAAGCATTAATATGAGGAAGGGTTGCCTTCTGCATGAGAGAAGGCAAATATTAGCTGAACCGGCTGCAGAATGAAGATGGGAAAGATTAAGCTGGGTCCCCACCAAGTAGCTAAGAACAGTCTTGGAGGACAGAGCGTGACCTACCCAGAGCAGAAGCTGAATCAGCCACAAATGGCAGGGAGACCAAGCCCTCAGAGAGGAACTCAGAGCTTGTTATCTTGGTCCCTGCTATTAGTAAAACCGTTAAGGTCCAGTATGCTTCCCAGCATGACCATCAGGGCCCTGTCAGACTTCCCATTCCCTGGGAAGTGGTGTAAATGTTGACACCACGGAAGCTGAAACAGAGAGACATGTCAGCCTAGAAACAGACTCTTCACAACAGAGAATTTCCTAGTGCTTTTTACCTGCTGCAGTATCAAATATTCCAGCTGAACACCCTTCCAGCCTTTCCCAAAGAGAGAGGATTTCTCCCCATTCCTAGGAAAGCAGTACCACAGCTTCAGAAATGCTACCCACCGCCAGGAGACCCTTCATCTGCTTTTCCTCTTTCCTTTTCTGCCTGGTATCCAGTTTGCATTCGTTTGGGACCACCCGGCAGCTTCTCTGGAGTTAACACCCTTCAGCTAGTTGCAGATCGTTACGTCTTCTCTTTATTCAGAACTTAGCCAGGCTCAGCAGTTTCTAAATGCAGCATTTTTCTAAGGCAGCCTCTGATTTTGGACGCTTTGCGCTGTGTCAAATCGGGTGCCCAGAAATGGAGACACTGCAGAATCAGGGGTCACTCTGGAAAATGCTGTCCGCAGGCTCCTGCCTCCCCATCGTTTTGTTTGCTTGGGTTTGAGCTCCTTCCCGCAACCCAGTGTCCTCCTGGTCATGGGGCAGTGCGGCATCACGGGGCGTAGACACAGAGCCTGCTGTGTCCAGGGCCTGATGTCTTTATTGGCTGGGTATCTCAGCAAGCCTACAGCAAACTGATAGTGCAGGGCAGGAGGTGTAGGGACTCCGAGGACGTATAGCCTGCCTGGCATGAACTGGGCAGCCCTGGTATCTCCCGTAGAGCTCCTGACTGCAGAGACCAGCGAGGTGCAGCAGCCAGGTCTGCGGGGGCAAGGTTTGGTCGTGAAACTTATCTGCGACCCTCCGCGACGCGCTCACACCCTGCTCTATCTAAGCGATATCTCTCCCTATCACTTGTCTGCCCCTTGAGCCCCTCCTGCCCCCCCAAAGCACCCAACTGTCCCCCCCAACCCTCAAATCTGAAGGCCTGATTGCACAGATTGAGGGCCCTAATTGCACTTCCCTTTCCAAAGCCGCATTCGTTTATCATAAAGGGTGCACATTTCCCCTGCTACAGTTTCCATGGCCGGAGGCCCTGAGGGCCAGCTCAGAAATGGAGGGAATTAATTACATTTTTTTAACTCCCCTTCTTTTAAAGTATGGGAGAGAGTGATGAAACGTCCCGGGGGGGTAACAGGGGGGAGCCGCAGAGATGAGGGTGGTGAGGGAGGCAGCAGCAGGAGGCGACGGGGGGGCTGGCACTTTCATCCAGGAGGGGCTTTGTGCATTAACCTTGGTCTCCCCAACACATCAAGACCCCTGCCCCCCTCTCCCCCATGACAAATGACCTCCGGAAAGGGCAGAAACAAGGCCGAAGGCTCCTAGCACCGTGGCTGTTATTGACTTACCCCGAAGTGCAAGCCCACGCCACGCCTGTGACTGATTCCCAGCAAAGGGAAAGGAGATGGGGAAAGGGAGAGAGACAACTGATGAGAGGGAGGGGAAAGGGAAGGCTGTCAGTCACTGTGATGGACAGGTAGCAGATTTCCCTCCAGATAAAACCTTACAGATGTGAAGTGGGTATTGATTTTTAGTTAGTGATGATAATGCACCAAGAACTAATAAATTATAAGAAAGCAAGGTCAAAAAGAAAAGGTAAAAGGACTTTGCATTCTTGAGGAGGGGATTTCTCCAGATGCCCCAGACTTTCCTAAGTTCAAAAGTTGCCTGGAAAATGAGTTTATCCAGCTGAAACAAGAGTCAGATAAGGCAGGCCTGCCGAGGCTGGAGGGCTCGTGTAGGGTTATGCATGCTGGGTGGCTGCCTGGCGAAGAGGGAATAGAAACCTCCGGTTCACTTTTGTTATTTCTGACACCTTCGTGTCCTGGGGTGGGGAAGATTGGATGCTGGCCTCTGATAAACCTGTGCAAACACCCTCAGAGGGGAGCCCAGGCCCACATTTCTCTCAGCGTGCCTGGAAAAGGCGGATGCTTCCCACGATCATCGTTGCTGGAGAGGGAACAGAGACCTTAGGGACTCCTGGTTCGTTTGAGCCCCACAGCCTGTATCTGGGTTCATCCGCAGCGCTCAGCCACCCTGCCACCATGGGGCCATCCAGCAGGGATGTGCATCTCGTAGCCACCTTCCAGCATCCCCCCTCTCCAACCTCCGTGCAGTTATGTATCCGTTCACTACCCGGGCTTCGTCATGATGAAGTATTGGCATCCTCTTGTTTCACTATGGATTTCCAGAGGGAAATTCAGCCCATCTTTTTCACAAAGGGGTCTTAGGATGGGATGAATTGTCCTTCAGAAGTGTCAGTCTCTCTGTAGAGGGATTCTAGAGGATTAGCAGAGACTAGAAACTTAACTTCACATGGCTAAGGTTAGTTGAGCCGAGTCCTGGCTTAAGTGACTTGCACAAGCCCTTGTGAGTCAGTAGCAGAGCTGGGATTAGAAATCAGTCCTGATTTTGACTGATTAAAGCCAATTACTGTCTTTAGTAGGATTTGTGCAAGTGTCTTCACTGGTCTCAGCTCCTCTGAATTTGAAGAGCGTGAATCTGGGTTTCATTTACCAGCGTTGCTTTACATCCCCTTTTCTTTTTGGAAGGGCCTTAGCGGAAGTGTTAATATGACTTCTGCTTGCTTTAAGAGCCTTTTACTTTCTCTAAGTAATATAAAGCAGCTGACTCTTTTGGGGAGATGGCCAGGAGGGAGAGCACTCGAAAACCCTCTGGTCTGTGAGTGGTTCCGGTTGCCCTTCATTTTCTAGCGCACGATCTCTTTTCTGGAGCCGCGGGGCTCGGGGAGCGGGCGGCACATCCGCAGCCGGGCAGCACTGCCGGACCTGGACAGCTCGGGAAGGGAGAGGCCAGGCGCTCCGGGCTGGAGCTTTCCAAAAAAGAACTCGGAATTCATACCGCTGTGTTTTCGCGCATGCAAGAAAGATGTTTGTTATTTTAAACATCTGATTCAGCTTGCGAATGAAATTCAATCAGAGGATCACACACAGAATCACAGAAGACCTGTGTAGGAAAGCAGCCTGACTGCCTGTCTGCTCCCAGGCGGAGAGGGGCTCTGCGGCAGAGACAATACACGGACAATAATGTCTCGTGGCTGCTGTACATGCGAGTGTCCTGGATACCCATCAGGACAAAGAGGTGCAGGGTATAACACCTAAGGCGATGCTGAAGCTATGTGGTCTGTCTGCAGCCGGCGGGATCAAGGGGCAGAGAAGGAGGATTCGTAGCTGAGCCAGATCAAAGTTCGTGACCCAGCTTAGTGGAAGGTTACAAGTAACTTTGCAGCTGGAAAACCTACCTTCAGGCTGCACTCCCGTGATTTCGCCGCTGCACAAGCCTTGAGGCAGAGAGGTTTACGTTACATCCACACAGAAAAGCATGACAGCCCTATTCTCATATTAATCCACTCTGTCTTGCATATTTAAATGCAATTTCCTTTCTTCATCCCCCTGTCTTTCAATCTTTGGGCTGTCATGGGACAGGGAGTTCCATGGGACACATTTTGCACAGCGTTATGACTAAACAACTTCATCTAGGTACCTTGAGGCCTAATTGCTGTGATTAAGAAGCTGTGCCCGGAGGGTCTGGAGAGCTGGAGGTGGTTTAGGCTCTGTCTGGAGTGCCGTCTGCCCCGCGGTGTGGAGACAGCTAAGCTAGGTTTAACTTTTGGGGACCAGTAGCAAACTCTAAGCTCAGTTCAGGCTGAAAACCCTGAAGGAGGAGAGGGTAAATGAACCCTGTCTGAGCTCTATGCTGCTGCTACTGTGCTGCTTTTACTTAGCTTGTTCAAAGCTTGTGCCTATGTCTCTGTGCCACACTGCAGACAAACCCAGTGGTCGGGGTTAGATTGATTTTCCAGGCTTTTTAACTAACCCCCTCCCCAGTACCTCCCCACTGCCTCCCCCTCTGCAGGGGTCCAGCCACCCCTGCTTCTGAATTCCCCTCCCAGACAAATGCCTGGGAAGGACCTCAGGCCAGCTGAGTCGGGAGGTGGCATCACATCAAGAGAAAGCGTCTTTGCAGGACTCCTGAGTCCTTCCGGGGGGAGGAGAAGCTTTAAGAAAGCAAAGGCCAGCGAGTAGCTGGTCATTCAGCCTGAGCCCCCGCTCCGGCAGGAAGGTGAGGGAGGAGGGGATGGGGAAGGTGTCGGGGTGAGCAGGAAGGGGAGACGCCGCTCTATACAGCCCCTCTTGTGTCCTTCCAGAGAATGTATCCTCCGGACAATGGCTCACCAGGCCGCTGGTGGGGGATAAAGGGCTCATTTTACCACTTGCCAGGCTCCAAATATTTCCAATTTGCCACTTTAATTGATGTCAATAAGGTTATGCTAAATTCGGAGATTTTCGGCCGCTCGGCATCTGAGCGCTGGCCTGGCCCCCCGAGGTGACTGGCTGTCCCCTCTCCCCTGCCCTTCCCAGCACAAATACGGCACGGCAGGCCCGCGGCGGCTGCGGAGATCAACCGAGAGGCATCAGGAGTTCCCTTCCTTCCCTTGCCACAGCCCCACTTCTGCAAACTCTTTACACTCCTAACTTGGCAGCCCGGGGGTAATTTTGCTGATTGCAGAAGGCAATTGCATTAAAGCGCTGGCGGGATTGGGGTCCTGGTGTGAAGGCCTGTAGGCAGTGGCTTACCCCAAACTCACCCGCAGGAACAAATCTGGCATTTTTGCTGCAAAAGAAAAAAAATCGTTCATCTGTTTCAGGTCTCAAAGCAGGAAGATCGCTTGTGTGCAAATTTAATTACATTTTCAAACCAAGCACTACACTGAAATGAGCTGAACCAGGACTTGTTATCCTTTAACATTTGCTGGTAAAGAGAACTTTGACATTGCAGTCCCTAAAGCTGAATCTGCATCAAAGCCAGAAAGGGTTTGCGTCTGGTTTGGCCAGGGACCTTTGCAAACCAAGCCCCACTCAGACTTAAAGAAAAGGCCTGTCTGCAGTGTCCCTTCTTGAAAATATGGATTTTCGCTCCCTGTCTTATGTCTCCTCTTTAGTGAGGGCTGTGCATAGGAAGGGAGGGGATGCTAGTTCATGGCAGTGCGTGTCGAGCAGGTTTCTCCCAGGTTTATTCCTTGCTCCAGCATTCATTCTGAACAGCACAGCTAACGTTGTTGAAAGGTCAGCAAAGAAAGAGCAAAGATTGAGTGTGCTGTGAAGCAACTTCTCAGTTATCCCTATTATGGTCTTTCAAATAAAGCGTTAGACACAGAGGAGCCAACTGTGGAGTCTGTCTTGTTATCTGGTGGAAGCAGGCCTTCATCCTCCAGCCTGGCCAAGCCTTCATGGATATTGCATCTTCTACTGTTAGAGCACCATTATGTGTAGGCTGTTTCTCCTTGGTATGCATGAAGGCAGCTGCACACGTAGCCTTTCTCCTCCAGACATTGACGCGTTGTCTCCTGCGTTTCTCCAGGTGATGAGCATCCTGAGCAACCCCAGCGGGGTTCCTCCGCAACCCCAGGCTGACTTCTCCATCTCTCCCCTTCACGGTGGCTTGGACACCACCAACTCCATCTCTGCCAGCTGCAGCCAGCGGAGTGACTCCATCAAGTCCGTGGACAGCCTCCCGACTTCCCAGTCCTACTGTCCTCCCACCTACAGCACCACCAGTTACAGCGTGGACCCCGTGGCTGGCTACCAGTATGGACAGTACGGACAAAGTAAGTGCACTGATTGTATTCCCCCTGCATAGGGAACAGGAGAAGAGAGGGAGGGGGTATAAGAAGATATGGATATTGTATTGGAAGGGATTCCCATGGAAATCTGTCCATCTAGAGAGAAAAAGGGAATCCACTCACCAGGCACAGGTGGAGATAGCTCCACACAGCCTTCCCAACACCCTTGCAGTCCAGTTCAAAAGTCCCAAGTGGAATATTTTCGATAAAACACTTCTATTAGAAAAGGACAACTTCCAGACCTCTCTCCTTCTCCCTCTCCAATTCTTGCTTCTCCAAAAGCCCTACAACATGTTCACCCTGCTCAGCTGAAGGAAAGCTGGTGTTTAATGCCGTCCCTTAGTGATGCAGAACTATACGTGTCACTTGCTCCCCTGCCCTCCGTGAGGTCAGGGCTGGGTCCATGCTCTGAGGTTTTGCTACGAAATACGTTAAGCCAATGCCTGTCAACTGGGCTGTGGTTCTGCGAAAGCTGAAGTGAGACTGGAATTGCAATCCTGAACCTAAACCTCAGACCCGTAAGGCAGAGGGACGCTGGGAGGGTCTGTTGCTCCTCCAGAATGGCTGGGTCACAAAAACACCAGTGAGCCTGGCAAAGGGCTCACCTGCCGGTGTTAAACTAATAATAAGTGTGGTGTTGTGAGGGAGTGATCCGCGGAGGGTTAAAGGTGCATCCTCTTCCTCCGGGAGCGCCCCTGCTTGCCCATAGCTTGTCCTCAGTGACCTTTCCTTCCATTTGGCTGTGGCTTTTTATTCCCCTCTCCGTCACAGCCCTTTAATGTCTTTAACTTCTACAGCTAAATGAGAACCGGCTGTGGCGGCAGACGGGATCAATAGCAGCTTCCCCCCACCCCTCCTTTTTTTGTTTTTCGGGAGTTTGATCTGTGACCCCTTGACCTTCCCCTCGCTTCTGGATGTGAGGCTGGACACACGTGCTATTGATAAAAATCTTAAACAAATTCCAATACCATGTATTTCCAATAAAGATTCCCTTGGGCAAGACGTTAGTCACACCCATGTGTGTAAAAAATAAAATAAGGAGGACGAGCTAAGTTTTCTGAGACAGAGAAACCAGCAAAGGAGAAGGAAAGAGAAAGAAGGGTTTGTCTTGGTTTGTTGCAGGAATTTTTACTTGGGCCTCTCCTTATGCTGATGTAAAACTGCTCACGCAGCCCTATTTATATTATTTGCCCCCCTTTCCTGATTTCTGTCACATGGCTTGTTCTTTTCTGCTAGACACCCATTAAATTTACAAGCCCAGTTTAGGGCCTGCTGGGCTCAGTTTGGAACAGGAATGTTTTCCTGTTAATAGTCACGAGAGTCCGAGCTGCCAGCGGGCCTGTGCCTGGCAGCAAGTCTTGCGTGGTCAGCAGAGTTAGTCCGGACGTGTCCCACGCCCAGAGACAAGCAGGCAGCGAGTCAGGAAGGCATTCTTCCCGCTGGGGCAAGGAAGGTAGGTGAGAAACTGTCACGCACCATCCACAGTGCCGCTGCTTCCCAGCGCTGGGAGCTGGAGTCTCACCCCGCGTGACAGCAAGTCTCACAGCCAGAACCGGTGCTGTGCTGCGTGGCAGATGCGGCACAAACCAACTGTCGCCGTTCTAAGGTGCGATCCACGATAAGCAGCAAATTCCCCCTGTGTGCCTGTATATGTATAGATATTTGTATTTACGGCTCTGCACAGGCAATGTATAAGTCCACTTCACCATAAATCTTTCTTATAATGTGCCCCATTTATAATAATCTCTATGCGAGGAAAACATTTTCATTGGTAATTAGTCCTGTTAGAGCAATCACTTACATGAAGATGACCTTGATATAACAACAATTTTTCTTGTCTTTCTCGGTGGGTGTTGTGTTTAGCAGATACTGCTAATTTCTCCTGCTTTTTAATTCTTCACTGCTGCTTTTCACATGCTGTGTAAGTACTGATCGGTTTGAGGTGACCTCCACAAAATCATTATTTATTGAAGTTCAGTTCAAATCATATGTTTCTTCCTTCTCTGATGTGGAAAATAAATATCAAAACTCTTTTTAGTGAACACTGATATAATAAAAATGGGGGGTTGTTATGGTGGGGGCAGGCTGCTGTGTAGAACAGGGGACATAACCAGGACTTGTAAATAAGAGCTCTGTAGCTTCGATAGGCTTCGGACCTCGCCTGCGGAGTGTCTCTCTCTCCCCACTTCTCTCCTCCTTATTCTCTGTTTTAGAAACACAAAACCAGACACGCTTTCTCTTTGCCATAAGCAAATAAACACCCAGAGTACTTTCGGTAAGTTTCTGGTTTTATTTTGGCTTCCACTGTGTTAAAGCAACAAACCATGTCTTTGACTTCTGGCCTGGGATACGCTGGTGCCTTTAAACTCTTCCCACTGGCACAAAAAGCAGTACTGGGAGTTTAGCATGGGTTTTTTAGAAGGATGAGATTGCCATCAAATTTCCATTTTGCTGGGTACTGCCCAGAGCAGGATAACTGGCTCCGACCGTTCACCTCCCTCCTTTCCCAAGCACCCCCCTGAAGTCACCTAGAGCGCGGGTGCTGAGAGCAACAGAGGCATAACAACACACCCACACAGCGTGTCTGAGGAGCCAATTTCCTCTTTACCCACAGCCTCTCAAAGACATTATTTAATGTGGTTACCTGAAATATCAGGGGACCAAGCTGATAAGGTCTGGACGAGAGCCATAGCTTGGGGTCTAATCCTATGTACACCCCCTTGAAGCTAGAGCCACCGTAATAGAACGTCACAGAGCCCAATGCTCGCGTTGAGCTGCTCCAGGATCCCAGTCCCTGAGGAGCACCGGCCAGCGTGCCCGCTCCACTTGCCTAACTTGGCTGCTTTCAGACTCTGCCGCCTGCAGAAGCCGTGCTCCCCAGCAGGCCTCGCTTCGGCCCCGGATAACTCGCCCTGTGGCGAGCCTGCTCGCTTCCAGCGCGCCAGCCTGCCAGCGCCTGCACAGCCTGTGCTGTCCCAGCCGGTGAGGAGCAGAGATGCCAGATTAATGTGGTCCTTGCGGTTCCCAAAGGCCGGAGCTGTGTTAATGATGCTGGTGATGGAACGCAGAAGCGTGAAGCGAATTCTAATAGATATGACAAGTCTAATAAGAATTTGTGTCTGGAAGGGACCTCCTCTGGGGCAGGAATCTGACAAGATGTTGATGGCTGAAATTTGTTTACTCATTGGCACCGATTGTACATCTCCTGCCAGCTCCTTATTAATCTAATTTGAGACATTAAAGGTAGTGAAAGGGAGAGATTTTGACTGAAGCTCAGCTAATGAGCAATGTCACCATCCTGCCCAGGTCCTCATCCCCCTCAGACCATGGGGCAGTCCGGCGAGCTGGGATACAGGTTCACGCATCGCCTCAAGAGTGGTGGCTGTGTTTCTCACCCAGACGGAGATAAGCAAAGCAGTTTCCCTTAGGAAGGATGGATGAAGGCAGGCAGCAGAGCTCGCAGGGATGAGTCAGCACGCAGCAGATGAGTCAGATTCAAGCCCTGTCCAGACTTGGTGAGGTTCCACTGAAATCTCCGGAATCATTTACACCACCGTAACAGAGTACAGGAGTTGGCTTTGCCGCAGTGAGATGATACAGGGAGGCAAGACTGGAAAGCTTATCCTGCTGGCTTGCTACTCAGGCTTGTCTTCAGGCAGCTCCCCCGGAAACACCATTTTCCATGGCAGAAGAAGAATTTTAGCTCTTTTCAGTAGGTTCACGAAGAGATTCGAGGGACTGTAGCAGCACATGCAGAGAGCACTCTACACACCGCAGCAGCGCATAATCCCAGCAGTGTGTGTCCTGTCAGGTGTTTCTGGCAGGACCATCATGTGTTTTCACTCTTTCCTAGGATGCAGCAGGACCCTCGTGTCTGCCAGCCACTGCCTTGGGCATCTCTTCGTAAAAGTCAGGCTGTGGGGTTGTCTGTTACACAGCCTTTGATGCTGAAAGCCTCACTTCCACTAAATGCTAATGTGTTGTTTTCTCACCCTCTTTTTTTTCCCCCTCCTCTTCAGCTGCTGTTGATTATTTGGCCAAGAACGTGAGTCTGTCTACACAGCGTAGGATGAAGCTGGGAGAACATTCAGCCGTTCTGGGCCTCCTACCAGTAGAGACAGGCCAAGCTTACTGAAGAGTCTGTCCGTGCCAACAACCCACTCCAGCAACTTGGTACCACTGGAGAAAAGACCACCAGCCTTCCAGGGATCTACCTGTAACCGGACTCTACTCCTTCCCAATTCTCTTCCATCTCGCACCAACCTGAGCTGCGAAGGAGACAGGAAAGAGGAGGAGGGCTCTCCAAGTATCCAGCTCCTCCCAGAGCACTCTTCTCAGAGGCAAGCCTGGCCTCTGTGACCTGACTCCTCTTGTGGCCAGAGACAACGGGTTGGGTACATTTATTAACCCTGAGTTCACGCCCTCCCTCTAACATACCTGGCCATGGCATCTTGCCCACGCTTAAGGACTTTCCGTTGATCTAGGTAGTTGGCATAGTCAAAGCCAAATTGATCTTTTTTTCTTTGTAAAAAAAGAAATGTCTCATTTTGTTTCCTTTTCTTTCCATTGCTGTAAATTTGGTGAATGTTGTATAGGAAGGAATAACCAAGCTGATCATTAAGGGTGATATAATTGGGACCACAGAAGACCTATGGACCAAATATAAGAAAAAAACAATCCACAAACACAAACAAAACCAGAAAAAACATATATTAAAGTGACAGCCAATTTCCCCACCCCACTCTACCCTTCCGTTCTCACTGATGGCTTCCCAAAGCAGGGCCGAAGCAGGCCAGATTGCTGCTAAGCAGGGGCAGGATATAAGTCTGTCCAGCCTGGGACCTTTGGAAAGTGTAAATGTAAATTGCTGCACGAGGACTGGAGATAATGGGCACAGGCACGAGCAACATCTACTTTTCCTCTTAGGGACCAATTTAGACCTGATTATCACTGAAAAGACACGGGCATCTGATAGCAGCAGGAGATGCGATAGCGAATGCTGGCCTTGCACGCGCAAACGAAGGGCAGCAGATACGCCCGATCGTGTTGGAGCTTTTGCCCATCCTGCCAAGAAGGGTGAGGAATGTCAGTGGCCCTTCTTCCGCTCAACAGGAGAGAAGCTGGCTGTGAGAGCAAAGACAAGAGAGGGAAGAGTCAGAGGTGTTCGTTAGCTGCCTGCTTGGAGGGGTCAGTATGCAAAGCCAGGTTCTTCTACAAGTGAAGGGCCACCTGAAAGAAAATGGTGCTTGTTCTGAAGGTGCTTTCCCACAGCTGCCTCTCACTGAGGGATGGATGTGACCGTAGAGTCGGAGGGGAGATGACCTGAAGAGTCTTTCTGACAGCAGCTAGGAATGAAAGGTGCTCTCAGCCGCGACATTGCACCTATTTGTACTACAGGAAAAGATTTACCTTACCCACAACGTTCTTTGCCCTCTAGCTACCAGGAGAAATGCTTGCCCCTGTTCATCCTTCCGGCTCTTCCCCCAGCCCTCGCATTTTGTGTACTGTTCTGTACAAATCAATCTCTCAGTCCCTTCCCTCCGCTTCTCATTTTGGTGGTGGAGCTTCTCTCTCTCTAAGCTAGATCTTGTTCTCTGGATTTATCACCCCACTTTTCTGTAGCAGCCGGTGCTCTCGTTTTTGTATTGGCTCACAATTCTGCTCATCACGCTGCTCAGATAAAAGCAGCCAACAGTAAGAGGGTATTGCTAAGTCATGACCCACATGGATTCTAAACAGTTTCCCTTTTGCATGTGGTGAAATGATCCTTGATGACTCTTAAGCAGAAGGCTAATATTATAGACTTTTTTACCCTTTACCTTTCTATATTATGAGGGCTTACTTCAAGAACGCGCTGAAATTTGATGTGGAGAGGGTGAGGAAAGCTGCCCCTGAGATACCCACCTCGATGCGCAGCATCTGTGCCAGTCAGTATTTGATGTGTAAAGTCCAGTCGCAACAGGCAGTACTTAAAGTCATCTACAGACTCTTAGGGTTTATAATACACTTACTATTTTGTATATGTCTGTTTTAGGATAATGAATGTCTACTTTTGTCCACTGGCAATAACGTGGGACCATGAGTTCTGGTCCAGCATGCGCTCCTAGGTTGTTAAAGGAGACATTTAGCTCTCTTCTGTTGCTGCTTCTTCCATTCTTCTCAAATAATCTGATCTTAGTTTTGCAGCAGAAACAACATTTTTCTGGGAAACTATTCTTTGCCTTCCCCCAACATCACGAACCACCAAGCCGCTTTCTCTTGAGCCAGATGGACAGATACCTGTTCTGACCAAAGCAGAATCTTGCTTCTTACGTTGCTCAGCATCCTATCAGAGCCACACACGGCTGTCATCAGCTTTGCTTGACGGCTGTGGCAGAGCCTGCTCTACATTCCTAAAAAGCATATTAATAAACCAGCTACTGTGCCTCTCACGCGCTTGCGCGCGTGTTTCTGTGTAGGAGCTCTGTGCAGGGCGATATCTGCATCCAGAGGCTGTCTTGCTGTCATTCATGCTCCAGAGATCCCAGTTCATCCTCTGCTTGCCCAGCTGTATCACACATAAAGCTTCCCTCTAGTTGTAAAAGACTTTCCTTGGATCACAAAGCTTTTGAAACACTTGAAGCTTGCATTCTTCGCTTCCTTTCTCAGGGTAACATATAGCACCTACAGCTGGATCAATAGGTGAGGCCAGACGTACCGATTTCCATGAGGTGGCTGAACAGCCAAAACACCTTGGATCAGCTGCATTACCTGACGCACTCTCCTGCCTTGTGCCAGTTTGAGATCTCAGAAAGCAACAAAAGATGCTGGTTTATGTTGTTTACGCTTTAGACCTGATCTAAGGAAGCCCCTTATGAATTCCAGCCCTGGCTTAAATGTCATTCCCAACAACAGTAACCTTCAGCCGCACCTGAACTGGGGGATCGAGGGTGAGAGCAAGGGTGTCTCTGTGGCAGACACCAGCGTCGGGACTAATGACTGAAGCACCTCTTTGGATTTGCTCCTGCCTCTTGGTATCATTCTGAGCCGACTGCAAAAACAACAAAGTGCATGATTTTCTTGCCTGACAAGTTTAGTAGTATTTAAGTGGCCAAAAGCCAATAATCTCCCCATTTGGGAGCACCTTCAAATCTCTTTGCCACTGGAAGATGGAGTTTGTCGATGGTGATTGCTGGCCCTGTATCTGCCCCAGACAGCTGCAGCCCCTTATTCCTTATACTGAAATTTCAGACCAAATGCATCCCTAGCTGCCTGCTAAACTAGAAGGAAAGTTTAATTTTGTCATGAGAATTGCTTGTCCGCTGCTCCCGCTCACAGAGACCTGACAGCTCTCTTCTCCCCGCCGTTATCTACCCTCCCATGCGTGCGTACGTGTCTCCCAGTCGTCCCTCGAGCGGACAGTTGGTCCTTGCTGCGAGCATGTTGTCGAGGAGGACTTCAGCTGAGCTCAGCACAGAGTGCAGGACCCCGAAAGTAAAAAGTATTAAAAAGAGGGAGCGCTGTAGAAACCTATTTGCCAATTACCTTCACCAGAAAGTCCGTGACCACCCGGGCACTGCTGTAAATAGAGTTCTTAGAGGAATATGAAAAACGCCCCATGCTAGCGCAAATAGCTGTTCTCTGACCTTTCCCTCGTGGTCGCACTTTGTACATTAGTTGGAAATATGGTCGTGTGCTGTATGTTTATAGAAAGTTGACATTTTTTTTATACTAAAAACACAGTGAGTGCCGTGCTAGTTAAAAAAAAAGGGGGGGGAGGGGGGATGAACTGTAGAAATTTGCCTATCGTGTGTTTTCAAAATACATTCCAGAGTCTTTGGGGTGGGATGGGTTTGATTTGTGGATTTTTTTTTGTTTCTTTGTTTTGTTTTCAGGTATGTTCATGTATGAAAGTCAAAAGTATTTTTTGTTTTGTTTTGTTTTGGTTTATGGATTGCCAACCTCAGTTCTGCTGAAAAGCGACAAACTCGGGATGGGGAGGGGGGGACAGAACAGAGGGAGGTGCCTTGAAGGTGAAACAAAACCAAGCATGGAAGAGTAGCAGTCGGCAGCAGACAAGGGTTGGACAGCAGGACCCTGAAGAACATGCGGTCGCAGCCGCTCGAAGCAGACCCAACGGGGACTGAGCAGACACTCAACCACTGGTGACTCTGAGGGTGCCTGGGAATCCAAAAATCGTTCCGCACCTCATCCGAACAAACCACCAAGCGAAGGGACACACTCCAGAGACCTTCTCTCAGGTCGATGTTTCTTCCATGCCTGCAGATGAGAACTGACATCCTTGGGGCAAAGGAAAAACGCCGAGTGGATTTCTTTTACCTCCCCACGCCCCTCCCGCGCCCCTGCCTTCACCTCTCAGCGCCGTCCTGAGACCACAAAATGGACATTTCCTCGCTGTGTCCAGTAACTCAGCAGATGGGCTCCTGTCGCTCAGAGACTTTGTGTATTTAATGCATCTAACCCGTCATCCCTAACACCTCCATATACCCACCTGGGGAATATCTACATAGCACTATAGGACATTCCTTATTCCTAGTAACTGCGGATATGTTGCTTCTGTGTTTGACTCATAGCCATTTTGCTCCATGTGTATGCCTGCGTGGGAGTGTGTGAGTGTGCGCCTGTGTGCCTGCCTGCGTGCGTGCGTGTGTATATATATAATCGCACCATAATTTATTCAGCTATATGGAGTAGTATAGTAGGAAGAGAAACTGGTATTTGCTTTAACTACCTGCTGCCTGTAGGTGTCTCTCTGTAACTCAGGCATAACTGTTATACATTAAAAAACAAAAAGGATTAAGTGTTGTTGGGTGGCTTGTTTGCTTAACCCGCTCCGCCGCGTGCCGAGCACGAGGGGGACAAGCTGGTAAATCAAAAATGTTCGCGCACGCGTGCAAACTGCAGCTGGTTTTGCCAAAAAGCAAAATTGTGCGCTTCACTCGTTAATGAAAACGTGGAAAAGCTACATAAATAAATAAAACCTTTAATTTCACTGTGACTTTTCACAAGGGAAGAACAATCACCTGGCCTGTTCTGAACACAACCGTTTCTTTATGCATTCGTCCTCAGCAAGCTGTCGCGCGGGCGGGGGAAGGCAGGCTGCGCAGGCCGGGGTGGGAGCGGGCTGCCGTGTTAACGCCGAGCTCTGCAGGCACCTGGCTTGCGTTAAAGGCCAAAGCGCAGCATCAACAAGCGGAAAAAGATTTTGAAACTCTACGGAGGAATACATGGCTCGGGGCTTCGTCAATCGGTAATAAAGCGTTTTGCCTTTAAACAAAGCACTGAATTCAAAAGCCATTCCCATCTGAAGACGTTTTGGCTCTCCATAAAATAAGTTGATCTTCATCCAAGTCCTGCTGGACGAATATCCGCATGCAGAAATTAGCCTAATTAGCCCCTGTTTTGTTGGGATTTTTTTTCTGGTTGCCTCTCAGCAGAGGGATCAGTCCACGGGAGCTAACTGGCTTCCCAAACCCAGATAAGATCACCGTTAGATAAGACACACCAACTGCGCGATGATCTGCTGCTCACACGTTTGTCTTTGAGAGCAGCAGAGGCAGCGACCCACCAGCCTGGCATCTCCCACCGGCACGAGAAGGCTCAGCGAGGAACGAGGGCTTGAGCGTTTGCAAACCCTGCTCGTACCGGTGCCCCTCACCTCACGTGCGCGCCGCTGGTCACGGCTACCTTCAGAGTTAGTCCCTGATCAAGCACTCGCGGAGGTCCTTGCTCAACACCACCCGCTCCCATCGGTACTATGTCTTTGAAGAAACACGGAGCCAGCGCCCAGAGCCCTGGGAGGGGCAGAGACCTTCCCTGGAAGGTGTGCGGTGTCATCTGCCGTGCCCTGGGCACCGTGGGACTCCGAAGCTGCTCTTAGTGCCCGGCAAAGGTTAGGTGGGCTACAGAAACCCTGGCACAGCTTTCCTTGCCGTCAGGGTGAGGGAAACCCTTTTTGCTAAGAAAATCAGCCTCCCTCACTGAGGCAGAAAAGCCTCCTCCAGTCCCAGAAAAAGAAACGCTGGGCGGCAGAGCCTGTCCTAGTGCAGGTGAAGCAAGGGGCTGACTCCACTCCACGCCTGCTCCCGCTGCCTGGATAATCCACGTTTGGGAGGAAAATGGGAAAATGGGGGACACCAGAGCGAAGGGCTGGCCACCCCAGCAGAGGGATTTGCAGTGGGGCAGTGGGCTGGGGGGCTGCGGGGTGCCTGGCCCCGGGCTGGGGCAGCTCTGGGCATGCAGGGGCTGCACAGGCTGAAGCTTTGGTGGGCTCTGAGGGCCTTGATGGGGACCCCGGGAAAATATCGCAGGTCTGCATACGGAGGAAAGGCTGGAAACAACTGTTCTTGCGTGATGCCAAGGGCACTGCGCTGTCAGAAAAACCCTGTTTTGGTGATAATTACAGAATGGAGAGGCTCGCCTTTGTGGAACAACCAACTTCAGCCATCAGAAGCAGTTTCTAGCTGTGTCCTAGGGGAATTATATTTGGTGTCTGCAGACTGCACCCACACCAGGACCCCCTTCCCAACTTAGAGCTCCACTCCCTAGCAGCACCTGATTTTCATCCTAGAGCTGGCGTGTTTTGGCGGTGGCCAAGCCAGCCACAGGGTGCGTTCACACGTGGAGCGGTTTGCAGAGGAAGGGGACCTTCGTTTCTCTAAAACGTTATTTCTAGGTACATCCCTCTTTTTAAATCTGTGCTGACTTGCTGCTGACAAGTGACAGCTTTGTGCTTCCTCGCCAGCCCTCCCAGAAATGACTTTGCTCCAGCAATGGTCACGTTCAGGCTCCGTCGCCGCTGGCCCTGGAGTCGCAAGCGTTTCAACACTGCCCTCAACCGTTCCCTGAGCTCCTCGTCTGCTCTCCTAATGACTCAAACCTTATCTGAGGAGTGCAGGATATATCCCAGGTCTTGCCAGAGTTGATCCATTGCCCTCTGAAAGACATCAAGGACGCACGCTAGCCCATGAGGGAGCTGCTCAGGCTGATGCAGCTCCCGCTACAAGTATCACCGGTCAATTATGGCTCTAAGCTGTCGTCAATTTTAATCTGCCGATAAGCCGGCGATAAATCAAATTCAAGTCACTTTGACACCAGCTGCTAACTTTTGCGAACGCGTTGGGTCGTGCAGGCTGGGGCTGGGGTGCTGACCCCGGGCGCTGCGTCGTGGCCGTGCTGGTCCCGTGCCGTTCGACTTGACCCGAGGTGCGGCGTACGGCCACGAGAGAGGGGCCCTCCGTCTGCCCTGATGGGCTCTAGCTCCGAGCGCCTTTCCTGCTCTGCTCTTTATTCCGGTTTTTGGTTTTTTGGGTGGGTTTCACATGTACTCTCTCTGGCTTCCGGCAAACCCCTCCGCAGCCCTCTGCGACCCAAACCATCGCCTGTGCGCTCACTGCAGCCCCCCCTTTCCCCCCGCTGCATCTTCCCCTGGCGCTCTGCCTTCAGCAGTTGGAGAAAGCACAGGACAGTGCAACTCCAAGCGAGCAGAGACACAGGGCACATATATATATATCTATAATCCATCTATTTATATCTCCAGATATCAATGCCATCTAGGTTTGGAGGGCAGAAGCACTTGGCAGGGTAACTAGTGCGTTTCTTATGAATTACTCAAAAAAAAGTTGAATGGATTTACATTCTCACAAATATTTTTCTCAGAGGAAATATGAAGAATAGCTAAAAATGTTTTAAATATTGAGGTTGTTTCCACTTTTCTGTTTCTTTTTGATTTTAAAAGGCATGCAGGAAAAGAGAACGACCTGGAAGGGAAGCAAAACATTTTTGCCTTTCTAACACGAGATTTAAAACCTTTTTCTTAGCTAAAACTAAAGAAACTGAAAATTTTCTTCCTTTCTCTTTACTAAAAACTGAATAATTCAAATAATTTGGAAGAAGTCCTTATTATGAAAACAACATGTTTCGGAAAAAAAGTTGTTTAAACCAGCTTTAATCTTTCCTCTTTCCCATGAAGTTCCCTTTTCCTGCATTGCTGGAATGAAATGGCTTCGAAAGCTGTTTTAGAGACGATGGAGGCTGGGTGGCTTGCACAGGATCACACTGGTTGAAGCGTCTGATTCTAGTTCCTCAAGTGACCAGGCCCCGAATCTCAACTGGGGTGTGACAGAGATCGGAGAGACGGGAGGCAGAAAGCCTAGTCCTGCCAGGTGCGAAGGCTCCGAGAGGCTTTGGAGGGCTTCAGTATTCTGAATTATATCGGGGGGTTGGGCTAGATGACCTCTAAAGGTCCCTTCCAACCCAAAGCATTCTGTGATTCTATGATTCCATGATTCTGTTCTGTACTGATGCTGAAAATTCATTCTCAAAGTATGATCCAGGGACCATGACAGCGTGCAGGTGATGCCTGATTTAGGAAAGTCCCAAGGGTAGCTTGGAAGATACGCCCGAGCACCTCTCTCCCTTGCCAAACACCAGTCCCATCTCTTTAAAGCAACGCACTGAGACTTTTAAAACCTGCTGGTGATTTTTGCTTGGCTCCAAATGGCATCAGTGCCTTGATTTTTTGGCAAGTGGGGAGCACCCATCCTACACACACTAGGTCCTACTTACAGCAGGAGCTCACTGGAAAATCTCAGCCTTTCCTCTCTGACTCAGACACCGCCGTAAGTCCCCAGTGAAATGAATTCAGAAATCTTGTGTACAGCAGGCACGACCTGTTGGGCAGCAAGGCGGAGGGCACGGTGAGTGCCTTGGCGCATCTTTTTTGGGAGGACAGTTCCTCCATGCTCTCTGTGCGATCCCTGCCTCTTTCCAGCTCCACCGCTTCTCCCGAGCATTGCCTCCCGCCCCACCACGTCCCCTTGCACGCAGGGTCCACCTGGCAGTTCAGCCCCGGGTATTTTAGCTATTTACACCTGCCAAATCCCTCTGATAAACTGGGGAGATTATGAGTGATGCTGCAAAAGGCATGACTGGAGAAATCCGCAGACACCCGCGCGGGCACGGGAAGCGTGCCTGACCGACCGCAGCCCTGCACGAACCGTCACGCTAACAACATTTTGGCACCCCCCCCTTTCCAAGATTTAATCCTCAGGGGATGTTTGCCTGGCTCAGAGGTCAGACCCATCTCGTGACCTGTGTTTAGAGCCGTTGTTGCTTGTCTCGGTGGTTACAGCTCCTGTCAGGCGGCGACTGTGCCGGCAAATTTGGCTCGGCAGCCTTTAGCTTTGCAGCATTTCATGAGCAATTTCTCCTCAGAATAGGTATAGAGAAGTTTATTATAGCAGGCTGTGGACCCGCATAAAATCAGGGTATTCTGAGCAGGGACAGGTGTATGAAAGGGAATTAAATGACTGAAAAAGGATTTCCTTGTGAGGCCGATTTCTTTCTTTTTTAAGGATTAATATAATTAATATCCTGTCCCGGGCGGGCCCTGTTCTCGCCCAGTGCAAACCAGCCCAGAATGTTAACTGGTTTTGCTGATTTACGCTAGCCAGCGAGCTCCTCCTGCATTCCAGTAACATTCCTGCCAATCCATCCCCTGATGCAGTGCATCCTTGGGCCAGCATTTCCAGCATCTGTACTCCGAGCTGACATTTCTGGGGGAGTTTTCCCGGAATAGCCAGGTGCTGGGAGACGGGGCATCCTCTGCTCCGTGGCTGAAGCAGGAGTGGAAGACAAGGAGGCTGAGATGCAGGCGCATCCGTCTCTGCCTTCCCAGGAAAGGCCGGAGAGATGGGAGAGAAGGACTGCTCTCTGTGGAGGGCTGCGTGGGCGCAGCGGAGCCCAGCTGAGGTGCCCAGAGCAGCGCTGCGATTCCCTCCGTCCGAGTTCCCTCTCGCAAAACGGCAAGGGAGCTCGACTACGCAGTGAGCACTGCAGGAGATGAGGAGATCTGGCATTTCGCTGATGCTTCGGAGGATCTCGGGCACCGTGGTTAACTCCTCAGGCTCTATTTCCCCTCCAGCAGACTCTGGGCACCCCTAAACCACACCGCGGATCGAAGCGGATACTGGGAGAGACGAGGCTGCAATTCACTGTGGGATAGGACGTATCACGATATAAAATATTAGGGCTTTCTCAAAACCAGGGGCTGGAAGCAAAGCGACCTTCTACCTCCCAGCCACCACAGTCCCAAATCTCCAAAGTGACTTCAATCTCCCTCTCACGTCCGCGCGCGTCTCTCTCTGCCCCCGCCTGCCCATGCCGTCCTTCGGGGAGCTGGCGGAGTTTTATTTACAGCACAAAACATCACCCCTCGTCTTGTTGCCTTCCTCTGTCTTGGCCTTTCTCTTCTCTCGTCCCTTATTCCCCAGCAATGTGCAACCTCGAGGTGGCTGGCTGAGAAATAAAGAAAGAAGCAGGAATCCTGAACGCTTTCTGCACGTCCCTCGCCCTGTTCCACACAGAATTGTCTTTTGTGTATAGCCAGGCTAATGATTATTAATAGTAGATATGGGTTTATTTCAACAGGGGAAAAAAAAAAAAAGACACTAAGGGGGAAGGGGAGGGAGGATGAGAATGGGAGGGAAGAGGGGGAAAAAAGAAAAAAAAGAGACAGAAGAAACCCACAAGAAACTGTTCGCATTTCCCGAGACGTCGACAAAGCTTTTATGAATATAACTGGATTTGTAACAAGCATTGCAGCTGCATATAAGGCATTCAGACATGGAGACAATTTTACTAGATAATAGACTATCACGCAGGATACAATTTAAATTAAAAAATGCAATTTTCACCTTGAAATGAACAAATGATTACAATTTCTATACAAATTAAGGCATTCAGGCTCTCTTTCAGTAGTGGCATCAGTCCATGAAATATGACATAATTACCATGAAATACATTTTCAAATATTTTGATTTTTGTCCGCCGCTTTTAAAAAACATAGCCCCAGCTTCTGTGTGCATGTTCCTGTCTGTCTGTGTTGTGTGTGTATGTGTGTGGGGGAGAGAGCGGCTCGCATTATCCCACCTTCTGGGGAAAAACACATTAAAAAGAAAAGAAAAACTACCCAAAGATTAAGCTTCCCCCCCTCTCCCGCCTCCTCACTCCCCCTCCTCTTGACTTGCGAGATAAAATTAAAAAAAAAATCAGACAGAAAGAAAAGGAACGCAAGCGAAAGGCTCTAAAGCCTCCAGATTTATCTAAATTACTACGCTTATCTGCAAAAATCACATCTGCTAGTTATCTACTAGCTCCGCAGATCTCCTGCCCCCCCCCTTCTCCCTTAAAATTATGGTTTTTTATTCCTCTCTTTTATTTTTTAATTATTTTTCCATTATGTTGTCTTTTTATAGCTGGAGATACAAGGCGAATCAGAGAAATTGTGACCCGTGTGCTTGCCTGTGGAGGGGGAGGGAGAAGAAAAGAAGGAACGACGGGGAAGTTTGCAGGAGTAGGTGGGCTTCGGTGGGGCAGGGAGGGTGGGCGAGAGCGGCCCCGACGCCCGCCCGGGTGCCTTTGCAGAGGAGCCGTGCCCAGTGCTCTGCTGCTTTCCTGCGGCTGCGTTTACCCACGGTGAACGCTTTTTCTGCTGAGGTGATGCCACGCGGTTTCTTTTCCTCCCTCTGTTCAATAAAACCCACCGTGGGGACCAGGGTGGGAGCTGGACACCCGGCTCTGAATCATTAGGATAAATATTTTGCATAAAATTACGTGCTTGAGTAGCTAAAGGCAGAGTGCCTCTAGGGAGATTCCACCAACCCATCCTGATTTATAGCGATATTGGGCTCATAGCGTCGCACCTACGCACCCGCCGACGGAGTGTGGGGTGGGACGGGGCTCCAGCTCTGTCCCTTTGGCCTCCTGCCTAACCCCCACCCTTATTAAGCATATACTTAAATCAAAAGCCATTAGTGGATCAGGAGAAAGAACCGTGCCTGAAAATTAGTGATGTTGGCCGGTGCTTTCGTAGATCTGTACCAGACCGATCCTTTTTTATTTGTTTTTCTATTTATTTTTATTTATTTTTATTATATTTAAAATGGGTCGTAGGAATATTTCACCAGGTGGGTGCGTGCTGTGGTTAAATTGTGGCCTAGAGGGCAACCCAATATCTTCAGATGGAAACGGCGGGTGTGTTTGTGGGTGTTCGTTAGCTGGGAAGGGGCGTTCTTTGCAGCCTGCTGATGGAAACACCTGAGTCACACAGCTGCCAGTCCTTGCCGTGATGACCAAAGGTTGGGCCCCACAGTTCCTCAGCTCAGGAGGAGTGAAAAGCTGCTCCTGTGCTGGAAGAGTCACTGTCTGGTTTGCCGCTCTTACCAGAAGTGCCTTGGAATTAGCTGGTACAGCCTTTGCCGCAGCACGCGATTGTTGGAGGTACATTTTTTTTTGGATGTGTTGTGGATATTGGGGTAACAAACTGGGAGGATGGAGCTGAGAGGGGTCCTGTTTGCTTTGCTGTGTGGCCTGAATTTGAAACTTGGCTTGATTTAAAGCTGTTTGCATGGACACTTGGTGTGAGGTGGGAGAACGCTGAACACTGTCCTTGTGGTGGGCATGACCAGCTCTGAGGCAAAATGTTTGCGGCTTTTTGTGCAGGGTTGTGTTGTGGAGAGCGTTCTTGAGGAAGCTCGTGTAGGGAGCTTGTCCTGCTTCCTCCATCCTCCCATGGTAGGTTCCTCCGATGTCCAAGCAGCCAAGCTCTGGTGCAGGCAGGTTTCTCTCCGAACACCTCTACAGCACTGAACCATCACTTTGGGTACCATGGAATAACTTTTCTTTGTGATATCTATCCTTCCCTCTCTCCAAAACTGTATCTCTGGGGGGAACGGGGAGCTCGCTGTGATATTTCCAGCCTCTGCTGCTTCAAGGTTTGTTGGTCTTGATTCCTATTTCCAAGATTTTTACTCTTAAAATCACGAGTGCCGAGGGCACATGTTTCTCACTGAAAATTCACCCTCTCTGATCTGTGGTCAGCACAACAGCATGTTAGGACGGAGGGGGAAAATAATCTCATACCAACTTGCAAATTCAGATGAGCTTGTGGCAAAAAATTGTTGCAGATGGCAGAGGGGAGCTCACATCCCACCGCGGGGGCTGGGGCCGTCGGAGACAGGCCCAGCTCCTTTGTTATCTACCTGGAGTATTTAGCCAAATTATGGAAGCCTTGGAATTTGTCCACGAGGAAATGATGGTGTTTGGTTTTCTGGGTGCTCGTGAGTAAGGTGGGGCTGAGGCTTGTTTAGCTGAAGTATCACACTCTCTAGTTGCCTGTGGCAGGAGCAACCTGGCAGAGGATACCAGGATTGGCCAGGAGATTATTTCCCACCCATTAGAAATGTTTTCATTTTTTATGAACATAGTCTTTTAAATTTTCCCATCTTGATCTAAAAAAATCTAGCAACTCTTTATATTTAATAGCAAACATTTAGTTTAGGGAAAAAAAACAGAAGCAGAAAAAAATGCCAAGTATTGTTTTTTTACAGCAATCAATAATTTCAGCTGAGAAATTATTATTAATTTGGTGAAGAAAAGTGTTTTAAGGGAAGCTGAACCTGCTTGATTTACACTCCAGCATAAAATGTGGTGTGCTAACTGTGCTGGGGGCACTGTCTGCAATGGCTCCTTGGGGCTGGGGGGGGTGGACCAGGTTTGCTGTCCTGCTGGGTTGAAGATTCAGGCTGAGGTCACAGCTGAACTGAGTTTGTACGGCCTCAGCTCAGCTCCCCCCCACCAGCTAGATAGATAGCTCTGGCAGTCTTCACCGCAACCGTGCGTGGTCTGCGTTTCATTTTTTTATGTCATGAGCAGCAGAGCTAAAACCCTGGAGTTACACCTGACTTAATTTCACAGCCACAATATCACCTTCCCTCCTCACCGACACGTGAAAAGAGGCAGGTTCTGATCTCTTATGAAGTGTCCAGGTAAAACCAAAACACTGAATGCCCCGACTTCAGCGAAGATGCTCTGGATTTAGAGGCATCCCAAAGAGCCTGTCCTGATCTTGGCAAGCCCAGTGTCTGCAGAGAAGGGAATTAGGAAAAGAGCTCTAGGAAAAGCTCCAGCACACCAAGCCTGGAGTCCCCTCCGGAGCTCTGTTCCTCAAGCACACGAGCACAGCCCTCGCGTGGGCTGGCTTAGGGCTCGGGTTTGGACTTCTATCATCTGTACGCAGCCCTGCGTCTCTATTTCACTGGGAGCTTGTTCTCTTAAACTAAACTACAGACAAATTGGTCTCTCCAGTCCCGGGCTCAAGCTTCAGATTGATACTAGGAAGAATACTTCACATATGTGTTTTCACTTACCTTCTACCCCAAATAAAGCCAACATATGCCTTAACTGATAGAGGTGCAGCCGCTTCTGGGGAGCCAGCGGGCACCTTGTGATTGGGATGTGGGAGAAGGAGGTCAGCATCCAGCTCCAGATGTTGGAAGAGAGCCATTATTCATTACCAGTCCCCAAAGCTGCCATCATCCAGCCAGATTTTCACATACCCAATGTATGTCTCAGCCTTACCTTGTCACAGAGTGGTGACACCTCTGCAGAGCTCAGCTCTCGATTTAAAAGCGACTTCCCAAACTTTGCAAGAGGATTTCAGCTCCTGAAGAGGTCCAGCCAAGCCTTGCTGAGCCCACTAGATCTGATGACACCAGGAATCAGTGGGTTTTGGTTCATTATTCGGGTAAAGCCGCCGGTTACCAACGGTTTGTTCCACAGGACCGTGCCTAGCCTGGGAACAGCCCGATACCATCCAGAGCCATGTTCTTCTCAAACCTTCAACTTAAATGGGTGGCTTAAGCTTGTCAGTGGCTTCATCTCGCTCATTGTAGGTCCACTGGACATTAGAATGTCTGATACCTTCCCAGCATCTGATTTCTAACCAGCAGTCTACCCACACTGCAGACGGTGCCTTGCTGGAGAAATAGCTTTGGAGGAAGGCTCTTGAGCCCCAATTGTCATCTCACCGTGGCAGGAGGGAGGCCAGCGAGGCTCTCTGCGAGTGAGATGTTGTGCGGGTCTGGCTTTGCTGGGTGCTTGAGGAGGTTTGGGCTTAATCTGTTCTCCAGCCACACTCAACAGGTGCTTTTGCTCGGCTGGGGAATCCTTCTTCCCTCGCAGCCACCGCTTGCTGTCACCACTTGACAGCTCCTGCAGCAGGGCTTTGCAGCCTTGGCCCTGGAGGGTGGCTGCAGAGAGCCAAAAGTGTAAGAGTTTTATTATTATTATTATTGAAATTGTAAAGCAATTAGTTGTAATTAAGAAAGATAAAACTTCAGACAGGGAAGCGCAGCAATTACGCTGGTGGAGAGCTGGCAGCAGCTCCCTGCCTGCAGAACAAGGGTGTTAACACCGCCGTAGTTCCTGGCTGCCAGTTCCTGGCTTCAGGAAGGACCCAACTGCCTGCGATCGTGGGCATCGCTCCATCCTCCCAGGGTGAGAAAGGGGCATTTTTTTAACTGAAAGCCTGAGGCACCCAGGCTAGCTCCATCCATTGCATTTTACAGAAAGATGAACCCACTTTTGCCCCAAAGAGGCAAACTTTTGGCCGAACGCAGGCGCATCCCTTTCTCCGTGTTAAAACCAAGGCTGCCCCATCTCTAGGAAGACTACCAGGGAATGGAGCAAGCTCCAAGGCATTCCCAAGCAAATTTTCACCTCTGAGGCTAGATTTTGCTTCAGTTTTGTTTTTTTTTTTTTCTTTTTTTGAAAACCTCCCTGTGCCTTTAAGGCTGGCCCCAGCTGGGTTTGCTACCCGACTGAAGAGGGTGCGAAATTAAGTTATGTGAAGCTCCTGCAGCTGAACCAGATGCGACTAAAACCAGGCTCTTTATGTATTCATGAGCTGTGTGGAAGAGAAATAAAAGGATTCATTACCACGCAAACTGTTACTAATGACATGTACCTGGTGCCGAGCACCTCTGGAAATCTAATGCGACACACTGGAGGAGAAAATGTATTCGCTTTTCAGAGGCCGGCGCTGAATGGAAAATTTCCCCTCCTTGGCCCTTCCTCATTCTGCATTCACTAAAAGCAACATTTACAATTCTTCTGCCATTATGTCCTACCAGGGCCTCTGCGCTTTCTGTCACGACCTTGATATTAGCTGAAAATTGGAAATTCGCTGGCATAGCGGAGGTGGGGAGCGGTGGGAATCAACTTGCTCTGCCTCCTGGTTTGCTGTGCGCTGAAAAAAGAAAGAAAGAAGAAAAAGAAAGAAAAAAGCAGCGCTTAACTCTTTTTAACTAGCCAGCAGGAAAAGGTGGAGGAAGCGTGAGCGAGAAGGGACGGGAGACAGAGATAAACGTGAGCGGCTACCGTTCAGCATTGTTTCACAGCCCTCGGTGGATGTTGCCTCTCTGCACAGGCTCTGCTGATGGCAGACAAGGTGCTAGGAAAGAAATTATTTATCTTAGCTTACCCCCAATCTCTTTCCCAGCCCCTGGATGTAGAAGCCAGCTTACGGGCTGCCTGCTCCGTGTTGGCTGTGCTCTGTGGCTGGTGATGCGCGTTGGCCAGGCGCTGGGCTCTGCCGTGCTTCAGCACCGCGCCGTCCTTTCTGCAGCCACATCGCCTAGAGAAAGCTGCTCATCCCCGAAGAGGACCTCTGCCGTGCACCTAGCATGGAGATAATCTTACCCCAAGCTAATTCCAGACTGCTTTGGCTCTTCTTTCCCCAGCCTGGCTGCTCCTTTTCTCACTCTCAGGTGTACTCAGGTAGTTAGTTGGGGGCTTTCTACAAGGTTTCAGCATAGATGGGTGGTAAATGTTCAGATAAGGTTTTGTCTGGATGCTGGGGAGTTGTGGGGAGGGACAAGGGTCTCAGCAATATCTGTATCATTCCTGATGTCTGGGTGCAGAGGGTAAATACTCCCAAAATGGAAGGAGAAAGGGTTCGGTGGGTTCTGTTCCTGCATCCCTTGGCACTGGTGCATCTCCAGTGCCTTCAGTCAGGTCGTTCCCGGTTTATCCCAGAGCTGGTCCCGTAATTTTCACCCTAACTGAGACATTTTGCTTAATGAAGGAGCAAGGAAAGTCTGCGCATGGGGGACAGGGTGGCAGGGAGAAGCAGCGCGGGAGCCCATCGGTGGGATGCACACAGGGAGGGAGCCTGTGCCTGTCTGCAAAATTACAGCTATCAAGTTTGAACCCACGTCTTGGTCAAGTGCTGTCTGTTGGCGCCCGGTTTGACCCCTCTACAACTACAGCCAACCTGAAGCTGGCAGAGCTGGGCTGGCTTGGGGTCTGACTTTGTCGCAGCCCCGAGGCTTTCTTGCGCTGTTAAGCAGCCACTGTGGGAAGGGGCTGCACTGCTGCCATAACCCAGTGCCTTTGCTGGTGACTTTTGACTCTCCAATGTCTGCATCCCTTTTAACAGAAAGGAGACACTTTCTTTGTGTGTTGGCTTTTCAGGAAAACATTTTGGAAGGAAAGCGCCTTTCCCTTTTTTTCCCTTGCATCCCTCTCTTCTCCCCATTTCTGGCTGTCTGTGCCTCCCTCCCCCCTTTTCTCCTTTCTAAATCTCTGGCCCTGCCTTACTCCCCCCCCGCCTGTCCCTCACCAGCCCTGTCACTTGTCAAGTTGCTTCTTATCCACTTCATTAGCCCCCCTTCCCTTGTTTACCGAGGGGCGTTTGTGTTAGTTGGAGAGCTTTCTAATTTAATCAAGGTTAGAGATGTAATTCCAGGTCTTGTTTGCCCAGCATGCTGGCCCTGCTCTCTGATTAATTCACAGGGCGTCAGATGTGCTGTTCTGCTTTGTTTGTCATTTTTCCCATCGCATTCTACTCCATCCTTCCTACACCAGGTGCACAGGGCTGGGAAAACACGCTGCTCGGGATAGGGAGACCAAGCTGCACCCAAATACCCAGGGACAGGGCTGCACGATGGCCTGAGTTCTGCCTCTCTTGAGATGCAACAGTCACTGGAGTCACCCTGAGATGACATCAGTGTAAAACAGGGCGATAGGAGATCCTAAGGTCTCAAGATTAGGAGCAAACCTGCCCAAAGTTCATGATGTCTTCGTGGGAACTAAGCCCTCCGTTCCTGTCCCTCCATGGTGGGGACGTCAATCCAAAAGGAGCAGCTGGGTGTGCTTAAATGTGAGCAACCAAGACTCAGCTGGGGAAAGCCATGGCTGACCTGAGCTGGTGCTGGCCACAGTCCTGCCTTGCATGGGAGGGTGGGGTAGAAACCCCTCCCAGCCAAAAACTGAGGGAGAAACAGAAGCCTTTGCTTTGATATTCTTTGCAAGCCATGAATGCAACCCTCTGGTTCTGTCTCCTCGAATCAGCAATTTCCCTTTTCTAACCCAACCTCTCTCCCTCGTCCGCAGGGAGAAGTGCTGGCTGCGAGAGAAAGGGTCATCTCCACCACCAAAGACCCCTGAGGAAAAACCAGCCGCTCTCCCTGTGCCCAGTGTCTTCTCCTCCGAGGAGAGCCACGGATGGGCTTCAGCTCATCAGTTGCTTCCATCTGCCGCAGTCTAAATGCAATTAAAGGCAAGGAAGAGGAACACAAACCTTCTCCAAACCGCCGAGCTCAGCCCGCTGGCCTTCGCAGCGTCCTGCTGCCTCTTTCACGCCTCGCTAGCAGGTGAGCTGCGGACGGGAAGGGGGGATAAACTGGGACAGCTGGAGTTTTGCATATTGAACATGCCAAAATTGCAAGCGGATTCCTTGCTTACCGGGGTGGCATCCAGCCCCCTCAGTCTTCTCCCTTTTCTGCCTACTCCAGCACCAGACAGAAGAAAGGCAAGGGGAGAAGTTAATAAATAAATTACTTATGTCAGGAGTGGAAGAGGGAGCTGGCGAGAGCATCACCACTCCGATCCTGGTCGTGTTTCACAGCTGTTAAAAGCTGCCTCCTCCGATTGCGGTGATTAGGGAGAGCAGCAGTGTCCCAGACAGGGTACCACCACTGCTGCCCTGCCAGGAGGAGGAGGAGAAGGCATCCAGCCCCACCTGGGTGTTTTGTAAGCGCTGGCATCCTCCCTTTGGAGGGAAAGGTGTAAGATCTCATTTTCCCCAGATCCTTAAAACTCATCCAACAGCAGGCAAGGGAGAGAACAGAAATTGGCTTCACTGCAGCGTCCATGAGCCTCTCATGCACGTGTTTTGGGGCAAAACTTGAAGTGAATTTGGTTTGAGTGATGGTTGGCAAATGGAGACCGAGTCTGGTGCTAGGCTCTCCGAGGAGCTCAGGCTTTGTCTTGACGTTTGGATTTCCCGGTCTGAAAATCTTCCTGCTCGTTTCTGTCCCCACCACCAAATTTATTGATCGTGTTGGGTCACAATTCTGGGATAACAGCTCTCAGCTGTGTCTGAACATGAATCAAAACCCGGGCGCCGTACGGTTGTCAATCCAACCTCGAATCAAAGCTGTACAAGTGAGATCTTACATCTGTGTGTCCTTCCCGTTGTTGAAACCCGATGAGTTGAGGGGCTTGTGACAAATAGCTAATCCACATCATCCACTGCATGGGATTGAGGTGCACGTCCAAAGCATCTGCCAGCAGTCCCTGCTGGAGAGAAGGTTTGGACCTGGAGAGACCCTCAGCCTCTTGAGCAGCCGCCTCCCTCTTGTAAACCAAAAAAGGAGAAAATAGGAGGAAGAAGAGGTAGATTGTATTAGTAAAACCTGTGTTGTTAGCACTCACTTTTCCTTCCCAAACTACTCATGCAATACCCTCTGTCCAACCATCTGCTCCGGTGGGATGCAGCCACCCTTCTTTCTTGATGCAAAGCGCGCGCTGGGCAGGAATTAATGCTGTGTCCGCGTGAAGAGGCTTCATTTCCATACACTGGCTGTTGACTGCATATCGTGCTACAGCTTTGTGGTGCACGAGAGGTGTGAACTGTCATGACTGATTTGGTGGCATTTTGCAGGAGTAGCAACAGCCTTGCGAGAGAACTGGGTCCAGTGTTTGGCAACTACCTTGACAGTATTATTTTGCACAAAGATGGGCGTAGCGAGGCATCGCCTGGAGGTGCTGACAGATGTTTCAAGGGTCTCTGCTGCATAGATAGTCCATTTGCACGGCCTTTCTTTGCACACAAGCATCCATCACCTGGGTATGATACCAAATATTTGCAAAACTGGGGAATCCAGTTTGAAAGCAGCAGTCCTGGCTGTCCCTCGACTGCCTGCTGGGGAATAGGTGGCTTTGGCCCATGGTTTCATGCCTGAACTACAGAAATAGCTATCTGTGATATGCTGGGAGATGTTTCTCAGCGGTAAAGCAGGGAGAAGCTTACTGAAGTAGTGGTCCTGGGTAGCTGTAGGAATTAGGTTCGTGTCCATTGGCCCTGCTCCATGGTTCTGGGAAGCTGTGAGATCATTTTGCACCTCGATTCCTCATCTACAAAGCAGGGGTAAATAGGGTTTTCATCTGTCATGGAGGAACAGCGTGATACCACTTAAGACTAGAAGTAATTATTAAATGGGAAGTCTTGGAGGTCTGTAAATGTGGGCTCTTTGCCTGGGAGTTGCCACCCCGAAGAGATGTAGGAATGTATGCCCAGCAGCATTGATGCCCTCAGCCTCACCATACAGGCACGGCTGCAGCCAAGTGGAAGAGGAGGGTGTAACTTTAAGGATTGCCTTGGAATGTTTGGAACTACAGTCCCCAAAATAATGGGGTGGAGAAGGAATGGGTTAATATTTCTAGGGAAAATGGGTGTGGGATGAGTAGGGCACTGAGGGCCCTTGTAGGGGCTGGGCTGGGTGGCCTGGCATCACCCCTAATGATGGAGGAAGAGTGCTTCATTTTAAACAAGGTTAGGGTGAGAAAAGGGGAGGAAAAAAAGGGGAGAAGGATGGAGGAGGGAGGGGGGGAACGAGAGCGCTGGCCACTCGAATTTCAGGGCTCTCAGGGAAAAGCGGAGCCCTCAACTATTTTCCCAGGCTGTGAGAAGGCATCACAGCTGGCTTCCCCCCAGCCCGGCCAGGAGGGAGAGTCTGAAGCGGTGCCAAAGTCTTAGCGTCCGTAATGAAAACGGGAGGTGGAGAGGTTACGGGCGGGCTCTCCCTGGCTGGAGCAGAAAGATGAGACTTTCCCCGTGCGCAGCTGCTCACCACATTGCCCTGCTCGGGGAAAAAACAATGTCAGGAGCCTCTGACAAGTTATCAGCTGCGGTTAAAAGGAGCTGACAAGTGGGGGAGGCAGCCCGGCCGAGCAGACCATAAATGCAGGTGTTACTGAGGAATTATCGCCTTCCCCATGGCCTGGGCAGTAGTAAATCAGCCCTGTGACCGTATCATTTGGGGCCGAGGATGCTCAGAGCCAGCAGGGAATTTTGGTCCAGGAATGGGCTCAGGGAGTGGATCCCAAGCTACGTTGGTTGGCAGGGATCACATCCTAGTCGGGATTCAGGGGCTCGGTGGGCACCTACGTCCTCAGAGGGGCTCAAAACACACCAGCTATGGGAAAAAATAAAAAAAAAAGCCAGGCAGTTCCCATTTTAGTAACCAAAGCAGAAAGACAATTATTTTGCTTCCTTCTCCCTTCTTTTCTCCTTCCATAATCAGTTAGTCTCTGCCCCTCAACAGGGATCAAGAAATCCTGCTCCAAATGCAATTTATCTGCTTGATGTTAAACACTCCATGTGCAAGGTGGAGAGCAGGATGGCAACCAAAAGGTGTGGGACAGGGCAGGGAGTGGCAGCTTGGCCGTAGCCGACAATATTTTAGTGTTGGTGTAGACTAGAGCCTTTGGTTCTTGGCTCTGAGTCACGAGTAAGTCAGTGGACGCTGGGGTTTCAGCTGACTCCCACCATCACCTCGCCCCTCAGCTCCCCAAGCCACAAACATGTGACTCCGGGTGTCTGGGCACAAGGCTGCACGGTCCTGCAGTCAGCTTCTTGGAAATCAGGCCTGATGTAATCAGCCAGCTCCTATTTTTGCTAGCGTGGAAACTGCTTCCAGCTCGTCTCCTCGGAGTGCGTTCCGTTTCTTCCTTCAACAGATTTATTCATTTATAATCTGCCGTTCGCTAGCAAGGTCCCACTGCGAACGCAGCGGCCGCGCGGGCTGGCGAGGCGCAGATCTCGGATGCCTTTGGCCTCTCGAGAAGGGCAGGGGGGCTGCGCCGAGAGACCCGGGTACCCTCGAGCATCACAGGTTGGGCATCCTTGTGCTGAAGGAGGGATGGGTCCATGTTCAGTCACCCTGTTAATAACTTGGTGTAGCTAATTACTGCACTCCCTGCGTCTGTACGTACACTCCAGGCTCTGCTTTCGATCGCTGCAGCCGCTCTGTGTTCTTGAGCTACGCAAGAGCCAGTGACCGCACGCTGCATCGCTCTGGGTCCGGGATGGAGGGAGCTGGTGCCGTGCGGAGCAGGCACCCAGCATCTCTGCGGGTGGCTGTCCCGCATCCTTCCCAGGGCCCTGTCTCCACCCCAGCCGCGTCCTCCCCTTGCATGCATTCGTTCCCTGTGGGAGCCGTCCTTCCTCCAACGCTTATGACTGCTTCCAGCTTTGGAAATCTAATTTCCAATCGGCAATCCATCAGCTTGGCACGACTAGGCTGTAAAAACGTCGCCAAGGCCTCCCGAATGCCCCTCGTCTCAATAGCAAGGCTCCTCTTCCCGCTGCGGGGAGGATGCTCGCCCGTCGGGGAGAGCCGCTTTGTTCCCCGGCAGGCGTAACCGGAGCCACCGGAGCAATTCCCAGAGAACAGCGTTGCACAGTGGGACGATGGCCGGGAACAAGCTCCCCAAGGAGAGGGGAAACAAAAGGACCGGGCCACTGGGATAAAATTTCTGAAGCCAGCGCTGGGCTATCCGGCCGGAGCAGGGCTTTGCTTTGAGCCGAAGAGCCGCAGCGCTGCTGACAGGCGCTTCACCGAGCGCAGCATTGGCAGGGCAGAGATCCGCTTGCGTTCGTGCGCGGAGAAGGGGCGGCTTGTGCCATACCTACCTCGGCTACAAGCCTGCGAACGCACTGGGAACATCTCGGGCCCCGCAGGCGGGGCTGGGTGCTGTGGGCGTCGAGGGGAACACGCGGACCTGCCGGCGTTTTATGGCGTCGCCTGTTTGTAGCAAGCCTGGGGGGGGATGCGCAGCTGCGGGCTGCAAACGGCGTGGGAAGGAGCGGCTCCGTGCTGCTCCGTGTGTTGCCCGCTTGTGCTGCGGAGCCTCTTGGGAGCATAGGGATAGTTTGCAGTCTCTTTAAACAACACCCTGCGTGGCATCTGCAGCATCAGAGGGTGAGGGCAGAGGAGGGAAGGCATCACCCGAGCAGGCGAGCGGAGGCTGCCGCAGACCTGCGGCTCGAAGGACCCATCGCAAGGGGTTAAAGACGCGTCCAGGCTTCGCCTTCCTCTTCTGAGCGAGCAGAGCGGTGGCTGCCATGCCGAGCTTGAGTTTCACAAGCAGCTCTGGCTATAAAATACGATCGTGTCTCCTGCACTGATTGATGGTTCCAGTGAAAACATCAGGCAGATCGGCCCAGGGGGGATCACGTTTTCCAGGGCGCAGCCGGCTGACATCCTATCCCCCTTGGCAAGCCCGGCAGCAAGCTGGGACTGGTTGCGGTCGTCCCACTTGATACCCAGCCAGGGATGGAGGGTGGAAGAGGAGCGGAGGGGAAGCAGCATCTCTCTGGGGCTTGAACATCATGCCCGGGTGGGTCGCTGCTTTTGGTCAGCCTCGAGCCCTTTGCGGCAGCTATGGGGAAGGTTTGGTGATGGCCAGCCCCAGGTCATAGGAAACGCTGAAGCAAACCTCCTCCTCCTCCATCACACGCTGCGGTGAATTTGGGGTGTTGGTCAGTGAGCTATGGACAGCTGCCTTCCCATTTCACCCCAGGGCTATCCCAGCGGCGTTCCCAGTGCCTGTGTGGGTAGCTGTGCTCTGGTGTGTAGCCTAAAAGCTCTTTGCCAGCCCATTGAGTGTGCAGAAAGATGGTGACAGTAACCAGCTGTGGAGGTGCTAACCCAGAGGGGTTACCGGGAGCCGGGGAATTAATGGTTAGACAAAGCAGAGGACGGTAGCACAGCTCCCTTGGTGCCAGTGTCTTGTTTTAGGCGTAGCAAGGCCACCCTGGGGCTCGTTTTGCTGGACAGTATTGATGTGTAACCCCTAAGCAGCAGCGGTCGCAGAGGGAACAGCTACAAAGGAGAGGGAGTCGAGGGGAGCAGGTGCGTTTCTGGGTCCCCGGCTGGAGCTTGCTTCCTTCCTTCCCTCCTTCCACCTCTTTTTGTTCCCTGCTTTGAGGCACCAGCAGCAGAGACTTGGGGCTGAGAAAACAACGCTCGCAGCTGGATTCTGGGCAGCGGGGTGGGAAGCACTGGGGCTGTTCCACCATGCTGTGCCCGTACCCGCAGATCGCAGCGCTGGGACGCTGACGGCAGCCTGGGGTCACGCCGCCTTGTTCCCGGCAGCGGGCTCTGTGGCCAGGAACGACCCTGCTTTCCATGCTGGCAAAAGCGTTTCTCCTGGGGAGCCGAACGCTGCCTGGAGCCGCTTTGCAAGTGGGGGGCCAGCGCTCCCCCTCTGCAAGCAGAGAGTGAAGGGGCGCATGGGCATCTCCTCCCCCTCCCCTTCCCTGCAAACACTTGGAGAAGGAGCCGTTGGCCAAGACGAGCGCCTTCATAGCCGGTGGGTGATGTCAGGGCGGCGGGGGGCAGCCCCAGCTGTCTCCGGACATCCCCCTGCCACCCCCGGATTAGGGCCAGGCGGGCGGGAGGAGGCGGAGGGAGGGGGCACGCATTCCTGGGGATCGGGCGTCACTCCGGCGCTCCCCTCCCCGCCTGTGCATCCCTCCCCGCTGCGGATTCACTCGAAGCCGCGTGCCCCCCACAACCACCGCCTCTGCCCCCCACAGCCTGCTCCGCCGTGGGACCTGGAGGGGTTGGTCTGGGTGCAGGGGGTGCGAGCCTGGGGGTCGTGCAAGGAAGAAATGGGGTGCAAGAAATCAGTCCATGGCAATCTCAGCCCCAGATTTTTGGCTTTTCCCCCCTTTCCCAGAGTCCCCTCGCACGCTTAACCCTGTCCATGGGCCAAGGGCGGGAGCAGAGGACTGGGAAGCCCCATTGCCGCTTCGTTCTTTGCCATGGGGGTCAGTTATTTCCCAGGCTTGCTCCCACCTCCGTGCCTCAACATCCCCAGCCACTAAACAGGACGGTGAGGCTGCTGCACCCTCACATCCCAGCGTGAGAAGGGAGTCCCTGCAGGAAGGGTTTTAGGATGTTTCTGTGAATACAGAGCCAGGCTGCACCCTCGGAGAAATTTTGATCAAGCAAGGCTCTCTAGGAGCCCAAAGTCAAATTAAACCTGTTCCCTGCAGCCCCCAGACTCCACTGTGCGCTTTTAGGTAGGCACCAGGCTGGGATCCCCCCTGCTTGCACTCATCAACACTCACCGGGCTGCAGATGCGATGCTAGAGGTCCCACAGACTGGTCCCACAGCCGTCTCGGCAGACACCAGTTTGTCTGTGGAGAGGGCACAGATGTCCCCACTGAGACCCCTGAGATTCCTGCTCCAGGCTGACCCCTTCCCTTTCCCACCCTCCTGGAGCAGGGATGCTCCCACCCAGCTCCAAGCCCTGCTCCTGGCATCCCTCGTTTTCGGGGCGTCGCGTATTTTCACAGGCTGGGAAAAAAAGCGAGCGGGGAGCTGCCGGAAGGGTCGATCTCGCGTTGATTAAATGTTTTGGATGGCACCGGTAGGCGATGCGGGGAGAATTGATTGTCCCCGGCAGTTTTGCCCGCCTGGCACTGCGAAGCAGGCACCGAAATGTCAGGTTTGTGATCTCAAATCAGCGATCACGATGCGGGGCAGGGGTAAAAACACAAAAGAGTGGGGTGGGGGAGAAAAAATCTTCAACGAAAACAATGCCAGAGCAGGGCTGCCTCTGTGATAATATTAATAATTAGTATGGGGGGGGAAGAAAATCTGCAGGAGGGAGCTGCTGTTTGTAAGTCATTTTCTGGGTGCTGTGTACATGCAGATGCCTTATCACTGAAGGATGGAAAATAGCAGCTGAGATGGTACTGCAGATACATTTTAAGCACCCAAACGCTGGGCTGGGGAGCGGGGGGGCTGCGCTGCAAAGGGTGGATCGCTGCGCAGGGGCCTGGTGCTGAGCCCGGGGCGCAGGTTGTAGGGGCAGGAGCAGGGTTTAGGGCAGAAACCTCCCCAGGAGAGGGACTATGGGTGCAGGTGGCCTTTGGGTGTGAAGAAATGGTGATGCAAGGGAAAACCGCCTGTCCCTGCGGCCGTGGGGACGAGGATGATGCTTTGCCTCGGTCCATGGGGTAGAGGTTCATGTTTTGCTGCAGTTCATGGGGACGAGGATGACACTTTGCTGTGGTCCATGGAGATGAGGTTGACACTTTGCTGTGGTCCATGGGGATGAGGTTGACACTTTGCTGTGGTCCATGGGGATGAGGTTGACGCTTTGCTGTGGTCCATGGGGATGAGGCTGACGCTTTGCTTTGGTCCACGGTGACAAGGTTGATGCTTTGCTGTGGTCCAGGGAGATGAGGTTGACGCTTTGCTGTGGTCCACAGGGACGAGGTTGACGCTTTGCTGTGGTCCAGAGGTAGGTAATGATCAGGATGCTGTGGCATTTAGTGGCCGGGCACGGGGATATCGCCGTTTGCAGGACGATGCCCACACCCAAGGTGAAAGCGATGGTGAGCTCTCCCTCTCCGCTGCTGAGGGTCCAGCCTCGGCATGGAGCAGATCGGGGAGCACTCACTGTCCCCCCCCATGGGTCCAGTCCCATGGAACCAGGGCTGAGGCTGTGCCCCATCGTGCCCCCAGCCTCTCCCCATCCCTCAGGGG